>Ga0209192_10000093_pt1 | contig 109675 bp, 80 predicted proteins | sample ArcticOcean_MG_C_11_FD_187433 | JGI IMG/M metagenome (GOLD analysis project Ga0209192, IMG submission 187433) | Marine microbial communities from western Arctic Ocean - ArcticOcean_MG_CB2_154 (SPAdes) (version 2) | ecosystem: Environmental > Aquatic > Marine > Oceanic | place: Arctic Ocean... | reverse complement strand
TGCCCATTCTTGGTCTCTATCAGGATGTTGGTCCCAAGTAGCCATGTAGCCTTTAAAACCATTAATACCTAATTCTAGTTCATTGCCATACTCATCAATTGTTTTCTGTGACTGGTGCCAAATACTAGCAAACGTGTCTTCGTCACTGTTAGGTGTGCTAGTTACAATACACTTACCGCCTGTACTAAGTGTCGGAGATAGTGCTGTCCAAAATTCTGCGGCAATACGTGGAGGTACAAATGCAAACTCATCTAAGTAAACTAATGTTAACGACATACCACGTCCAGTATTCTCAGTTGTAGTACTTGCTACAATTCTACTTCCGTTATCAAACGTTATGCTCATTTTGTTATATTCAGTTACACCTGCCCTAATATGATCAGGTACACTTTCGTATGCATATCGTATACGTTGCATAATTTCCATTGCGCCTGCCGCCTTGTGGGCCGCAACTAGTATTGTACTGTCTGGTCTAAACATAGCAAACCACAAAAGATAGCCTGCGGCAACAGTGGTCTTACCCATCTGTCTGCCCAGCATGTTAATACTGTATCTATATGTGTTGTAGTTTTCAATAAGGTCGTCCTGATAATCAAACGGGGTAAATGATATACCGCCCTTTGTAGGATGTTGAATCTTTACAAAGTTATTCATAAAGAATGATGGGCCAGTATCATGGTCACAACATTCCTGAAATTCTTTCAGCATTGTTGCGTCATAACTAACTCTATCGTATGCGCCTTTTACAAGCTCTGTACCTACTGTTCCTTTTGGCATACAGTTATTTATGTAGATTTATGTGGGGGATTGTTGTTATTTAGAACCGTTCATGAGATATGCTTTAAGTTTATCTCTAATGATGTTGGTTAAAACTTGCTTATCTGGTGTGCCGCTGTTGTATGGATTTACAGGTTCTTCTTGTTCATCGTCTACATCAACACTAACAACTTGCATTGGCTCTTCAGCATGGTCATGCTCAATTGGATCTGCGTAATGCATTTGAGTCGCCGCTGGTTCACCACCGGGTAATGTAATACCAACTTTTTGTAATAACATTTTAAGTTCGTCAACTGAATCAGCACTTGCATCAACAACAACAGACCCTGTTTGTGTACTGAATTCTTTTTTGTAAGAGTGACTTTCGGCAGTGCCGTCTGAAACACCTGGATCACACGCTTCAAGTAATCGCTTATTTAAGTCTATATCATTCACGAGCTTCTTGCGCCTCTAGTTTGACTTACGTCATGTACATGCTTTGTTGATTCAGCGCCTTTACCCATGTTTGGAGTGTTCATCAATGTGTCCATTGTTGCGGCATGCTTCTCACCCATTAAGTTATCCTTAGTAGGATAGTTACGGAAGTAATCTGCACCTTTCTCGTCTTTAATTCTTTGTAGCTCTTTTAGGAATTTTGTATTGTACTCTTCACCGAACAATGCTTCACTGAAATCGACATCAACGTTTTCTGCTTCATAATGTGCTTGTTCTTCTTTTGTTAACTCTGCATCGTCTTCGTTGACGTGCCTGTCTACATCGCTAGTCGCTACTTCTGCGGCTATTTCCGATTCTGCTTTACGCGGATCTTTAACAGCATAACATAACACACGTTCATGGTCTACGCCTAAGTTTACCGCAACGTATACTTCTAGTACTCTATCATTGACTGGGTACTTCAATATAACGTCTGTACTACTTACTTCACTTGTAAAGTGTGCGCCTTTCAATCTTGAAAACTCAATTGGGTTCTCTTGAATAGGTGCTCTCTTCCAAGGAGTAGCACTTACAACATTGTACTTTGACAATATTGCTTCTAATTTTGCTAAATCTTCACTAGAGCAATCTTTGGCAACTTTAATTTTGTAGCCGTACTCTTTACTGAATGATTCAGAAATGATGTCTTTTAGTTCTCTCATAGTCTAAAACTCCTGTTACACTTATTTATCATAAATACTAAAAGTATGCAGTTTAAACTAACTCAAAATAAATTTAACCAACAAGGCACATGGGGTGCGGCTATTGAAAACATGGTTTGTCCCAACGCAGATGCCCTACAGCGGTTCGACCAAAGCGGATATGACTTATGTTTGCTTGAGCAAGAATATGCTGACGCAAATACATATAATGCCAATATAAAACAAGACTGGTATATCAACGATAAGATAAAAACAGGTGCTCATATTAATCATGCAGACTTATATGAACGTAAAGGTTATCACGGGTATGCATTGGAACAACTAAGTCATTGGGCACCAGGTATGCCACTACTATATAAAATGATTAACCTAAAACCCAAGTGGGGGATAGACATTAGTATAGATTATGTTGACTCAAAAAGTAACTGTATGGAATTGTTTCACTTTGAATGGGACTGTCATAATTTAAGCAATGTATTAGAAATGAAAGAGACCATAGAACTAGCAATCGAAGAACACGACTGGAACGATGTTGCAAAAACTAAACTGCTTAGAAAGGATGAATGGGCTCACTTAGACTTTGTTGGGCAAAGTGCATGGACTACTACGTTTTTGGGATTGCCTAAAGAAAGGTTTAAACTAGTACCTTGGAGAATTTAATCTTTATTATTGATAATCTTTAACAACTCGTTTCTATCAAACGTTTGTTCTGGGCTTGAATCACTACTAGAACCTGTTCCAGCATTGTTATCCAATCTTGCTTTCTTAATCATCATATCAATTTGCTTTAACTTTGAATTAATTTTACTGTCTTTTGCCGTTAATGCTGTGTTTAACATTTTAGACGCACTGTCAAATATACTACCTGCATCTCTATCACTAACATTCATGCCTAAATTCATTAACTGCTGAAAACTGTCTGTTGCTTGTTGGGCAATACTATCCATGTCAATGTTATGGTCGTCCAAGCCTTCAACATTTCGTAGTGCATGGTCTATCTTTTCTGCATTACTAAGTGCTTTCTCAACTTCAGCTATTTCAAACATTTCAGGTTTAGGTTGCACATCAAACTTTTCAACTTCGTCAGTTGCTAATGCGTCTTCTATAGATGGTAAATTAAATTCTTCTTCAAGTTTCTTTGTCATAACAGTATTTAGTTGTTGTTAACGCATTTTGCGTCTTGGTTTGGTAGTTCGTTTAGGCTTGTTAAATATCTGATCTTCAGTAATAACTTTAAAATGTATACCTTTACTTTTTGCCCATGCCGCGGCGGCTTCCCATTTTACAGCATTAATTTGTGTTGCTAACTTGTCGCCCCTGCCTCTAGCATTTTCAATTACAGTTTGGCTTTTAGGCTTAACTTCGATTAACTCTACTCGTGTTTTACCGTTCTTATCTTCATATTGAACCATAAAGTCGGGTACATAGTTAGTTATCTTTCCTGTGAAAGGATGCATATAAGGTATCTTAACGTTCTCACTTGCCCACTTGATTATGTTTGGATGGCTATCACAGAACCTCATAAACGCCGTTTCCCAACTGCTACGAGCAAAGGGTGCCTTTGATCCTATATACTTACTAGGATTCTCGACAATGTATTTTCCTTGGGAATATTTAGACGCCATGCTAAGTCCTTACGGCCTGATTAAATTAGCAATTTTACTGAATTTGTTTTGTTTCTCAACTGTTAAACCAACAAGATTGCCTTTTGGTCTGATTGTGTTCAATGCTTTATATGTGTTTTCTGCTAACTTTATACTACTTTCATTTAGTTCGAAGTATGATATAGGGTGTACACCTTGCTGATGTGCAACCTTAATTAATGCCTGTGCAAGTGTTGTTGCTGTAGGCTTGTTAAATCCGATATCTTCTAAACGACCTTCAACCATTTGTATTTTAGTTGCGTCCATACCGTTTGGGTTCTGACCTTCTAGCATTGTAGTTAATATATCTACACTTGCCTCAGGCAATGGAAAAGCAATCGTACTATTCTCTAAGAACTGTACAACTTTGTCTCGTCTTTTCTCGTAACTTATTTCGTTGCCGAATGTTTCATACATACTTAACATTATGAGAACGATCCGGGTGTCGCGCCAATCTTAGCCGCTATTCTTGTTGCTTCATCGTACTCTTCTTTAGTGACTACTTCACCATTTACTGTATACGTTTTGTTTGATTCTGTATCGGCTGGGTCTGACTGTTGACCGCCTGGATTTGCTTGTGCCTGTCCTGCAGGTTGGGCAACTGTTTTCCAAAAATTGTTGTTTTGGTCTGTTGTTAATCTACTCGTTGAATTCTGTCCATTTCCGGATGCTAAGTACCCTAATGTTTTTGATTTTAGAGATGCCATTTTACTTGTTTGCTGGCCACTCTGTGTTCCTGCAATCTGACCTGCCGCAATATCGTTGCCTACTTCTCTGGCTCCTTTATATAATTCTTTGTCCCCGCTACCAGAGACTAAAAAACGTGCCATGTCTGATTCTGGAATAAATCCATTAACAACAGGACTGATAGTGAAGTTTTCGTAAGTGATATCCATGTTAATCATAACTGCGTCTGATGACGCATGATCTATTCCGTCTACAGTGAAGCCTGTTACTATAGGATTGAACATAGTGTACACTATGGTTCGTTGTGCATGAAACATTACTATGTCTATATGTGATACCATATATTTTTCTTTTCCAGGTCTTAAATTATAGCCCATGTTGTTATCTGAATATGTACTATTAAATCCGTATGTTGGGCCTTCTGTGCTACCTGTCGGTATTGCACTAGGTACTACATCATATGGGATTTTCCTAGGAGTTGCTTTTCCTGTTGTATCAAAATCATACTGTCCCATAGCATTTGAAAATAGGTGCGAATACATTCTCATTAACAAAATAACCCAAGCACTGTCCACAGTATCATAAGCCGATATTGTTATGGGCTTAAATTCTGCATGAGTTACAGTAATTCGTTTCTTGTTGTATTGGTTTTTTACGTCAGTTTGTATTTCTGCACTAGGTATGTCAGCAGTTTTAATCATACTGCTAAGTGTTGTTTGTTGTCCGGACTTGCTTAAATCAGAAATACCGGGTATATCAATATCACCGTTAAAGTGAAAATTAACATACCCGTTAAACTTCTGTCTTACTGGATTGTTGCTTGGGTTAAATGGAGTAGCATGGTTTATTCCTTGAAGGAATTTACCGGGGCCATCTCCATATGTATATGGGTCATTGTCCGAGTCTAGCTTAGTCGGGTCGCTCTGTCTGGTTTCCCATTCACGCAACCCGGTTTTTACTAACTGTTTCCAATCAAAAGCCATTATTTTACCCTATTGTAGTCTTACTATGCTGTATCATCGCCAGTTGCAGTAAATACGTTCGTTTCAGCGAATATATCTGCTGTACCACCAGCTCTAGATGAACCACCACCCTGACCATCGCCTGCAACATGTACTGCGTTATCAAATCTGATAGTCATAGTAACTGTTACTGGTTCGTTGGTTGAATAGTCGGAATCACTGTAATCAACATTTTGTAAGAAACAACCTTCCATTCCCCATGTTTCCATAGGTGCTGTGCTTTGACCATCTAGTATCTCAAGTCTAGTATTAAACTTATAATCTGATCCAGCCAACGGTGACTGTTGATTAAAGTGGTTTAACTGTCTTTGGACTTGCTTACCAGCTAATCTAGATACGGTGTTCTGAATATCATCACGAATAACAAGTTGAATTGTTTCCCATGTGTGCTTGCCTTGTACATAAACTTTAGAGTTGTAAGAATGAATTTCTACTTCTTCAAAATTAATTTTAGGTCTGCTGACATTCATAACGTTCTGTGTAAATTCTGTAGCACGGTTCTCGTTGCCGAAACCTTCAACCTTAACTCTAAATCGAAATTTGAGTTTAGGCATGAGGATGCCTGCTGTGCCACTTTCATCTACCGGAACACCGAACTTATTTTTGTTTCCAAATAAATCTGCCATTTGTTTTTCTCCTAACTTTAAATCCTTATGGATTTATGTTACAGTTATTTATCTAATTTAGCGTATTTTCTTTAAAGTGCGTTTTAACAAGACAAAAAAAAGGGGCCTAAAAGACCCCTTTTTTACTTACGTTAGCTTCTTATTAAGACGCTGTTGAACCCAAAGTGTTCTGGATTCTGATTGGTATATAAATAAACTCAATCGCTTTCACTGGTTGGATCGCAATATCGATATAAAGTTCGTTTCTATCGATTCTTGTCGGAGTGTTGTTTGATCCGTCACATACTGTAACATAATCAAATAATCCTCTTTGGACTACTAAGTTAGATAGGAAACTATCTACTACGCCCTTTGCGTTCTGTCTTGTGATATCGTCATTCGGTTCAAACAAGAATGGCTTAACGATGTCGTCAAGTCTTTCTCTAATGTGAACAACTAGTCTTGCAACGTTGATTCTATCCAAAGCACTAGCAACTGGGTTAAGTGTCTTCTGACCGAAAACAACTAATCCTCTGCCTGGGAAAGATGCGATAGGATTAACTTTGTTCAAGTATAAATTATCTCTCTGTCCTTCGTTTAGTGATACTGGAGTGTACTCGCCATCAGCTGGGTTAACAAAACCTACTGAAGTTGCGTTCTGTACTAGTCCTCTTTGGAAACCAGCTGGTGCAAACCAAGGGAATGCAACTTGGTCATTATAAGCAAGAGTTCTTAAAGCAACATGACTTGCTGGTACAACTACGTTAGTACCGTCTAAGTTTGTTGATAAAGCACTTGGATAGTAAACTGCGGCATACGGAGAGCTTGTTAGCAATCCATCTTCACCGTTTTCACTAGCAGTATTGGCATTAGTTGCCCAATTCTTAGTGCTTGTTGCGTCTGCTTTAAGTCTAAATGGTGTGTCGCCAATAACGAATGCTGTATTTCTTCTATCACCACTTAATGCAACCATCTCATCTAATAGCTCAGGAAAGCCTGGAGATGCTATTAAGTTAAACGAGTTAGTTTCTGCTCTAAGGTCATCGTTACTTACGATAGCACTTTGCATTGCAACTTTAACTACATTGTGTACTGCTTTTCTTAAGCCGAACATTTTGCCGTCTACTTGGTTCTTTGATGCATCAACCCAAACGTTACCAATGTTAGTAGCCGCCGGAGTATAATTAATCTTATACTGCTTAACACTACCACTTGAAGCACGTTTGTTAAAAGCTATCATACCTTGTGGGTATGCAGTTCTTAATGGAGCATCAGCGTCCAAAGCACTTGTTTTAGTTTGTCTAAAGTCTGCGTAAATAATACCTTCAGCAGTTACTTGATCTTTTCCGTCAATTTTTACCCACTTGCTTGAAGCACGTTTGTAAAGTGCTGGATAGTTTTCAGTATCATCTGAATCTAACCATACATCGCCATTGACCAATGCTGTACCGTCTGCCTGTACACTTGGTGCTGTTGAAGCCACTAGTAATTCAGTCGAAAGTGTCTGCCAACCAGCAGATGCATCGTTTTCTAAAATATCTGTTTTTGCTAAGGATACAGCCGCATCATACCAATATGTATTTTCTGCTAATGTACCTGTAATTGTTGATTTACTTGCTTCGTAACTTAATGCTCCGAAGTTAGAAAATACAACATCAACTGTTGCCGCGCCTGTGCCAAATCCTATTGAACTTGGACCAAAGTCAGCATGGTTACTATTAACTGCTATGTCTCTGCCTGTAGATGATACTAACACAACATTTGTGTCACTACCCTGTGAAGCAACAACTTCTGATATGCCAGCTCCTGCAAGAGCACTGTTAATGTCAAACACTGCATCTTCAACTGTCGAAGTTGCTGGAGTGCTTGATATAGAACCAGTTAATGTTACAACAACTGTTGCGCCATTATAAACAATATCAATGCTAGAGTTACCTGAAACATCAATAGACGTTTTAGTAGCACCAGTACCAGTATTAGTTGATTTACCGTTATGTCTTTTTAATTCTAGGCTTGCTGAAGTTCCGTGAACTGCAACTACCTGTCCAACTGTTACATTGGCAGTGCCAATAGTTGTGTAAGCTGTATCAGTATTTGCGTAGAACGGTGTTGCTACTGCACTGAAAGACTTACTTGCTAGACTGTATAATTTAACACTTAGATCTGCTCCAGTGTTAGGTGTAGTTCTCTGAATGAAAATGTCACCTGTTGACAATGATGTTACACCATCGCTTTGTAATGTTGGTACTGCAAGGTGTGTTCCAAATTGGAAGTCACTGCTTGTAGCAGATACCCAACTTGCTGAACCAACTTCCTGCCAGTCATCACTGTACTTTTCGTAGTACTTGACTGCAGATGCTGTTCCGCCAGCGGCTGTGTTAGCCACTACTGCGTAATCACCGTTAAGACCAAATGCTTGACTTGGTGCGCCGGATGCTCTGATATTGATTTTATCTACAACTGATACGGATTTCTTTACCCATGCTGTGCCTGACCATTCTCTAAGTCCAAACTTTGAACTTGCTGTGTCAAACCAATATGAACCATCTGCAATAGCGCCTGTTGGTGCTGTTGCTGTCGCCGCCAATTGACCTAGGTCAATATCTGCTCTGACAATGAATGCTCTGTTGGCTAAACCCAAGAAACTGTGAGCCGCTAGTAAGCCGTATTCGTTGAGATCATAACCATTTAGTGCTGTACTGCCACTGCTGTAAAACAACGGATTACCGTAGTTCTGTAATAACTCTCTTTGACTCGTGATTAATTTTAATTTTCCTGCTTGTGCTTTCGAAGTGAATGCTGAAGTCCCTGATCCATCTGGACTGCTCTTATCTTGAGCGGTCGCTATGATTAGTAAAGGAACAGTTCCAGCGCCTGCTGAGGCGTAAAACGATTCATCATTAACACTAATGCTAACACCAGGTGATACTAATTCTGCCATTATAATCTCCTAATTTAATTTCGCTACATAGTATTATGTATAGATATTTATCAAAGAAGTGTTAAAAAGGTATTATTATGCCAGCGGTTTTCTAAATTTAGGAGTGGTTTGATAAATATGCGAATTTTATTTACTAACTTGGATATCGGTATTATTTTCTAAGTCTACACATATTTTAAGTACAGATGCTTCTAGGTCAGATAAAGTGCCAGTGTTCTCAATTTCATAGTCAAACTCATAGCCTACCCATTTCCATTCACTAGCATGTACATGACTGTATTTAGTTTCCATTGTCTTATGTGCAATTATACTACCGTTGTTGGCCCAAACTGCAGAGTCATACCATTCAGGTAACTCAGTACGTTTTACATGTATTACAACTCCGCCCAAGTCTTTAATTAGGTTAAGTTCGTTTTTAAACCTAGCATCGCTAACTACGACACATATCTCTTCTTGTCGCTGTTTTCGTATTCTGTATTCTAAACTGTTTAACCACATGTCTTGACTAAAGTGTGTGCGAATAATATCTGTGCCTAACAACTGAAGTGCTAGTCTAGGAGTAAATTTATCAATACCAAGTTTACTAGTCCAATATAAATCAGTAGTTTCTCTGAACTCTCTGCTGTGTGTTGTATCACCTTCCAGCAGGTCTCTGTCCCAGCCAAAGATGCTAGAACACATATCCTTTAACGGTGCCGCAAAACTATCCTGTACACAACCCTGTTCTACGAACATTTTTGCCACAGTGTCTTTGCCACTTCCGATAAAGCCGCAGATGCCTATTAAATTACTCATACTGTTACTTATATTATAGTTTCGTTTATATTACTTTAAAAAGGTGCCGTTGTCAACCATTTTTTCCCATGTACTGAACGGAATGTCCTTTTCAGCCATTAGTCGTAGTGTTACTCTTGGGGTATTGTCTTGTATTTTTACTTTGTGCCACTTTGCTAAGTTAAGTAAGAAAGGATTATCGAAACCCTCTTTTACTGCTACCTGTGTTAAATGAGGTTCCCAAACTTCTGGCTTGCAGAAATAATCATTGGGACTACTTGTCATTAAACTGCCGTCTGCTGTATAAGACCTAGGCTTAATGTTACTAAATATATTTTTTGAACTTGTGCCTGTCACTTCTTTTGTGATATAATCTGTGACGATTTCTTCAGTTGCTTGTTGTAATTCATCATCACCGTCTGCAAATAGTATTTGGGAATTAATTGGATCGCCGATCAATCTAAAATTACAAACTGTGCTGTAACGTTGTTCAGTCATTATAGGATCGTGGTGTGCTGGATACTGTAATCCTTCACAATGCCAATCCGACGGATCGTTCCATGCTAATAGTGTGCAAGGGAAAAATTTATGTCCCATGCCAGTTGACCACATACTTTTAATAAACTCGTCTGGAAAATTATCCCTAACAAACTCATTCATCATACGCATAACTTTCTTGTCAGTGATGTAACCTACACCGCTAAAGTTTTGTTTAAGTTCTTTGCCGGAGTAAAAATCTGAAGTTGAATCGTGCCACTGTACTTTGTTAGCACCTAAGTTTGATTTTGAGGAGTAGTTGTGTATAAGTTCTAGATCTTCTTCACACAGTATATCGTCTACAGTGAACGGATTGTCTAAGTCTGGAAGTTCACAAAAACAGTTGTTCATTAACTCTATCCAAGAACAAAACCGAGAGGAGCATTACCTTCTTCCATGTTATGGAGTCCAGCAATTAATGAATCTAATTCAGTAAGGGCTTCTGCTTTTAGAGCATCACCGTTAAGTGTAGTTGCGCCACCAGGTCCTGGAAGTCCTCCAGGGAATTTGCTTCTTGCTTCGCCGAGCATCATTTTACTCTGGGCTAAAGCATAAGCAGATAACCAGTCGCTTGCATATACATCTTTTATTAGTACACTTTCTGGAATAAAGTTGTGTACACCTACTGCAATATCTTCTGCGTGATTTACATTTCTTAAAATAGTAAGTTCTTTTGAATTTCTGTTGAAGTTAAAGTTGTACTCGCTACCAAATATACGACCAATGGTTTCTTTGTATTGTGCAAATGCATCAAATACTGCAAGTCCGCCCATTTGCCCTGCTTGTAACATGTACATGTTATTAAATGCGACATCAAACGGATCAAAGTTTGTACCGCCGCCACTATTAGTGCCAACGCCACGTCTATACAATCGTTTTACATCAATTACTTCGTCAGGTAATGTATATTTTACAACACCTGCTTGAGTCTGAATAAAAATAACCGCTTCTTCGACTGAACCTGAACTAAGTTGTCTATATTTTGCGATTGCTTTGTTAATTGCAACGTCATAATGGGCTCTGTCTAACTCGACATCCACCATTCCATCTGCTAGACGCAATCCTATCTCTGTGATAAGTTCGTCTCTATTGTTGTAACCTATTTGATCAATTTTAGTAGCCATACATGTATTTATCTTTTATAGTATCTAGAATGCTCTAAGTATGATTGTAGTATCATTTAATCTACCAGTTAACCGTGTGGGTGTTGTTTTAACTTCTTCGAATGATTTGTTGAACTTTGTTTTGGCTTTACCAGTCCAGTTGTTAATCTGCTCTGCTGGTTTACGCAATGTTTTCTGCATACTAGTGTCTATATCGTATCCTAGTATAGAGGTTCCTTTGACCATTAAGCCTGCGCCTTCCCTACCTAGTGCTTTAGGGTCCTTATTGCTCGCATGATAAACGCCAATCTTACGGGACTTAGTATTGTAGATCCAAACTTCATTAGCGTACACGACATCTGTGGGCGTTATAGATGCTATTCCTAGTGTGCCGTCGGCTACTTGAAACTTCATCTTCTTAACAATAACATCTTTGCTTCTTGCTTTAGGCTTTCTAGTCTTGCGAGTTGCCTTACCTGTTAGGATAATTGCATCGCAGGCATTCATAATCTTTTCGAAGTATTGTATATACTCTTTCTTCATTTTCTTGTTCATAAAATCGTATGCTTCGTTCAGTTGCTCACATGTTCCTGCTAAACTTTCAACTGCTTCAGCATGTTGAGGCTCGTATTGGTCTTTTACTAGTTTTGCGTGTGCTGGTTTAATTACCCCACCGCTGAATATTTTCATATCTTTTTCAGGATCAAACGAACTAACATCAAATTTGTTAGCAACAACGTATCCATCTAGTATTTCGTCCCAAGCGCCACACAAATCTGTTATTTGTTCTAGCATACGTTGTTGTATACTAATCTTAGGCTTTGCGTCTGCTTTCTTCTCTTCCAGCTTTTCCATGATGGCCTCTGCCTTGTCTTCAAGTGGCGGTATCTTTTTAAGTAAGTGTTGCTTTACATCATCGTGCATGTATCCAGTCTTGGACCATATGAATGTATGCTTTGCAAATGTGCTGAACCAAACGTCAGGGACTCGCTTTAACTTTTTAAGAAGTTCTGCATCGAGTCCACTTGCTTTTTCAAGCCAGGGCTGGATGGTTGCCGAGCATTTCTTATCAGCAACTTCATAATGGACAAAGTATTCCATGTCTCGTACCATTTTAAGTTTTTTTGCTTCGTCATCAATTAGTGCTAAGTCCGACCATTTAGGTTCGGGCATTAAGTAGACGTTCTTTGCTTTTCTTTTAGCCATATTATCATCTTATGTTTTTTGGGTTACAAACGATAATTAGTATAACTTAAAATAAATCCTGTGTCAACTGGTAATTTTTGAATCAAAAGAGCAAAAAATGACTGAAAGCTGGATTAAAGTGCTTTTGCTGTTAAACCGATGGTTGCCTGTGATACTCTAACTGCATCTTTGTATGTTACACACTCATAAAACAAGTGTGAACGCTTCTTTGCTACTAATTCAGCAGTGTAAGTGAGTATGTCGCCAGGGAAGACAGGCTGTCTAAATTTTACTTTGTCTATACTAGTAACAAATGTCACTATCTTTGAAAGGTCAACATCACCAAACTGTTCTTTCGCAGTATTCAATGCATGGAGTCCTGCTGTTTGATTCATACCTTCTATCATATAAACACCTGGCCATATCTTGATGTGTGGGAAGTGTCCCTCAAGTACTGGGTGATCTAACGGAACTGTGTATGTGGCTTTAACAACTGGGCCGGGGCCTATTTCGTGGCTGTCAATTAACAGTATAGGGTGAGCATGGGGTAGGTTCATGTAACTATATATCCTGTGTCAGTAATAATTCTGTGTATTTTAGAAACTTCAATGCTTGTAGTTGGGCTAACTGTTGCGTATGCTCAGGTATGCCTTGATGAAATTCTTTTGGTGCCCATTTAACATCTTCACTAATTGTGGGCCAATGTAATCCTTGTGCTACTAATTCTACTATCCCTATGGTGTCTAGTATCGAGGTCATGCCATTATCTTTGTACGGCTTCATGCCTTTACGTCTAAAATAATTCAATATCATTTTTTCACACATAGCTAATGACACGCCATTTCTATTTGTCCAGGTTTTAAACACACCGTTATGCAACTCTCCGGACATTGTGTACCCGTGTGCCTTCCAATTTTTAGAAAATTCGCTAAGACCACGTTCCTCAATATCCTTATTGTGCATTTCTTCAGGTGCAATATGTAAAACTCGCAACGTAGGTCTGTCTATTGGAAATTCATCGCTACTTAATATCTTAAACGTCTCTTGTATACTTTCCTTTGTGTCACTGGGCAATCCTAGAATAAAACCTGAGCCGGTTACTATGTCTTTCCAGCCATGATTATCTTTTAAGTCTCTAAGGAAGGACATTTGCAGTGCTGGATTCAATCCTTTGCCGATATCTTTTGCACTCTCCGGATTTGTTGTTTCAACTCCAAACTCTGCACGTTTCAACCCCATCTCTATGAGTAATTGGTGTTGTGGTACGTCCTGATTACGGTTAACCCACAGCATATCTAATCTTAAATAACATGAGAATGTAATCTTGAAGGGCAAGTTAGTAATAATTTCATGCAAGTGTATCATTTTTGCGTGGTCATCATTGAATGTATCCTCTACAAACCAATAATCCGATATGCCATGCTGTTCATAGTTATCAATGAACTCTTGTTTAATGTTCTCTGCAGACTTATAGTATGTGCCTTTTTCTTTACCGGTTAATTCAAAACTACAGAACGAACATTTAAATATACAACCCCTTGCCGACTCTAACGGTACTATCTCTCCGGGTATCAATATATCAGACTTTATAAATTTCATGGTACTGTGCTTCATTTCTAACTGGCTAAGTAAATCTAACTTATAAGGGTGTGTAGTATGAACTGGCATATCGTCTGCTGTGTGGTTTTTCATCTCATCTAACATGTCAGGCATAGTCACATCGCCCCAACCCACATTTATGTAGTCGACATTCTTTAATTCAACATCTTCTCTAGCCCTAGTTCCGCCTTTTACAAACTTTACGTCAGGATTAATACTTTTTACATAACTTGTGAAAGCATCATCTATTTCTTCACCATGTGTTAGGAAACCTTGGTACGCATACAATGGGTCATCGTATATTTTACCTAAATCCTTTATGCCTTCAAGTGGCAAGGCTGGCATTTCCTTGGGCAACATGTTTAACATCCAAGGATACCGCATATAAAATGATATTGAAATACCTATAGCGAGTGTGTTCTCTCCGACATACTTGTCTGCAATACGTTTCAATGTTTCTATATCGTAGAAGCTCTGATAATCTACCACTTGTACTGTATACCCACGCAATCTACATTCATGTGCAACTTTATATGCACCCATTGTTTTAAGATAAAGTGAATTACACTTACTTTGTGAGTGATGTACGGCAAGTGGGTCGTAGTCTGGGTCCAATTTTCGTGTCATTAATGATTTAGATATGTCCGGGTCTGGTTCTTGCCCTTGTGTTGATGCCATCTTGTGCATAAGCACATTATAGTTCTGTGCATTGTATAGTCCAGCTGGATCTGTGAGTATAATAAAGTCTACGGGTGTGTGGTTAGTGACTTCAAAGTCTTTAAACGGATTAAGTTTCATAATTAATATCCTGTGTCAGCAAAGTTTTGATGTAATGCAGTATCTTACTACGTTGCATTTCAGTAAGTCGTTGCTGATGCTTTTTTGATCCATCCCATTCACCTGGTGAAAATTGTAAGGCAGTTATCGTAGGGAAAGCGAGTCCTTTTGCTTTTAACTCTACTTCAAACAGTGATTGTAGGCGACCTTCTGAACGAATATTAATATTTTTGCAAAACTTCTCGCAGTCTGCTAATGTTAATCCGTTCTTGTTTATATAATTAGGTGAGCCGCCGGTATTAGTTCCAATTAACGTGTATCCGTAGTCCTGCCAGTTACGAGAAAACTCACTACTGTCGCGACTGTCAAGAGCCGGGTTCAATGTTACTGGATCAAGTCGAAGTGGTCGTATTGCTATCCTATCTAACACAGTGTTTGTGCTAAGAAGAAACTTACTCATTTTAGCGAGTGACTCTATTGTGTCGCTGGGTAGTCCTACAATAAAGCCCGATGACAGAACCATATCCTCCCAGCCATGCTTGTCTCGTAGTTCTCTAAGAAAGGAAAATTGTATTTCTGGGTGCAGTCCTTTGCCAATGTCCTTTGCACTCTCCGGATTTGTTGTTTCAATGCCAAACTCTACATGTTTCAGCCCCATCTCTAATAATAACTGGTGCTGTGGTACTGGTTGATTCCTGTTAGCATACAGTAAATCTAATCTCAAGTAGCAAGTAAACTGAATTTTGAAAGGCAAGTTCGTAATAATCTCATGTAGCCTAATTATCTTCTCGTGGTCATCGTTGAACGTGTCTTCGACTATCCAGTAATCAGTAACGCCAAGTTCATAATAATTATGCTCAATTTCTGCTTTAATATTTTCACAACTCTTAAAGTACGAGCCTTTTTCTTTTCCTAATAGTCCAAAGTTGCAAAACTTACACTTAAATATACACCCTCTAGCAGTCTCAAGCGGTAAAGGTTCGCCTTGTATTACTACATCCGATTGAATAAACTCCATTGACGAGTGTTCCATCTCAATTTTACTTATAGTATCCAATGTATAAGGATGTTTCGTGTGTACCGGCAGTTCATTTGCTGTGCCATCTCGCAATCTTGTTAGTAACCCGGGCAATGTTACATCTCCCCAGCCTACATTTATAAAATCAGTATTACTATACTCGGCATCCTCTCTTGTAAACGCCCCGCCCGTTATAAATTTTACATTAGGGTTAATACCTTTTACATAGTTTACAAATTCATCATCCAATTCCTTTCCGTGAGGTAAGAACCCGTGATCCTTTGCTCCGGGAAATGGATTGAACAGTTTATCTAAATCAGTTGCTCCATCTAAAGGCACAAATGGGTATTCGATGGGTAATGCATTTAGAGTCCAGGGCATTTTTACACTAAATGTATTTGACTTGCCCATTGCCAATGTCTCTTCTCCGACATACTTGTCTACAACACGTTTTAATGTTTCAACATCCATCGCTGATGTATTGTCAACTACTTGTACCGTGAAGCCGGCAAGCCTACATTCGTGTGCAAGTTTATAGGCACCTAACGCCTTATGTTGGTAACGAGCATTAAATGCGTGTGGGCGTGTAGCAGTTGGGTTAGATAGTATGTCTCTAGATACTTCCCATGGGTGTTTGCCGTTGTGTAACAGCAACACGTTAACATCTGTGTACGTTTGTGCTAGACTGTTTGCGCCAATAGGATCAGTGAATATAATAAAATTCATTGGTGTGTGATTGGTAACTTTGAAGTCTTTAAACGGATTTAGCCTAGATAATGCCACTATAGATCCTGTGTCAGTAGTAATTCAGTATACTTTAAGAACTTCAGTGCTTGTATTTCTGATAACTGTTTTGTGTGTTTAGGATTTGTTTGCTCGAATTCTAATAGATCGAATTTGATGTCTTCACTAACTGTGGGCCAATGCAATCCTTGGGCCACTAATTCTGCAACGCCTATTGTGGCTAATATTGCCATGTTCATTTGTTGAGCTTTGGCGGACTTAAACGGTTTGAAGTCGTGGCGTCTAAAATAATTCAATAGCATTTTTTCACACATCTCTAAAGACACACCATTTCTATTTGTCCAAGTTTTAAATATGCCATGCTGGTTGTCGTACGACATAGTGTACCCATGCTCTTCCCAATTCTTGGAAAATTCACTAAGCCCACGTTCCTCAATAGCATTGTTACCTGTTTCTTCAGGTCTAATGTGCAATGACCTAATTGTAGGTCTGTCTACTGGGAAATCATCTCGACTCATTATCTTAAACATTTCTTGGATACTTTCCTTTGTGTCGCTAGGTAGACCCATAATAAAACCTGACCCGATTAAAATATCTTTCCAACCGTGATCCGCTTTTAAGTCTCTTAAAAATTGTAATTGTATTTGTGGATTCAATCCTTTGCCGATATCCTTTCCACTGTCATGGTTAGTCGTCTCAATACCGAACTCCACTCGCTTCAATCCCATCTCTAGTAGTAGCTGATGCTGTGGAGGGTTATGTTTGTTGCCAATGAAAAGTAAATCTAATCTTAAATAACATGAGAACGTAATTTTAAATGGTAAACTAGTAATAATCTCATGCAAGTGTATCATTTTGTCATGGTCATCGTTGAAAGTATCTTCGACAAACCAGTAATCTTTTATGCCATGTTCTTCGTAATTGTGTATAAATTCTTGTCTGATGCTTTCTTCTGACTTAATGTATGTGCCTTTCTCTTTACCAACTAATTCAAGACTACAAAATGTACATTTAAAAATACAACCTCGTCCGGACTCAAGTGGCATCAGTTCGCCAGGGAATAACAAATCTGACTTTGTAAATTTCATGGTACTGTGCTCCATTGCTAACTTACTGAGCAGGTCTAACTTGTAAGGGTGCTTAGTGTGAACTGGCATATCGTCAGACGTGCCTGCTTTTATTTCATCAAGCATCTCCGGCATAGTCACATCGCCCCAGCCCACATTTATGTAGTCGACATTCCGGTGAACTATATCTTCTCTTGCTCTAGTTCCGCCTTTAATAAACTTTACATTAGGGTTAATGTCTTTTACATAGTTAACAAAGGCATCATCAATCTCTTCACCGTGTGTTAAGAAGCCGGAATAGTTAAGAGTCCAGTCGTCAAATATTTTGCCTTCATCTTTTACGCCTTCAAGTGGCAATACAGGCATTTCTTTTGTCACCATATTCAACATCCAAGGATATCGCATGTAGAATGATACCGATATGCCGATTGCCAATGTGTTTTTGCCTACATACTTGTCCATAATTCGTTTTAACGTTTCTAAATCATAAAAACTTTGGTAATCTACAACTTGTACAGTGTATCCACGTAACCTACATTCATGTGCAACTTTATATGCACCCAATGTTCGTAAATGGTAAGAATTTGACGGGCCACGGGAATGAGATATAGCATTAGGACTATACGAGTCGTCTGTTTTGCGAGTCTGTAGTGCTCTAGCAACATCAGGATCAAGCTCCTGCCCAGTCATCTTGAACACTGCCTGCATGTGTGTGCCCCAGTTCTGTGCATTATACAGTCCGTATGGGTCTGTAAGTATAATAAAATCTACTGGTGTGTGGTTAGTGACTTCAAAGTCTTTAAACGGATTTATTTTTGACATACATGTATTTATTGTTTTTTACAAAGGCTTGAATGTTGTTACGGCGGCTAGTCTACGAATGCACGTTCTAATACAAAGTCATTTGGTTCGCCCAAGTTTCCTTCTATAAATCCGTTACCTTCAAAGTAGTCTCTACATTGATAATTCATCTCTGGGCCGCCACAAACCATAACCCTGTCAGTGTCTTTATTGAATCCGTTGTCAGTAAAGTGTTCTACATGTTCCCAAAAACGTCCTTTACGCACATAATCTTCTTGGGTGCAAGTATCGTAATATGTAAATGAAAATGTTTCTGCTAACTCTACCATCAAGTCAGTGTATGTATGTTCAGCATGTGTTCGAGTGGTGTGTACTACAATAACGTTTTCAAACTTTTCGTAAGTGCCGGGATCTCTAATAATACTTAAAAACGGAGCAAGACCTGTTCCTGTTGAAAGCAAATACAGATTCTTCGCTGAGGTTACGTTATCAATCGTTAGAGTGCCCGTTGTCTTAGGCATTACTACTATTTCGTCTCCGACTTTTAAATGCTGTAGACGGCTTGTTAGAGGTCCATCCGGTACCTTAATACTTAGGAACTCGATTTCGTCTTCATAGTTAGCACTAGCAATGCTATATGCTCTAAGCAATGGTCGAGATCCTTCCTCTTCGCCTTTTAATCCAATCATAGCAAACTCGCCGTTTATGAATCGAAAACTCTGGTTGCGTGTTGTTTTAAAGCTGAAGGTCTTGTCTGTCCAATGATGTACCCATGTAACTTTTTCTGTATACATTCTTAATCCTTGTGATGTAAAATACCTGGTGGAGCTGATAGGGATCGAACCTACGACCTGTTCCGTGCAAGGGAACCGCTCTCCCAACTGAGCTACAGCCCCAGATATTTTCTTGCTTACTTAATATTTCTATTTAAGTATTTCTTCATGTTATCGCCAACTCTCGCTGAGTTTCTTTTAACATTTTCACCGATCATTTCAGCATTCCTCATAAGGTTCTTGCTAATCTGTTCTGCGTTCTTCTGGACATTCTCACCAATCTTAGAAAAGTCAAAATCAATATCTACGATTTCTTTTCTTTTTAACACTGCTGGTGTTGTTGCCTTACTTACTTTTTTGGTTGTTATTGCATTAACCATGTTATACCTTCCTGTTACACTTGTAACAATGCCTACGAACTATTCGTAGTTGGAGCGGGTAATCGGAATCGAACCGATATCCAAACGTTGGCAACGTCTTGTAATAACCGTTATACTATACTCGCTTACTGCGTATATTTACCACCAGCATTGCCAATGCTCTAAAATAGTGGCGGAGAGTGAGGGATTCGAACCCTCGGTCCAGTTACCCAGACGCCTCCTTAGCAGGGAGGTACTTTCGACCACTCAGCCAACTCTCCGAAATTACTTATACAGTATAATAGTTATCAAAGTATTTGTCAAGAACTTCAGGAAGTGATAAATACTACATTATGCCTAGATTAAGTTTATGGAACAAGAACAAAGGAAACGATTATGACTTTATTGATAGAGTTGTAGCCGAGTCTGTCAACGCAGGTGGCACAGGAGTTTATGTACATAAGTATGTAGGCACTTATAAAGATGACACATCTGCAAGTATTGGAAGCGAGGAACTGTATATCCAAGACGTTGTCTTTTTAGAGAACAGGGATAGAAAGTATGACGCTGACATTTACGAGCTACGTGGTGCATATCAAATTGCAGACCCCGACTTCGATTTAACACAGTTTGGACTATTTGTAAATAACGATTCGTTATCTATGACTTTCCATATGAATACCTGTGCTAACATGTTGGGTAGGCGATTGATGGCAGGCGATGTGCTTGAGCTTCCGCATTTAAGAGATGATTTACTCTTAGGCGGTGGAGCCGCAGTTAATAGATTCTTCGTTGTAAGTGATGCTGGCAGACCAGCAGAAGGTTACGATGCTAGATGGTGGCCTCACTTATGGAAAGTCAAACTTAAAAATATTACAGATAGTCCTGAGTACAGAGACATACTCGGTACAGGTGAACAAGCTGACGACCTTAGAAATATTTTAAGTACATACAGCACTGAGATTGCAATATCGGATAAGGTTATAGAACTAGCAAATTCAGAAGTTCAATATGACGCTGGTTATTATGAAGGTGGACACTTATATGTTGATCCTAATTCGCAAGACAAGCCTGGTGTATACTTCCCCGGTGACGGTGAAGCTCCTAACGGTATATCAATAGTAGGCAGTGGCGATGCAATGCCACTAGATGCAAATGACGGAGAGTACTACTTGAGAACTGACTTCAGTCCACACAGACTGTTTAAGAAGCAAGGTACTAGATGGATTAAGGTGAGCGATGACAACAAGAATGTCTGGAGTGCCGCCAATAAACTACTCACATCATTCGTTAACAATGATAAAATAACTACTAACACAGACGGTACTACTCAGTCAGAAAAGACTAATATGAGTAAGGCTGTGAAACCTAAGGCAGATTAATATGGCAAATATGGATTACTTTTATGACGCACAGTTAAGAAGATACTTGCTTCAGTTCATGAGAATATTCAGTGGCTTTACAGTTGCAGAAGGTAAACGTGATGGTGTTACGAACTACCAAAAAGTTCCAGTAAGATATGCAGACATGCAACGTATGGTTGCACATATATTGACCAAAGGTTCGGAGAACATGGTTAATAGTACACCGTTTATATCATGTAACATTTCAAGTTTGCTTATTGCTAGAGACAGAGCACAAGATCCAATGCTTGTTAGTAAAGTACAAGTTGCTGAAAGACAATATGACTCTGGCAATGCTACTTACAGTTCGGCAGAGTTTCCTGGAAATTTATATACAACAGATAGATATATGCCTGTTCCTTACAACTTAACAATGAACATTGATATTTGGAGTGGGAACACAGATCAAAAATTACAATTACTAGAACAAATTTTAATCCTATTTAATCCTAGTATACAACTACAGCAAGGAAACAATCCATTAGACTGGACTAGTTTATACGAAGTCGAATTAACTGATATACAATGGAGCAACAGAAGTGTTCCTGCAGGAGTTGATGAAACAATTGATGTTGCTACACTAACATTTGTGTTACCTATATGGGTAAGTCCTCCCGCTAAAGTTAAAAGACAAAAAATTATTAATACTATTATAACAAATATTTACGACACAGGCAGTGTCGGAGATTTAGGTTATGACGAAGATATGTACGACTTCTTTAGAGACTTGGATCAAGACTTTGAGTTGCACACAATATCACCTAACAATTATGAAGTTGAACTTACTGGTACAGTGGCCAAGTTATATAAAAACGGTGCCACAGAAGCTAACTGGAATGATTTACTAGAAGTACTCTCCCCACAGGGAACCGGTACAGCGAATGCTAACATAAGTATTTCAGACATTCCGTTAACTACAGCAAGTACATTACAACTTAATATATCGAACGATGTAGACTCGTCTACATTGATAACTGGCTTAGTGGCAAGAAATCCAGCGGATGCATCTAAACTTATATTTACATTGGATACTGACACTTTGCCTTCAACAACACAAACAAACGTAACAAGAATAGTCGATGCTACAGCAAACTATCCAGGTGATGGCACTTTAGCCGTAGCAACAACAGGACAACGTTACTTACTTACTACAGAGTTACATGGCGCTAGTTGGGGTATATCCGCAGACGCTAATGACATTATTGAATACAACGGCACTGCATGGATTATATCATTTGATGCTTCTACATCAGCAAACCAAGAAAGTGTTCATTATGTTAAAAACTTATACACAAACAAACAATACAAATGGGAAAACGTTCAATGGACAAGCACATACGAAGGGAAGTACAACCCAGGGTTCTGGCGCCTGAACGTATAATCAAAGAGAGCGTTCTACAAACACTTAACCCGATGACTAACTTATCTAGACACAACGGCATAAGTGCCGCTGGTGTTTTGTTCTTATCCAAGTCTACAGGCAGATGCTTATTCCAACTCCGCAACTCCGACAAGAAAGGAAAACACACCTGGGGTTTTTGGGGAGGTATGATGGATGACGGTGAGACTACTTACGATACTATTCAACGTGAACTTATGGAAGAAATAGGTCTCGTCCCAGAACTAAAAAAATTAAATCCCATTGATGTATACCAAAGTAAAGATAAAAACTTTATGTACTACAGTTTTGTATACCTAGTCGACGATGAATTTATCCCCAATCTTAATAAAGAGAGTGCCGGGTATGCTTGGGTCGATATAGGTAATTGGCCTATGCCACTACACTTTGGTGCTAAGAGCACTTTAGGAAGAAACAAGGGCGTTAATAAACTACGCACTATCCTAAAGATCAATATGTGATAAGTAATAGCATGTCAAAGGATATTATAAATTTTGACTCTATACGTTTGACTACTGAGCTTAATAAATTCAAACTACACAAAACAATTCCCAACACATTTTTAGACGGTACGTTCTCTATACTTGACCTTAAGGAGAACTACGAAGACTTTTCTGCTAAACATAAGAGGATAGCAGACAGGTTAATAAAAGTCTATGAAGTGGAAATTAGGGAAAGTGCAGATGGTTTAGCAAAGAGCATGGAGAACGAGTATAGAGGATTCTTAAAAAACCAACGTTGTAGAGAACACTGGTGGGTATACCCTGCCGTGATGAAAAAATACAGAGTAAATATAAATCCTGTGCGAGCAGTGTACTACGAAACAAAAGAAATGGTTAAGAAGTTTAACAGTCATAGTCCACATCATGGGTGGCTATTTGATATAGTGTCTAGCAACGAATGGCATCAACGAGTAATGAAAGCAATTTTAACTGACCGACAACGTGTTGATAAAATTATAAACTTCTATCTTCCGCTATACGAAGCTTCGGGTCTACGTATTCCTATTGAGTTAACACATTTAAAAACATTGAGGTCTGATTTGCTTGACTATGCAAATCTATTTACTGCTGTTAGGCAATGGACTCCGGACGACTAACTACTTGCCTGTGGCAATAAATATCCCGTTCCAATCTTTAGGTAAGTCTTGTGTTAGTTGAAATTCACAACGTTCAATCCACATAGCATAATAATCTTTCATCTTACCATCAAAGGTTTTAGACAGTTGATTACACAATTTAATTGCTTTATTAAAGTCTTGGTTACGATAATGTTTATGCATCTGTGCGTGTAGTTGCTTACCTTTAACATACTTAGTTCGCTTAATATCCAGTACAGTGTATATTTCTATTCCAACACTTTTACCTTTTACTTGCAAGTCATCTACTTTTAGATAAAAGAAATCACTCTTAGTATGCTTGTATGTGTCTCCACCTACAAGTAATAAGCACCCATACTCTTTACACTTGCTTTCTATTCTCGCGGCAGTACTAACTGCGTCTCCGAGTATGTCATATGAGTGTCTTGCAGTGGAGCCCATTTCCCCAATATAACCGAGCCCAGTATTAATACCAGCACCCATACCAATGGGTGGTCTGCCCTCTTTAACAATTTTATCATTAAACTTCTCCACTGCCCTAAGCATTTGTAATCCTGTTTGCACCGCACTCTTAGGATGATCTGGGTCGTCCATAGGAGCATTGTGTATGTGCATACTTGCATCGCCGATATATTTAATCACCATGCCGTCTGCATCAAGTATAGGTTGTGTAATAGCATCCATATACTCGTTCATCATTTTTGTTAAGCCCTGTACATCATCGCCAAAGCTCTCACCTAGTGGAGTAAAGCCACGTAAGTCTGAAAAGCATATACTAACTTCTTTCTTCATGCCTTGTTTAATTAAGTCCGGGTTATCTTGTAACATTCTAACAACGGTAGGTGAGGCATATCCAGCAAATTGTTTCTGTATTTCTTGTCTCAATTTAAACTGTACCCAGAAGTTATTAAAACTTGCCTGTGTAAAAATTAAGAATGTTGCTATTGCAGGGAAGGTTGCATCGAACAAATATAAGTTTGCAGTATAAAAGTGTACAGTAGAATAGGCAATTGCTCCTACAATACTTACTGTAGTAAACAGTCCTGCCCATATGGGTAACTTATATATCGCAAGAGCCACTAGGATCATGCTCAACAACGCACACAGAAGCTCGTACACAGCACTTAGTTCACTCCTGGTAATGTTACTACCATCAATAAAGTTCTGTAGCATATGAGCTTGTATGTACTGTGGATATATGTTGCCTACCGGAGTGGGAACCGGATTAGCAACACCCTCAGCACTTACTCCCACTATTACGAACTTTCCGCCTAAGTCAGGCAGTTCACTCGCTTGAACATACTCGTGTTCTTCAAATATGTTATTAAATCTTATGTATGCAGAACCTCTTCCGGATGTCACAATAGGATCAAACGGAGGTACTGCAAATTCTTTAATGCCGATCTCGGATGTCTTTAGAATATAACTAGGTTTGCCTGTATACACCCTAAGCATTTCAATAGCAAAACTAGGATATATGTTTCCTTCAACAGCGACTGCTAGTGGATATGTTCTCGTCTGATTGTCTGCTTGTGGCTCGCTTGCTACTACGCCAATGCCTGCGGCTGACTTCTCTAATATATCAATATTCGTTACGAGATTCGGCCATGTCAGCAAGTAGTCCGTAGCGGATACTGGGCCTATCGTTGCTGTACCAATATGAGGACCTGTACTCTTTATTCCTCTGCCAGATGGGGTCTGGGATAAAACTACCCCGTTCTCCGACATCCAACTTGACAAAACTGCGTCCCCGCCAAATCGGTCTGTTTCCGGAAACATAATCGTTAAACCAATTATTCCAGCGTTCTTGCTCCGCAAATCTGATATCAACTGTGCTATGTTCTGTCTTGGCCATGCCCATTGCCCCCATTGTTGTAAACTTTTTTCGCCAATGTTAATTATAACAACTTCGTTGCTTTCTTTTTTAACATCTAATTGCTGTAATGCATCGAATGTTTGACTACGCAAACTCTGTAATGGTGTAGGGTCGGCAACTCGTAAAGTCGTTAATAGTAATATAGATATTGCTACGGTCCAGCCGCTTAGTAACCATTTCATTAATATATTTATCAAAAAAAAGCACACCGTAGTGTGCTTTTGTTATTCGCATTCCTTGGGATTTTTAGAACAATACATCATAATACTGCGTACTATAACTTTAATGTCTTGTTCAGCAATTTCTTCATCTACCTTCCTGGCTGATGAAGTTACTACTTTCCCTCTGGCTTTGCTTTTGGTTCTTGCAATGCATCGGTTTGTTTATCTACTTCAGTCGCAACGGTGTCAATTACACCTGTAGCGGCTTGTGCCGCTGTGCTTGTGATACTAGATACATCTGTTAATACTGCTCCTGCTATTGTAGAAACTGCATTAACGGATCCATCTACTACGCCTGTAGTAAACTCTTTCCCACCTTCAATTACTGCGCCAACTGACGCACATGACGGAAGAAAAACAACAAAACCGAGGACTGCTGTAATAGATAGTAATCTATTCATAGCGTTCTCCTTAGGTTGTCGAAAAGGTTAACCCTTTTACAAAGTTTATTTATGCAAATTTGTTGGCGCAGATCAATGAAATACGTGATTCACTTGCGTTTTAGTCCTGTGTTATAGACACACTACATCCGCCAACTGTTTGGCAGTTTTGGAATAGTGTGTATGACTGATTACCTGATCCTGTTTGTAGCAAGTTCAAACTTGTAGGGTACGAACCATCAAGTGTTACTGTTGCGGTGTGATTACCGCTATTGTTTTGTTCAATGGCAACAGAATTGCTGTTGCTGTCAACGTTTAAAGTAAGTGTCTTGTTACCATTGGCCCATTGCTGTGCAAATACATTGTTGCTGTTACCATGTATGTCTACAGTCATATTATGATTAGTACTAGTGCTATCCATTTTTTGACCACCTTTAAAACTATTACTACTGCCGTGAATGTCTAACCGGAGAAAGTTGCCACCTGGTTCCCAGTTATCATAATCAAATGTTGTATCGCTAGGGCCTGTTAGATAATAGCCTTGCCCAAATAGAACGGTGTTACTGTTGCCCCATATATGAAATTGAGCCTCGTTTGGATTACATGTTGTAAAACTACATTTTTGCTGAATGTGTATGTTATTATAATTGCCGTCTAAGTCTCCGCCCCATGCTTTACCACTGCCCCAAGAATCTGTCCAACTGATATCATTGTTGTTGCCTTCTTGTATCAGCACCAACGTATTGTCAGTTCCACCTACACTAAGGAAAACTTCGTTATTATGGCCTTCCTGTTTTACTTCAAATGTGTTGGAAGTATCAAAAGTAGCTAATCCTAAATCTACATCAATACTGTTATTGTATCCTTCCTGTAAGATACCAATAACAACGTTGTCGCCAGTCTGGTCTATAAGCACTTCGTTGTCAGCACTTGCTACTTGTTCTGCAAATACAAGTCCTGCTACTAATATAATTGTCTGTAATATTTTAATCATTTTGTGTAATACTAATGTATATGCCGTCACAACTGTTTAGGCATATTAAGTTTTCTCCTACATCTGAGTCAAACAATTCAATTCTTGCTTGACTACCTTTTTCTAATTTAATTCCAATTTTGTTTGATACTTGTCTTAAAAAGAATACTTTACCATCGTAATCTGCAAACGTATTAAACTGCGTACCTGGATCGTTACCAAAGCGTGTGCCTATTAGTTTGTCGGTGCCGTCACCTTGATTGTTAAGTTCTTCGCCTAGCGAATCTATATTATCCTCTAGGATGTCTAATAAATCATTTAAGAATTCAACATCTAAAAAATCTATATCTAATTCTGTAAATTCATAATTATCTGCCGTATTAGATTCCAGTCCTTCTATATCTAGCAAGTCCTGGTCTAGCCCGTTAAAAGTTAGAAGTCCGGCGCTACCTTTTAACTCGCTTTGTTGTTCCTCAACTGCCTCTTTAATTTCTACAGGTTCGCTTACAATGAACATATTGTCAATCATATTTAAATCTAAATTAACAAGTGTAACCGGAGTGGTCGGTATAGTCTCAAAAGTGCTTACCATTACTGCCTGGTATGCTTCTGTGAGCACTTGAGTTCCGCCTGCATTAGTGACTGTTATACTCCCACTAGGTGCACAACCTTCTTCTAGTGATACCTTATCAGTACAATTATCGTCTGGTAATAGTATTACTAGGCTTCTACCCAGTTCATCGACTGTGGTAGTAAAATCTGTTCCCCTTATGCCTATACTTGCTGTAGGAGTTTGTATTGTAATGTTCTCTCTGGGTACTAAACCTAAGCCGCCTGTGGCAAATCTTGCTGTACCTGACACAAAATTTAATGCCATTTTGCTTTTACTTGGGTTCGGGTCGTACACATATTCGTCGATGACCATGTAAGTGTGTTCTGTTAAACTCACTAGTGTATCATCGACAAATTTAATTTTCAATCGTCCGTTCTTTGTTTCTACTTCATCCATACTAGCAATCTCTTCGTTTAAAACTGCTCGTATGTTTTCTTTATTTCGTTGTATTTGTGCTACACTTCCAGATTGTTCAAGCACTCCGCCGATTGAGCCGACGGAGGCTTGCACATTAAACGCAAACAAAAGCATAAATGCTAATGTACTAGTCTGTCTGCTTAACACTAACTGACGCATTTTCACTATTTATATTTAAATTAATGACACCGTTACAAGCAGGTGAGCATGTGGTTGTCATATCTTGTATAAATTGGAAATCACCATCGCTACCGTCTAATTCCACAGTTAATAGATGTGCGTCATTGCCTTGTTGCTTTGTGGCAAACGCATTGTCTGATCCTGTGATATCAAAGTTCCAAGTGTTGTAACTTGAATCAATTAAAATTCCTGACATAGTCTGTGTACCAGTAGAATTGTTGCCAGAGCCTGCGGCCCAAACTTTACTATTAGTAAAACTAGTTGAGAAATCGTTTCTTGATCCGAGTACTACTAGATCCATATTTGAACTTTCAGCTGTGTTGTTACCACCAATATCAATATCAAAAAGGTTACTGTCGCCAGTAATGTTTGATAAAATATCAGTATAATCACTACTGCCTGTAGCACCAATATTCATATCCCAGATATTGCTGTTACCCTGAAAGTAAAAATCTAATACACTTGACCCTGATCCATCGAGTACCCAAGATCCGAAGATCTCGTTTAAATTACCGTCTTGGATTAGATCTACAATTAAACTACCGCCTGTGAGAGTTAAATCAGTACCCTGACTTGTATCTCCAGATAAACTGTTACCGTAGCCTGCTTGTAAAACTGTTAAGGTTAAGTTGTCACCAACTTGATCTATTAAAACTTCATTATCCGCTGACGCAAGGTCAATTGATAATATCCCTGTTATAGCGAAGACGGTTAATAATGTATTCTTAAAAAATTTATTTGTCTTCATAACTTACTCCATATATGGTTAATTAAGATTCCTTTTTGTAAAAAATTTTCTTTACAATAGAATCATCGTTCTTGTTGAGTTTAGATTTCGTTTCGTTACTAATAGGGTCTTTAAGTAACTTAATAGACTCCCTCGTCCAATATGCCTGTTCTTGCTCAGCCACTAGTTGGTCCCAATTTTCTGGGTAAACTATTTTCCAAAATCCTCTCTCGTCACCTTGTTCAACAAGAGCTAAAACAGAGGCTTCAATCGCTGAACGAACACCCCATGTTACACTCTCATTTTCTGTCAAACCACTTTCTATTTCAAGCAATTTAGTGTCCATGTCAAGGAACTTGAACACATCGCCGGCTTGCCCTACACTTAGAATGGTCTTGTATGTCTGTACGTTCAATATCACTTCGCCTGTAAGTGTACTTACTGCTCTCAATGATACCACTACACTATCTCTTCGGTATTGGTTTGTTGTCCCTATACCAAGATATCTTGCACCTGAGCCACCTGTTTCGATATTCGAGTCATAACCTACAACTCCTCCTTCTAATATCATCCCAGCAAATAATAATGGCTGTACTTGCTGTGCGGGGTCGCTATCTTTGGCATATGATTCTCTTGTACTTCGAATAATCTGCCTTTCCCGCACTAAATTATCTAATCCTAATCCTCTTTCAACGACACGGAACCAAGTACCCTTAGGGTCTTTTCCAGCGCCTGCCGCCTTAAGAGCGTCAATTAGTAAATCCTTTGCACCTTGTGTTACGGCTGTGCTAAAACTTGCCGCTCCGTCCGAACTTAAACGTTGTCCTGTTAAGTCTGCGAATTGGTAAACTGCTACTACTGGCATTGTTTCCGCAGGAGGTAGGTAACGTAACTTTCTATAAGTTGGGAGTTCTACTTGTTGTGGTTCTTCAATGCATTCTAAAAAATCAGCCTGGCACTGCTTGTCACCTGGTATAGCAATACTGGCACACCCAGTAGTTAGCAATAATGCCACTACGGCAAAAAGTTTATAAAAATCTTTCACTATCCGCCGCCGATACTGCCGATGCCAATCGGTATTTCTATCTGTGTTATTGTGCCATCTGGAGAAACAATAGTAAGTCTCATTACTTCTAATCCATCGTCACTTATAACTATTTGGTAACTTACATTATTACCTTCAATTGTAAAATCACCTGAGTCTGAACCTGTACACTCTACTACAGTAGCCGGATCACAAAACATGCTGTCAACTAATCCTTTAGAGATTTGAGCGTATATTCTACTCTCTAAATTTCTAATGAATTTGTTAATTGTGCTGTTTGAGTCTGCTCGCTCTGCCGCTTTAAGTGCCGATTCAATGTTGTCTGCAATTTTGTCCCTACGACTTTTCTCTTGATTCTCAATCGTAAGGTAATGTGCTCCAGTTCCAATGCCGCTGAAACTCGGAGACTTAAATTTATGTGTTAGTTGGTCTGCTTGTACACTTGGTGCAAGAGCAATTACAAAATAGCCAACCGCTATTAATAAAAACTTACTCATTTTTTAACTTCCTGTTGTTTTTGTTCTCTAAGTGCAGTCTTTTCTTCTGCATCTTCTAGAACTTCTTGTCTCTGTCTGTACTCTATTACAACGTTTACTTTTTGTTGTAATCGAATCATGTCTTGATCAAGCATCCTCGTCTGATCAATAACTCTTATTAACGCCATATGCATGTTGCCTAATGCAGGTTTAATTTCTGAACCTATAAAGCGCCATACATAAAAAATAAAATATCCCAATCCCACTGTTGCTACTACTGGGTAGCCGTGGTCGGATATCAGTTGAGCCATATCCATTAGTCTCGCCTCACATCTAATTTGCCGTCTTCAACAAAGTTTTCGGCTCTTGCTATACGTTCAATGTCTGGTCTTAAATTCAATGCACTACTAACAAGCAAGTCGATTTTTATCATCTCATTGCTCATTGTTCTTGCTCGGCCTTCTAGGCTTTTGCAGAACATAGTGAGTGTTTCAATTTGACCGACAATGCCGGCAAGCATTTGTTTAATTATGAGGAATATAAAAAAGCCCATCGTTAGGGAGCCTGCTATGGGCAACCCAACTTCGCCTATAAGTTTAAAAATGTCTTCCATTCACTTCACCTGATTTTATTATTTTATTATTATCTAAGTGTGTGATATGTGTTATGTAAATGTATTTATCGTTTAGCTAGTCTAATTATTTAAACTCTGCCGTGTTTAAGCACAAAAAATTACCAGTTGCATAAATACCTGTTGTAACACAACTGTAACATAGCGTTTGATTAGTTGTAACATTCCTCATTCGAGGTGAGGTTACCCCAAACATGTGTGCATGTGTGTAACATCACATTTTAGGAGAATAATATGGTGAACCCAATAGGGACAGTAGCCATGCTAACTCACAGTTATGCATCGCTTTACTTCCGCAAATTTGATAACATGATGAAAACCGGTAACTTGGTTAATATAAGTCAACGGGTATTTCTTTAATCAAAAAAAAGGGAGTTAACTACTCCCCTTTTTAATCCAAACTTTAGCATTTAATAGCCGTAAAAAAAGGAAGGTTTTAACACCTCCCTTTAGTGTGACGCCTTGCAACATCACGAGCCTAAGGTAGTTAGGATTCTTTACATCATGTTAACTAATACTTCAATAACTGCTTCGCCACCTTCAGAAGATTCAACTGCTTTACCAATTATTCTTCCTGCTTGTGCTTCGTTATTTGATTTAGCCATACCGTTTCCTGCGGAAACCATCAAGTCACCTTTAGCAACTGGTCCAGTAACCTTAGTAGGTACTCTTCCTGTTAATGCTACATATTGACCTTCGCCGCCTGCATTCATCATGTATGCTGGATCTGTACTAATAACACCTGCAACTGCATGACAGTTTTCACTATCACATGCAGTAATTTCTTTTTCACCGCCAAACATAACAACTGTACCAGCATCTAGTTCTGCATCACTTTCGTATTTCTCAGCCAAATCCGCAAACTGCGCCGAACTTGCTGTTCCTTGGAAAGTTACTGCGTATACTTCATTATATCGTAAAGAACTTGAACCTAAGTCAATTGAGTTATCTGTACTTGGAGTAAATGTTCCACTATGTGAATCAGTTGCATCGCTTCTCATGAAACTTGCACTACTAATTCCGTCTAATGTATCTGCATCTACATTCAATGCGTCTACAAAAGCATTAGTAACTCTAGTATCAATCAGTGAGTTAACTCTTGCACTAGTGTGGTACTGGTTAGTGCCTTCAGTTAGATCGGCTGTATCAAATGCACCCATGTTCACTGACATTGTAGCACCACTAATACTAATACCTGTACCAGCATCTAGGTAGGATAAAGCACTTGCACTGTCGTCCCAGAACACAATTCTATCATCGTTTGGATCTGTTAAGTTCTCTAAACCTAAGTGGCTTAATGATACTGTAACACTGCCGCTTGCGCCGCCGCCTGTTAAACCAGTTCCTGCTGTAACACCTGTGATGTCACCTACGTTACTTGTATAACCACCGTAGTTGCCTAAGTCATTACTGAAGTCACTTAGTGTGATTTCGCTAATAAGTTTACGCTTCTGTACACCACTGTCTAGTAGTACCATCTCATCTGCTGTACCAACAACTGCATCTGTCATATCTGTTAGTTCTGAAAGGTCAACGTTTAGTGTAACTGCACCACTTGTGCCGCCACCGTCTAACAATGTACCTGCTACAACACTTTCAATATCACCTGCGTCATTTGTGAAGCTAATAACACCAGTTGTGCTGTTGTATGCCAAGTCACCACCTGCACTAATTAAGCCTCTGACTTCTGCATCAGTTCGCTCTGTTGGTGTTGTGTAACTAATTACACCAGTTGAACTATTGTATGCTATATCGCCACCTGCTGATACTGCCGCTCTTGCCGCGTCAGTTGCGTCTGCATCATTGTACATAGTAGGATGACTAAAACTGAAAGCACCTGTTGAGCTATTGTATGATAAGTCTCCGCCAGCACTAACAAGTCCTTTTACATGAGAGTCGTCTAATGCTATAGTGATAGCGCCGGTTGCACCGCCGCCTGTTAAACCATTTCCTGCTGTAACACTTTCAATGTCACCTGCGTCATTTGTGAAGCTAAAAACACCTGTGCTGTTATTATAGCTGATATCGCCTGATGCTGTAAACAATGCTCTAACATCTGAGTTAGCAATTTGGATATCGTCTGCATTTGCAGTAATACCAAATCCGCCTGCAACGTTAAGTGTAACATCACCTGACGTTCCGCCACCAATCATACCAGCTCCAGCTACAACACTTTCAATATCACCTGCGTCATTTGTGAAGCTAATAACACCAGTTGTGCTGTTGTAACCTAAGTCACCAGAAACACTAATTGCCGCTCTTGCTCTTGCCGTTGTGTGATAAAGGTTAGTTGAACCTTCGCTTAAATCGTCTGTATCTGCAGAAGCTAATTTGGTATCCCAACGTCCTGTTGTATAGTATAAGTTAGTTCCTTCAGTTAAGTCTGTAGTTGATTGTGCAATCTTAGTGTACGCACTACCGTCTGTAGTAATTTCCCACTGATCACTTGTTTCGTTCCACTGAATGTTTACATCTGCACTACTACCTCTGTCAACTGTAAGACCTGCGTTCTCTGTTGGAGCGCCGGAAGTACCGTAGTTCAAAGTAATAATGTTATCTTCTAAGTAAATTGTTTCAGTATTAACTGTTGATGTTGTACCGTTAACAGTAAAGTCACCGTTAAATATAACATCGCTACTAAATGTCTTTGCACCACCAATAGTTTGAGCGCCTGCTGTTCTTACAACAGTAGCATCAAGGTTAAGTGTGCTTGAATCGTTATCAATACCGTCACCGCCAGTAAGATAAGATGTGCCGTCTACATACGTTTTGTTTGTAGCATCGCCGGCAACTGCTGGAGCACCTACGTTATTAATGTAGTTACTACTTGCATTGATGTTACTTGATAACTGTAATCCGCCTGTGCCGCCTAGTGTTTTAGAAGCATCAAACAACATGCTCGATTGTGCGTTAATTACGCCAGTACCTGATGCGTTTAATTCAACATCACCTGAACCGGATGTCTTAACTGCAACGTTCTGATCTGCATCTGCACTAATTGTAATTGTACCTGCGTCATCTTCTAATACTTTCTGTCCGTTAACATATAAAGAACCTGGACCAACATAAATGTCTTTCCACATCATTGTTGTAGAACCCAAATCGTATGTTACGTTTGCTGTTGGTATTAAGTTGCCTGCCATGTTTTCATAGTCTAAAGCAACAGTAATGTTACCAGTGGCTCCGCCGCCTGTTATACCTGATCCTGCTGTTACACCTGAGATGAAATCTTCATCTGTTAATGCAATAACACCTGTGCCTTGCGTATATGTAATACCTGTTCCACCACTAACAGAAGCTCTTGCTCTTGCTGTGCTGAAATATACGTTTGTTGAACCTTCTGCTACGTCATCTGTTTCGACTGCGTCAACGTATGCTTTAATTGATTCCGAACTTGAAATTGTTGTTGCTGTAGCTGTACCCATCGAATCATCATCGATTAATGCACTACCGCTTATCCCAGTGTTTAAAACTGGACTAGTTAATGTTTTATTTGTTAAAGTTTGCGAGTCTGTCAAAGTTGCAACAACTGAGTTGTCGATATTAATTGTAGCGTCACCGCTAGTAGTACCACCAGATAAACCTGTACCTGCTACTACGCTTGTAATATCTCCATCACCAAATGCTGAAAGCTCTGAGAATTTCGCTAACCTATGTCCGCCGCTTGTTGAGCCGTCGTGGACAATAACGGTAGATAAGTCTGTATCGACTGTAATCTCACCGACCAAACCTGTAAAACTAGCGGTTTGAGAAGTGTTACCTCGTCTCCATTGAATTGCTGTGGCCATCGTATTCTTCCTATTTTTATGTTCTACGTTTATGTAGTCTAGACATTCCGTCGAGTGCCTAGTCATAATTAATGCTAACGCATTATTTATAAACAGTATTTATCGAGAAAGTTAGAAAGGGGTGTGTTTTAAAACACTAAACTACTATTTCTTCTAGTAAAGTGATTTATTATTAATGACAACAGTAGTAAGGATGAAATTCAAATAGCGATAATCCTGTTTCGTAAATGCAAGATGGCGATCATATACAGTTAATAGCACTGCCTTGTGTAAAATCAACTGTGATAAACTAGGTCTGTCTGGTAGCAATGGATTGACTTCATACAAATTTCCATTTTGTCTCAATCCACTATAAGTAGTGTACACATCTAGAGCATTGATAGCATACCAATACATCTTAGCCTTACGACCATCTTCATAATGTTTGAGACGAAGAGTGGTGTCGAAAGGTTTAGTAAATACCAATTCTGGTTCTTTTGGTGGATTGAATATACTTAGTGGGTTTAACCTATTAGTAAATATTAATTCCGGTTCTTCTAGTACAGGCATTGCTAAAACGCTTGCTGAGAACATAGATAATAATACACCGATTATAATAAATCTCATTAACTTGTTATCCGATTTTTATACTACGATTTCAATTACGCCTTCGCCTATTTGTAGGAACTCGCCGACTGCTTTGCCTACAATACTTGCCGCAGGAGTTTGATATCCTCTAAACGGTGCCGCTTTTGCAAAGCCTTTTGTACTACTTGCTATGAGTACATCACCTTTTCTAATAGGCCCAAGCACTTTACACGGAACTCTTCCTCTAAGTGCAACTGCTATAACATTCGTGCCTTCTAGTTGAGCATTCATTAAGTATGCTGGATCTGTTGAAACAACGCCTGCTACTGCTGGTGTCCCTTCTCTAGTAACTGCTGTTACTTCATTGGCTCCACCAAATTCAACAACTGTTCCTGGAGTATAAGATTCGTCTGCAACATATCGCTCTGCCAAATCCGCAAAATTCGCCGAACTTGCTGTTCCTTGGAAAGTTACTGCGTGTACTTCATTGTATCGTAAAGAACCTGATCCTAAGTCAATACTGTTGTCTACTGCTGGTGTAATAGTATGAGTATGCGTGTCTGCCGCATCGCTTCTCATGAAACTTGCACTTGAAATACTATCCAATGTATCAGCATCAACATTTAGTGCATCGACGAATGCAGTGGTAACTCTATTGTCTACTAGTGTATTAACTCTTGCCGCTGTGTGGTACTCGTTTGTTCCTTCACTTAAATCACTTGTACTAGCCGCTGTAATTCTTGCATCTGCTCTGGCATTTGTAAAGTATAAGTTGCTCGTACCTTCAGTTAAACTATCTGTGTTAGGTAATGTTGCACTTACTCTTGCATCTGCTCGGGTATTTGTAAAGTATAAGTTAGTTGATCCTTCACTTAACGCATCCGTATCTTTTGCTGTAAAGGCAGTATTAAATCTACCTTGGGTATAATATAAGTTAGTTCCTTCACTTAAATCACTTGTACTAGCCGCTGAAATTCTTGCATCTGCTCTTGCATTTGTATAGTATAAGTTGCTTGTACCTTCAGATAAGTCGTCTGTAGTTTTACTGCTTAAATCTAGCGATCCACCAACTACGCCAAGAACCGCTGTATCAACGTATGCTTTTGTTGATTCTGCTGATGGTATGTTAGTTGCAGTTGCACCAGTAAATGCATCTGAATCTAGTATTGCATTTGAAATTCTTGCATCTGCTCTTGCATTTGTATAGTATAAGTTTGTTGAGCCTTCTGATACATCATCTGTATCGCCACTTAATTCGCTAAGTGCATCTTTTGTATCTACCTGTGCATCAACGTATGCTTTAACAGATTGCTGTGAAGGAATTCTAGTAGCACTGTTAGTTACCATGCTATCTTCGTCAATTAATGCGTTAGTTATTCTAGCGTCTGCTCTTGCATTTGTATAGTATAAGTTAGTGCCTTCACTTAAATCGGCAGTGTCAGCCGCCGCAATTTTAACATCAAATCTTGCATCTGCTCTTGCGTTTGTAAAGTATAAGTTAGTTGAACCTTCACTTAAATCGTCTGTATCAGATGCCGCTAATTGAGTTGCAAACCTACTATCTGCTCTAGCGTCTGCTCTTGCGTTTGTAAAGTATAAGTTAGTTGAACCTTCGCTTAATGCATCAGTGTCAGACGCTGTAATTCTTGCATCTGCTCTTACATCTGTATAGTATAAGTTAGTTCCTTCACTTAAATCACTTGTTGACTTAGCAGTAAATCCTGCGTCTACTCTAGCATCTGCTCTTGCCTCAGTATAATATAAATTTGTATCTTCTGTAATATTGCTTGTATTGAAATCTGTAAAGTCTAATGCAATTTCATCTGCACTAGCAGTAATACCTTTTCCGCCTATAACGTTAAGTGAAACGTCTCCGTCGGAGCCACCGCCTGTTAATCCTGTGCCTGCTGTTACGGCTGTAATGTCGCCTGTGTCATCTGCATCAATTGTAAATGTGTTTGCAACATCATTATATGTTACAGTGATGTTACTACCACCAACTACTAGCCCATTTACTCTGTCGTCAAGTGCTTCGTCGAAGTCACTAACTTGCGATGCTGTAATACTAATCGCTTGGTGGCTTGCGGCTGTTAATTGTCCTTGTGCGTTAACAGTGAGTGTTGGTGTTTGTGAAGCAGTACCATATGTACCTGCTGTAACACCTGAATTTGTTATTGCTATATCGTTTGCATTAACTGTTATACCAGTTCCTGCTCCAATGTCTAAAGTTACGTCACCCGATGTGCCGCCTGTAATAAGACCTGCGCCTGCTACAACACTTGTAACATCGCCATCTAAGTCTGCGGCAACTGTTAACGTACCAGCGGCATCATCATATGTTACACTGATGTTTGCACCGCCTACAATTAATGCGCCTACTCTGTCGTCAACTCTCTCGTTTGTAAAGTATAAGTTGTCGCCTTCTGTAACGTCTGTTGTTGTCAATGCTTGACTTATTACACCGGTTGTGTTATTATAAGTTATATTACTTGTACCAGTTAACAATGTTCTAATGTGAGCATCGTTTGTTGATACAGTGATTATGTCTGCACTGTTAGAGCCGGCATTTGCCATGCTAATACCTGTTCCAGCTGATAGCTGTTTCAAGTAATAAGTTGATCCACTTAATGGATTAGTTATAGCGTGGTCACCTGTACCGTCACCTGGGTGTATTGTACTAACAGTTTCAGCTGAAAGTTCAATAATTCTATTGTTTTGTACACCTTTTAATTTGTTATCATTGTCATCGTAGAACATTGTACCGTTAACTAGTAAGTCTGTTGGCGTATGCCTTGGACCTAGTTGTATAGCACCGTCTACTGTTAATCTTTCTAATGGTCTCGAACCAGTAGTAAATGTACTACCGTCACCTGAATTATTTGCTTGGTCTGATTCTGTGGACTTGTCGTAAACATTTGTAAAGTTTGTTACATTAGCAAAGTCGCCGACGAATGCTGTTGTTTTGCCCCAGTTCTGATAGTGAGCTCTTGCTACACCAATTTCTGTGCTGGCATATCCTGCTACTGCATTAATGTTACCTGTTGCTTCTGCACCCAAGTAAGTATCGGTGGTGTCAGCGGCACCTGTTACTACAAATATATTCGACCCTGTGAATGCCATTGCTGACACCGACGTGGCACCTGTTAATGCACCGATTGTGCTTTTGTAATGATACTGTGGCACATTTGATATAAAACTCTGTGCCGCGGCATATGTTGCGTTTGCGGATTTGGCATGCACTATATCGCCAGCCGAAGTTATCTTACCTGTACCTTGTTTTCTGCCTTCCGTTTCACCTGCATCGATTCCTCTAGAAAATACTACGTCACCGTGTATAAACAAGTTACCATTTCTGGTCTGATTATCTGCTGTTGCGTTTGAATCTACAAACCCAGGTAAACTTGCTGAACCAGTTGCTGAACCATTAAAACTGCTAGGTACTGTGAACGTTGTTGCGTTAATAACTGTTGCAATAAATATGCCGTGCGTTGCCACATCACTAGTATTATAAATGGCGTATGCTTCGCCTGTTGTAGCTCTGTGAGCTGTAGGTGTTACAATAGTAGTTGTTGTTCCATCGCCTACTAGTGTGCTTACTTTTCCGCTAACAGTTTGTTCGCCTTCATGCAGTACTGCATATGAATGGTCAAACTTTACAGTGTTAATGAATAGATTTTGTGTATCATCTAGATTACTAAATGCTACTGTGTTGTTCGCTGTTGCTGGACTTGCCAATGATGCCGATTCCGCAGAAACAATTAGTCCGTTAGCAAGTTTAGTAGACAAGTTAAATGAGTATGAAGCGCCAATATTAAACGTCTTGGCTACTTTTCCATCATCTGCATAACTTTGCAAATTAGTATTTGCTGTGTCAACATAACTTTGCATATTAGTATTTGCTGTGTCAACATAACTAAGCATTTCAGAGTTTGCTGTGTTAACATAACTAAGCATTTCAGAGTTTGCTGTGTCGACATAATTCTTTGTGGCTCCGTCTTGTGCCGCTGTAGGATCTCCAACACTTACAATTTTATTTGTGCCTAAGTCTAGGTCACCTATCATTGCCATTGTACCTTGCTTAACTATAGCATTTGAATCTGTGTTAGATATACTTGCTGTTAGTACGTTACCAATGTTGTTATCATCTATTAATGCGTTTGCAATTTCGCCTAAAGTATCTAATGCCGCTGGAGCATCACCTAACACTGTTGCAATTCTGTTTTCAACATATTGTGTTGTTGCAACTTTAGTTGTTGTATCGCTGTTTGCTTGAGTTAATGCTGTTACTGTTGAACCTGTTAAGTCAACTGTGCCAGTAAATGTTGTATCTTTAGAAATTGTTTGTACACCTGCGGTGTTTGTTCTTACAACTGTAGCATCTACATCAATTACACCTGAAGCATAATCAATACCGTCACCACCTGACGAGTGGGCTCTAACTTCTGTAGCACTTGGACCTGTGTAAGTAATTACACCAGTTGAACTATTATAAGCCGCACTTCCGTCTCCACCAGCATCTGTAACACTAATATGTGCTCTTGCTTCTGCGGCACTTGGACCTGTATAAGTAATTACACCAGTTGAACTATCATATGCTAAACTACCATCGCCACCTGCATCTACATGGCTTACTAATGCTCTAACTTCTGTGTCAAAGTCTGTAACTTGCGTATGAGGTATTGCTATGTTTTGATCTGCCGCCGCTGTTAGTTGTCCTTGGTCATTTACAGTGAACGTAGGTACTGCTGTAGCACTACCAAAACTTGCACCTGTAATAGTATCAGTGATGTTGAAAACACCTGTAGCTGACGTGTACGTGAGTCCTGTACCTGCACTAACATTGCTCTGGATAGCTAAGTCTAAGTCTGTAACCTGACTTGTTGCTATCTGTATTGACACATTAGATGCGTTAGTTAATCTACCTTGCTGGTCGACTGTTACTTGTGGTATAGAATCTGCTTGTCCGTATGTTTTAGGAGTAACGGCTGTGTCGCCTAATTCTAAAATAACTGCGGCATCTTCGCTACCACTGTTTGTTACTACTAATCTACCGTTACCTGAATCTGCTATTGTGGCAACATAGTTACCCGTTGTATCTGTGCCAAGTATCACTGAATCGTCTCTGTACCCAGTAGTAGCAATGGCTATTGTAACATCAGTTTGTCCGTCAAATGCTATTGAACCTGTACCAACAACATCACCTGTCAATTGGGTTGTAATTGTTCTTGGGGTAGTTAACTTATCTGCTATATTGGCTGTACCTGACCATCTAGTTGAAGTAAGGGTCGAGCCGCCTGTAAAAATTACTGACTTGTCATTTGGCAGAGTAATGGATTCAGCAAAGCCTGTTTCGCCTGTTACTGTTAATCCACTGTTAACTGTTAAGTTACTTAAAGTAGTGTTACCAGTAACTGCTAATTGTCCATCAGCTGATAAGTTACCACCAGCTGATATGTTGTTTGACACATGGAACGAAGTGGCGTTGACGTTTACATGTTCTGTTATGCCTGCATAACCAATTGTAGCACTATTTGTGCTGTATGATAATCTTATGTTGCTTACATCTGAATTGATTTGTAAGTATGCTGTGGCAACATCACTGTCACTGTTAATAACGTAACCGTCTGCTTCGTTAACAGTTTGTGTATCGCTTTTAAATACTATGTCTCCGGTAACTTCCATCTTGCCTGCAACAACAAGGTCGCCTGCGATTGTAGTGTTACCTGTGCCGAGAACTACAAGTTCTCCTGCAATACTGGATATTCCAGTTCCGGAAGCAACTACTGTTCCTTCGGCAGTTATACCGCCTTTTACAAATAGATTGCCGTCTGGATTAAAATTAGTTTTGTTTGTCATATAGCTCGCCTAAAGTTCAACTTTATATGTTGTATTTATCTTTTTGAACAAAAACTCAAAAAAAAGCACCTCCCGAAGGAAGTGCTTTTAATTTTATTCCGTTAAGTAAGACTTACTGGAATGCTACGTTTGACAATGTAATTGCGTCAACGTAATCTGCCGCGTTACCCAAAGATGAAGCAGTGTTAGTAAGTTCAATATAACCATATCTAGTCATGAACGAAACTACTGGTTCAAATGTGCTCGGATCCATAACTGGACCTGTGCTCATTAATGGGATGTAAGGACAATAGAACGCAGGAGCATCAGTTTCTGATGAACCTTTATATCCTACTAGTACCTTAGTACCGTCTGCCGCATAAGAATCAACAAACACTTTGATGGAACCGTTTAAAGTACCAGCAAGTTTAGTGTTAGTAGGTGCATCGAATGAACCTTCTGTTGTTCTAGCAAAAGTAGAAGTAGATGCTGACTGTAAAATAGTCAACGCTTCTGGACTAACTACGATGTAGTTACCAGCGCCACGTCTTGTTCTTGCCGCAATTCTGTTTGCCGCTCTGTTAATTTCAACAGCTAATAGAGCATGTCTGTCACCAACGTAAGTTGGTTTGTAGTCAGTGCTAATACCGTTAAAGTTTAACGCAGTACCTGTTCCAGCTAGAGTTCTTAGTGAACCGATAATTTCTTGGTCGATTTCAACTACGATTTCTTGTGCTAGTGCCTGCATGATTTCTGCTTCAACATCTAAACCGTGCATAGCTTCGGCATCTTGAGCTGACTCAAAAGTCCATCTTGCACTTAAACGTCTAGTTTTAGCTTCAACAGTTTGCTTCAAGATTTGGATGCTCATCTTATTACCAGCAGTTCCTTCACTACTTGCAGTAGCGTCTGGGTTGCCTGAATATTGATTTGCAATCTTGAATGGGCTTAATGCTTCATCACCTGGGTTAGTACCCGAAGTGTTGTCTGCATATCTCACTCTTAATGTGTGAATCTGCCCTACTGGGCCAGTCATAGGCTGTACGCCTACTAGTTCGTTTGCAATCACGGAAGGCATAACCCTTCTGATTAAAGGTAACATAACCTTGTTTAATGTAGCAATATTGCCAGCCTGTGTCGCTCCACCTGAAGCTGATTCCTGAAGATGTCTCTTAGTGTTTTCAAGGACCACATCCAATGAACTTTTTCGTGAACCACTTAAACCCTCAAGTAGTGCATCCTTAGTTGCTGACCAATTGCTCTCAAATAATTCTGCCATTTCTTATCTCCTAATTTGAAAGTCCGGCTAATTTACGGATTTCGTCAATTTCGACTACGCCCTGTACATCTTCAGTTGAAGGCTGTACGCTTTTATTACCAGTGTGTTCTTGTCTCACTGATTCTGTTAATGGTTTACGATCTTCTTTAAGTGTGCTTTCGCCGTCTAAAACACTAGGAAGATACTTATTAAACTGCTTCTCTAAATTCTCAGTTTTTACACTTTCAAGAAGGTCCACCATTATCTCTTTCTTTCCTTTAGCTAAAGGTCTGAGTAACTCATCCAGTTGCTCCTTACGAGCATATCTGTCTTCTGATACTCTTAGTTTGCTTTCTGTAATAGCAGATGTCTTAGCTTTCGCTTTAACTTCTGTTTTACTTTCTGCTAACTGGTTTTTCACTTCAGCGATTTCCTTCTGCAAATCTTTTACTGCTGAGTTTTCGTTCAAGTAACTTGATCTATACTCATTTGCAAATGATTCGAATATTCTACGACCGAAATCGTTCTCTCTTGCGGCTGTGATATCATCTCTAAACGTTCCAACATTCTCTTTTACAATCTTGTTGACAACAGTTTCCACCTTGTCAGCGGCACGTTTAATGAAATCTGCTTTGGATTCAGCAAGTTGTTTTTTGCCTTCTCTAACCATTTTCACTTTCTGTTCAACTAAAGCCTGCTTATCCGCATGGAACTCTTTGAGTTCACTGCTTAACTGCTCAACTACAAAATCATCAAGTTTAGTAACATGTGATTGAACGTTAGTTCTATCTGTTCTTAACTCTTTAACTTCTTTTGCAAGTTGCTCAGCGATAAACTTCTCTAATTTAACAGCATGTTCGCTAACAGCCTTTTTGTAAGTAACTATTTCTTTAGCAACTGTTTGCTTATCTTCAGCAAGCTCAAGCATTTCTGCTTCAACTCTTTCTTTGATAAATCCATCAACTGCTTCAACAATTAAGCCTTTGTCATGCTCATATCTTTGAGCAAACTCTTCTCTTAATTCTGCTGTTAGTTCCTCACGGGCTTCGGCAAGACGACTTTCCCAGGCCTCAACGATACTTGTACGAACTTCTTCGTTCATATCGCTAGACTCGATAAGGTCTTTAAAGTTTACTGCCATAGTAGTCTCCTACCTCAATTTTAATTCGTTAATAAAATTAACGATTTGTTTACTTAGATGCATTTCAACATCTTGGTTTTTGTTATGTGTATAGTCTTCTGCAATAGTATGTATCATACTACCACCTTTCATGTTAAACAAAGACTCATAAATGGTCTTTGGATACGCATCTGGGGCACTTGGTTGGGCAACTATATCTACAGTAATGATATCAAAATCGGAAACTTTACCGCTTTCATTAACATTACCACTCCCTCTGCTTGACACACCTAACTTTGCTCCTGCTTTTAATAACGCTCTTGCAATATTCCCCATTGGTGTATCTATTATTTTAAGTTTACCTAAACCATTAGAGCCATCACATTGCATTTCTGTAATGATATGACTTACTCGGTCTAGGTTTATTTGTAACTCTTCTGGGTGATCTAACTCGCCCATTACAGTTTCGCCTGTACTTAATCTACTAGTTACGTTCTCAACAGCACGTTGAATCTCATCCTTCGGATATACTCTTCCATTTTGATTTTTTACGTCACCCTGGATGAATAGTCCTTGCATGAATAAGTCCTTACCATCGTTTGATTCAAGTAATTGAATCTTACTTTGTTCTGAACTCATATATTCGTATAGTTTACGCACTGTTAAAAACTCCTAATATTAATAAACATTACGCCGTTTTAGGCTCAACTTTAATGTTGTCAGTAGTTGGGTTAACTTTAGCGCCTTCGCCTTTGTTACCTTCGCCACCGTCTGTAGACTTAACTGGGCTTCCGCCACCGTTTGGTCCGCTTACTGTTGTGCTTTTTGGCTGTTTGCTGAATGGTGATTCACCTTCGCCTGCATCGCCACCTTTTGGTGCCGCTACTGCGTCTTGAAGTTTAGTTGCTTCTTCGACAACTTCGTCATCGTCTTCTGCTACTTCTTCGTCTAAATCGTATTCAACGGATTCTTCTTCCATTTCTGGTTCCATTCCCATTTCTGGTTCCATGTCGCCTTCAATTTCTTCGTCACCTGAGTCGTCACCTGAAAGTAATTTTTCAAATTCAGCTCTTAGGTCTTCTAGTTCTGATTCAAGTTCGTCGACTTTGTCTTCTAACTCTTCCTCTTCTCCTTCGCCCTCTTCACCTTCTCCGTCTAATTCCATTTCACCAACTTCGTCTGATTCAATTTCGTCATCTGTTTCTTCAACATCTGTAATAAAATCGTTTTCAGGATCAGCTTGATCAATAGTTTCTTCGACTGCTTCTTCTTCAGTTTCTTCTGATTCGTCTAAATCAGCTTCGTCTTCGTCTTTAGCTTCTACTTCATCTTCGTCCAATATACGTTCGTACTCTTGACGAGCAGTTTCAACGACATATTCGTGAAGTAGCTCTTCGGCACGCTCGTTATCTTCCGCAAGTAGGAATTCTAAGACCTGTTCTAATTTACTGCGTTCTGACATTATGAGCTCCTAATAATAAAAAAGTTTTCATTTAAATGATTATGCATAGACAGTCAAACGACTATACACAATATAATGTATGTTTACTTATTAAAAGATGTGTTTTTGTTTGCAAAGCAGGCTTTTTTGAACCATTTTTGCGTTTGATGTGAGTATCTGATGTTTTTGTATATACGTTTATTTAGCCAATCCATGCTGATTTACATGTGATATAACTTTGTAAGCAAAGTCCATATGGCATTCTACTGGCAAGTGATTGTCCATATAACTGCCTGGACTCTTTTCATAACTGCCGTAAATTTCATTTTCTAACCATAAAGATTCTGCAATGCCTGACCATAGTAGTTCGCTATTTTCTAGCACTTCCCATGTCACTGATTTCTCTGGATTTTCAGTACTAGGCTTGTCTTTTTGTAAGTATAAGTCTTCGGCCCAGTCAAATGTATTAGGACAAAAGATAAATTTAACACCTTTCTTTTTTAGTTTTAAGCAGGAACCAAGCAGTATCATTTGCTGTTTATATCTTTCTAAGTCAGCGTCAAAGAAGTATAAAAACCATTTTTTCATTGCTTCATATGACTTTGGTGTAAATGCATCTTCGTATCTAGGATGGAAGTATGCTTCGCCGAACGACTTCTGCATGTCCTCACCAAATATAGTAGAGAAACTGTCTATTACAATACTAGGATCGTATCCTTTGCCGTACCCAGGTGCATGTATGTCTCTAAGCTTCTCTCCAAACATCATGTTGAACTGCACATTATCCCAACTTGCTTTAGGATCAAATCTGCGTTTACTGTTTAGTTTAAGTTCTGTTCTGGTTACTGTGGTAGCATTGATCAATACTAAGTCAGGTAGTGGGCCCATGTGACCATCGAGGATGTAATCTATTTGGAGTGCTATACCTGGGTTACTACATGCAGGCTTTCCCATGTTAATGTATTCAGCATCGTAATAGTCTGCTACTAACTTGCCAAATTCCACATCAGGATAATCTACATCTCGGCTAGACCAGCTACAGCCTACAACAGCTAATTTCATTTATAGGGCCGCGTCTGATTCTTGTGCTTTGGAATACATAATAGATGCAAACTCTGCCTGTTCGATATTCTCTTTCTTCTTTAACTCTCTGTACTTTCTTAATTTATTAAGAGATAGTAAAGTAAGTTTAGTTTTACGAGTATCGTCAAAGTCTCTTGTTGCTGATCTATCTGCTTCCGGATTATAAAATTCTGTTAATTTCATTATAGTTCCCCTGGAGTCACCGGTGGCATAACATCAACATCCGGTGTTTCTGCATCTAATGCTGGATCAGGAATATCATCTATTGGTGCATCAATGTCCAAGTCCATGCTTGGACCGGGTCTAACACCTACGTTTCTTAAACCAACATCTTCAGTGCCAGCGCCTGACGTGTTATACTTGTTCTCTTGTTTCCAGTAATGCTCGTTGTCTCTCATTTCTTCTTCAGAAAGACCTAAGTACTTCTTCAACTTGAACTGCTGACTTAAATATGGTACTGCTTCTAAACCTGTAAACAGTTGAGCTCTTTGTGTATCTAAGTCTAACTCTCTGTAACTACTAAAGTTCTGAGGGTCAGTAAATTCTACACTGAACGTACTGTTATCAATTTCGATGCCTTTATAATTTAGATACATCTTAAATTCTCTATCTAAATTTCTAATAATTTGTCTTTGTAGACGCTGACAGTACTTTGCAAACTGGTGTTCTTGAATGTATGCTACACCCACTTTACCATCGTTATGCTGTGCTGTTCCGTCATCTGGACCAGTAGGCAAATAACTGCTTGGTACTCTAAGTCCTCTTAACAGTTTATTGTTGAAGTATTTTAAGTCGTCAATCTCACCTAAGTTTGTACCACCTGGTAATGTGTCAACTTTCGAACCTCTGCCGTCTGCCGTTTGAGCAAAGAAATAATCTTCTAACATGCTCATTGGATTGTATGCCGCATCTGCAACATTCTGTCCATCTTTATTCTTGTTGGGCACACGCTTTTGCTGTACTTCGTACTTAACTTTTTCTAAGTACTGTTGTGCTTTATGCGGAGGCATATTACCTACGTCAATAAAGAACACTCTTCTTTCAGGTGCTCTATGCACTCTGTAAATAATAATGCTGTCTTCCAGCAATTCTTTTTGCTTGAATACTTTAAATACAGGTTCTAGAATACTAATACCAAAGGGCCAGTTGTGGTCCATGCCTTCTGTTAAACTTAGTTGTACAACATGTGTTGCATCAACAGGCATGCCTTGGCTTGCGCCTTGACTTGTATCGTTTCGTGCGCCTGCACTAGTGCCAATGTTTCCGCCTGCTAACATTCCGCCGCCAGCGCCATATGGTCTGGAGTGTAGTGCCGCCGCAGATGTTGCCGCTAGTTGCTCAAAGTTTGCTTCTAAGTTTTTAACAAAGTAAGTTTCAATTTTCTTGCCTTTACTTTCGTTAACAATAACTTTTTCAATGTTTGCTGGATCAGTCCAGTATAACTTGTATGTTTCAGGATCTCTAATTAAAAATTGGTCTCCGTACTTTAATGTACTTCTTACCATTTTAAAAGCTCTACGACTAAAATCATTTAAGTTGTTCCACTGGTCTAGTGTTTTACTTAAAATTTTCATTTCAGTTTCACTAGGGTCTTCAGTAAATCTAAATCTAAACGGAGTTTTAGTTGTGTCATCTTCTTGAGTAGAAAATTCTGCTAGAATATCTAGCGCCGCATTAATCTCTAAGTCATTGTCCATTTGGTCATACTGCATGTATCTCATTAACCTGTTAGGACTGCCAGCATAGACTTCTGGGAGCCAACTGCTGTATCTAGAATGTGTTGCACTGTATCCGTCGGTGTTGTTGCCTGTAACGTTTACAGGTAATCCGCCGTTTGCACTGTTAAAATATTTTCGCCAAGTAGCCATAAAATCCTCTTTATATGTGTATATTTATCACTTCATAGGAATAATGTCAAGCAAAACGGAAAAGTTTTTATTAAACTTCTATTTCAGCAGTGATTTTGTTGCCTTTCTTGAGCAAGTTGTTATTAAGTTGCGTTAACCTAACTAACTCTGTAAGTAATTCTGATTGTGTCATGTCGCCGCCAATAGCTTCTTCCAATTTTTTCTTATCTGCTGTGGGAGAGTTAGGCGATATTTTACCTGGTGTAGCTACCAATTCTTCTTTGACTGGTTGTGCTGTAGTAGGAACGTCTTTTGCAACAATAACACCTGAGCTTTCTTGCATCCTGTACATGTCAATTTGTGATTGTAAGAGTCCTGTAACCCGTTGCATTTCCGTTGCCGCAACACCTAGTTCCTTACTTTGCATTTTTTTAACATCAAGATCAATACCTGCCGCACCTATCTCAGGCAGGCGGAGTAACATTTGTTCTTTAGCACTTTCTCCTGGGGCGTAAGTGTTCTTACCGGATGACATGGATATGTTGTCCATTAGCCCTTGAAGGCCTTCATCTGAACCGAAGGTGCCGCGGAGTTTCTCTCCTGCAACATGTTTAACTGCTGTTTGTTTATCGTCCTCTTGAATCTCTTCTTTGCTAGGACCGAGCAGTCTCATTGCACCCATTTTTAGCATGTCTCCCATGCTAATATCTGACATGGCAGCCGCCATGTCCTCTATACTGTAAGCGATTTCCTGAAACCCATCCGCTATATAGTCGAATTCTATACTACCTAGTGCCGAGGAAAGTCTTTCAGTTGATGTTGCGAACATATCCATGCCTTTAGCTTGTTCTTCTACACCATCAAATGCACTAAACGGTCTATCGCCTAATAACATGAACGAAATCGCAAGTGTTTCCATGTGTTGTGCAAAAGGACCAATCCTAGATCCAAATATGCCTATTGACCTTGAGCTGTCTGCAAGAGTAAGGAAATGCTCGCCCAGCACATTCATGTATGACATTGCTAAGTCTAATGCTTTAGGCAAGCCTAATATAGATGACTGTAATAGTAGTAAGCCTTCAGATGCAAAGAATAAACCTGAATAGTCAATGCCTTTGAAGCCTTCAATAAAGTTTTTTATTTTTTCTATAGGACTATCTGCACCGAACAATGAGCCAATGCCATCTTTGATACTGCTCATTAATGAGCCGCCACTCAATGAACTCATGCCCTCACCTAATGATTTTAATGCCGGACCTGCCAACGCTAAGTTTTTCATATCAGTAAAGTTAAACATCATTGTGGCTAGTGCTATCTTTTCAATAGCCGGGCCCGCTAATGCGCCTATCAGCATGAACGGAAGCATTGGGGCTAATAACGCCATTGCGGCACCTACTGCTAATACTCCGCCAGCCGCAGATGCTAGTCCTTTTCCGTTAACTTCTGCAAGGTTACTCATACCGGTTATAAACTCATTTAGTGGACCAGTTACCAGTGACATTCCTACGCCGAACACGCCAAGTGCTACGCCCAATGCCGCGATTGCAAAAGACCCTGCTATTATAAATGGTGATGCAAAACTAAGTATTGCCGCCGCACCACCTAGTGTAAGAAGTCCTGCCGCCAATACGCCAATTGTTTTAAATCCGACGTCTTTCATTAAACTAAGACCGAATGCTAATGGTATAACTGCGGCTCCTAACAATACTATTGCCGCGGCGCCCTGTATCATTCCCATAGAACCTTTACCTAATACTTGCGCCAATGCGGCTAAGCCGCCTAACGCCAATGTGCCTTTAACTATTGATGCAAAGTCAACATCGTTAAATTGTTTAAGTCCTACACCTGCTATACCAACTGAAGCTCCCAACAATGCAATAGCCGCCGCTCCTTTAAGAACTTTGCTATCGCCGAATTTTTTAACTGCATCTGCTATTGTTTGTAAGAAGCCGCCGCCTTTGCCCATTGGCATTGTGGCCTTGTCTGCATTGTCTGACGCACCTTTTAACATGCCTGATACTTTACCGCCCATGCCACTTACTTTGTCACTCAATCCTTTTGGCACAAGTGCTTTTGCTTTTGCACCTAAACTAGACACTAGGCCACCAGCTTTTGCCACGCCTTTGCCTACAACATCAGGTGCGCCACCTTTTGTAAGTTTGCCCATAAAGGATGAGGCGGCACTGGCAACTGTTTTTGCTATTTTGTCGCCGCCACTGAATATTTTTTTACCAAATGCTGATGCGTAACCGCTCATTTTACTTGCTACACCTTTTGCACCAGAAGTGTTAAATACGTCTTTTGCATAAGCTATAGAATTATTGAGAATATTTTTGCCTGTTGTGGCTCCACCTGCAAACAGACCTTTGGAGTAGTTAAGTGCATTTTTAGCCATGTTCATTGCGGCTGGTCCATGTTTTGCAAACATGCCTTTGGTATATTCAAGGGCATTTTTGGCCATAGCCATTGCTGGGCCTTTGTGTTTAGCAAATAGTTCTTTGCCAAATTTTCCGATTGCTGGACCTAATACAGTTTTTGCATAATGTGTGGCAACTGTTGCACCTAGCCATATACCCACAAAAGTCAATATTGCTGTGAACAATGCCGATTTAGCCTTACCTATGATGCCGCTAAACATTGCACCAAAGTCAAAGCCTTCATCTGTTTTAAATTTTGCAAAAAAGCCTGCTACTGATTTACCAATGTCTACTATAAATCCAACAAAGCTCTTAACAGCAGGGACCATGCTCTTAACCATGCCGCCTGCATCCATTGCCGAGCCTGCTAGATCATCTACACCCATGCCAAACATGGCAAATATTTCCGCCATCCCGTCTTCAATAACTTTCATTATTTCGGGATCTGCAAACAAACTGTAGAACGCATTCGAGGCGCCACCTGATATGTTTGTCATCATCTTATTAAACTGGTTAGTACCTTTTTGCACTGCGTCCATATTGAATGCTGTGCCGAACTTTTCGTTTACTTCTTTTAACTTGTCTTCGCTTTGTTCAAACTGTGCAATAGCATTAGCCATTGTTTTTGCAGACTCATCACCGATTCTAGCCATTTGGTAGATACGATCTTTTTCACCTGCACTTAAATTTCCTAGTTGACCGGTTAAACTGTTAACCATATCTTTTGATTGTTCTTGGGTAAGTGTGCCGTCTTTCATTGCATTTGCAAACTCGTTCATTGGGCCTGCTAAACTTGGCAATGCTGTAACAAAGCCTGTTGCCGCTTGGCTCATACCAATTGCACCTGCCGTACCTGCTTCTAGGAATGCTGATGCAATGTCTTGTCCTGCTTGTCCGCCCATACCTGCTAGTCCACTAGCAAATACTTCGATACCAGCAATTACATCGCCTCGTAGTGTATCGTCGAATCTCAATAGCGATGATGTTAATAGACCGTTGTTGCGGGTTAAACTTTCGACAAACGCTGACATCTCTTCTGTTGAGACACCTATAGCAGTAGCATACGCCATCTGCATTTTTGTCGACTTCTGAATTTGTTTGTTCATTCTGCCTTGGTCAGCATTACCTACGTTCATCAACATCTGACGTGACTTTAATGATTCTGAGAACACACCCATGCTGTCTTCTAAACTCATGCCTAATTCTTCAGATATATCTGAAGCAAATCTCATTGATTTAGTGAAGTTGCCAAAGCCTTGTGTTGCTACAACTTTTGCTGATGCTGAAATTAGTGCCGCCGCTCCGCCGAAACTTCCTGTTAGTCCTGCTAGTTGGGCCACGCCCAAGCCAGCTGTTTCTGCCATACCGGAATAGGTATCGTTAAAGCCAACACCTACCTTAGCTAAGTCATTTAAACTTTCGCCTGCACCTAATATGCTGTTGCCCAGCATTGCACCATATTGCTGAACTGCACCGCCAACGTATGCCGCACCTTTATACAAGTGTTCGCCGGTGGTCATTATAGCCCTGCCGACATTCTCACCTTCGCTTTCAAACGATGCTTTTAATGTACCTAAGAACGAGGCATCAAATGCTTTGTCTACTTTATATTGCTCTAATTGATTGCCCAGTTCCTTAAAGCCGTCTCCTAGTTTTTTATTTTCTTTAAGTAGTTTCTCGTCTCGCTTCTTTTGATCTTCTGCTGTAACGTCATCATTTGCGTTACCTTTCTTCAGTTCATCTAACGTCTTCTTAGCAGAATCTGTAACTTTCTTTTGATCTTTCTCTGAAGCACCTGATGACTTAGCTATACCTTTCAGTATATCTAGCATCTGCTCCGCTGTTGCCTCACTCGCCCAGTCTGGGAATGTTAAGGCTTGTCCGTCTAAGTTAAATGAAACTGCCAATTTGGGTATCCTCTGTTACTAATCATATTTATCAACTATTATTAAAACTGCTTTTAATGAGGAGTTTTCAATAAATTCATTAAAACTATTGTTAATATAGATAAATAAGTACATAGTTAATCCACAAAGGATTATATGGAGCAAAAATGAGCGAACAAAAAAATCAAAGTAATCCGTTAAGTGCTTACTTTAGAGCACCTAAGATGTATTTAGATATTCCTAGTAGTGCTAAATTTTATACTGATGATATATGTGCAACACCAGAATCTGGTGAGTTTGCAATTTATCCAATGACTACTAAAGACGAACTGATGCTTAAGAACCCAGATGCATTATTAAATGGTGAAGCTGTTTCTAATTTAATTAAGTCATGTGTTCCTGAAATCAAGAAGCCTAAGTTACTTTTTAGTGCAGACGTTGATGCAATCTTAATTGCTATTCGAGGTGCAAGTGGCGGTGACGAAGTCACAGTTAACGCAGAGTGCCCGACTTGTAAAGAGTTAAGTACTGTTATGGTTAGCATTGATAGTTCATTAGCAACTATGGAATCACTTGAAAATGAATATGTTAAAGAACTTTCAAATGGTCTTACGTTAGTAACATTGCCGTTTACATATGGTAGTACAATTAAAGCTGGTTTAGCCAGTTTCCAAAGTACTAGAAGTATGCAGGCTATTTCAGAGCTAACAGATGATATGGAACGTCTAAAAGCATTCAATACAAGTTTTGTTAAATTAGCAGACTTAAATTTTGAAATGATAATTGACAGTGTGAAAGAAATTCGATACACAGATGAAGATGGTGAGATCGGCATTGTTAGTGACGTTAAACAAATTAGGCAGTTTCTGGAAAATACAGACAGTGTAACTGGTAAACAAATTGAAGAGTTTGTTAATGAGATTAATGCTAAAGGTGTTAAGCAATCAGTATATATAGATTGTCAAAATGAAAAGTGCGATAACCAATTCGATGCACCTATTAACTTTGATCCTGTAAATTTTTTCACGGGTTCCTAGGATCGGCTGAGCCTGAAGAAATTACGGGCTACCTAGGCAGACTCGATAAAGAACAAAAACTAATCACTCGTCAAGTTGCAGAGCTGGCAATTTTTAGCGAAGGGGCTGTCTCATATACTGAGGGATGGCATCTTAGTCCTGCTGAGCGGGAAACACTAATCAAAACACTTAATAGATATAATAAAATTAAGGGTGGCGACAAAGGTGCTAGTTACGATGGAGATGATTGGGGGTCTAACGAGGGTGGTGAAGCTAATTGGGGCGGTGATGCTCCATCAATGCCGCCCGAGTAAAGTGTAATACCTACCAGTTAATTAAAAAACCAACTTCAAAAGTGTTATACTCTTCTGTATTCATAGAAGCTCTTGCATAAAAAGAGTTATACATGTGTAATACCGAAATCTTACCTAAGTCCAGTTCACGCGATGAATCATACTCTAGTACATCAGCAAAGTTAACAGTACTGCTACCTAGTCCACGATAAACTTCATACCCTAAACTTACAAACGTTGAGCCTAATTTAGAATTAAACTTGCCTGTAATATCAGCAAACAGTTTTGCGTCAGACATATTAAATGCATCCACTGTAACATTGTGTGTACTGTTCTGTTCAGTAAAGCTATCTACTTCAGTGTGGTAAAGTTCAACACCGTATGATGTATACCATGTGTCTGTCAAATAAGTCACTTGTTCTGCAAACACACTAACAGTGTCGTAGTCAACATCAGCTGAACCTGTGCCGTAATATTCTGTAGGATTATACATTGACATAGTGTTGTTAACATAGTTAATGCCAACGTGTATGTTATTGCTTACATAGTCAAGTCCAACAAAACTACCATTGTTATCACCAGTAAGTTTACCTGCATTAAATCCGAACGTGTCTGTTCTGTGTGTCACTCCTGCCATACCGTATGTTTCCATATCAGTAGCAAACAATGAGGTTGAGCGTTGGTTCTGTCGTAAGTCGCTAAACAACATCTTACTTTCAAATATACCTTCAACGTATGCTTTAGGCTTGTTAGTAATCTCTTCCATCATTTTTACAAAAGGCGGATCTAACACTTGATAAAATGTTTGGATACTTTCTGTGTCGCTGTATTCCGTAGTTGAAGCAATAAAGTCATAGAAATACTTGTTGTCTATTTCTACTGGGTAGTAAGATGTGCTGTCGTCAAAAGTAGGAAAGTCATCGTATATTGTAAACGTGCCGTCTTCGTTTATTAACGCATAAGTACCAAACACTGTGTCGACGATATCTAAATCACCGTCTGCATCAAAGTCTAATATTTCTAAGTTGCCGTCTCCGTTCCAATAGCAAGGACCAGTTGAGTCTGGGCACAAACCGTTAACATATTTTGTGTCTGGATTAACTGTGCTTGTAACATCACTAAATGTCTCATCACCGTTGTTTAAGAAAAACTGTACAACCCTGCCATCGTAATATGGTTCGTGCTTAGTAGACGCAAGTATAATATCAAGTAAGCCGTCTCCGTTAAAATCAAATGCTTTTATGTCGTTTGCATTTCCGTTTGCACCGTAGTAGTTGTCAGGAAGCTCTGTCCATGCTCTGTTTCTCCAATCATTATTTCCATCATTCCAAAATACCGTGCCTGCACTATTGTCATAGTTTTCGCTAAAGCCATTTGCTTTTGCTTCGGCTGTCATAAACCACCCAACAGCAACATCACCGTGTCCGTCACCATCGAAGTCGCCTATAGTAGCCGCTGTAGCAAACACATTTGCCGCCTGTGTTGGGAAGTTTTGATTAGCAGTAAACTTACCAGTGCCGTCATTTATTAACATTGCCCAAGGCATAGGATAGTTATCAACATGTGCTGACGAGATAGGAATAAAAATGTCTATGTCACCGTCACCGTCTGCATCGCCTACATCAGCATCGTGCTGGAAACACATACTGTTATATTGACCAGGCATACACTTCTCAAACAACTCTGCCATAGGCAAATGGGTGTCGCCTTTATCGTATAACTTTCCGTTGTCGCTGAGCACAAGTGTAGTGCCTTGATAGATGTCGTCAATGCCGTCTCCATTAAAGTCTGCAACCACTAAACCTTTTTGGTGTTCAGTATTGTTGTCACAACCGGAGCCCCTAAAACAAGGGTTGCCTTCTGGAAACAAATCGTTGCTTAATATAAAGTTACCGTCACCATCATTTAAAAATGCAAACAACATACTGTCAGGTTCAAATTCAGACCTGTCATTGCCGACCCAATTCGCCAAGTAAAAGTCTTGCCATCCATCGCCATTTAAGTCAGCTCTGATAATCTGACCATGTTGCATGAAACTTAAAATAGGTGTTGTGTCTTCGTAGTCAAACCCAGGATGACTGCCTGTAATAGTAGAACGGAAAAAACCATAGTCTGCTATTTTATATTTTTCAGTTGGAGCAGGCAAACCTGTTGTGGTATAATCCGTCATGTCATACTTTTGTGTTACACTAGCACTGTAGCCTGACAAATTAGTAGTGAACACTTTAGACCATGTGTCAAACGCATGCCGTTGGTCTGTGGGTGTAGTAGTTGCTTGTGAAGTAGATACTACAGGTGTCACTGGAGCAGGGGATGACCCACCGCCGCTTGCACATGCTCCTAACAATAATACTGCTGATACACTAATAATTTTATTTAACATGTTTACAATCTCCTCTGTAAGTGTAACCAGGGCAACTACATTTGCCATCTTGGATTGTGTAAGTTTTTCCGTTACTGCCTTGTACAACAATAACGTCATCTGCTAACTGCTCTTCTACTTGCCCGAGCTTAACAAACTTACGTCTACTTTTGCTAAACTGCTTTAATGGGTTAATAAACGTTTTAAGTTCAGCATCATCTGATGGCTTATATGCAACTAACTGTCCTGCACCGTTCACATGATAAATGCCGTTGTTAACTGAGTACTTGCCCCAGTCTGTTACTTCTTGTAATATATCAATCATTCGATTTACTCAACTTGTCGTGCATCAGTAAATTTTCAACTTCTGCAGGAGTGTGCAAGTGAAACTTATCAATTTCAGTTATCTCAGAAAGGTGTGTTGCACCGTCTTCGTATACAGTTCGCACAAACATAATTTGATCAGCAACACGCTCAAACACCTCAAGTGGCATTAACAAGTCGTTGTATGAATCAATACGCACATACTTTTTAGTCTTAACAGCCATTTACACTAACTCCGCTATTTTAGTTTGAATTTGCTTAAAGCCCATGCCGTCTACCATGTGGAACTCACCAGTTGAAGTGTCTTCAACAATGTCACCAAGTGATAGTGAATGCATGTCTCTGAAAGTTACAACTTCACCGTTCTTGCGAGTGACTGTCTTCATTTTAAAACCACTAACGAAAGCATCAAATGTCTCGTCTGTCTCAGTCTCTTCATCGAAGTAGTAACCGTTTAAGATTTTAAACACTTCTTCTAGAATTTGATCTGAAGGTTCAAAGTTAGCAACCTCACAAACCTTAGTGTAATGTGCAAACATCTCAGGAGTATATCCTTTTGAACCCTTGTGCATTACTTCCATATGAGTGTTGTACTCTGGGTACTTTTCAGCAGTCTTTGTGTGTCCGCCTTCTGGACCGTTAACAAAGTTGTATACTGCTTCGCTTAGTTTGATTTGGTATATATTGTACATAGTTCTCTTTCCTTATTTGCTTAATATACATGTATTATACTGGTATCTAGTACCAAAGTCAACCTTTTTACCATTCTTTCTGGCTCCTAATTAGGTAAATACTGGTATGGAAAGTATAGAATTTAAGCAATTCCTCGAGTTTTTGCGTACAGACAAGATGCTGAGTAGCGTAGTACAGCTTAGGAAGATTCGCCAAAAGCTGTATTCTGCCCAGCAGTTATGGAGCAGGATGCCTGCTGACTTCATCGAAAAGTACCATATTGAGCCGTTACACCACGTGGGATTAGAGTATATTATGGAACATGATCAACTGCACTTGCACATAGATATCGGTGGGAGAAACAGTAATATACTGATTAACGTGGGAGAGGGGCCTGCTACAGTACAGCACACTAATAATGGTGTAATAGAAGACCACACTATACAAGTAGGCGAGTTCTTTATAATAGATACTACTAAAGAACATGGGTGTGATAACCGCGAAAATCCCTTCAAAGCTGAGTTTGTAACAGTCAATAATAGGATGTTCTACAGCGAATGTATAGCACAATTTTAAAGTGGGACTATGATGTTGACGCAATGCGACAACTTGTTGAACCTATAACGCAGTTCAAAGAGGCTAGTGAGTTTCATTTAGTAGAAGACCGTGCTGAAATGGATCAGCACATTTTTTTACTCCGCGACATGCCTCAAAGCCTACAACAACAAATAATAGACGCTACTCCGTTGCCGTTAGACATTGCGGAGCATAGTGTAGCAATAGAAACTGTTAAGCAAGGTACAATGGTGAAACTACATCAGGATTGGTTAATGGGATGGAAGAACCCTCTAACAAGAAAAACTAATATAATGTTTAACTTAGAAGATGTTCCAATTGAAATAATACATAAAGACTCAGAACACAATAAAATGTTACATCCAGGTGAAGTGTGTATACTAGACGTAACTAAATTCCATGGAGCTTCATTACATTCATTAAACAAAGACTTTTATTTGTATACAGTTAATTTACGTTTGTCTTACAGAGATACTGTTGAATTGTTTAATACTTTATAGATACTTCGTATCTTTACTTCTACTAACTTCAATCATTTCATTCATTTCAGTTCTTGAAGTAACTTTTTTAAATTAAAGAAGTAATTTAAAGTTATCATATAGTTGGAGTCATACTTCTCCTATTGCAAGGAGAAGCTGTTCGGTCATATTGTCATCATATGAGCCATCATCATCTCTAACTCGGGTGCTTAAAGGAACCAGTGAGCTTTCTGTCCCCATACACTACCGTCTCATCTCACGGAAATTTGTATAACCTTGTAGAGTTTAGTTATACAAACTTGTAGGTTGCTTTTTCTCAGTGCCTACATCCTTCTAATACAGTTTTTCGTATGTGTCGTATCTTTACCGCTATGCATCTCTAATTCTCGCACCTTGTTCAGGTTTGTCGAAGAGTCCGATATTGGCCTCGGTTGGGGCTGGTGCATAGTCCTATGTGTTGTACTTTATTAGTTTGACTTTGTGTCTGGGATCGTTTTTATTAGCGAGACTGGGTGTCGGTGTGTGCCATGTTCAATATATAGTTATGTCTTTCCAAAATGTTCCTTTAGTATTTTTGAACCGCCTACTCTGACGTTTATTATACCATTATAATACTCATCTGTCAAGAGAACATTTCGATTAAATTGTTCTTCTGCTTCGATGTAACTTGCTATGCCTCTAGTTGGGCAATAATGCAATATTTCTCTTGTAAACTTATCTTCGCCTAGCTCTAACACATCAGCATTTAAGTGATCCGAACTGCCCCAATATGTACGCCAGTCACTTTCTTTAGTGCCACGGCGTTTATTCTTCTTTCCCTTTAAGGGAGGCTTGGTTGTTTTGAACTTTGCTAACTTTTTACCAACGTACTTCTTATCGCTAGTTAAGTTTGTGATTAGGTAAACAAATGCTTCGCAGTCTGTCGGTAGCTCGTCTACTTGTTTACCTTTATATGTCCACTGGCTCACGTATTCTCATCAAGGATTTCTATGTCATTACTGTAACTAGTGAATCCTCCTTCTTTAACAACATACAAGACATTGTTAACACGCCCTTGTAATTCTTCTTTGTGCGAAATAAGGAATACATTCTTGTTTGACTCTCGGCCCATCTTCTTAAGAACTGCTAGTGCATTCTCGACACCTGTTGTGTCCATGCCACTATCTACTAGTTCGTCGATACACATCAAGTTCATAGGCTGGTTAAGACTTTCGTAAATGTCTCTAAACGCCCAACTCATACCTAGTATAAGTCTGTTACGTTCGCCCCTACTTAAATTATCAAAGTCTAAGTCTCTACCGTACTCTGTAATATCAACAGTTAAGTCACTGTTAAATTTAACATCGTGTGGTAAGCCCAACTTTTCTAAATAGTAGTTCAGTCGGTAGTTTAAGTATTGTAAGTTTTGGTCAATAATCTTTTTACGAATAAAACTGTCTTTACTGGTTAATAGTTTATGCAAGAACTCTTGGTGTTCTTTTAAACTAGTGAAATCGTTTATTGATTCATAACTTACTTCTTCGATACCCGATGTTCTAAGTTGATCTACTTGCTCGACATACGGATTTTCTTCTTTAATCTTTTCTTCAATTTGTGCCTGTAACGTTTCAACATTATGTTTGTGCTGTAACGCATCTTCCATTTTGTTATAAAACGTAATAGGCGTCTCAGGAATATTGCCAAGTGTTTTAATAGTAGAAGTAATCTCTCTAATTTTATCAACTAGCTCAACATTGTACCGTTGCTCTTCTTTAATCTCTTCACTCAAATCATCAGTATACTTTTCATGTGTGCTTAAATGTGCAGTACCTTGCTCGCATGTAGGACATACACCTTCGAGTGCTTTTGTTAAGTTAGCTTCTAAGGTAGTAAGTTTATTGTCACTTCGATTCATTGACGTTGTTCTTGTGGTCAAGTCTGTTTTAAGTGCCGTTAGCTTTGCTTGTTTTTCATTAATATCCACAATCTTTCTGTGACAGTCTAGCTCTGCTTTAATGTCAGTGTGTTCTAATGTATCTAAACTAGTTTGCAATCCATGAACTTTATCTCCTTTGAGTCTGCCCCAAGCCTTACTCCGACTTTCGATGTCTTTAATACTGGACTCGATACGTTTGTTAGCATTCTGTACTGCATGTATCCTAGACTCTTCGTCTTTAATACTGTCTTTAGTAGACTTGAGTAATTCCTTTAGCACTTCTGCCTTAGAACTAATTTCAGTAATGCCCAACAACTGTTCAATCATGTCTCGTTGGTCATTTGTTTTCATACTGAGGAACGGTTCAGTGTATGTGTTTAATGCAATTAAATGCTTAAACATATTATGTGGGAACCCAATGACACGCTCGATGTCTTTTTGAGTTTCACGCATATCACCTTGCTGTTCGTTGTCAGCCGATTCGTTACCATCGATATAGAACTTTAACACGTTAGGTCTTCGACCACGTTCAATTCTATACTCAGTTCCTTTAATCTCAAAGTCAACAGTGGTAATCATTCCTTTACCATTTGTCTTATTAATAAGATTATCTTTTCTGATGTTAGTCAGTGCCTCGCCGTAAAGTGCATAGCTGAGTGCGTTAATAATAGTAGTCTTACCTGTACCGTTCCTACTACCATCGCCACCTAGGTCTAAGTTATGACCTAACACTAATGTCAATGAATCAGTATCGAACGTTACGGCTTGCAAGTTGTTACCTACACTCATAAAGTTCTTGGCTGTTACATTTTTAATTTTAAGCAATTTCAATATTCCTATAAATTTCAATTAGTCGATGTGTTTCTACCAATTGACTTTCGATTGTTTCCAATTGACTAATTACAATTTGGTCAACACTCTCAAAATTAATTTCTTCTCCATCGAAAACTTCGTCTTCTTCTTTTACGACAATAAGTTGTAGTTCTCTAACACTAAACTTTTCAGCAAATGTTTCTCTTATAAAGTTTGCCTCTTCGTAACTAATAGCAACGTCTAATTTAATCCTAGCATGTGTATTCTCGTCTAAGAATTTCTCAGGTGCTTCTAGTAATTCTCTAAGTCCCATAGTAACATACTTAGGACATTCTGCCCAATTAACATATTGTGGCTCTTGGTCCCATTCGAGGAACATAGCACCACGCTCGTTATCTTGTGCATCAGCATAGTTGTGCGGGAACGCATTACCCATATAATGGATATTGCCTTTGTATTGTCGCTTGTGGAAGTGACCACTGAATACATATTCTGGATTAGACAAGTCTTTTGCTGTGATACCACCATGGTCTGGCATCTCTACCATTGCATTCATTTTAAAGTATGGTAACTCAAAATGCCCAAACATGTACTTGCAATCTACTTTGTTTAACAGTTTATGTTCGTCACCGACTAGCCATGGAATAATAGCAACACCGTCTTGCAAGAAGTGTTCGTCTACCATAACAAAGTTTTCTAAATCCCTAGCAAATTCTACACTGTTAAGATCACGTTTCTCTCTATAGTACAAATCGTGATTACCAGTTATAAAGTAAACTTTGCTAAAGTTGTCGTTCAGCTTTTTAAGATCTTTAATAGTAGCATTCATCGTAGCAATATTAATACTTGCTCTGTGATGATGCCAGTCGCCTAAGAAGAAGCAAGTCTCACAATCTCGAGCCTTTGCTTCTGCTATAAACCAATCTATAAAATTGTGACAGTCTTTAAGATGCTGTCTACTGTTTTGTTTTAAGCCGTAATGTATATCTGTAAAACATGCGGCCCTTTCAAAAAGGTTTGCCATATGAGTCCCTACTTAGTTGCGTTGCCGGAGTTTTCCAATTCTGCTTCTGCACTTGCTCGCATTTCTCTTAGCGAGTTTTCATGTGCAATCTGTCTGCCGTAACTGGGTAAATGTCCCTGCTCGATTAAAATATCATCTCTGATAGTTTGATTTCGTTTCTCTAAGTTCAGTACTCTAGTAAAACTATTATTAACAGTAGCCGTATAATATGCAAACGGGTTGTCTGATTTTGCTTCGTTAAACTGTAAGCCAATTTGTGCAAGTTGCACTAATGCTTGTCCACGCATCTCATCAACATAAGTGTAACCTCTCCAGTTACCTCGCTGACTGTAACGCTCAACAAGTTTCATAAACATCTTGCCTAGCTCGTTATTGATGTTACCGTGGGTAACGCTAAAGTGTCCATTGTGTAGTCCACCTATCCAGTGGCTACGCACAACTTCTCTAGGATTAGCACCAGCACTATCTAAAATATAATGCTTGAACGGAGGGAAGTTTACTTTTGCTTTTGTGTCAGCAACAGTTTTTGTAGTCTTCTTCCTGCCTGGCTCATCCGGAATATGATCATATCCCATAACTCTAAACACTAACCCATCAACAGCTAAACTTTCAGGATCAACAGCAAATTCTTTCTGCTTAGGCTTCTTAACCCATTTCCCTTCTTTAATAGCTTGTTCGTATGCGGCCCTAGACTGCACATGTGCTTTGTTCAGTTTTGCTTGTTCAATTGTTTCTGCGTTAATTTCTGACACGTCTGTTAAGATAATGTCTTGCTGGATGTAGTCGTCATCAGTTACATAACAGTAACTTAACTTGCTCTTGTGAATTTCTTTTAAAATATCTTTATTATTAAGATAATTAACTTTTCTGCCTGTTGTAGTCATTTTGTCTCCTCAAAACTATAATTCGTTTATATTGTATTATACACTAAAATGTACCGATGTCAATGTTTATTCTAAAGGTTATGATAATTAAAATACGTTTTTATTTATTATGATAAATAATAGCAAGGAGCATATAATGGCAGATGACATATTAATTGACGGAGAACCAGCAGGACAAGGCAAGGCTGGGGGAATCGGACTAAACATAAACGAATTACCATCAAACAGAAAAGATATAGGTAATTTCGATTGGAGAGCTAGGATCCGACCTAAGAAAGGCGGAGAAGACATTGCCTATGGTACCAAGAACCATAAGGGCGAAGACCAGCCTAGTATATTAAGTCCTCTGAAAGAACGTGGCGGAATTGTGTATCCTTATACACCAAACATATTTTTACAAGGTCAAGTGGACTATGATGAGCATAGCCAACACGGATCTAACTATCCGTTTTACACTTACCTTAATAGTAAGCCTGCAACATTGCCAGTACAAGGACAGTTTACAGCAAACACACTAGAAGAAGCACAGTACCTGTTGTCCATATTCCATTTTTTAAGGAGTGTGACAAAAGGTTACTACGGAGATTCAGCAGTTGAGCAAGGGTACTATGGTACTCCACCTCCTGTACTAATTTTTGAATACTTGGGTCATTTTGGATTCAACAAAGTGCCAGTAATTATTAGAAGTTTTAACATACAATTACCGGACGGCGTGGACTATGTACCAGTTGAATACAATCACCCTACACAGGGCAAGACAATAACGTACATGCCCACAGAGACAGACATCATGATCGAAATGGTACCGCAGTATACACAGAAGAAACTAAGAAGTCAGTTTGACTTAAATGCTTTTTCCAGTGGTGCACAATTCAATAAAGGGTTTGTATAATGGCTTCCTTCCACGACACTAACAGTTTCTTACGAGGAGCGCCTGTTAATAAGTTTTACTTAGATGTTAACACGCTACCAAAAATTGGATCATCGCCTGCTGACCAGGTCTATGTTATTGAAAGTAAATTTGACAAGAGACCAGATCTGTTGTCTAATAAATTATTCGGCACTACGAAACTGTGGTGGGTGTTTGCATTAAGAAATCCAGATTTGTTAGTGGACCCGCTTGAAGATTTTACTTCAGGTAAAGAAATTTATATACCTTCAACTAATGCAATAGACAGACTCAGATAATGGCAAAAACGAAAGATAAAAAAGAAGCGATAGAAAATGTATACCTAGACGCAGTGATGGGTAACATACTAGACCACTACGAAAACACCAGTTACAATCTTAAGTTGTACATGATCGGTGAAGAGGAGTGGCTTAGAGGACAGTATGCCGCAGAGCCAGGACGTACAGTTGTTATTGCACAGACCGGTGTTACTGGTGTGCAAATAGACAACCTCAATATTGAAATTGTTGGATCGCCTAAAACAGGTAATGCAATGGCAATTAAGACTACGTTCCAATTGTTCCAGCCAAGTGCCGCAGATTTACTAGATCAGATACAAGCCGCTAAGTTGGCATTAGGTCACAAATATATGTGGGCAGATGTTCCACTATTTTTAGCAGTTGAATTTAAAGGATATGAGAACAATCCGAATGCTGACAACGATGTAGGTGGCGCACCAGTTCAAAGTTCAGACACAACGGGCAGTCCAATCGGCGGACCATTTATTTACAAACTAACTATCGCAGAAGTAGGTGTTGCTATTGACTCCACTGGTAGCACATACGACTTTTCGTGCCCAGTAGGATCGCAAGTTGCTTACACAGACGAGTACTTTAAGTTACCAAAAGACTTAAAAGTTAGCGGTAACGATATCGAAACTCTTGTACAAGATTTACAAGACCAATTAAAAAAATATAGAGAAGACAATTTAAAAGCAGAAGGCATACATGACGAAATTGTGTTTGACCTTACCCAACTTAAATCAGAAATATCTGATTTAGAAGTTACCAAGGCAGGAGCCAACGCGGCTGAAGAAGTTAATAGATTAATTAACTCACAGGAAAAAGGTGTTAAGACGTTAGACGAATACAAGAAGAGATTAGAAGACGACCCCGAAAGTTTCGATGGCGGAGTCGAAGCAGGCACAGACTGGCTGTTCAATCAAAATATTGCAATGAAGGAAGGAACAGACATGAATCAGTTCTTTACCACACTACTTGTAATGTGTCCTGGTTTCTTAGATAAGACTAGTAGGAAAAAAGTATTCGATGAGCCGGCTGTGAACGCAGATGGATTTGACCTAGCACAAACATTTACTAAGTGGTACAAGATTGAATCATCGATATCATATGAACTAGATGAAACAGGTGCCGCTGTGTTTGATACCAAACGTAACAAGTATCCAAAGAAGATAATTTATAAACCTATCATATATGATAGAGCTGACGTCGAAGTTGCGGCGGCAGAAAACAACCTTAACAAAGAGCAAACAACAAAACGTGTAAGAGAGATGAACATTAAAAAGGTGTACAACTATCTATACACAGGCTTGAATGACCAAATACTAAGTGCAGATATTTCGTATAATGCAGGTCAATTATTACTTGCTGTTCCAGGCGGAGGCACAATGGGCGACATGGCCACAAATGCAAACTCTCCGACAATGAATCAAGATGCTACTACTGACCTTGACGGCAAAGATCGTGATGCAGAAGTGGCGGCAAAGGTACAAGACAGTGCAGGAATTAATGCGGCGTTAGATGATGATGTGTTTGCCCAGCGAGTACAAGACACCCTAGGACTATCAAGTGACGAATACACAGATATAATGGATGATGATAAAAGACGAGCCGATTTAGCAGATACTATTTTGTACGTTAATAACCAAGGCTCAGATCCGTTGGGTTACAGAAAAACAGAACAAGGAAAAGAAGACTTCCCTGTTGACTCTCCGGCACCTAATCCTAATGCACAGCCATACAAGCCAGAAGCAAGCGGATACTTATATAGTGCAGACTTACTAAGTGATTATGGTGGTACAACAACCGTTATCGGTGAATTATCAGGATACCAAGCATTACAACAACTAAAGAAAAGCACAAAGAAAACAGCAGAAGATATCGATACATCGCCTAAGCCAAAATATAATTACGGCAAGAGTGTAATAGCAACATCGAACCAAACAAATGACGGTACAGCAAGTGCAACACTGTTTGGGTACATGTACCAGAATGTAAATGATGCAGGTATTTTAATAGATTTAAATTTAAAAGTACGTGGCGATCCATGGTACCTAGGTAGACCAATGCCTTATGCAAACGCAAGAGACCAGCGTAACCCAGGTAACGCAGACGCGGCGAGCGAAGATAAAAAGTCCACGGATGAGTATGCAGTGTATGGCAATAGTGATAACTACTTTTTGTTTACAATGCAAACACCTCGAGTCCGAGACCCAAACGTTGACGATGAAGATGAGAACACAGGTTATATGACACAGCAAGGAACAGCATTCTTTATAAGTGGAGTATACGCGATTATCGGACTTACAGCAAGTTTCTCAGGTGGATTGTTTGAAGTTGAAATGACCAGAGCACCAAAAGTAACATCACTAAGTCTATCTAAAATAGATCTAACAGGGCGATAAGATGGCGTATAAGGCAGACGAATATAAAATAAGTAGAAAGAATCCAGTAGACAAGTCACGTGAAGAGGCAAATCTGGATCACGGTATCTATGTAGGCGAAGTAATTGTAAGACCTAAAGATGCAAGTCACAGCGGACGTATACCTGTTTATATCCCAATGTTGTCAAAAGACAGAAACGATCCAAAAGGGTATTTTAACTGTTACTGGAGTAGTCCTTTTGCAGGCACAACTCCTAGTGCATCAGTTGGAAAGAATACAACGAAATATCAAGACACAATGAAGACATATGGCATGTGGATGGTTCCACCTGATCCAGGCAACTTTGTGTTAGTAATATTCGGCGACGGTAAAAAGAAACAACCTATTATTATAGGATGCATGTTCCCGGACCAAATGCAAAACATGGTGCCCGGTAACCCAGCTGGCGCAACATTTGGCACAAGCCAGCCATTACCGACAGCAGAAAAGAATAGACGAGACGAAAATAAAAGCCACGGTAAAACTCCACAGCGACCACTTAATCCATACATAGCATTTCCTATAGTAATGCAGGGACTAATTAATGACCCTGTTAGAGGTACAACAACTAGTGGTGCAAGACGAGAAAGTCCTTCACAAGTATTTGGGTTTTTAACACCTGGGCCAGAGCAAGTAAATGTTGATACAGGAAAAAAGGACGGCACAAATAGATTAGGCGGACACAGTTTTGTAATGGACGATAACTTGGAACAGCGTCATATCAGAATGAGAACTGCTGGTGGCGGACAGGTATTGATAGACGATACAAATGAACTTGTTTATGTTATCAACAGTCCTGGTACTGCTTGGGTAGAGTTATCCGCAGACGGCAGTATACAAGTGTTTAGCGACAGCGACTTAAACATGAGAGCAACCGCTAATGTTAATATTAGAGCAGATCATACATTAAACTTAGATGCTGGTGTTAGGGTAAACATAAACGCAGGGTTGCTAGAAGATGCCGGCGGCGAAGTAGACACAATAAACTTAGGCGGCGCAACTGGTGGTGATGTTTATATACAAGCCGGTAATAGCATTAACGAATTAACAAACAATCAAATTAAAATGCAAACACTTAAAGACGGCAGTTTAATATCGGCGGCATCAAAAGGCGGTGTGCAACTATATGGTGAGTCAGGCATAGAAGTTAAAACTCCTGCAACCACTGTGATAGAATCCGGTAGTGATGCATTTATAAGTACAGGTGGATCAACACACGTTGTATCAGGCGGACCTAGTTATGTTAAAGGGGCAACTGTACATCTTAATGATGGTGGAAGCACAGGATCAGCTGGCGTCCCTGGACCGATTACACCCTTAACAGTAACAGTATTTCAGGACGAGCCGTTGAGCATTCCTGTTATGGACTATGACCATGCAGAAACAGACACTCGCAATCCTTTACCTACAAACGGATTAAGACAAGTTGATCCGTCTTTACCAGCAACAGTTGATTCTAAGTATGCAGGCAATTTCCAAGACCCTCGAGGCAAGAAAATAAAAGTCGCATCTACGACAACAATGATCACAACCAGAGAACCGTGGTTCGGACATTTAACACAAGACATTACTATCCCTGCCCCAGGCGGTTCGGATGCTATAGCAGGTGATAAATTTGCGGCTAACAACATGGCCCCAGGTTCATCGGACTCTGGTTACATAGGCCCAGACACCATAGTCGCTCCAGATGGTAGTGTTAAACAAGGCACTGGCTTTGACGGAGTAACTGGTCCAGCATTAGAAGGACACGTTAGAGGACAATTTTATGATACATCAGGTAATCCTAAAGATGTAGAAACACTTAACACTATGGTGCCTAATTACAAAGATGCCCCGTTACTAAAAAGTAAGACAATGGCAGGTGATGCATTGGCAAGTGAATTTGCTAATGGGCCTGGCTTAAAAGCAACAGAGGACATGATTACATCATGTTCTGCACCAATGTTAACAGAACATGAAATGCAATACCCGGGTGGTATTAAGCCTGATAAGCCTGTAAAGGCAATTGGGTACAAGCACATACTGGGCGAGGCAGAACAAAAGGCTGGCGTAGTTATGTTTGGTGATGGCAAGAACTTTGACCCGACATCAGCTACTACAATGATTGATACAGGTAAAGGAAAGCTATCTTCGGCAGACATTGCAGACATTATTAAAACGGCTGGACCAGGACAAGATTTATCCTCACAAGGCATTCTTAAAGCAAGTCAAGTTAGTAGTAAGTTTAGTGCAGGTGATTCTGCGTATGCCATCGTACCGAAAGGTGGCGCTTATAAAGAACCTATATTTATAAACCAAGTTGCCGCTGGTATGAGTAAAAATGCAAGTAAGCAATTATTAAACAATGACTTGAAACAAATGTCTAGGTACGCATTTAAGAAAGCTAACCGTCCTATGTCAACGCAACAAGGCATCGCACTAACTATGTTAACTCACACACTGGGCAAAGATGGATTTGATAGTAGTAGAGCACTACGAAGCATAATGGCAGGCAGTGACAACGACATTGCTAGAAGTTTTGCATTATCCAAATTTAGCGGATCAAAGGGTGTATCAGGGTCTAAATCTGTTGACCAAGGTAAGGGTGCAGTTATGTCCTACTTATGGCAATCATCAGATAGCATGTTGCCTGAAATTATGAGAATTGCAAGTGACAGTAACGGGTATGATTTCAAACAAGCTGATTTGTATCTTATGCAGAAGTTAGCAAAAGGATTATAACGGTCAGTATTTCTGAGGGTTTGCTTTTTGTAAATCTGCAATCTTAATGTAAGCTCTGTATTTGCCTTCTTGTTCTTCAGCAACAGACCTTTTTAATATTTTAATTTCTTCTTTGTAGAGATTGCATTCGTTATTCTTCTGTATCAGCATTAGTCTTAACTCTTCTTCGAGTGTATTATTTAAAGAAGTATTCTGTGCCACTAGTGTCTCCGAAGGTATGTTTCTTAATTATATTTATAGTATCGAATGATAAAAGTACTTCGTTGTGACTCAACGGAAGGTAAACAGTTTCCACGTTAGAAAATCCTTTCGGTACATTGGTCTGAGTAGCAACTGTGAGTAGTCCGTCGTTGTGCTGTGTTCCTAGCCCTGCCAAGTCATTAGCAGAGCCTGTCGATCCTGTTGTTACTACATTCGTAACATGACAGTCTAACTTGATGTTTTGTATGTCTTGCATAAAGTTACTGTTCGGCTTTACATTGTTAAACAGTTTACTTTGTCGGAATACCATTGATATCCAACGTGCTGTTTGACTGCCTCCCCATGGGGAACTTAATGCAACGAATGATAATACTCGTTTCGACTTCGCGGCAAACAGGCTAGAGATCAAACAACCGTAACTATGTGCAATTATATGAAACGATTCGTCTCCAAACTCATTACGAGTAAGCAAGTTGAATCGTTTCAGTATATCATCTGGGTTTTCTTGCACTTTGTATTCTAGACAAACTAGATTACATTCTGGCAAAAATACTTCTAAATAACTAACACTAAGCCCTGATTGACCTGATCCGTGAACAAATACTACGTTAGGCAATCTTGGCATCTAATATTAGTCGCTCCATTTGACGCAATTCTTTTGGAATCGAGTGCTTTGACTGACCGACCATATTGACTAGCTCAAACAGAACGTAGTTCTTAAGATGGTAATCGTAAATGCCCACTGAGTGTACACGCCTGTTGTTAAAGTGCATCATTTTTCTGAACCTGGGGCCATAGCCTGTAGTTCCTTCATAACGGTTGCGGGCAATGGCTTTGTTAGCCTTGTCTGCAAGCTCAACGATGCTGTTAAATTTGTCTAAAACGTTTTTCATAACTGTCCTAAATTTAAAAGTAAAAAATGCATAAAAAGTATTATGCTCCAGTATTATATAGTCTAAATCATACCAAAGTCAACCGTTATTTTGGCGTACTTTTCAAGGCCCGAAATGGGCTGTATTAAAACATGTTTTAACGAACGATGATAAATATTGATATGGCAAACATATATAAAGGCTTTAGCACAATAGGTAAAATTAGACCTCCTTACACTGTTACTAATGGTGAAGCAGTAAAAGTTGACCTATTAAACGAATTGTATACACGAAGGGGCGAGCGAGTCATGCGTCCTACGTTTGGTACTACTATTTATGATATTATCATGAATCCACTAGACACTTATGTAGAACAAGAAGTAAGAGACGAAGTAGTGAGAATATGTACTAAAGATCCCAGAGTTAATATCCAAGAGGTGTTTACTCAAGTGATTGATCATACAATTAGCATACAGGTTCAGCTAACTCTTAAGCCTTTCTTAGATGAAGAAACCCTGCTTGTGGAATACACACAGGATAGCAGAGAGATTTAAATATGGCAACGAGTAACAGACAGAACAATTTGTTCGCGGCAGAAGATTGGGATATAGCCTATAAGGCTTACAGCAATGTAAACTTCCAAGCATACGATTTTGAAACAATTCGTACAGCGATGATTGAGTACATTAGAACTAACTTCCCTGAAAACTTCAACGATTACATTGAAAGTTCTGAATTCATTGCTATCATAGAATTACTTGCATACATGGCACAGAGTATTGCATTTAGAATGGATGTAAACACTAGAGAAAACTTTCTTGAAACAGCAGAAAGAAAAGACTCAGTATACAAACTAGCAAGACAGTTAGGCTATAATCCTAAAAGGAACGTAGCGGCAGGTGGATTGTTAAAAATTGTAAGTGTAAGCACCACAGAGCCACTAACGGATAGTGGCGGATCAGACATAGGTAATAGAGCTATTACTTGGAATGATGCAAACAACCCAGACAGTTACGAACAATTTATTACTGTAATGAACAGTGCCTTTGGCAATGTGAATAGATTTAGTAAGCCAGTTAAGACTGGTTCAATAAACTCAATTATTACCGACTTATATGAAGTTAACACTCAAATAAATGCGCCATTTGTTTACAAGTTTAAAAAGAGTATAAACGGTGTTAGTAGAGACTTTGAAATCGTAAACGCTGACTTTGAAGATAACAATTTCTTCTTTGAAAAGCATCCTGACCCATCAAACAACTTTGGATTAATTCATAGAAATGACGGGCTAGGGCTTTCCAGTGCAAATAACGGATTCTTCTTAATGTTCAAACAAGGAGTATTGCAGTCACAAACTTTCGATTTTGAGACCCCAGAAGAAAATAGATCACAGACTATTGCTGTTGACGGCATTAATGAAACTGATGTATATTTTCAACAAGTAAGTACTATCGGTGGTGTGCTGTCCAAGTGGAAACAGATTCCTAACACCGTTGGGCAGACACTACAGTACAATACTTTAGCGAAAAAGTCACCTAACTTGTATGCAATACAAAACTTAGGTACAGGCGGTATTAAATTACAGTTCGCTGATGGTAACTTTGCAAACGTTCCAGTAGGCAACTACAGAGCGTTTTACAGAGCAAGTGCAGACGAGAGATACAGTATTCAACCTGACGACATGGGCAACGTAGTTTCAGACATAACATACGAAACTCAGACAGGTGAGAAGTATGTACTCACTATTACTGCTAGATTACAAACAAGCATTAACAATTCATTGCCATCAGAGACATTGGCAGGGATTAAGGAAAGAGCACCACAGGCATTTTATGCTCAAGACAGAATGGTGTCAGCACAAGATTATCAAGTATTGCCTTTAGCAAAAAGCAATAACATACGAAAACTAAAAGTTACTAATAAAACACATGCTGGACACAGTAGATATATCGATATTACCGATCCTACTAGCACATTCCAGACAACAACTACTATTGCTGAAGACGGAGCGTTATACAAAGAAGATTCTCCGCAAAGTTACTCGTTTATTATTGACGGTAACAACACAGCAAAAGAACAAATTGAAAAAGTGTTCCCTATATACTTAAAGAATCTAGAATTAAGAGATTTTATCTATAGCGATTTTAGAAATAAGTGGATTGAGACACAGCCAAACAAATTTAAATTAGACCAGTACGGCATAGTATGGAAGACGCTTCCTAAGACAACGGAAAATGATACAGGCTACATGACTGAGACCTTTACTCAAACAGGTACAGTAAGTGACGTAAATATTTCCAAAACAGAATTGTCCCTTATACAGCCCGGGCACATGATAAAGTTCGTAGATCCTGCAGATATTACAAAGTATAAGTGGGTTAAAATAGTTTCTGTTAGAAACTCGGGCAGACGTGTTAGCTCTAGTACTACAGCAAACGGTCCATTCGCATTAAGTGAAAATGTAAGAGATGGCTGGGCTGGTAAAGAAATTATTACTACATTAAGAAGTAAGTTTTACGAAGTCGAAAGCAACAAAATTTCATCTGCTATTGCTAAAAAGCAAACATTCGGTGTTGGCTATAATGCAACAACAGACACGTTCTATGTTGTTAATAATAATGATATGGACTTGACTAACACGTTTGATATCGGTAACTCAGAAGATACATCCGGAAACAACAGAGATAGAAGTTGGCTCATGAAGTTTATGTATGAGCCAATTGACACGTTGTCGTTTAGATACAATGTAGAACTAAGAGGCACAAAGTATATTTTTGAAAGTTATGAAGATTGCAGATTTTATAACATTAACCAAAATAGAATTGTAGATAGTTTTACAGGTAGAGCAAAATATGATACGCTAGAGCTAACAACACTTAACACACAAGGTCAGACATTAGAAGGCTTTGAGTGGAGAGATACAACGACACCTACACCAGATTACATTGGTGATAAGTGGTACTCAACCAAAGATGGTGTTAACTTTACTGACATACCTTTGAAATCAAGAAGTGTAAACTATAGCCAAGTAGAGTTCACAGTTAACTCAAACTTTGGTTTATTTAAGAATGGTAATTCATCTGGTAACACATTTGTACACAACTTAACTATACCGTTAGGTTCTAACTTCGATACATCGGATTTAACAAGTAACATAAATGTTACTATTGCAAATAACACAGGTGTTGTACACTCATTACCTAGTAAAGTAAACATTGACTTTACAAGCACAACGTTTGGCTTCCCGATACTAAATGCACAAGGCAACATAGCATACAGGCATGACACGGCTACATATGAGTCCAACATTATTTCTAACAGAGGCGGTGGACACATTTATGTATCCAATGCAAACGTTGCCACACAGACAGGCACATTAACAATTGTGGACTTTGATGACAACAGACATTATGCTGTCGATTCAACTGGCTTGGCTAGTAAAGACCTTATTAATGTAAACTATGCTAGAGCAAAAGACAGACTAGATACTCCTATTACTTGGAGTGCTGTTAAGAACTTTGTTTACGCAGATGGGCATACTGATGCTAGAAAAGTGCAAGTAACTCCGTTTAATTCAACAAACGATGACAGTCCGGATAATCCTATACAGTTCGATGATTTTGTTGGGCCAAACGATATTGTGATATTTGAAGACTTCGATAGCTTCGACGGATACACTTATACTAAGCCTGTTAAGACAGGAATATTAGATTTACGCAGAGAGCCAGGTGTTAACTTTAGTGCAACTAAAGATAAGATTGCAGGCAACTCGACTGGTAGTGCATTAAACTTATCAGGCACATATTACAATATTGCAGACTACGATATTTTCCTAGTTAAATCGAAAGCCATTGTAGACACGTTTAACAATGTTGACGGCAAGTTCCATAACAAGAAAGTTTATGCAAAAGATACAGGTAAAGTCTACTTGATGTCCTACAGTAGCACAAACCTTAATGTTGTTAACAACTATGAAAGTTCAAAGCATAGAGCTAAAATTGGCAAGAGCTTTACACAAGATACGCAAAACGCTACACAAGAAAGTGTAGTATTTAAGTGGAACCATATTGCAAATAACGATATGAGAATTGATCCTAGTATTAGTAATGTACATGAGTTTTTCATGTTAACAGACACTTACTACGATGAAGTACTTTCGTATATTAACGTTCCAGGAACAGCATGGCCCGAAGAGCCAAGCACATTAGAACTTGAAACAGAGTTCCAAATTTTACAAACTTACAAAGCGGCTAGTGATCAAATTTTATTCAAGAGCGGCAGATTTAAGTTATTATTTGGCGACGATGCACAGGCAGAACTACAAGCAAGATTCAAAGTAGTCAGACTACCAGGCACGTCACTAAGTGACAACGAGATTAAAACCAAAATTATTAAATCAGTTACTAAATATTTCAGTATAGACAATTGGGAATTTGGCGATACATTCTACTTTACGGAACTAAGTAGTTACATACATCAAGAAGTAGGTAACTCGATCGGAAGTATTGTTATCGTACCTAAACGAGCAACAGGTGTTTTCGGAGACTTATTTCAAGTGAAGAGCGACAGTGACGAGTTATTTTTAAGTACAGCGTCAGTTGACGATATTGACATCGTTGACAAAATCACTAAAGAGAACATTAAGCCTACCAGTGGCACACCAACATTTACTTCATATGAAAACCCAGAGAGTGAGATTGGTCCTTTTGCAATCAATGGTTACTATCCATTGTATCCAACAAAAGAAGCATCAGACTTTGTAGGCAACGGTACATCGCATACACATGATTTCTTTGGAAAGACATTTTATATGCCAAACGGCATAACAACATACATGGGTAACTATGTAGCGGAAGAAGGTAAGAACAAAGCAACTACTACACAAGATAACGTGATTAACAATCAGATTACAGGTTCTAGTGCAACTAGTTCAGGCAATAACTCAAGCGACTCAAGTGGATATTAATAAAAATGGCTGATAAAAAATATACAAAACTTCCCGTAATTCACCAGACACCTGTTATAAAGAATTTTTTCGATACAACAGTTGAGCAACTTTTTAGTAAAGCAAACGTTGAGACAATGTCTGCTTATGTTGGTAGACGAGAAGAGGACCTGTTAAGTGCAAAAGATACATACATTTTGCAACCAACTGCTGATAGAGACAAGTTTAGTTTAGAGCCAGCAGTAAGTACTATTGACCAGACAACAGGTAAAAGCACAAACATTATGTTCTATGAGGACTATATCAACGTGCTTAAAAGTTATGGTGTTAATACACTTAATCAAAATTCAATATTTGATTCTGAAGCATACACGTTTTTACCACCAGTTAATATTGACAAGTTTGTTAACTACCAAGAATACTTTTGGAGTCCAAACGGCCCGACACCAGTTATTGTTGAAGGTACATCTGCATCTCCTATAAACATTGAGAAGGACATTGTAGGTCAGAGGTCATTCACAACACCCGCAGGAACTACATTAAAAAGTGGAATGGTTGTTACTTTTGCAGGCAACTATGTTATCCCAAACAAATTTAAAGATGAAAACAGATATATTGTAGAAGGTGTAGGCGAAAGCATTATACTACACAACAAGGATCAAAACTTTGCAACTGTTTTCAGTACTGAAGATTATATTCAGTTTGACCAAACAATTATTGGAGTCGAAGACACTCTTATAGAAACTAGCTCAACAGGCACATATTTTAACAGTGGCGGATTACAAGGCATTACGAACTATGAATCCTGGGGACAACTAGTAGCAGGTGGCGAGTACACTCAAGTAGGTGCACCTGATTACGCATTCGATCAAACAGATCCACAGTCAGGTCTTCCATTATGGAACGGCTATGTTGCACCACTCGGATCACAACTAGTTTACACAGTGGGCGGCGCAGGTGCATTTGACATCGAACCGTACGACAGTGATAACACTCAGGAAAATCCAGACTACATTATCATGGAGCGTGGCTCAACTGATAATAACGTGTGGAGCAGAATTAACTTTTGGCACCACAAGAACACATTCTTAGAAGTCGGTGACCAGTTACCGCCTAAAGACAAACGTGCAGTAAGACCTATTATCGAATTTGATAGAAATATTGAATTACAGAACTTTGGTCTTACTGGTAAATTTGCAGTAGATATGAGTGCAGAAGGATATGTACAAAGTGAGATTGTTGGTAGACCGACAGGCGCATCAATTGACTCTGTAACATTACAGCCAGGTAACACAATACTACTAGCTAGTGATGATGCATCTGTTTCACAACATGCATATATTATTAGCGATGATGGATCAGAGAATGTAGTACTAACTAAAGTAGCAGACGCTACTAGTCCTGCAGGCTTATTAGACGGGCAAGCAGGGTTTGTGCCATATGTTGCACAAGTCGGTGATGTTATTACAGTTAAGTTTGGTTCTAAATACCAGGGTATAGAATACTACTGGACAGGCACTGAATGGAAAGCAGGACAGCAGAAGACAAAAATTAATACGCCAATTGAGTTTGTTATGTACGACAGTAGCAAAGTCAGGCTAGACAGCGATGCTACTTACCCATCAAGCACATTTACTGGCAACAACATTTTTGGGTACACTCCGACAAGTTCAAACAGAACAGCTGACCCTGTTTTAAACTTCCCGTTAGAGTATAAAAACTTTAACAACTTTAGTGAAATATCATTTACTAACCATATAGATGACTACTTTGAATCTTACACACCTTTCGGTGGCACAGCTAAGAAACAAATTAGTGGTTATATCTATTATAAAAAGAATAATGCTAAAGTAACTTACGATACTGCATGGAGACCATTAGAAGAAAAATTAAAGCAACGTGTGGAAGACCGATACATTATTAATGACAGTGATTCCGAAAGTGCTAAAAGGTTATACCACATATCAGCAGTACCAACTAACTCCAAGAGTGATATTGCAGGGCTAGTTGAGAAGAGCATACGCATTTATGTTAACGGTAAGAGAACAGAGTTGTTCTCATACGATGCCTCACAAGTTGCAGTTATTTTTGCAAGTTTTACATTTAGCAAATTTGATATCATTGATATATTTACTGAGACAGACACTGGATACTTTGAAAGTGTAAACACTAACGGTAGATATCACGTACCAGGCAGTTGGCACAGTAACTTAGACAATGCAGATATACTTTCAATATCACAACCTGAGTACTTGGAACACTTTAAAAACTTAATAGAGTTTCAGGAAGATCACACAGGTGACTCATTAGGTGCAAACAACTCTGAAAATGTTAAACGAGACATAAAGTACGCAGATAAGATTATGCAAACTGATGACGATTTAAGACTATCGGCATTCTTGTTCAGTAATGACAAGTTCAATATTAAAGACAGTATGGATTTTGTTGCAGAAGAATATGTAAAGTATAAGAACAGATTAAAGAAAGAAATTAAAAACTTTGTAAACAGTTCAGACTACACAGCAATGTCGTACAGCGCCATGCTAGAATTAGTTTTAGAGAATGTTATTGCATACAACCAAGGCAAGAATGTATTCGACGATACGTTTATGATAGCCTTTGGTGACAAGTACATCGAAGAAAAACTAGTTATGAACAATGTATTAAAAAGAGAATACACATTAACAAACTATCTAGATCTTCTGAAAATTGAAAACACAATTTATCTTTACGAATCAGATGGCGTTAACCCAGACAAATTATTATGTGCAGATGTTGATTACGAAATAACAACCACACTCGGTGCTGTTACAGTTACTTTCAAAACTGCTTACACAATAACATTAGGTAATACTATTAAAGTCAGACTATACGACTCAAATAGAGAAAGTGCTCAAGTACCTTCAACGCCTAGTGCATTAGGTATGTATCCTATTACATATCCAGAAATTATTACAGATACTACTTTTATAAGTCCTATTAAAATGGTAGTGGGACATGATGGAAGTAAATCAGTTGCAACGAATGATGTGCATGACTTCATACTTTTAGAGTTTGAGAAAAGAGTATACAATGCAACATTACAGCAATTTAGAAACAATGACAGTTTACCAGACTTAAATGTCAGTGACATTAGACCTGGTCAATTTAGAAAAACAGGTAGAGATCGTGATGAGTATTATGGTTTATTACGTTCTAACTTTAACAACTACATAACAAGAAATGATGTAGACTTTGTTAAAAATGAATTTTATCTAGCAGACGATCTGTGGACATGGAACTATAACCATGGCACAAGTAAGCCAGCACATTGGAAAGGCATATTTGAGGCATGTTACGATACAGATAGACCTCACACGCATCCATGGGAAATGCTAGGATTTACTAGAAAGCCTACATGGTGGGAAACACAGTACGGCACTAGTTATGCTTCAAGTAATTCCAACTTGTGGAGTGACTTAGAAGAAGGTATTATTAGACAAGGCGCAAGAGAGAATGTTACTAACAGCAGATATAAAGTAGACAATCCGTATAGACGTATTGGTTTAAAATACGAATTACCTGTTGACGCAAGTGGTACATTGATTGCTCCTGCAAACATTATTGCCACAACAGCAACAACTAAAACAATTAGTTGGGCAGAGACAACAACTGGTGTATCAGACAACAATGGAGGTGCCAACACGTTTATTCATGTTGATGGTGTAAGTGTTTCTCAGGTTGCTAACGTTTTAAATATTACAACAAACAATATTATGAATCATGCTGTGGGTACATTCCCAACAGCAGACAACACAAGCATTATACAAGATAAGGCTAGTACTTACAAGTTAACATCGTTGGTAGGACGAGTAGATCCTTCCAGCTTAGGCACTCAGTTTGCAAATGCTACTACCACAAGCAATACAGCAATTGGTATAGCAACTAACGGTGCGTTAATTACAAATGCTAATTCAGGTGTTACGCACACTGACAGCACTACATTTACTTACAACAGTATGTATAGAAATGAAGTTAGCAGAGATAACGCCGGTGGAGCTCCTGACAGTAATAACATTTACGGTTACATTCAGCCTAGCCCACAGGCAGTTGCATTAGATAACTGGAGTACATCCACTCACTCGCCAATCGTCGGTTGGGCATTTGATGGTTTCCCAATTTACGGGCCATATGGTTATTCAGACAGAGCTAATGCATCGAGCAGTATTAAACGAATTGACAGTAGTTACGGTTTAAAAACTGTAACAAGAGCAACAATTGGTGGCACGCCAACAGGCGAGTTTGTTGAGGATTACGAATACATTGCTAACTCCGGCGACCTAGATGCTTATAACGGACGCAGTGGACCAACACCCGAATTTCCAGCTGGTACATACTATTATGTAGCAACTGTAGATGCTAGTAACAAACCTGCGTACCCATATACTACTGGACCAAGTTTTGCAGAAACACCTACGCATGTTAGTACAAACAACACTGGCACAACAGCAGTAGACAGCACTGGTGCAACGTTCTCACTAACAAGTACATTAAGTACTGTGTACGCCGCTGATAGCACACTGACAGGAAAAGACTGGAAGTTTGGCGATGGTGCTCCAGTTGAGAATGCATGGAAAATATCTGAAGGCTATCCGTTTGCAGTTATGCAGGCACTATTGTTAGCACAGCCAGGTAAGTTTGCTACTGTGTTCTCTGATCCAAGAAAGCCAGTTAGACGTTCTGCAAATCCAAAGCAGTTATTAGACAGAACAACTAATAGACGAATTAAAGCAAAGCTCGCAGAAATACACGGCGAAGTTACTGCATCAGAAACTACAACATATACTGTAGGTTTCACGCAGTACATTAACGCATTTTTAAAATTCCAAGGTCTTAACACAACAAAAGAATTTGTTAAACCTTATAGATCAATTACTAGTAAACTTGGACATAAGTTTGCTGGATATGTAGATAAAGATACTATGACTGTGTTCAGTGATAGTTATAGCTCAACAGGTAACAGTTCAAGTTTGATATTGCCACAAGAAGATATCGATATTGGCGTACACGTTGGTCCTTACAGCACAACAAATGATTTCTCAGGTGTATTAATTACTTACACAACTGCTGGCAAGTATAAAGTAGAAGGCTACAATGCAGTAAAACGTTTCTTTGAAGTTGAAGAAAGTAACACTAGTGGTCCAGCAACAGAAGTAAGTGTTGGTGGCGAAGCAGTAGACTTCGGTACTTACAGCAACAGTGTTAACTACATAACAGGCACAATAATTAAATCAGGGTACAACTTCTACCAAGCAAAAGATTTTTCTCCTGCAGGCAGTAATGTAACGGACACGGCATTATGGCAGAGACTTCCGTCATTGCCAATGACCAATGCCGCTGAAGCAACATTATACTTACAAGGCACTGGCATAATTAAGAAAGTTGAATATGGCACAGTGTTTGCTACAGTAAACGAATTGTTTGACTTCTTAATTAGCCTAGGCAGAAAGCAAGAAGCAATGGGTTACGACTTCGGCGAATTCAACGGCGAGATCAACGACATTAACAATTGGTTGTACAGCGGAAAACAGTTCTTGTTCTGGAGCATAGGTAAATGGGCACCAGGCAATACGCTAAGTCTCAGTCCATTAGCAAGCAATGTGAAGTTTCTAGCGCCTATCGGCAGAGTAAGTAAAATTATTGATGTAGACCAGAGTCAGTACAGTATACTAGACCAGGAAGGTAAATCAATAAAGACTTCCGAGTGCGAGATTACTAGAGACACAAATTTAATTACAATTATACCACCGACAGGTAAACAAATCTACGGCGTAATATTGTACACAAATGAAATTGAACATGCAATGGTATTATCGAATAAAACAATATTCGGTGACACTATATACAACGATGTCTTAAATCAGAGACAACGTAGAATAAAAATTAAAGGTAAAAGAACTGCAGGCTGGAACGGAACACTGACAGCAGAAGGTTATATTATCACACCAGATGGCTTAAAGCCTAACTTCGATACACTTGCTAGTGACATGGGTAGATACAATGAAATTGGACATGTGCCTGTAGAGAAGCAACTATACGAAGCAAGTAGAAGACAATACGGGTACGAAGAAAGAAAGTACCTTAGAGAATTTGAACTTACACAAGATGACCAGTATGATTTTTATGCAGGCATGATTCGTAGTAAGGGTACTAAAAACAGTATCGAAGTATTGCTTAACAGTGACAAGGTACTTGTTCCTGGTAGTGTTGCAGTTTATGACGAATGGGCTCTTAAAGCAGGTGACTTCGGTGATACTGGCAACTACCAAACAATTGATATTAAAGTTAGTGAGAGTGAAATCACTAACGAAAGACAACTTATACAAATTGCTTACCCAGAAGATATTGTAAGTAAAGTTAAAGCCGTAGAGGTACTTGACAGAACAACTAAGTTCTATCAAAGACCATTCTTAGAAATTGAACCACCACCAGCAGACATTCCAGGCAGTTTTGAATATGGCGGCGGCACAACAGCAAAGGCTACTGTTAACATTGGAACAGATGGTAGAATATCTGACGTAACAGTTAACGAGCCAGGATATGGTTATACCATTAATCCTTCAGTAACAGTTGTTGCGGCACAATTACTTACAGCAAATATTACTACTACATTCTTAAAACCATATGCTGTTTCTACTGCTAACATAACAGTTGCAGATTTAACAAGTGCTGGCAATATATTAATTACAGACAACTTTAGTTCTAACGTAAACACTATTATTGACTTGAGTAGTGTGACTTCTGTACAAGATGTTGCTAACGCAATTAACTCAACAAACGACATTAGTGCAAATATTTCAGCAACGTTTACTAGAACAGCAGGCGCAGGCATTGAAGAGTTCTACTTAACAATTAAAGGTAACGACTTTACACTAGCAGAGCAAGGCGCAGGCACCACGTTAGAAAGCACATTAAACTTACCTGCAAAACGTTACCAACCAAGACAACGTTATAGTTTCCAAACTGCAAACAGCACAACATTTAGTGACATAATTGTTTCAGTTAACGGTGGAACTACAACAGGTAATATTGTTGGAGCCGGCGGCTCACATGATTGGGAATTTGACGAAGGTAGTAGAACAAACATTACAACTAACTCGTTGTTATCAGGCAATGTATCACAGAGCTTTACTTTTACTCCAGTAGAAGTAGGCGACGGTATAACTACAACAACACCACTTGCCGCTGACAACTTACAAATTATTAACGGTAGTTACCCGCATGTTGATGTATTCATTAATGGCGCTAAACTACCAGAGACAAGCGAAGAAGCATTATATACAATTACTAGTGATATAGGCGCAGGAACATCCACACTTAACTTCTTAGACTGTGGCGCTATCCCTGGTGCACCTATACAGCCCAACTCAGTAATAGAAATTGTTGAGCGTGGCACAATTGATTTAGAAGATACATACTACGGTGACTTACCAGGTAGTTCAATGAACATCAAAGTGTTTGCAAACGATGCCTTAGCGGCGAAGCTAACACAGATGAGAACATTCGAGATATACCCAGACAGCAAGGATGATGCAACAATATTAATTGACGTTGATGATCCTATAAGACTTCCAGTTAGACCGTCAGACATGGCAGAGAAAGGCTTATGGCCTCTGACTTCAAGTGTTAGTTACGTGGGCTTAGTTGACAGCAAGTATGCTCCGTTACCAAACTCAGGTTATGTTTCCAAGTATAACGTACAGTACCAAGCATTTGATATTTACGACTTTGAGAACTTGTTTGATGTTAATCAACTTGCTAATGCATCTAAATTGCCAAAAGAGAATGACACTATCCACTTTGCAAAAGGCGAGCATGAAGAATTTGAAGTATACAAACTTACTAGCACAGGCAGTAATGTTTCGTATGTAGAATTTGACGAAGGTGTTGGAACATCGTTCCTTTGGGCAGACGTAAAGTTATCTGATATAATTTTAGACAACAACGATAATTCTAACGTAAGTGCAGATTATGACCACACTAAATGGTTTGATCAAGTACTAGCACTTAAAGGCAATAACATAATTTCACCTAACTATGCAAACTTAGTTTCATATGATGGTAACCCAATTTATGTAACGGACCAACTAGAAGTTGATCATCCTATTACTAGATTTGTAAGTGAAGAGAAAGTTGCAGAGCGTTCAGTTGAGATGGGTAACATTAATTATACTGTACCTAGTGTTAACACTATCAGTACAATTACACCGCAACTAAGTGGTAACATTATTAATGCCGAAGCAGTAACATTACAAAATGCTTACCAGTATGCTAGAGCAGAAGAAGTTACACCTACAACTGACATAACAATTTTTAGAAGTGTAGATGCTATACCTAACATGAAAGTACACAACAAGCAGTTAACGTTCACTATTAATAACGGACAGTTAGACGGCGTTGCACAAGGGCACTGGTTGAAGTTTCATGATAACAGTAGCTCTAACTTAAACGGTAATATTTTCCAAGTTGCAAACATAACACCTGCAGGCGAAGTACAACTGTATGCAAATACAACAGTGCTAGGCGGCATGACTGAAACTGTAACTAAAGCAAATCTTACTTTTATAAACTTCGGTAATGCTAAGACAGGTAACACATCTGTTGATTATACCGTACAAATTGTTGCTCCAGGGCATCCATTTAGTGTAGGCAGTAATGTTGTGTTCAATGTTGATAACATAGGTGCAACAGTAGGAGACGTATTTGTTGTTAAAGACAAGACTGATACAACGTTCACACTAGGCTCTGCACTATACGGTACTCACACAGCATTAAATGTTATAACAGATACTGCAACAGTTTCATTAGCAGAAACAACCCTCAAAGTTACAGCAGTTCCTAATGCACTCTCATTAAAAGGCGACAGTTTCGACTTTGTTGGTGAGTCATTATTTGACGGCTTAACAGTTAAGTTTAAAGACGAGTCAGGCACTGAATTAGCAGGCGCTAGTTTTTCTCCAAAGAACATCAGAACTGAAAAAGTATTAAACAAAAACTTCACAGAACGTTTATCTACACTAGGCAACATATCAACACCTGTACAAGGTACTGTTGAAAATGCTGTTACTAGTGGCACAGTTGTAAACATTAACACAGCTGAAACACTTGAAAAGGGCATGTACTTGTTCCATTCAACTGTTACTGAGCCAACACAAATTATAAGTGTTGCATACGATTTACCTAACTATGGCAGTGAGCCAGCTAAAGCAATTAGAGGTGCAGACAGTGGCACTAACGTAATTACATTATCCAGTACAACTGGTGTTAACGTAGGCGACTATGTTATAGTACCGCTTGTATTAGGGCATGACATTAATGACACTGCTAACTCAGTAACTGTAGCAACTATATCAGGCAACGACATAACGCTGTCACAGGGCATTACATCGCTTACAGTACCTAATCCACTACCAGCGGGAACATACGCAAGTGGAGACGCACTTGACGCATCACTTAATAACTTTGATATAAACCTTGCAGACGGTAGATCATTTAGCGGAGATGCTACACTGTACTTCTTGCATACAGGCGATGGTCAAGTTGCAAACGTAACATTACAGAATGCTGTTACTTTGGCGGCTGACGACATAGTTGATTTTGCAAAAGCAATACGTGAAGTAGAAGCTACTACTCCGGCACAAGAAGTCGAGCTAGTAGTATTTGACATTAACCCTGCCAGTTACACAGGCGGAGCGTTGAACGAAGCGAACTTATCGTTTACTATTAATGACGCAACAAAAATTACAACAGATACAGATCTATCAACACTTGTTAATTTAGAATATGTAAAAATTAACCAACTATCCAGTGAGGATATTGTAGAGTCTGTAAGACGAATTGATACAACTAGCAACTCGTTTGTGATAAACAAAACATTATTCGACGCACCTAGACTAACACTAACAGTAGCAAGTGATGTTACTGCTGGTACAAGTGTTACTATTTTAGGAAACACTAATAGACTAATTGAAGGTATGCGAGTAACTGGCACAGGTGTTCCAGCTGGCACAACAATTGCTACTATAGTTGGCGATACTATTATTACGTTGTCAGACAACGTAACATTAACTGCGGGCGATACTGTAGAGACTTATAGAACAACATACGAAGAAGCAACGTTTATGGGTGCTAATACTGTAATTACTACAGGTGAGAATCACACATTTGCAATAGACGGTTCAGACACACTTGTTGGTAACGGCATAACAGTACATGCATACGATCCAGACTATTATAACAACACATTTACAGTTGTTGATATACCGACTGCAAACACAATCGTTATTGATTACCCTGCATTCTCCCATCCATATGAAACTGGCGGAGTTACATACAGATCAGAATTTGATTATAAAGTGTACGGAACAGATGCTCCAGGCATTACAGGTAAGGAAGGATTTACTCCGTTCTTTATTGCAGACCATAAAGGTAATATTTCCTTTAACGGTGCTAACGTTGTAACAAGTACTTACCCGTGGCACAGTGTAGAACAATATGCCGCTGACATTAAAGATATTATGTACAGTAAAGCTGGCATGGTAGTCAAGAAAGGTTCGATGTTTATTAACATCAATTGGGCAGACGTTTCACAGAAAGTCAAAGACTATATGGCGAACAAAGGTAAAGGCGCTGTTAAGAAGCCAGGAAAGAATGCGATACCGTTAACAGCAGGAACAACAGTTAAGAATTCAGCGGCTCCAAAAGGCTCGGCGGCAGTAAAAGTTACTAGCGGACCAGCCAAGAAGACTACTACTAAGGCTAAGTCTAATAGCTCCGATGGCTCACAAAATACATACGATCCTACTCTAAAAACAGGAACAGGTAAGAACGGTGATCCAAAGGTTGACAATCTTCCTACACTAACTCCAAAAGAAGTAGCATCTCAGGCACTACAGCAGGCATTATTTGATCAGTCAAAGAGTATTTTACCTGGACAGCAAGAGCTTACTAAGCCACTTGCACAGAGATACTTAGATCAACAAGGCACTACATCCGGCGGCGGCTACTCAATTGGTGGCGGAGCGTTTAACGGTGCAGAGACTGAATACGGAGCAGGCGGAAGCCAGTGGGGCACATCGAAGCAAGAGTTTGATTATGCTTCAGGTCAGTGGGAATCAGTTCCAAGCGGCACAAGTTGGACTAGAGACGATATTAAGTTTACTATGCAAACAGACGGTACTATTACAGCATCGGATGGTAGTGTATGGGCAACATCGGCAACAAGGCTTGAAAAAGGTACAATGGGCGGCATGGGCGAAGACTATGCAGATTACGGAAAAGTATATGGTGGGCAAACACATTCTATTGATAAAGTCGATCCAACACTAAAGTCTAAGATTGCATTTACTAATGACTTCACAGGAGATGATCCTGCAAACATCGGTATACAACATGCTAGCCATAACTGTGTTGATGCAATTAAGCACACACATGAATATGTAGAAACTGGTAGATCATGCACAGTAGATGCTAACGGTTTTAACGGAGCAGGTACACAAAGAGTAGATTCAAAGTGTATACATGCCGGCGACGAAACTAAAGGTAAATGTGACGCACCAAAGATTACTGAATACGTAGACAATATTGCTTCTTGTTACAAGCCATATGCTAGCGGCTTTACAGCAGAGTGGAAACAAGACAGTGTTAATGAAGGCGGAACAGGCACATTTGTTGTACAAGCAAATAACATCACAGCAGGCGAAACTATAGTAGTTGATGCAACTGGTAGTGTAGACTTAGCCGCTGACATTAATGGAGGCTTAACAACTCCATTCACAATGACATTTAATGCAAATGGTACAGCAACAAAGACTGTAACATTTACAGCAGACGGAACAACTGAAGGCTCTGAGCTGTTGAAGTTTAGACTGAGAGCATCGACAAGCAAAGGCGCATTAACAGGGCAACCGAGCGACATCGTTACTGTTAATGATACTAGTTTAGATCCAGTACCTACATACACTGGCATGACTGCTAACAAACACAGAGTGGGAGAGAACGGCGAAGAGATTACATTCACATTATTAGGTAAGCACTTATCTGCAGGCGCTACTGTTACTGCTACAATGTCAGGTGTATCACGCACTGACTTTGCAACAGGCGGCGACTTAACTAACTCTATGACACTTGTTTTTGCTATGGCACAAATAGGTTCAACAACTAAGTGGCAAGCAACAGCCCAGGTAGTTACAAGAAATGATGTACTTACTGAAGGTACTGAGACAGCTACACTAACAGCAGGCGCTACAGATTCAAATGGTGCAACTGTTGGACTAGTAGGCAGTTCAGCTGTATCACCAGTAGGAGTTATAATTGATGATACCTCGATAGCTCCTATACCGCCATTTGAGAGAGTGAACTACTACTTGTATCACTCCAGTGGACCTTCACCTGAAGTTGTTAGTTTCCAATTAGCGGCTGACCAATCCATTGACGAGCAACTGAATGTGTTCTTTAACATGTACAGTGCTGAAGATAGAATGGATGTTTATCAAGGTACATCGAAGTACATGATGAATAAAGTAGTTGCTACAACAAATTCTAATTCAACGTGTACTGTGCAGACAACAGCAGAAAAGGCTCAATTTAAGAAATTAATTACCAATGCACCCGGGGCAAATGACGGAGCAATTAATTCAATTCAAAGAACAGGAGACATGGGCGGCATACTAGGCGGCGGCAGAAAGAATGTAGGAAAGTGTTCGTTCAACTACAAGCCTGGCTTAGGAAGATGGATAACAATTAAGACCTCTAGAGGCGTAAACGGCAGTAACTCAGCTGTGTTCTATTGGGGCTTCAACCAATTACCTATTAACCAAGGACAACAAACTTGGTACTGGGAAAAATCTAATGCAGGCGGTGTAGGCTTTGCTTCAACAGGTTCGACTATTGCTAGTAGCAAGAATGCTAACAGCCAACCAACTACTGTACATAGTGGTAGTGGTGGATCAGGCAATCCCGGTGTACCAATAAATGTTAACATAGGCGGTGGCGCAAGTAATAGTGCTATTGGTGGTACCTTTGCTGGTGCTACACATGTATGGCCCGGTCCTAACGGCGGGCAAGGCAGTCCTACAACAAAGCAAAACAACAACGGAAATCTTGTTGCTACCAGTCCAGCTCAACAGTATCAATTTACTGGCGTCGGTGGAAACAACTTTGGTGGAATAAATATTAATCATGTCGGCAACAGTGCAGGACTAGGCACTAAGCCCAACATAAGACAAACAGGGCAGTCTAACAGTGTTAAGCGTTTTGATAACCAGGAGTCATTTTACAAAGGCAGTATTAAAGCAGGCCCAGTAAACTTTACTAACTCCGCTGAAAGACCATTACGTCCACTAGATGGCAGACCATCGTTTGTGGCACAAGACGGAACATTCAGTGGTAAAACTAACAGTCCGATCCCGACTAATGATACGTTTAACCCTCAGTCAAATCCTGAGAAGCCTAAAGCAAGGTTTATGACAATTAAATTGTTAAAGAAAACTATTACAGGTTTGTACCAGCCACTTATTGCAGGCGGAAGCCAAGCATCAATGGATGTCGAATTAAACAAATATTGCATGAAGCCAAAGATTAAGTTATGTTCTAGTAACACATGGATACCTGGAAAGGATGGAGCAAGTACAGCAGGCTCAGGCGCAGTTGCAACTGACCACTCACAATACAATTTAAGAGACGGTGATACGTTTTGGATTAACGACAAGCAGATATCAACGTCCGGCATTACTGGTGTAGAGGCTATGAAGGCTAGAGTACAACAAGTAATGGGTGACCAGATTGATGCTACTATTATAACAGAAGACGGTGTTAAATGTCTACAAATATTAATGAGAGACAACACTCCAGATGTACCAATTCTGAGAAACGGTTGTAAAGGCGGCATATTAAAAGAAGTACTCGACTATACTGTTAACAACAAACTGAATGTTGCATTCAGTGAAACAACCACATTAGCAGGCACTAGAACAAATACAAATACGGTGAACACTAAAGTACTAGCAGACACTGACTCAGACGCCAACACAGCAGATTCAGAAGTAGGTAGTGTTTCAACTACCGCAACTGGTACTGATTATATTAGTAATACAATTGGTGCACAGCAACGTAAAGACAGAAATCAACCTTCAACTATAACACAAGGTCATAACGGCACTGGTTATAGAAGAGGCGACATATTAAGAGCAGTAGGTGGTGTAGCGGTATCACAACAAAGTAACACAGGTTTTGCAGGTGACGGCATGTCAATAGCAGGCATACAGTTTACTAGAGGCGGACGTGGATACGGCAAACTAGATAAGGCTACTGGACTTTATCAAGCAGACGGTAGTATAAGAATTACAGTGGGCGGAGCAGGCACTAGTGGATACGGATTCGAGTTTGACGCAGACCATATCACAGTTGATGCCAATACTGGCGCATTAGTAGGTGTAGCATTTACTGACGGACTTAGACAGTTTATGGGACTTCAGGCTGTAACAGCCAATGACGGTTCACAGCTAATAGGTACAGGATATGTATTTAACAATCCACCAACAATTAACATTATAGGTTCAGGTGCAGACGCAGTTGGACAAGTAGTTTGGGCAAATGAAAAGCCAAGTAGTAAAGAAGAAGTTGCAGTATTTAGAGTAACAGATGTAGACGATGACGGTGCTATTATAGACTTAGCAGTACTACACAGAGGCTTGTACCAAACATTCCCTGGTGATCTTAACTCAGGTGTTCCATTAGAATACCACGTTACTAAAAACGCAACAGGTACTAAACCAGGTGACCAAACGTTCTCTTCAATTAGTAATACATCAAGAGGATCAGGAACAGGTGGTCGTGTATTCCTAACAGGAAGACTGATCGGCGACTGTAGACAAAAAGGCACAGCAATCCAGGACATGGGCTTACAAGAAGGCGCACAGGATCCAGGCAGTTTCTTACAGAACATGGTAGACTCTATTAACGCTAACAGTCAAAAAGATCCAAATGGCATGCCATACTTTACAGCTAGTGTAGATGACAGTGGTGTTATACCTGGGCTACGTCTAGGTACAGAAGCTGGTGACGGCATTGAATTAGAAGGCAGTTTCCCAGGACTACTAGAGAGTATGAATATTGACTCGGGTGCGTATATTCCTGAGATACCACCAGCTATTGATGTAGTCAGTGGCGGAGCAAGTGTCGGTGACGGTTTCAACGAAGACGGTACTCAACCTGGCACAGGCGGCACTGCAGGCGGCGGTGGAGCAGGTGACGGCACTGGTGGAGGCTTTGGAGTAGGCGCAGGAGCAAGTGACGGAACCAAAACTGGCGGACCTGACAGTGGTAAAGCAATTAGATTCCAAAGCAGAAGCCCGTTTGCTATTGGTACAGCAATTGGTGACCTAGTACAATCCGGACAACTGTACAAATATGAACTAAGAAGATTAGATGGCGCATCACCTATTAGCATTACAGCAAGTGATGTTTCAGCTATACATGTTAACCCTTATGCATTACAAAGTCAGCGTATTAGTAACGATTTAAATGCAAATGGAACTGTTAAGGTCAATGTAACGAGCTTGAGCAATGTGTGGGTTGATAACTATCAAAATACAAACAAGTGGGCTTATTTAGAAAGCGGTACAGTTATTAGACAACAAGAAAAATTAGTAGACACTAAGTTCATTAGAGATGTATTTACATACGATGAAGATAGTGCAGAGAAAGAATTTGATATAGACTTATACGATCCGTTCAAAGGTATACTACCTGGATTCATTGGCAAGGAAATTGACTTCCGAACTGAAAGAGATCCTGTTGTTTACGATCCACGTAAAGTAAAATACGGAAGAAAAGATGTAGGTCTTAGATGGTGGGATACGTCCACATTACGTTATACATGGTATGAGCAAGGACCAGGCACTTACAGTTCGACTGGCTACAATAACTACGAGCGTTCACAAAATTGGGGAGAGATGTTCCCAGGTAGTAGAGTTGTAATTAACGAATGGGTTGAAAGCCTCACTGCTCCTAGTAATACAGATAACTTTATTACTGAGACACATGCAGATAAAAACGGTAAACCGAAAACGTATTACTACTTCTGGCAGAGCGACTTGTCAATAGTTTCAGATATGGCTAGAGTTAACTTCCAGAAAGAGAGAAGCACACTAGAATTAACAAGATTATTACAAGACATAGATTCAGAAAGAGTTGCATACTCCGGTATTATTTCACCTGACGCAATGGTTGTTAACACAATGGGCTCGTTAATTAGAACAGACGACAGCATTTTAAGTGTAAACTTCAAACGCAAGGAAAACGAAAATGCTCAGAAGCATACTAGTTGGACATTAGCAGGCGAAGGCGACAGAGACGGTACTATACCAAATAACCTAAGCATGAAACTTATTGATAGTTTAGCAGGATATAACGGATTGGATCAAGCAGTACCGGGCTCAGGACTAAGTGTATCCGAAAGATACGGCTCTAAGTTTAGACCTAGACAAACAATGTTTAAAGATATTAAGAAAGCAAGAAAGCAAATGTTTGTTATTCTTAATGATATATTTAGACAACTGCAAATGGAAACAACGTTCTTAGATTGGAGAGATAATTTACCAACTGATTACGCACTCTTAGAAAGAGTTAACTGGTACGAGCAGATAAGAATAGATAAAACAAATAATTCTACAGTGTATTACGACAACACATATAAGCCATTGAGGAAAGTTGCAGATACAAAACAGTTTGGACTACTGAAAAATGTATTAGACAAGAGTATTATCCAAGTACAAAAAGACGACAGTGCTAGATATACATTATACGAGTACAGTAAGAAGACTGATAAATTTACATTAATTGCAATGGAAAATGAAACTGTACGTTGGACTAACACTGTACACAGTTCAGGACAAAGTCTGGCAATAGGTAAAGAAGTAAGGTTAATATTAAATGCACTTTACAGTAACGTATTTGTTAATACATACTCCGCACATTGGAACAAGTTCTTCTTTGAAATGTTGAAATACGCATACGCAGAACAAGGCGAATTAGATTATGCATTTAAAACAACTTACTTGAAAATTGTAAAAGAAGAAACTGACCTTGTACCATTCAAAGGATTCAAGATTGATAACTTTGATAAAGCGGTTGAATACTTTAACGAAGTTAAGCCTTACAGTAGTAAGATTAGAAACTACAGTGATATTAAGAAAGCACCTGTAGAAATAATGTCAGGCAGTACGTCAGACTTTGATAGACCTCCGTTCTACGATGAAGGCTTAAAGGCTGTAAGGATCTTAGACAAGAATGTGCCAGCAGATGCGTTGACACTGTCTACAGATAAAGACTATACTGGCTTTAGCAATACTCCTTCTAAGATAAGAAGTATGGATCAGACTATTGTGTTTGACAGAGTTAAAGGCGCATTGTATGAAAATACAACTGGCGGTAGTGTACAAACTATTGTTGCAGACGGAACAACATCAGTATTCAACTTAAACTTTGAAGTACAGGATTCGGATAGATTAGAGATTTTTGTAAACGGCAGGAAGATTGATAAGACATCGACCAGTGCTAATACAACAGTAACAAACTATCTAGTTGACGTTGGTAATGCATTTATATCGTTTACAGATGAAGCAGGTGTTAACAATGCTGTGGGCTTACCTGGCAACGGTGATAAAATTGAAGTTAAATATATTGACGGATTTGATCCTACATTAGAAACTATGAATGTGTCTATTGCTAAGAACATTGTTGCAATAGAAACTGCTTCTAATACATCTATTTCAAATACTTCGCTACAGTGGACAGCACCAGAACGTTTATGGAAGTTTAATCCAAGTGTGCGTACAGCAGTAACAAATGCATTTGATTTAGCATACGGCGTAGGTGCAAGCTCTAACACTTCTATAACAACTAACATTAGTGTAGTCTCAGAAATGGTTAGCAGTGGTAACCTTACTACAGCACTTAACTTAGTGAAGAGTAAAGTACATGCAACATTCCAAGGACAAGAGTTAGACGGAAACATATTTACTGATGTTGTTCCTGGAACGCATCCTACAACACACTATACTGATACTAGAGGATTCGATGCTAATACTTGGGATGATGGATTGTTTGACAGAGAAGTTGAAGTTAATAACTTTGTAGGTGTGTTTAGTGAAGATTCACAAGGCAATGTTAATTACAGAGTTGACGATGAGACAGTATACGGATTTGATTCTGTAACGTTCCTCAAGTCGCAGTACGGTCCTGACAGACCAGAAGAACTTATAGTTGTACAGCCACTAGAAACATTAGTAATGGATGTTATGACACAAGGTAACACGCAAATTAGTACAGACAGTACTGATGTACGCTTCATGGTGTTCATGGATATGTTTGGTCAAACAGAGTATTACAGACGTAATATTACACCACTAACTACAGTAACTAGCCCATTAGCAATTTGGGATACTGAAATTATGTTTGCTGATGTTACTAAGATTCCAAATGCTACTAAGCAAGATAGATCAGTTATTTGGATTAACGGTGAAAGAATAGAATATGAGAACAAGAACTTAGCAACGAAGAGTATATCAGGTATTATTAGAGGCACTAAAGGCACAACACCTAATACTATTATACCAGTTGGCGCTGAAGTGTATAACGGAGAAGAATCTGAGAACATTAGATTACGTGATGCAAACGGGCTATTAGTTAGAGACCCTGAAGACTTTAACTGGATTAAACCAGTTGAGATATTCGATGACACAATTCCGTTTGATGATGATTGGGACGGCAGTGGTAACTTAACAGTAACCAGTGCTAATGTAAACTATGCAAACGTAACGTATGACGGTGATACAGATAATATTACATATGGCTTTGATAGTTCGTGGGATGGTTCGGGCACGTTTAATCCAACTGGTAGACCTGGCGGAAATAATAATTCAGTATTAAATTGGCCACTATTTGACGAAGATGAAGTTAATGGTTGGGACTCAGGCAATAAGACAGTTAAGGAAGCAGGTAGTATTACTGACAAAGGTACTGTTCTAAAATCGAATGTGAGTATAATTGACTTTTTACACAATTTTGAGTAGAAAAGAGTAAGAATTAAAACAATATATAATGAAAAGTGATAAATAAGAATATGAACGATAGCAATGAAAAAGTTGAGGACGACATGAAAAATGCCAAACCAGTAGATGAATCAGCAGGTATTAAAATGTCAGGACACATCCTGATTAGAGATGTAGATACCGGCGAAGAACTTATTAATAAGAGAAACGCCATCCACTACGGCAACATGGCAAACATGATTGCGAACGCACTTACTAACCAAGCAGGTGCATACATTCACTTTATGGCTTTCGGTAACGGAGCAACATCAGTTGACTCTGCTGGTAAAGTAATTTACAAAGCACCAAGAGTAAGTGAATCATACGAAAACAGTGCAACGTTGTATAGTAGAACTTATGAGAAAGTAGTAAGTAACAACACAACAACAGATAAGATTGAAGTAATCACTGGCACCAGTTTTACAGATTTAAAAATTACTTGTACGTTAGGTTATAATCAACCTGCCGGACAGGACGACTTCGATAGTAGCACTACTAACGAAGGTACTTATGTTTTTGACGAACTAGGTTTACTAAGTTACGCAACAGATCCAACGGATGCTAAGTTGCTAACACATGTAATATTTCACCCAGTTCAAAAGAGTGCAAACAGAACAATTGAAATAATATATACTGTCAGAGTACAGTTAAATTAATAGAGGATAAAAACAAATGACTTATTCAGTACAAAATACAGATGGTTCGAAGACCATCAACGTAGCCGCTAGTCAGGTTAACTCTTCTTTCAGCGTTGCACTGGTCGGTAGAAATGTATCGGGATATGGACAATATTTTGTTCAAAACTCAATAAGACATTTAGAAAACTTTGCCAGTACATCAGCACCAACTCCTGATATTCCTTTAGAAGGTCAGATTTGGTATGATAAGACAGAAGACGTGATGAGAGTTTATGACGGCACAGGATGGCAAAGGCAAAGTATTACAGTATCGGCGGCGGCACCAAGCGGCGGTGTAGCTTCAGGAACTGCTTACTATGATACAGTAGACGATAAATTAAAAGTGCATAATGGAACTACTTTTGTAGATTCATCTTATGCAGGTAAAGTATCTAACGAGTACAGCGGAGTATCTAACGTAGGTAGTCCAAGCTCTTACGGTACTAGACTTAGATCAATGTATGTACCAGGCGAAGATGGAATTTTCCATTCAGTTATGGCACTTATGTATGTGAATGACGGTAGCAACGGATTAGCAGGTTTCACTGGTGGTGAAAGCATTATGGCTATATTCAGTGACCATGCATCATTTACTGTACAGGCTAACACATCATGGAAGATTGAAGGTTTAGCTGATACAAACATGTATGCACAAATGACAGATTCAGATGGTATCGGTGATACTATTAAACCAGGTATGAACCTTAGAACAAAATATGCATCGACAGCTATTGCATTAGCAAACGTGGCAACACAGGCTGACAGAGCAAATGCTATCTTAACAGGCGCAGGTGAAATTGATGCTAACATAATCATACACTCTGGCAAAAGTTATGTACCTACAACAACTGATAACGAAACATTGGGTGCGGCAGGTTCTAGATTTAGTGAAGTACATACTGACACTATCTTTATTGGTAACCCAGCATCTGCAACAGCACAATATATTAAGAAAGCAAAGACAGGTGGATCAACTAGTGTTGTTTTAGACATTGGTGAAAGTGATGCTCCTATTGATAACATTTATGTATCCAATATTACACTTGCTAATGGCGGTACTATTAGTGGTCTAAACATTGAAACCTTTGGTTCTAACACAGCGGCAATTGACGAAGTTTGGGCATCTAATGTAATCGTTAACGAAGGCAATGTGTGGACAAATAACTTAGGCTTCTACGGAGACTTAAGAAATCCAACAACAGGTAATATTGTTGTTGATGTTAGTGGCGATGCAGTTATTACGACAACTGGTGTAGCAACAGTATCAAACAAGACGTTTGGTAGTGATATACTAGTTACAGACAACAGCATTAACATTGGTAACGCAGGCACTAAGGTCGGCACTGTACACAGTTCAACATTCAGTGGTGTTGACGCAACACTAAGTGGTACTGTTTCAGGTGGAACGGTAACTGACGGATCACTATCTAGTACATCAGGTACTATAACTGGTGGTGTAGCCGCAACGTTTAGTGGTGCAGTAACAGGTGGATCATTAACAGATGGTACAGCAACTATTACTTCAGGTAATTTAACTGGTGGTGTAACAGCAACGTTCTCAGGTAACGTAGCAGGCGATCACTTTAACGGTACAGCAACCTCGGCACAGTTTGCGGATTTGGCTGAGATATATTCATCCGATGTTGACTATGATGCAGGCACAGTTGTTAAGATTGGCGGTGACGCTGAAATAACACAGACTACAGGACCTGAAGACACTGAAGTATTTGGTGTAGTTTCTACTACCCCAGCATACTTAATGAACAGTGGCGCAACAGGTATTCCAGTAGCATTAGCAGGACGAGTTCCAGTTAACGTAATTGGACTTGTTAATAAAGGTCAACGATTAACATCAAGTGACGTATCAGGCATTGCTTGTGCGGCAAATGATGACACTCCATTACAAGCAATCATAGGCAGGTCTTTAGAAGATAAAACTTCTGAAGGGCAGGGCGTAGTAGAAGCGGTAATTGGCGTTAAATAAGGTAAATAGTAGTAATAACATAATATTGTATTGTAGGAGAAAACAATGGCAAGTGGATCAACACTAACAGTAACAGGCGGAATTAACATGGTGCAGGTAGTAGCCGGCGACCAAATTGGTATCGCAGATTACAACAACATGGTAGCTAATGTATACAGACAGCTAGGCACGCCGGCAGATACAACAGTTGGGTCTTACGCCGCCAGCAGTAACTACGGTTATAATCAATCTGTTGGTAGTTTAAACGCTACATCAGGTAGCTCAATTCAAGCAGTGAATAGTACAACAGGTTACAAGAACTTACAGGACGAAATACAGTCCTTAGCAACATTTTTAGGACACTCACTAAATTCATCTTCAGCTTCAGATAAAACTGCAGGCTCAACGTTGACTGCAAGTGATTGGTCTAACTTGATGGACGATGTTAAAGATGTGTTCGATGCAAGAAATGCAGTACCAAGTGGCAGTTTAACAACTGATGCAAGCGGTACAACAAGCAGAACAGCGGCTTGGGGTAGTTCATCCACTGCATCAATTACACATGAATTTACAGCAACTTTCGCAAGCGAAGCTCATTGTAGAGGCTTTTTTAACGCAGGCGGTGAAGTACTATTTACAGCAAGCAGAAGTGGTGGAACATCAGGCAGTTCCGCAGGAACTATTGGTTCACAGAACAGTAACTGGACAAGTACATTAAGTGCATTGGGAACATTGACATTTAGTTTAGACAACTTGGTTAGTTCAGGATCAACAGGTACAAGTGCTAGTAAAGGCTTTATGGAACTAACTACAGGCTATGTACAAATGTATATCAAGTACGGTTCAGGTTCTTATGCAAGTAACTACTACCAACTACATGCTAAAGTAAACAGCACTACTAATCCAACTGTTATAACGTTTAAAGTTACAATGAGAGATGATCACGCACTAGGCAATGGCATCGGAGCAGATGGTGTTGACGGTAACTCAGATGATACTGTGGGATATGTAGATAGTGTAGACGGTACTATTACAAGTACTATCCAAACTAAACGTGCAAACAACGGTGTTGTTTTAACTGCACCAACGTACGGCGCAGTAAGCAATCTATAAAATTTAAATTAAAATAATTAAAAGCCAGTTCACAGTAACTGGCTTTTTTTTGACTGATAAATATGCTTATGTCAACTAAACTATCAAAAGCATTAGAGTTTGCGAATTATAGAACCACGCTCAATGTACAGCACAATGCCTTAAAGGCAAAAGTCCAGACACTATTAAGTTTTAGTATTAATGGTGGTACGTTTGAAATCTCACAAGAGCTTATAGCATTTGTGCAGACATTAATAACACAGGGGCATGTCAAAGCAATATTGCTAGATGTGTATAACAATCCAATCGAAATTGTCGGACTAGGCGATTTCTTAGACGAGATTTTATCAAGGTACTTTGAAGCTACAAATGAATATCATGCTGAATACACTAAGTTAAAGAAAAGCAGAAAGGTACATAAGTTGATAGATTTAAATTTAGATGAAACTTGAATATATTTTTGATGTCGATGGTACATTAACTCCTAGCAGAGGCACAATAGATCCACAGTTTAAGAAAGAGTTTCTGGCATTCGCTAGAACACATAACGTATACCTTGTTACAGGCAGTGACAGACCAAAAACATTAGAGCAAGTAGGCGAAGAAATTTACAACAGTTGTAAACGTGTATACAATTGCTCTGGGTGTGATGTCTATGAGGGCTCTACGAATATAAGAGCATCGCATTGGATACTGCCTGAAGATGCACACACATGGTTAAGTGTACAACTAACTGAAAGCAAGTTTAGCCTTAGAACAGGTTTACACTTTGAACATCGACCTGGCATGGTAAACTTTAGTGTGGTAGGACGTAATGCTAACACAGACGAACGTGCAAGATATGTAGAATACGAAATATTCCAACCCGAGCGTAATCGTATAGCTGAAACCTTTAATGCATTGTTCCCAACATTACAAGCTCGCCCAGGCGGTGATACAGGTATCGATATTGCTCCATTAGGCTCAGACAAATCACAGATACTCGTAGACTTTCCTGTTATAAGCAACATAAGATTTTACGGTGACCGTACAGATGTTGCTGGAAACGATTTCCCAATTGCATCACGTTTAAATCCATCGCATGTATATTCTGTAATAGGTTGGGAACACACCAGAGGGTTTTTATTAAATGAGTAAAGGCTTTTTAATGTTTGCACACAACAACGAGGAGATAGATTATCTCAAGTTGGCTGTGACAAACGCATACTTAATCAAAAAGAATTGCGGCATACATGATATCACAGTAGTAACTAATCAACACAGTTATGATTACACTACTGAAATACTCGGCAAAGAATTTGTACACCATGCAATATCTAATATTGTAATTACAGAAAAAGATAAAAACTTTAAACGTAGTAATACTAGGCTATACAAAGATACCAGCCATACAAGCAAGCCGTTGCCCTTCTACAACGTGGACAGGTGTGATGCATACAATATGTCGCCCTATGACGAAACTATACTAATAGACGCTGATTACTTAATACTAAGTGACACGTTAAACAGTTGTTGGGACCATGAAAATGAATTTATGATGAACTGGTCATACGAAGATATAATGTCAGAACGTAATGACGACACTCTACGCAGATTAAGTCCGACAGGTATAACAATGTATTGGGCCACAGTAGTGTACTTTCGTAAAACAGAATTTGCAGAACAGATGTTTGAAACTGTTAAGCATGTTAGAGACAACAGAGAATTTTATCAAGACGTTTACAAGTGGCCCGGGTCACTGTACCGTAATGACTACAGTTTTAGTGTAGCGGCACACATGCTCGGCGGGTTTGTAGATAAAGGTATACCACAACTACCAGTACCACACTTATACAAAACATTTGATACTGATGACGTTCACAGTGCTCCAGCACTAAATGAACTCATTTTTTATCTAGAGAAACCTAAAAGTTTAGGCGACTTTATGTTGTGTAGGTGGAGAGGACTTGATGTTCACGTAATGAACAAGTGGGCAATAAACAGAATAAGCAAGGAACTATTACGATATGTCTGATTTAAGAGATAAGATAAACAGTAGAATGGACCAGCTACAAGAATGGATGGAAAGTAACTATCACTTGAAGCACAGTGATAAAGTATACGAACACACATTAAACATCAGCAAGTTTTGGAGTGTCCTGTCAGAAGAAGACAGAGATTATATCCAGGCATCGCAGATGGCATGTGATGACAAAATTGAATGGAAGTTGTAGTGATTGAAAAACTTGTACATTATTATACACATCAATCGCAGATGGAAGACCGTAGTATGTTTTACATTGGCGAGTTTGATAATAAATTTTGTACACATAATTTAGACCATTATAATATTACCAAGTTAAAAGAATACGGCATTGAGGCAAAGTTGCGACAAGTTAAGTCATTTGTATTAAAGCAACTAATGGAAGCAAACGCCAGAAGAAATAATATAACGTACATAGTAGATCTAGGTTTCAGAGTGTACCCTTGGTATGATATAGACTGTACAGAACTGGAAACAATGATTGACCAATTCGCAGACGTAAAAGGATTTGACAAATTAAAGTGGCGATTTTCAAACGGATATGATCTATACGGAGTAGGCGAACAAGAACGAATTGACTGGTTTAAACACGCAACAAGAAAAGTAAAACAAGAAAACATTATTATGGACTTGGTAAATTATGATGTAGTAGATGCATACAGGCAAGCATTACCAAACGCAACCATAAACTATTATTCTATATACTTTTCTAGAATGGTTTACAGTAACTTAGCCCACGACACTGTTTACGAACAAACAACAAATGCAAAACCATATCACATACTATCGCTGAATAACATTGTAAAAGAGCACAGAAATACAATTACTAATTTATGTAAGCAACATGAAGATAAATGCAAGTACACCTACGTAGGAAAGGATCCTTTCTCTGTGCGTGATCCAGACTTAAACATTGTGCAAGACAGACCGGATTATAAATTAATGAACTCTGCATACACATACGTTAGTACCGAAACATTTTTTGACCACACAGAAATATTTAATTATGACCACGCACCTTATGTTTCTAGATTACACTCAGACGATATAACGTATGCATACATCACAGAGAAAAGTTTAAAGTCTGCATTTTTTAAATTACCAATGCTGATATGTGGATTACCCGGAAGTTTAAAAACATGGAAACGTTTAGGATTTGAAAGTTTTCCAGAGTTCTTTGATGAGTCATACGATGAAATGATAGATACTACACAACGAATGGATAAAGTAAAAGAAGAACTATTAAAGATAATACACACACCTACAAGTGTATTGCACGAACTTTTTACAAGTACAGCAGTGCAAGAAAAGTTAGAACGTAATCAACAAAAGTTTTTTGAACATTATAGAAATTATTTAAAGTACCATACGTTTAATTTTAACGAAGGTATACATCCGCTAATGGATAAAGTTATGGAGAAACAACTTGGCTAAAGCACCAGAAGTAGGCGACAGAATTATACATAACGAACCTGGGTTCAATAGAACAAACGAGGGTGTAGTTGAGCAATTATTGTCAATGCAGTTTACATATAGAACAGACAAAGACCAGTCTCGTTTTTGCTTATACAAAGAAGATTGGAAATTAATAAAATGAGCAAAGGGTATATTGTAATTGCACAGAATAACGACACTGTTGATTATTTAGAACAAGCGTATGCACTCGCACTGAATTTAAAACTAACACAGGGCAACGTAAGCAATCTGACGGTGTGTGTTGACACCAAGACTAAAGCATTAATACAACCAAAACACAAAAGAATATTTGACCATATTGTTGATATACCGTGGGAAGACCATGCCGCTGATGCACAGTGGAAAATTAATAACAAGTGGAAATATTATTACATGTCGCCTTATGATGAGACAGTTATACTAGATACCGATATGATATTCCCATATGATGTAAGCCATTGGTGGGAACATTTATCTCAGAGAGATGTGTGGGCATGTACTAATGTAAAAACATACCGAGACGAATTAGTAAACGATTTGCACTACAGACTAGACATGAAAAGAAACAATATGCCTAATGTGTACACCGCATTCTTTTACTTTAAGAAGAGCGACCTAGCAAGTGAGTTGTTCAAAATGATACAGATTATTTTTGAGAATTGGGAACGTATGTATTACAAATACATGCCAAAGGGTAAGCCAGAATGGTTAAGTGCTGACGTGGCATTTAGTTTGGCTATACAGTTACTAGGCATAGAAGATGAATGTACTATGGATCATATAACAGACTTACCTACGTTTGTACACATGAAAAGTTTTGTACAAAACGTGCCCACTAGCGAAATGGAAGATAACTGGACTGACAGTATTCCCACATATTATAAATCATATAACAATTTTAAAGTAGGTAACTTTCAGATAACACAACCTTTCCACTATGTAGATAAGACATGGATGACTAAGGATAAAATACAACAGATGGAAATTGAGGTAAACAAATGAGTGAATTAACACCAGGCGAAAGACTAGCATTGGCAAAGAAAGAAATTAAGGGCGATTACAAAGATGTAATAGTAGCAAACCAAGAACACACATACATGGTGTATCAGCCGGACGGTAACATACTATACAAAGGGTTAACAGAACCTGATATGTCAACGTATGTCGATTGCAAATCGTATAAGTTTAACACTCGGGATGTTGCTATAACTGACCAACAAGGTAAAAGTATTGCACAGTTTATTATACACGAAGACGAGCATGAGGTGTGCCATATTAAAGTACGAAGTTTAGAAGTTGCTAAAACAAAAGCATCTAGGGACTTCTTATCTGAGATAACATCAACTTCAAAAGCGTATGATATTTTATTCTCTACAACAAAGAACGATTGGAAGATTAGTAAAAATGCAAAGTTAGTATTGAAACAACCGATGAGTTTTTATGTTACACCTCTCAAAGATCCGCATATCTTATTAGAACGTATAGTAGTAAGCCCTGAAATGTTTAAAGATAGTAATGTAGTAAAGATAAAACACAAAGATACGTTGCCAGAAGCGTATAGTGTGTACACTCACAAGATTTTCGAGAACTACAGTATTAAATAAGATAAATATTGCTATAGCGAAACACAGGACACGCACATGGCAAAAATTGATGTTACCGAACTAGATATATTCTATATCAGTTATGACGAACCCAACTGCGAAGAACATTGGGCAGACTTACTAAACAAGGTGCCTTGGGCAAAGCGAGTACACGGAGTTAAAGGCTTCGATGCCGCACATAAGGCTTGTGCCGAGCAATCAGATACAGATAGATTCATTACCGTAGACGGTGACAACATTGTAATGGATGACTTCTTCGAACAAGAACTTGACGTACCAGAAACCGACCATGATGGCAATGACATCAGCAAATGTATCTTTAGTTGGAATGCTAAAAACATTCTTAACGGATTAGTGTACGGTAACGGTGGACTTAAATGTTGGCCCACAGAGTATACTAAAAGCATTAACACACATGAAGCCGCAACAGACGGTGAGGGTATGGAGTTTTGCTGGAAGTTAGATTACATTCAACTTAACGACACATTTAGTGAAGTACACCAAACAGCAAGTCCTTTCCAAGCCTTCAGAGCAGGGTTTAGGGAAGGTGTTAAAATGAGTACTGACCAAGGTAAACGTGTAGCACCAGACGAGTTTAAAGAGAAGATTTGGTATGGTAACTACAACAGATTACAAACATGGTGCAACATAGGCAGTGATGTAGAGAATGGTATATGGGCTATCTACGGAGCAAGACTTGGTTGTAAAATGACAGTGCTTAGTGATTGGGACACTAACAAAATATCAGACTACGAGTGGTTTAAAGATTTCTTTAATAACGAAGTTGCACCTGAGTTCGACGGATTAAATGATATGACTTGTCGTTATAGTAAATTACAATGGGATAGTGCTATGCTACACAAAAGAGTTTGTAGCATAGGCAGAGAGTTAAACGCAGACATAAACTCTATGATGTTGTTTGACCCCAGTAAGGAGATGTGTAAGTTCTTCAAACAAACTTATGTGAATCCTAGACGTTGGGGTGCAATGATTAGAGAGAAACAGATCCAGGACTTACTGGAAAAAGGTTTAATACAATGAGACAACTTTGGCGCCTTTGGGCTAAAGCCATTGGCGAAAAGGAAGGAACAACTGACGCTGAAGCAGACAAGATAGCATTAATCAGAACAGTAATTGTATTAGTAAATTTCATCACATGCTTTGTTATTATTGCAGGGAACATACATAATTGGTAATGAGTATATACGACCAAGCCGCAGATAAGGCAGAAAAACAACTAGACGCTATTAGTCCTACCATGTGTTATGCAAAGTGGAGCCAAGTGTCTATGCACTTAACTAATGGCACAACACATAGTTGCTATCACCCACCTACACATAAAATTCCATTAGAAGAACTAGCAAAGAATGTTTCAGCATTACATAATACAGAAGAGAAGAAAGACCAACGCAGACAAATGCTTAAAGGCGAGAAGCCGGACGGTTGTAGTTATTGCTGGAACATAGAAGACACTGGCGCAAGAAGTGACCGGGTATATCGCAGTGGCGAGTACTGGGCACAGGACAGTAAAGAAGATATTATGGATGCTGGTGCTAGTGGCAATATTAATCCACGTTATGTAGAAGTAAACTTTAATCAAGCATGTAACTTTAAGTGTAGTTATTGTTCACCGCATTTAAGTACAGCATGGCAAGAAGAGATTGACGAGTTCGGCGAGTACCCAACTACAGCACCGCACAACAATGTAGAGAGTTTAGATCGTAAAGGGCTTATGCCACTTAAACTTAGCCAAGATAACAATCCTTATGTTACAGCGTTTTGGAAGTGGTGGCCTGAGATGTATAAGACACTACGAGTATTTAGAATGACAGGCGGTGAGCCGTTAATGGATAAGAATACTTTTAAGGTACTAGACTATGTACTAGACAATCCTAATAAAGATTTAGAGTTAAGTATAACATCAAACATGTGTCCTGTCAACGATGCATTGTTTGTAAAGTTTTTGAATGCAGTTAAGAAGATGGACAATGTACAGCATGGTGCTGAAGTATATGTAACAGATCCGCTCGACGGCACTGACTGGCAAACATGGCAACATTCTATTATAGGTGAGGACGCAAAGCGTTACCACAGCAGTGAGCTACCTGTAATTGAGCGTGAAGCAATACCGCAGACATTCCTGCAAGTTGGACAGTGTGAGGAACAAGATAACAATAGTTTCACATACATATACGAATACAACGACAAGGCATACCATAACTTTAGTGTGTTCTGTAGTCTAGACGGCTGGGGTGAACAAGCGGAGTATATGCGTAGTGGCATGGACTTCGATACTGTTTGGAATAACTGTCACAGGTTTTTAGACGAAACACGATTCACAAGTATCAATTTCATTAATACATTTAACTGTTTAAGTGTAACAAGTTTTAAAGAATTCTTACAAGGCATACTAGACCTTAGAGAAAAGTGGAGCAAAGAGGTTCAGTACTCGATGGGCTGGGAAGTTCCTGAACAACGTATATGGTTCGATGTTCCATTGCTCAGAGCTCCTGCTTGGCAAAGCATACAAGTATTGCCAGGGCAGTATCAAGAGTATATGCAAGAAGCAATACAGTTTATGGAACAAAATAAAGCCAACGAAGAGTATGTAGATTACAAAGGCTTTAAGGATTTTGAGATAGCAAAGGTAAAGCGAAACTTAGAGTTTATGAAAGCAGAGCTACCACATGATAAACTAATAAGAGACCGTGCAGACTTTTATAAGTTTTTTACAGAACATGACAGACGAAGAAATACAAATTACTTAGCAACGTTTCCAGAGATGCACGACTTCTGGTTTATGTGTGAGGAAGCAGAGGCATTGAATGGATAAGTTAATAAAAGCATTAAAGGAAGGCGTAGTAACAGTTGTGTTCGAAAAGATAGACACTAAGGAGATTAGGTCAATGGCTTGCACTCTAAATAGTGAAGTCGCAAATTTAAGTACGAGCATAACGAATCAATCACCTGACTGTTCTACAATTGTAATGTATGCATTAGATAGAAAGGCATGGAGAGATGTAAGAGTCAACACAATACAGAAGTGGTACATTGGGTACCCAGAGGAGAACACATAATGTTAGACTACGATAAAATTAAAACACAATTGGAAGAAAACTTCCAAGTACAAAAAGCAGATGGTATTGATATTGACATTAATATTAATGTTATTAGTGAGACTAACGGTAAATTTTCTGTTAGTATTCACGACAAAGAATGTAGTATTGCACACAAGCAGTTAGACAAATCAGATATCACTGTTGGGTTTGTTAATGAGGACACATTGTTAGAAATGTTCTTAGCAGGTGGCAATCCTATATCATTGGTAATGGGCGGCAAAATGACGTTCAATGGCGACATGGCTAAAGGCAAAGAACTTAAAGGCTTGTTCGTCGAATAGTATAACTATTCTATATAAACTATAACGGAGAAATAAATGTACGAATTTACGAGCGAAAGTGTTAGTACTGGACATCCAGACAAGATAGCAGACTTAATTTCAGACAAGGTTGCTACTTACTTACTAGACAAAAACGTCACTCACAGAGCGGCAATTGAAACACTTGTAACTACCAACATGGTAACGTTGGCGGGCGAATATAAATCGGATAACTTTGACAAAGATGTAATTGAGAAGATTGTCAGAGATACTGTAAAAGATATTGGTTACGAGCAAGACGGCTTCCATTGGAATACGTTAAAAGTGTATAATGAGTTACACGGACAATCGCCTGACATCGCGATGGGCACAGACGACTTTGGTGCAGGTGACCAAGGTATCATGTTTGGTTACGCATGTAACGAGACACCTGTCCATATGCCAAGTGCTATCTATTACAGTCATGCAATATTAAAGTATATCGAATCACAGAGACGTACTGGTGCCAATTGGATTGGGCCAGATAGTAAAGCACAGGTTACAATGGAATACAGTGACATCAACACACCTGTTAGGATAAGCAGAGTTGTGTGCAGTAGTCAGCACACAGAGGAATTTTCATTAGACGTTACAAGACAAACTCTTAAGGAGTTAGTTAAAATAGCACTAAGCAGTTTGAATGCTCCCATTGATGACCAGACGGAATATTTAATTAACCCAACAGGCAAATTTGTTATCGGCGGGCCTGACGGAGATACAGGACTTACAGGACGTAAGATTATCGTAGACACATACGGTGGCTATGCCCCGCATGGTGGCGGAGCATTTAGTGGTAAAGACTGCACTAAGGTAGATAGAAGTGCGGCTTATATGGCACGTTACTTGGCAAAGAATATTGTAGCAAGTGGTAAAGCAGACAACTGTACTGTGCAACTAAGTTATGCTATCGGTGTTAAAGAGCCTACTAGTGTGTATGTATATGCAGACGGTGATGTACGAAATGATATTACAGCAGAGATCAGGGCGTTAGTTGACCTAACTCCTAAAGGTATTATCGATAAGTTTAAACTGTTCGAGTTAGACCTTAGTGAAACTACAAACTACGGACACTTTGGCAAAGAAAGCATGCCTTGGGAAAACGTAGATTTGTTTGAATAAATAACATAATAGAGTAAATATACACATGCCACACATTAAAAAAATTGCTATAACTGGACATACTAGAGGCATCGGAAAGGAACTTTGGAATCGGTTAGAGGACAGAGGTTTTGAGCTTAAAGGCTTTAGTAAGTCCAATGGTTACAACTTACAGAAAGTAAGTACATGCAAGAAAGTTGTAAAGGAAGCTGTTGAATGGAACGCTGATGTGTTTGTAAATAATGCATACGTTCCGGACAACCAAGTACGGTTAATGTATTTGATGTATGAGCAATGGCAAGAGAAACCTAGACTAATAATTAATATGGGTGCTACTAGTAGCGACAGTATTACAAACTTTAGTCAGATGGGTTACAATGCAGACTGGACGCCATATGTAAGCGACAAGGCTAGATTAGATTGGGCGAGTTTACAGTTATCCAATATGCATAAACAGGGGAAGTGTAGAGTGAGTTTAGTTAAGCCAGGGTTTGTCGATACCGACAGTACAGCAGTGTTTAAAGACTTCGCAGAGGACTTTATGATGACAGCTGATAGTGTTGCTGAACAGATCGAATGGCTAATAGACCTAAAAAGACATGTACAAGTAAGAAACATAAGTTTCGACGTAGGGAATATGTAATGGTTAGAAAAGTAGACGAGACACACAGAGAGTTCAAAGCCAGGAAGATAGATCCTGTAAGTGATTCCTTCTGTGGAGCAAAGTGGTTTAATGCAACGATATGGTTGGGCCATGGCGGTACAACCAGTTGTCATCATCCCCCAGCACACCAAATAGATACAGAAGAAATTAAAACAAATCCTTCAGCTATTCATAACACACGACATAAGAAAAAGATGCGTGATATGATGCAGAAAGGTGACCGTCCAAAAGAGTGTGAGTACTGTTGGAAGATTGAAGACATGGGCCAAGACTCAGATGGTAATGAGCCAGTGTCAGACAGAGTTTATAAGACAGTTATCTACGAAGACGATGACTTGGATCTTATTGCAACATTAGATCCGCAAGAAGATGTTAATTTGAAAACAATGGAAATTGCTTTTGATAGAACATGTCAACTTGCATGTAGTTATTGTAACCCAGCATTTAGTAGTACATGGGTTAAAGATATCAGAACTAACGGTGGCTATCAAGGCATTAAGTCAGATGCTCGTGGACACTTTATTGATGATGCTCCGTATGCCGAACCGTATGCACGTGGTGATGTTAATCCGTATGTTGATGCGTTTTGGAGATGGTGGCCTGAACTAAGTAAGGACTTAGAAGAGATTAGAGTTACAGGTGGTGAGCCACTAATGACTCCTGAGATTTATAAGTTGTTCGACTGGTTCAAAGAGTCTGATGATCCAAACAAACATAAAATGCGTTTGGCAATTAACAGTAACTTAATGGCTAAGCCAGCATTGCTCGATAGGTTTATTGATGCAACACAGCACATTGAACACTTCCATGTGTACACTAGTAATGAAGCCTTTGGGCCACAAGCAGAGTACATCAGGGACGGACTAGAGTGGGACGTGTGGACAAAACAGTTTGAACGTTTTGCCAGTGAGGCAAGGTACGAAGGTGTACATTGTATGATGACTATTAATGCATTATGCCTAGACACTATTACTGAGTTTTGGGATTGGGTACTAACAATGAAACGTAAGTACGGACATCATGTTCCAGGCATTAGTGTAAACATATTGCGTTTTCCTAGTTTCCAGAGTCCACTGACATTACCAGATCACTTGCGTAAGATGTACCATGATGAGATTAGCGATTGGTTAGATGCAGTTAGAGCCAAAGGCGAGAAATCAGATATTACAGGTGCAGAACTATTGCAACCTTGGGAGCAAGATCAAATTAGCAGACTAATAGAATATTTGGATGTTGTTAAAACTCCACATAGGAATACTGCTGAACAACACTTACTACATCACGACTTTAAAGTATTTTACGAACAGTATGATGCAAGACGTGGATTTAATTTTAAAGAAACATTCCCTCGTATGGCAGAATGGTATGACAGTATTGAAGTACTAGACATCAGCGATGACCACGATATACAAGCACCGGATAGTGTGGGTGTAACAAATACACTGTATGCTAAACGTATTGTTACAGAGGACGGTGAAGTTAAAGTTGTAGAAATGAAAGTACGTGGACGTCAAACAGGCGAAAGCGATGATGACTATGACGATGAGAAATATAAAAACGATCCAGACTACAACCCAAATATCAAACGTAAATCGGGTAGTAGTATAGGTTG
>Ga0209192_10000090_pt1 | contig 113328 bp, 92 predicted proteins | sample ArcticOcean_MG_C_11_FD_187433 | JGI IMG/M metagenome (GOLD analysis project Ga0209192, IMG submission 187433) | Marine microbial communities from western Arctic Ocean - ArcticOcean_MG_CB2_154 (SPAdes) (version 2) | ecosystem: Environmental > Aquatic > Marine > Oceanic | place: Arctic Ocean... | reverse complement strand
GGCATCTTGGTCTAAGTCACCGCCGGGAGCGGTTACATCGATACTTTGGCCGAAGTTGGAATAGTTGGCCCGAATGTTGGCCTGGTTCACTGCTGCTACTGAGACGACGCCATCATAGGCTGCCGGATATTCTAGATTGCCACTGTCGCTGTTGCCAGCAGCGGCGACTATGATAACGCCTGCATTGCGTGCGGCGCCTATTGCACTGGCTTCACTGGAAGAAAAGCCGCCGCCGCCTAAGCTCATATTAATGATATCAGCACGTTGTTGAGGAACTTGTCCGCTGGCGTTTTCCAGGCCAGCGGCATACAAAATTCCCTGAATTAGGTCGAAACTAGTGCCGCCTTGTCGCCCTAAAACTCTAATTGGCATAATGCTGCTTTGCCACGCGACTCCCGCAACCCCAATGTTGTTGTTGGTTGCTGCTGCCACTGTGCCGGCGACGTGAGTGCCGTGGAATGAGCTGCTGCCATCGCCAAGTCCTAGGTCTCCTGTATCTTCTGGGTCGCTGTCAATGCCGTCGCCGTCGCGCGCATTGTTGGCATCGCTGATCATGTCGTAACCGGCCACCAATTTACCCTGAAAATCTGGGTGGTCGGACAATATGCCGCTGTCAATAACCGCAACAATTACGTTAGGACTGCCTGTCGTAATGTCCCAGGCTTCTGGCAATTTAATGTGCGGAAAATGCCATTGTTCGCTATACAACGGGTCGTTGGGCACTACGCGCCTACCACGCATAAAGTTGGGTTGTGCGTCGCTAATATCTGCTCTTTGTCTTAATGCCTTTATGGCCCAAATAGTTTCTTGTTTGTTTTTTTGTGCATTTCCCGTAGCAGAAGTAATCTGTTGTGAATGCAGAAGCGGGTTTACAGAATTGATCATTCGATCGCGTTGTTTGACGCTGCCAAAACTCATAAGTTGTGGTTTATCTGCGGCGACATCGGCCATGATTAAACCCTGGGATTTTAGACTGTTCAAATTAGTCTGCATCTCGGCGGTTAATGCTTTGCCTGCTAATTGAAATACCGCTTGGTTAGGCACGAATTCATCGAAACTCGACATTGCTCTAGACAGATCGCTGAAAGCTGTATTTAGTCCTGCCCTTTGCCCCACGCTCAGAACATAGTTCGAAGCGCCAGAAAATGCGAAAACTTCAACGAAATAGGTGCCCGAAGCGGTTACGTTAATCACCTCTGTATTACCTGTGCCGATAGAGTCGGCGACTAGCTCGCGGGCGTTGTTGTACAGATTAATATCTAAGTCGGCGCTATCATCGCCGATGGTCAAGATGATTTGGTCACTATTGATGAGTTCTAGAAAAAAGAAATCTCTGTCGCCAGAAATCTCTAAATGTCCGCTTTCGCCAGTATTGGACTGGTTTACGTAGCCGCCCAACATGCCGGGGGAAAAAATTTGTTGGGCGTTGCTGAAGTCATTATTAGTAATTATCGTGGTAGTGATGTCATTTACGTCGGAGTCTATTTGTGTCCCCGGAGAAATGCGCGCAGCACCTGTTACTGCAAACGGGCCTAGGCTACCGGTTTTATTGAGTTCTAATGAGAAGCTTGTGGAGCTATTTCCGGCATCATCAGAAAGTACGAGGGACGCGAATAACTGTCCGTTGGCAAGATTTGATAGATCTACTTGTATAGTCGTTGCAAAAGAAATGACGATTCTACCGGTTCTTACTATTTCGGAGGTGTTGGGATCAGCATCATCAATGACTATTCTATAGGTCGATCCAGTTTCGCCGTTTTCAATGCTTAATGAGAAATTTGATTGATTATCGGTGCTAACGACGGCGGTAGCACTCGTAAGGGCATGGTTCATAGGCGCTAAGGTATCTATTAGGTAAGTTTCTCTAATCACTTGGCTGCTCTGACCTGTGCTGCCAATAGCGATAAAACTCAGCACTGTGTCTGTTGAAATTGCGATGGGGCCGCTATAACTCGTTGAGGAGTTGTTTGGTGTGGTGGAATCCGTAGTAAAGAATACGTTTGCTCCGTTACTTGCAGTGAGTTCTACAGTTTGAACAGTGCTAAATGTGCCACCAGTTATTGATGCGCGCACAGTAGGCGACGTTATGGGTATCGCAGTGGGGGTAGCTTGTGCAGGCGCGCTAGAACCGCCGCTACCGCCACCGCAACCTGAGATAAGGAGAACAATTACCGCAATACTCTTCGGGCTGAAGAATTTCATGGTCGCTACCTCTAATACACAGTATTTAGTTATTCACTTTCGCAGCTAGATTTAGATTCGGTAAAAAGCCATGGCAGAGCATGCCTAATACTTTGCACTTGTTAATTTTGAATCCAGACTTAACGGCATTTAGTGAGCCAACAATAGATAGCGCTATAGAGGCGAGAAATGTCAAGGGCATCCCTATGTACGGGCGCTTATCTAGACTAGGCGTCTGCTTGGGTGGGGGAATCTATCAACTAAGGGCACTACCTTAGGGATATAAACCTGCACAAATTGTTCTGCGTTTTTATGTCTATCAAGGTCTTCTTGGCTAGTCCACCATTCGATAAGAATGAAAGTTTGGGTGTCACTTTCAGACTGGTACACTTCAAATCGCTGGCAGCCCTGCTCAGTGAGAGAGACTTCGGCTTGTTGCGTTAACAAACCGCTGATTTTGTCGATATCTTCTGGTCGTTTTGCGCGCAAGATAACATTGTTGTGAATCATGCAATTACCTCTTTCGTTTGATTGGGTCAAAAGTTGTTTGGAAAAATTAATGCGGATACGCGTGTTGTTTGCGGTCGATCAGCTTGACAACATTAAGCCCAGTACATTTTTAGTTTGCCATATAAAACTAGAATTAGTCTTGTTGATTATTACAATCACGCTCATGTGCGGTGAGGCTCGCAGTAGATATTGGAGATGACGATGGAACGTATTGCGGCTCTTTTGAGGAACTTGGGTTCGGCGCAGGTTATTGGCGACACCTTATCCGAAACGAATATTCGGTTATGGCCGCACTCTGCACCTGAAAGCTTGGACGACGAGATCATAGATCAGCCTATGTTCAGTGTGCACCTGGCATCATCGGGCAATGGCTGTGGTGTCATAGTTTGCCCTGGTGGTGGCTATCGCAGTTTGGCTTCTGATCATGAAGGGCTACAGGTGGCTCATTGGCTTAACACACAAGGTATTCATGCTTTTGTGCTGCGTTATCGCTTGGGGCCGAGATATCATTCGAGTATTTCTCTACTCGATGCGCTGCGCTGTATGCGGGTGATTCGCTATCATGCCGACGACTTGCAGTTAGACCCGTCCAGAATAGGCATGCTTGGGTTCTCTGCCGGGGGGCATCTGGCGCTAGCAGTGGCCACTCATGAGCCGCTAGTTGACTCAAGGGCTAGTGCTGCCGATCCAATTGATAATATATGTAGTCGGCCAGATTTCGTTGTGCCGGTTTATGCGGTGACCAATGGTGCCGTGAGAGGGCGGAAGGCAGACGAGTACTCGCCTACAGATACAGCAGTCACCGCCAATACCCCGCCGGCTTTTATTGTGCATACCCATCAAGACAGTGTTGTGCCAGCCAGTCAGTCGACCTTAGTCTACGATGCCTTGTTAAAGGCCGGTGTAGCTGCTGAGCTGCACATCTTTAATCAGGGTGATCACGGCCTTGGGTTGGCTTTGGATGATCCGGATGTAGGGCACTGGCCCAGGTTATTGCAGGGGTGGCTTCGTCGGCACTGCTTTTTTACAGATCAAAAAAGAATAGCGATTAGTGGGCATTTGTTGGTTGAAGGCGAACCTTTAGGTATCGCCGCGGTATCACTGGTGCCGGTGAATGAAAGCCACCCCTATGCGCACACGCGGCTTACTAGTGTAGGGGGCGGCGCTTTTGTAATACCAGTTAGTCATGGACCTGTCGCTGGAGAGTATTTGGTCGAGGTGCATTTGCTGTCTAACCAATATCCTCCAGCGACTACTGGTCAGTACACTTTAGCTAAACCGTTGGTATATCAAAGCTTGACTGATCTAGGTGCAGCTGCTGAGAAGAAAATGACATTAAGTATCGAGGCTAACAAGCTAGTCGTTACCTGGGTGGTTATCTAGTCGCCAGCTCAGCTGCTAATTAGTTGCTAATTAGTTGCTAGCCAGCTGCTGGGTCAGCGGTATGCCATTTTTTCAGTTGCCCGGTGTTTATTTAGTCTCTAATTAGGCATTTAAACTTACTCTAATTTGGTCCTGTCTATGTAGAGATTTTGCTCGTAGCACAGGTTGCCAGCGGAAGCCGTCAAACTAGCTATCTACGGGGAGCAAATGCAACTCAGAGGTGTCTGAGTTAACTGAGTTCCAACCCTTGCATATCACCTTGGGCGCGCCAGTCTTCCAAAATTTTGAAAAACTTTACTGGTCCTGCGCCATGCATATTTGAGAAAAACCCTGCGGTGTTGCCGCGCTGACCTTCGCTGTTGTAATACCCAGGCGTGCATTCGGCATAGAACCTAGAGCCTGTACTGGCGGTTTTGCGAATTTCTGCAACGTATTCATCTTCCGCTATGGCTGAGGGTTCAATAGTAGGTTGGCCTTGTTTTTGAGCTTGACCAATGACGTAGGCTAAATGTTTGGCCTGTTCATTCAGTGCGTGAGGCACATTTACGGTAATAGCCGTCTGGGTGAACCCTAGAAAAAAACAGTTTGGAAAACCGTGGCTGGTTAGGCCTTGGAATGTGCGCAAGCCGTCTGACCAATGCTCGCTTAAACTTTGGCCGCCTCGACCCACAATGTCGTACCCCGCTCGTCGGGTATAAGAAGTACCTACTTCAAAGCCTGTAGCGAAAATTAGGCAGTCAAGCTCGTACTCTTTGCCGTTAGCGATAAGTCCTTTGCTGGTTATTTCATCAACACCTTTGCCCTCGGTGTCCACTAATGTGACATTGTCGCGATTATAAGTGTCTAGGTATTCATCGTGAAAACACGGACGCTTACAGAATTGTCGATACCAAGGTTTGAGTTTTTCCGCGATGCTTGAGTCGTTAACAATTTCTTCAGCTCGCTGGCGTACGAAATTCATTTTTTTATAATCCGATAACTCCATTAACTCGGCGCGTTCGCCCTTGGTCAATTTTCGCCCCAGTTTGCGGCTGGCAATTTTCGCTGCAATGCCAGTTAGGTTGCGCATGATGTCGGTCCATCCGTCTGCAACCAAATCTACCTCTTGGTCGCCGCCACTGACTAACGTGTTGAAGTTATCCATACGTTCTTTTTGCCAACCAGGTTGCAGCGTGGCTGCCCAGTTGGGATCGGTGTCGCCATTGTTACGCACGTCAATGGAAGAGGGCGTGCGTTGAAAAACATACAACTCTTTTGCCCATTCGCCCAAGTGAGGAATACACTGCACGCCGGTCGCACCAGTGCCAATAATGCCTACTCGCTTATCTTTTAGGTTACTTAAATTGCCGTAAGAGTTGCCGCCAGTGTAGTGGTAGTCCCAGCGGCTAGTATGAAAAGTGTGGCCCTTATAATCGTTGATGCCCTTTATACCCGGAAGCTTGGGGCGGCTAAGTGGGCCGTTGGCCATGGCTACATAGCGTGCGCGCATTTTGTCGCCACGGTCTGTTTCAATAATCCATTTTTGACTAGACTCCTCCCAGATCATGTTAGTGATACTTGTTTGCAGGCAGGCGTTTTCATAAAGCCCGTAGTGACGCGCAATATTTTTGCTGTGCTCTAGAATTTCTGGCGCAAAGGAATATTTGTTTTTGGGCATGTAGTTGAGTTCCTCTAGCAGAGGAAGGTAACAGTAGGACTCAACATCACACATGGCGCCAGGGTATCTATTCCAGTACCAGGTGCCGCCGAAGTCACCTGCTTTTTCGATCATGCGCACATCATCAAAGCCGGCTTCTTTCATTCTTGCTGCCATTAATAGGCCGCCGAAACCGCCGCCGATTATTGCAACTTCTACTTCGTCGAATAAAGGTTCTCGGGTAAAGCCCGGATCTACATAGGGGTCATTGATGTAACGAGAAAAATCCGCTGTGATCTCAACGTATTGTTGATTGCCATCATCGCGAATGCGCTTGTCTCGCTCGCTGAGATATTTTTCTTTCAGTGCTATCGGATCAAAATCTAAATCACCGAGTAACTCGGCCATATTTGCTGCTTGCATGTCGGTATCCCCTGTTTTTCCCCTTTCACTGCACATGTTATACAAAGGTTTTACCAAAAATAAAAGCTAGTGCATTGTAGATTTATCTATTCGCACTTGCATATAGGTGGTCTTATTCAGCACTTTTGCTTAGGCTAATTCGCTGTCACAGCACTTTATTGTTGATAAGCAGTACGGTTCAACCAGAGGAATAACAATGACAAATGAAATTAATGCCCAGTGGCGCCTAGCGGCCACTCCCAAGGGTGGACTGCCTGTTGCTGAGGATTTTCGATGGACAACGGAAGAACTCCCAGAACCTGGGCAAAAGCAAATGCTTACGGAAACCCTCTATTTGTCATTAGATCCGTATCAGTGGGGGCGGAGGCGCTCAGGGGTTGAGCTGCCTGGAGAGGTGTGTCATGGCAGGACCGTGTCTCGTGTTGTTAAAAGTCGTATCCCAGATTTTTCTGAAGGGGACATTGTCTTTAATACCAATGGCTGGCAACAATATGGACTGAGTGGCGAGGGTGTTGGCATTTTTGGTTATATGCACCCACGTAAGCTAGACCCGGCTCTTGCACCTGTATCTACGGCCATAGGTGTGCTGGGCATGCTAGGACTCACAGCCTACTCTGGTCTAATTGTGCAATGCCAACCTAAACCTGGTGAAACAGTAGTGGTCTCCGCTGCCTCGGGTGGCGTTGGCCAGGTAGCTGTGCAATTGGCTCGGTTGGCGGGTTGCCGTGTGGTAGGTATTGCTGGTGCCCAGCATAAGGTCGACTACTTAGAATCTTTAGGCGTTGATTGTGTGGTCTCCCACTTAGATCCACAGCTGCCAGAAAAACTCAGCGCAGCCTGCCCTGATGGCTGTGATGTGTATTTCGAGAATGTCGGAGGTCCGGTGTTTGACGCGGTACTGCCGTTACTTAATAAAAATGCCCGAATCACTCTATGTGGTGTGATCTCCCAGTATGGCAATACAGATGGTCAAGATCCTCGAGCAGTTTGGCAATCTACTGGCCAAGCGGTTTTTCAGCGTCAGCAGGTAACCGTCCACGATTTGTTTGTGGGCAACTTCGTTGATCAATACCAAGACATTTTTTTGCAGGAAATGGCTGGTTATATTCGTAGTGGTCAAGTCAAGTATAAAGAAGATCTGCGCTTGGGGCTGGAGTGCGCTCCACAAGCTTTTTATGACATGTTAACTGGCGATAACTTCGGTAAAACCCTGCTTGCAGTAGGCGATTATTCAGTCCGTTAAACGATGCGTTTTATATCGCGATGGGTTAACTTAATGGTAAATGTGCTGCACTAAATCAGCGCATAGTCGCTAAATATTTGGTCAAGACTAGTCTGAAATAGACTAGGAGCAGTACAGGTACTTAAGGCCCTCTGCTCTGAAGTTTGGTTTGTACCCTGGGGGGGGATTTGTGTCAGAAGTTGCGCCACCTAAAGAAGGCTTTTGGAAAAGCCGTTATTCCGTTATCACCATGTGTTTTTTCGCTACTTTTGTTTGCTATATAGACAGGGTCAATATTTCCGTAGCAATTATTCCTATGGCGGAAGAGTTTGGTTGGGACATAGAAACGCAAGGTTACGTTCTGTCTTCTTTCTATATCGGCTACCTATTTATGCAAATTGGTGGCGGTCGCCTTGCGGATAAGTTTGGTGGCAAATTAATCCTCGGTATGGGCGTGCTTATCTGGTCGCTATTTACCATTATTACGCCCTGGGCTGCATTGGGTGGGCTGTTTGTTTTGTACTTGGCGCGCATTGGTATGGGGCTTGGTGAGGCGGTGACTTTCCCCTCGGTTTACAGCCTAATTACGCGCTGGTTTCCTGATGATGAAAAAGCTAAAGCCGTCGCTCTCAACGCCAGTGGTATTCCGTTGGGTACTGTTTTTGCGCTGATTGTGACGCCAATTATTGTGTCCACGCTGAGTTGGCAATGGGCGTTTTACCTATTTGGTTTAGTCGGCGTAGTTTGGTTTGTCGTATGGCAGATTTTGGTCACCACTAATCCTGCAAACCACCCGCGTATTCGGCAAGCAGAACTAGACTATATAACCGCTAATGCCCCAGCTTCTGGCGCCGTGGACGACGCGCCTCCGCTAACCTATTTTCTGAACAACAAAGCTACTTGGGCCATTATTGTGGCGCATTTTTGCAATAACTGGACTCTATACGTCATTCTTTCGTGGCTTCCCAAGTATGTAAACGATGGCTTGGGTGTGCCTTTTGCCTCGGTTGGTTTAATTGCCATGCTTCCGCACATCACACACTTCTTCTGTTTAAATATTGCCGGCAATGTTGCTGATCGGTTGATCAAAGGCGGTATGGATGTGACCTTTGTGCGCAAACTTATGCAGACTATTGCCTTCGGTGGCCTCGCCATCTGCCTATTGTTGATCGCCGGTGTAGAGGACGTTTGGACCGCCATTGCCCTTTTGTGTTTGGGTAAAATGTTTGGATCTGCTGGGGTCGGCGGACACAGTGTGAATCACATGGACATTGGTCCACGCCATGCAGGTACGCTCATGGGTATAACAAATACCGCCGGTACTATTCCGGGTATTGTTGGCGTTTCGGTTACGGGTTTAATTTTGCAATATACGGGCTCGTGGGCGTTGGTATTTCAGGTCACTGCTGGGGTTACATTGTTTGGTATGGTTTTCTATTTACTTTTTGCCAGTGGCGAGAAGCAATTTGACTAATGGCAATGACAGTAGCCGCTTCACTGGTTGGGTTGATAGCCAAATTTATGGATAGTTAGATAGTTAGATAGTTAAATAGTTAGCTTGGCAGAGATAATAATAGTTAGGTGATTGGTAAGTGAACTAAATCTTCGCGTATCGCGTGTGGCGCGCAGGGAAGATCGGGTACGTAATTAGGTTGGAAAAATGAGAGGGACCAATGAGCGAAAATAATAATAAGCCAAAGCTAGGAGGGGCGTACGCACACTATGTGCTTTTTGTATTATTGATCGTCTACGTATTTAATTTTATTGACCGCAATATATTGTCTATTCTGTCGCAAGAGATTCAGGCTGATCTAGGCGTTTCCGACGCAGATATGGGTTTCCTTTACGGCACCGTATTCGCTGTGTTTTATGCCGTGTTTGGTATTCCGCTTGCGCGCTTTGCTGACGTTTGGGTACGCCGCAGTTTGATTTCCATAGGCTTGTTATTTTGGAGTGCCATGACCGCGCTGTCTGGCTTTGCTCGATCTTTTCCAGTACTTGCGGCCTTTCGCATTGGTGTAGGTATTGGTGAAGCCAGTGCTAGTCCCGCCGCATACTCCATGCTCTCCGATTACTATTCACCCAAATTACGCGCCACAGTATTAGCCATCTACTCTTCTGGTGTTTACATCGGTGGTGGCATCGGCCTCTTTCTGGGTGGTTTCATTATGGAGACTTGGAATACCAGTTATCCAGACCCCCTTGTCGCACCCTTGGGTTTGAAAGGCTGGCATGCAGCATTCCTTGCAGTAGGTATTCCCGGTGTGCTGATGGCCATTTGGGTACGCACGTTGCGCGAACCCACGCGTGGAATGTCGGAAGGCATAGTCACCGAAAAACACCCTGCGCCCTACAGTGTGTTGATGATCGAGCTTATGGCAATGGTGCCCATCTTTAACCTCATTGCCTTGAAACGGGAGGGCGCATCATTAAAAGCCAACCTATATGCAGCAATAGCCATTTCTGTTGTTGCAATCTTACTCATGAAGTTAACTGACAATATTCCGCAATGGTTGGCGCTAGGTATTGGGATTTATGTGGTTTTTTCTTGGGTGCAGTCACTCAAGGCTCGAGACCCAGTGACCTATCACATGATCTTTGAATCGAAAGCAATGATTTACACCATGTTGGCGTTCCCAACTATTTCCTTTGTTACCTACGGCATTGGTTACTGGACTGCGCCATTGCTTATGCGTATGCACGATGTGTCTGCTACAGAAGTGGGTATGTATATTGGTTTAGGCAATGCATTAGGCGGCCTCATCGGTGTCACCATGGGTGGTGTTTTGGGCGATAAGTTTCGTCAGTGGCATCCCGCTGGACGATTGATTATTGGCTATATTGCGGTCTTTGGTACCGCGCCACTGGTGCTGTGGATGGTTTATACCGAAAGCCTCTACATGGCCTTCTTCCTTAATTTTGCCCACCACTTGTTCAGTGCCTGCTGGCCTGGCATTCCACCAACTACTGCCGCAGATCTTGTTTTGCCGCGTATGCGTGCGGTAGCGGGCGCTTACTATATTTTGATTAATACAATGTTGGGTCTGGCTATGGGGCCATATATGATGGGTCAGCTTTCAGATACTTTTGCCGCAACCGGTATGGATGGCGCTGAATCCCTTCGCACAGCCATTGCCTGTACAATGCTGATATTCATTTTTACCTTTATCTTTTTGACCTTGGCTTGGAAGCATTTGCCCAAGGATGAAGCCAGTCGTTTAGACCGCGCTAGAGCCTTAGGCGAAGAAGTAAAAGAAATGGCCTAACCCCGGTTTTATATCAGACGGATAAAATATGCTCAGCTTGCTAAAGGGTCTACGTGTTGTAGACCTATCAACTATTGTTTTGGGTCCGTATGCGACTCAATTTTTGGGTGACTTCGGCGCCGATGTGATCAAAGTAGAAGCCCAAGGCGGTGACGTTTTTCGTGCGGTGAGACCTGGACGGACCGACGACTTAGGGGTTGGCTTTTTGAACTTTAATCGCAACAAGCGCTCCATTGCGGTTGATCTTAAACAGTCGGAAGGCAAAGAGATTTTGCATAAATTGGTCGCGCAAGCGGATGTTCTGGTGCACAACATGCGCGGCAAATCCGCCAAAGATTTAGGTGCAGATTTCGCCACGCTCAAGGGCATAAATCCTCAGCTTGTTTATTGCGCAGCGCCGGGGTTTGCGAGTACCGGCCCTGACGCTCAATCACCTGCATACGATGACATTATTCAAGCAAGATCAGGTCTGGCTGCGCTTAATGCAGATGCTGACGGCGCGCCTCAATTTGTCCGCACCATAGCCTGTGACAAAGTGGTTGGTTTGCATTTAGCGTTGGCTGTAGTTTCTGGTGTTGTTCAGCAGCTTCGTACCGGGGAGGGCTGCAACATAGAAGTACCTATGTTGGAGAGCATGACCGCCTTTGTCATGGCCGAACATTTAGCCGGTCATACGTTGCAGCCAAGCGAAGGCGAGCTGGGCTACGACCGCCTGATGTCGAAGAACAGAAAACCGTATAAGACGCAGAATGGTTATGTCGCCATCATGCCGTACAACACCAAGCACTGGCAGCGCTTCTTTGTCTTAGTCGGTCGTGAAGACTTGGCTGAAGCCAAGTGGGTAACAGACTCTGCTAAGCGCTCGCAACACATAGATGAACTGTACAAACTAGTGGCAGAAATTGCGCCGAGTCGCTCTTCTGAGGATTGGTTGGCAAGTTTGGCGGAACTGGATATTCCTTGTTCCCCCATCAATGGTTTGGCGGACTTGGCTAACGACCCTCAGCTGCAAGCGTCAAGCTGGCTGCAAAGCCATAAGGACGATGTGCGCGGCGAATATCAATCGTTAAAGTCACCGTTTCTTGTACATAGTGATTCAGCAAGCCGTAATGACCTACCAGCGCCGCAACTAGGCGAACAGGGTGGTGCTATTCTTGCGCAGTTAGGTTACGCGCCAGAGCAAATAGATGCGCTGGTTAAGGCTAAGATCGTCACTATAGCCTGAGATTTACTCGCAGTTAACTGGGGTTTAACCGCGGCACGTTGTTTAACCAATTTGCCAGCGGTGTTACCTTTGTGGCTTTTTAGAGCGAGTCTTAACGCTTAAAAGTAACCGTATCCTCTAGTGCAGCTCGTTCAGTGTGTGCTGAGTTCACTTGCATTGAAGTATCTTCATAACCAAAGCTCAGACCAAACAATACCCGTACCTCGGGGCCAAGGCCAAACGCCTCGCGCACGAGTTCTGGGTGATGTCCCATAGTGCCTTGAGCACAGGACGCTAAGCCGTTGGCAGTCATGGCTAACATGAGCGTTTGTGCGTACATGCCCACATCCCATGCGCTACCCAAACCGAAGGCTTCGTCCATACATAAAAATGCAACATGAGGCGCATCGAAGAGCTCAAAGTTTCTAAATGACGCAGCGCCGCGGGCTTCTTTGTCATCCCAAGATATATCCATGGCACGATAAAGTACTGCTGCGCATTCACGGCGACGGTCTTTCCAAACCTGGCCAATGGGCTTTCTCGGTTCTTTGTGATCTTGGTTGGGTTTTGTGCCCGCTTTAACCGCTGTCATCATTTGCTCGCGCAATGTGTCGCGAACCGCGCCGGAGGCCACATAAGTTTGCCAAGGCTGAATATTGGTGCCTGAAGGCGACCAACGAGCAATATCGAATACCTTGTTGAGTACATCTTGGGGTACTTCTTTGTCCTGGAATCCGCGCACTGAGCGGCGCGACATAACAGCTGTTTCAAAGGACATTTCTGACATTTTTTACCTACATATAACGAGTGAATTAAAAAAATTTATAATCTATTGACTATTTTTTGCGTGAGCTGTGAGTGCTCAATCAGTCTTTTAAGTAAAAGCGCGTGCCACAAATGTCCACACGCTCATCGCTCACATAGCAGTTACGTTGATGCGCTTGCTGCAAAATGGCTTCGCGGTTTTTAATTTTTATGTCTAAGCCGCCAAGTCCTGGCCCGCGACCGTCAGTGACTGGGACAAAGCGCAGGGTCACGTTATTGAACGCAATGCATGGGTGGCCGCCTTGTTCGGCAATGGGGCAGTCGGTAACTGAGGCCCAATGAGCCGCTAGTTCCAGTGGGTTGTCCCCTTGTAATTCCACACCTAGAAAATCCGCTGTCACATCTTGTTTGACCTTATCTTCCCAACCATCGCCGCCCACTGGATTCCAGTGGCCGTTAAAGTCCTCCATAGAGTCGTATTCCAGTTCTAGGAATGCGGCGCGCATATCGGCTGGGTGCAATTGGCAGAGGTTCCAGCCCTCGCGCTGAGATTCATGAGCAATACGCACGCCATTATCTAGGGCGCGTTGACGTAGTAATTGTTGGTTTTCAAAGGTGTCTATTTGCGTAATGACCATATAACCGCCATCGCCGCCGCGTCGCTCTAGGTAACGCCCGCCCGCGGTATTAGGCTGAGTGGGGGCAACCACTTCGAGAAAGTTTCGGCCCACAGCCATTAAATTGTTTTCTAGGCCAAATACCCCAACACCAGGATCAACGTAGCAGCTGTTGATACCCAGAATTGAGGTTAAGTCGTCTATAACAGGGGCTAAGTGCTCTGCCACTAAACAAATTTGTCTTAGTTGAATGGTCATCTTTGCTCTCCCAGCTTGATGGATTCTTTTTTGCTACACGGTATTGCTACACGGTATTGCTAATAAGTTTCAGTACCGCCGAAACTGAGATCCCCAGTTATGGCAGCGAAGTAGCCACTTAATCAACGCTTAACGGAAGCTGAAGTTTGGCGCACGCTTAGGTAATTCTACGAAGTCGCCTGGGCGTTTCTCCCAGTTAGATTGCATGGCTTCCTGCATTTCTTGACCTTGCAGCATTGAAGCATTCCAAATGGCAATGTAGTCCAGCGTATCAGCGGTGGTGTGATCTTTGGAATAGTTGATCATGCGCTTGCAGCCATAAACCGCCAACGGTGCTTTTGTAGCAATCTCGTTGGCAATGGCAAATACGCCCTCGAGCATTGCTTCCTGTGTATCGAATACTTGATTCACAAGGCCTGCTGATTTGGCCTCAGCGGCGCCCATGCGTCGTCCCGTGTAGGCCAGTTCTCTAACCAAGCCTTCAGGGATTTGCTGCACTAGGCGTGGGAAAGTGCCCACATCTGCCGTCATGCCAATGACTGTTTCAAAAATAGTGAAGAACGCGTCAGCGGTTGCGTAGCGCATGTCACACGCGGTTGCCATGTCAACGCCGCCGCCAACACACCCGCCTTGAATAGCCACCAGTATGGGCAGTCTGCAGGCCTCTAACGCGTTGAATGCAGCTTGGGTTTTACGCGCCGTGTCGTAGAAGGCTGCGCCATGGCGAATTTTGTTGCGGCGCGCTTCTTCAGGGTCTGAGCTGCCTTTGGATGCAAAGGCGTTTAAGTCCATGCCCGCGGAAAATACCGGGCCGGTAGAGGAGATGACGATGACGCGTGCTTTAGCTTCAGCATCTATTTCTTCAATGACTTGTGGCAACTGCACCCAAAACGAAGGGATCATACTGTTGCGCTTCTCAGGTCTGTTCAGCTGAATGTGAGCAACATTATTTTCAATTGTCAGGTCAAAGCATTCGTAAGTCATAGGTCTCTCCAATAGGTATTCTTAGATTTTTTTTTATTTGAGTATAGCGATACCGGGCTGAAAATGGACGGTTATCAAAACGTAATCCTAAATCACGTCTGTGTCGCCTGTTAAGTCTTGGTCAGCGGGTACTGTTTAGCTAAAGCACAAACCAGGTATGCATTAGGCGGCCAGGGGAAAAAGTAAACGCGCCGGCTATAAGCACCGCGCCTAGATATACACCCAGCATATTGAATTTATGGCGCTTTATGTCGTGTGCTCTGGCGGCGAAATAAGCTGCGGGGACGCTGTAGAGTACCAATAAGCTGAACAGGTGGATAAATCCAAAATGATTGAGAAGGGTGGGGCCGACTTCAGCGGTGATGAATAGTGTGATCACTGCCGTGATCATCATCAGTAGCATGTAGATTTTGCCGAGCAATCTATGTCCGGGCGTACCTTTTTGGCGTAGCAGCAGATAAGCACCGATGAAGGCAGCAGGCACAATGGTGGCTAGGTGGGCATAGATCAGAGTGAGATTGGACATTGTTTTTTCTTTTGCCTAATTTGTGTGCTGCTGTGCTCTCTCCCAGCGAGCCTTCGTTTTACCACACTCTCTGGGCGTCTGGCTATTTCCCGCTCAGGCTGTTGATGCCCTGTTAATGCAGTGCGGCTCCCTTAATTAAAGAACAAGTCATAGAGTACTGGACAAAATGAAAGGCCTAATGAAAGACTAGAGGTGTTGAGCGCAATGCCTTTAAGCGCATTTGCCCGGCGCCATAGCTGTATAAGCGTGATTAAAATGGTGCAGAAAATAACCAAATTTATCCAAAGCGAAAAAATCCGAGGAGAGGGAAATGTCGAATAAAGTGGAAACAGGTACAGATGATCTTTTAGCAGACCTAACGGCCGGTGTGCTGACACTGACTATGAATCGGCCAGAAGCACGCAACGCTATGTCCGACGCAATGACCGGCGCATTGGCCCAACAGCTAGCAGACGCTGAACTTAACAGCGCTGTGAAGGTCATTGTTTTGACCGGAGCTGGTAAAGGCTTTTGCGCAGGCGGCGACGTTAAAGGCATGGCTGCTAGCGGCGACGGCACTGTGGGCGATAACACCATTGACGGCGCTATTCACAGACAGCGCCTCAACCAGCGCGGCACTGCTGGTGCCTTGTACTCTATGCCTAAGCCAACTATTGCTGCATTGCCAGGGGCCGCTGCGGGTGCGGGTCTGTCTTTAGCATTGGCCTGCGACATGCGCATTATGGCAAGCAGCGCCATGATGACCACAGCCTTTGCCAAGGTAGGTTTTTCAGGTGACTACGGCGGCACATTCTTTATGTCTCAGCTCATTGGCACAGCCAAGGCGCGGGAACTTTACTTTCTTTCAGACCGTGTGAATGCAGAACAAGCGCTGGATTTGGGCCTAACTAATTGGGTGTGCGAAGCCGATGAGTTAGCCGCGAAGGCCAATGAAATTGCACTGCGCCTGGCCAGTGGGCCTACCGTTGCTTATCGTTATATGAAAGAAAACTTTGCTCGGGCACTGTCTTCTGGCGATGTAAACGACTGTCTAGATTTAGAAGCCACTCATCACGTACATTGTGGGCAAACTGAAGATCATAAAAATGCGACCAAGGCGTTTGTTGAGAAGCGCGCCCCGGTATTTGTTGGCCGCTAGACCATAGTTTTTGGGGTTGGGATCTAAGGCTGAGAGAGCTTGCTCTCCCGGTCTTAGTTTAGAAAATAGTTAAGGAATTAGGTAGGGTCTTAGGCAAAGGTTGGGTTGGCTTATTGGTCTGGTTTTAGACCAGTTCTTTGATCAGTTCTTTGATCAGTTTTTGGGCCAGCCTCTGACCCTGCAAAAAAACCAGCTTCACGAATAATTTTTTCTGCCCTGGAGCTTGCTAAATATTGCATAAAGCGGGTTGCTGGTGGGTTGTTGGCGCTGAACTTAAGCTGTACCGCATCTTGCAAAATGGGCGAGTGCAGTTCGCTGGGAATGTTGACATAGGTGGCAGGCGGTTGCTTTTGTTCAAGCATTTGCGCCGCAGCAACAAAACCCACGTTGGCATTACCGGTGGCCACTAAGGAAAAGGTTTGCCCGATATTTTCCCCGGTCACTTGTCGTTGTGGGGTCGTAGCGGTTATCTGTAGGTTATGTAAAACTTCTTGGGCTGCAAAGCCATAAGGCGCAAGGCGAGGGTTGGCCAAAGCAATGCTCGAGGCACCTTCCAGCCAATGCCTAATTTGTAAACTTGGTTCTGCCGGGCTTTCACCTTCGTTAACTGCCGGGCGCGTAGTCTTGTTTGGCTGCCAAAGCACCAGTGCGCCATTTGCATAGGTGAAGCGACTGTTAGTTACCGTGAATCCATGTTGCTCCAATAATTGTGGTCGCTCTTGGTCCGCTGCCAGAAAAATATCGTAAGGGGCGCCTTGGCGAATTTGCGCGTAGAGCTTGCCCGTTGAGCCCGCGCTTATGAGTATCTTGCCGCTGTCGAAAGATTCAAAGTCTTTGCTTAGGGCTTTCAGTGTAGTAACGAAGTTTGTCGCCACCGCAACTCTAACGGTGCTTTTTTCCGCACGCGCTTGGGCCAGACCCTGGACGCCAAGCAAACATAGAGCGGATATTAAACAACTGGCTTTCAACCAACCATTTGGAATACCTGTCCTCATGCCAAGTCCTGCGCATTGTTATTAGTTTGGCGAGTTTTATAAGTTATGATGAGCAACGTAGATGCAACAGACATTGAAACTCAGATGGCAATAAGAGGAAGCCATGATGTTAATTTTCTGTTGTATAAACAAGTTTTATGGCACGAACAGAACAAATAGGCTTAACAAACCGTAGTTAGGTGCAGATGGCTTAGTGGTCTTACGACATAACTTATCTAAATTCCAAATCACAGCAAGTACGAGGGGTACTCATGGCAGCTTCTGAAAAATCTATGCGCCGAGTCGCACTAACTTCACTGGGTGGCACCAGTATCGAGTGGTACGACTTCTTTATTTACGGCACAGCTGCTGCCCTGATTTTTCCAACCTTGTTCTTTCCGCCCGGCATGCCGCCATATATCGGCCTTCTAGCCTCCTTTGGTACTTTTGCTGTTGGCTTTATAGCGCGGCCAGTGGGTGGCATGTTGTTTGGTCACTTTGGTGATCGACTCGGGCGTAAAGCCGCTTTGGTCACCGCCATGGTGATGATGGGTGTTGCCACAACCCTCATTGGCCTCTTGCCGGGGTACGAAACAATTGGACCGTTTGCGCCAGTTTTGCTTATTTTGCTGCGCTTTGTTCAAGGCCTTGCCGTCGGTGGGCAGTGGGGTGGCGCAATGCTTTTAGTAACCGAGAGTGCTCCGGCTGAGAAACGTGGTTTCTATGGCGCCTTCGCTCAAGCAGGAGCCCCGGTAGGCGTGATCTTGGCGAACGTAGCGTTTCTAATTGTTACTGCATCGGTTTCTACCGAGGCACTTCTAGATTGGGGTTGGAGAATTCCCTTTTTGGCCAGCATTATTTTGATTGGCCTGAGTTTGTATGTGCAGTTGACCCTAGAAGATACTCCTGCCTTTAAAGAGTTGATTGAAACTTCTGCAACTTCTGAAACGAAAGAGGCCAAACCACGCTCTCCGGTTATCCAAGCGCTAAAAAGTTATCCGAAGGAAATCACCTTGGCTGCAGGTGCATTCTTAGGGGTGCAAGTGACCTTTTATATTCTTATCGTCTTTGTTATTTCTTATGGTACAGATCCAGCAGGGCTGGCCTTAAGCAAGTCCGACATGCTGTTTGCGGTATTAATCAGCACCATGTTCCAAATTCCAGCGCTGTTTTTCTTCGCCTCTTGGTCCGATCGTCACGGACGACGGGGGATCTATAAGTGGGGGGCAATTGTCACCGGACTGTGGGCATTTGTAATGTTTCCGCTAATTAATACCGGCTCATTGCCCTTGATTATCCTCGCCTTAGCGGGTGGTCAGGTTGCAATCGCCATGATGTATGGACCACAGGCTGCGCTGCTCACCGAGTTGTTCAGCACCGAAGTAAGATATTCAGGTGCTTCACTGGGTTATCAGTTGGGTGCAATTGTGGGTGGGGGGTTCGCGCCGATTATTGCAACTTCTTTGGTTGCGTTTGGCAGCACGGTGTGGGTGTCAGGATATATAGCGTGTGCTTGTGCGTTAACTTATCTCTCTCTGGTTTTGCTCAAAGAAACCACTGTTACGGATTTAGATAAAGTCGCTTAGGCGGCGGACATGGCTAGTTATTTGCCCGAGCAATAATGCTCGGGCAACTTAACTTTGGAGCTAAGGCGCAATGCCATTCAAAAATCTAATGCGGTGAATAAACCTGCGGCTTCTATTTGTCCTGCTATCTGCAATAACTTTCCTTCCTCTCCAGTCCCTGCGACTAATTGACAGCCCACTGGTAAACCATTTTTTGACATGCCCATGGGCAGACTAATTGCCGGATGACCGGTATCGTTGAATAGCGCAGTGAAGCCTAGGGTTTGGAAGAGCAATGACGAATAGGTGGATGGATCTGCGGCCATCATGTCTATACGGCCATGTGCCAGCGGCAGGCAGGCCATGGTTGGTGTCAGCAAGTAGTCGAATTTTTCTAACAGCTGATCTATAACGCGACCGTGTTGGTGGATCATTGCAACGGATGCTGCATAGTCTGTGCCGCTGATTTCTTTTGCGTATTGGTAGTTCTGCCAACTGCCTAGTTCAATATCTTCTTGCGTGATGGCTCTGCCGATTTCCGCTTGCTTGGCGTTAAGCATGGCGCCGACGTGACTGATGGCAACGATCCCATGAGCCTCTCGAACATTGTCTGGGTTCAAATCAACTTTAATCAATTCTACATAATGACCCAATTTTTCTAACTGCAACGCACTGGCTTTTGTTATATCTAATACTTCTGGATCAAGATCCGAGCCATTGAATGTGGTTAAGCAAAGGCCAATTTTTTGTGCTGGCAATGGTTCGTTTACTTGGCTGAAAAACGATACGCGTTGTTTAGGTACATGATAGGGGCTGCCTGACTCCGGTCCTGTGCTGATGTCTAACAATGCCGCGCTGTCGCGTACGGATTTGGTAATGGCGTGGGTGGTGGATAACCCTCCCCAACCTTCTAGTTGGATTGGTCCTAGGGGTACCCGGCCTCTCGTTGGCTTTAACCCTACAAGACCACAGCAACTAGCTGGAATGCGAATTGAGCCGCCGCCGTCTGAGGCGTGAGCCATAGGTAGCATGCCGGCAGCAACTAATGCCGCTGCGCCGCCACTGGAGCCACCGCTGGAATAACCATGTTTCCAAGGATTATGTGTAGGCCCAAAGAGTACTGGCTCGGTTGTGGTGGCGAGGCCAAATTCTGGGGTGTTGGATTTGCCGCAAATGACTAAGCCTGCGGCTTTGTAACGCTGAACGAGTGTCGAGTCCTGGGTCGCTATATTATCGCGAAACAGCCGCGAGCCGTTGCTGGTAACCACACCTTCGTATTGCATGCCTAAATCTTTCAGCGCAAAGGGCACACCAGTGAATGGGCCTTTGGGTAGGCCCGCATTAATAGCCTGTGTTGCCTGGGTATTCATTGATAGCACCATGGCATTAAGTGATGGATTCTTTTCTTCCAATAAGTTTTGCGCGGTTGCTAATGCCTGCGATGCGGTGACTTCACCTTGTTGAATAAGTTGTGCTAAGCCCAGACCGTCTAAGGCGCTGTATTCGTCTTTGTTCATAATGTTCTCTGTGCCTTTTTTTATCAGCTGCTCTGTTAAGAGGCTGAACTTCTAGAGGTTTTGCAAAGCATTCTGTAAACGACGTTTTAGTCGAAACAGATAAAGCCTTTGCTGATGGCGGTTTCACCCTGCTCGTTAAGCACTTGAAAGCTTAGGTGGTTATCGCCACTGGCGCTGAGTTGTAAGCGGATGGTTGAAGGCATTAGCACCATGGCTGCAAACCGACCGCCAATACGTTTTATCCGAGTTGGGTCGCCGCCTAGTCGCTCGTTAACAATACGGGTGACGGCCAATGCCAAGGTTGCGGTGCCATGCAATATTATGTCGGGCAGCCCTGCGGCTAAGGCGACGTTGCGGTCGGTATGAATGGGGTTCCAGATGTGTGCGCACTCAGTATAAGTGTGGGCCAGACTACCGGGGACATAGATCTCGTAGTTATATGCGCCGCTAATACTCAGTGCTGTCGGCAGGGCAGGGGCTAGGTTGCCTTGTTGTTCAAAACCATCGGCTCTTCCATCAATAACGTCTACACCTCGGTAGATACTTAGTTGATAGGTGGTGCATACCAGCTGTTGTTGGGCATCAAATGTATCCAGGCGCATGGTGTAGGCGCCGCCGGGCTTGATCGCATCGATGCCAATCATGGTGGCTTGAGTTGTCAGCAGTTCTCCCGCTGTGATGGGCCTGAAGATATGCAGATCATGGGCTGCATGGACACCGCGGCGAGACTCCTCGTCGGTAAGCGTATCCGCGGCAGCAAGTTCACGGGTAGCCAAAATAGGCGGCCATTCGAGGCATACAGGGAAAATAGGGTGGGCGATGACATTTGCGGCTGCCGTATCCATGTAAACGGGGTTTAGATCCCCTAGGCCGGCGGCGTAGGCCATGAGCCAGCGCTCGTCCACCCAATGGTCGATTCCGGCGGTTTGGCAACCAATCATCTTTTTATCTAGAGGCATACGCCCTCCTATCGTTGTTTTTGCCCCGTCAGGTGTCTAAGGGTTTCAGTCGAGCTTAAGACAATGAGAAGTTAGCACTCTGTGACCTTAGCCTAAAGCTTACGCGAAAATTGCGCCTTAACTTGGTTCGAAACTTTCCAGCACAATATTATGTTGCCTTCAAGACGCTGCAAAATTGCGCAACACAGACGAGCAACACGAATAAGTAGGAACTATAGGTAACGCAATTCAATAAGACCAAGAGCCAAAATTAAAGCTAGAGCGAAAACTCTTCGACCATAAGTAAGTGAGCCTATGAATCTTCAAGTATTAAACAAATTTATCCGCGTTGGTGAAGTTACTGTTATTGACCATCAAGGTCGGACTCATGTTTTTGGTGCTGGTTTGCCAAAAAGTAGTATTCGTCTTAATCGCGCTAACGCACTTTCGTACATTTTGCGTAACCCCGCCTTGAATATTGGCGAAAGCTATATTCAAGGTATGTGGGACGTGCCAGAGGGCCACACATTGCATGAGTTGATGACTTTGTTGCGGCTTAACTTTGATGCCCGGTTGAAGCCGCGAAAATCTTTGCGATGGTTACAAATATTGCCAATTATGCTCAGTACTTGGAACTCTTTGAAAGCCAGCCGACAGAACATCGCTCACCACTATGACTTGGACGAAGATTTATTTCGGGTTTGTTTAGACCAAGAAATGCATTACTCCTGTGCCTACTTTGCACAGCCTGATATGACTTTGGAGGACGCTCAACAAGCGAAGTCCTCGCATATTGCCACTAAGCTCAACCTTGAACCGGGTCAGCGGGTGTTGGATATTGGTTGTGGCTGGGGTAGTTTAGCTATGTATTTGGCAACACATTACGATGTTCAGGTGACAGGTCTAACCTTGTCTGTGGAACAGTTGCGGGTAGCCGAGCAAACTGCCAAAGAACGTGGGTTGGAACACAAAGTACGCTTTGTCTTGCAGGACTACCGCCACCATCAAGAGACTTATGACCGAGTGGTCTCTGTGGGTATGTTGGAGCATGTAGGGCGCAAGAATCTGCCTAAGTTCTTTGCCTGTGTGCGAGATTTTTTGACGCCCTCTGGAGTGGCGTTAGTGCATACCATTGGAAATGGTTATAAGCCGGGGATGGTTAATCCGTGGATTCGCCGGCATGTATTTCCCGGTGGCTATATCCCAGGGTTAGCGGATGTTGCCAAAGCTATTGAAGCTGCAGATTTACCCGCTACAGATGTTGAGGTGCTACGTGAGCATTACGCGCTGACTTTAGCTCACTGGTTAAAGCGATTTGCGGACCGTCGCGACGCCTTCGTCAGCGCCAAGGGCGAAGCTTTTTGCCGCATGTGGGAGTTCTACTTGATTTTGTGCCAAACGGGGTTCGAGGTGGGAGGCCTTGTAGTACATCAGTGGCAGCTGGCAAAAAACAATCAAGCGCTGCCTCTGACGCGTGCTTACTTGTATGGGCAAGCCAATTCAGCGCAAGTTGACCCTAAAGTCATCAGTTGTTGATCGGCTAGATGGTCTCTGCGGAGTTTTAAACACACGGTGCACTTGTTGCACTTTGCTAACTGAGACTTTGCTAACTGAGACTTTGCTAGCTGTGCACTTTGCTAATTGCGCGCTTCAGTGCGCGCAAGTCAGCTAGTTTCTAAAAATTCTCCCAGCCACGCTAGCAGTGGCATACAAACTAGGTTCCAGCTTAAGATGGGCCGTAGTAGGGAGAAAAAATATGCAGGTAGTACCCATGTCTGCGCCGTTGGGCGCCATTGTTAAAGACCTCGACGTGCGCAGTGTTGATGCCCAGTTATGGCCAACATTGAATGATCTATTCAATAAACATCATGTGTTGGTATTTCCAAATCAGGATTTAACCCCAGCGGACCATATGGCGTTTGCCCAGCACTGGGGCGAGTTAGTGCCGTTTCCATATGGTGGTATAGAGGGCTATCCGAATATTATTGAGTTGCGTAACAGCGGCAAAAAACGCGATGTGAATCAGCATTGGCACTCGGATATGACCTACGATCCAACACCGCCGAAACTCACCATGCTTTACGCTATTGAAGCACCAGCATTAGGTGGCGAGACGGCATTTTCTAATCAAATTTTGGCCTACCAAGAGTTGTCGGACGGCTTGCGCGAAGTGGTAGATGGTCTGGTGGCCCTGCATTCCGCAGAAGAGTTAGCGCGGCTTTATGGGGCTGATCCTGCCGAGGCTTCCCGGGCCGAGCACCCGGTTGTGCGCACACATGACGAGAATGGCCAACGTGGGCTTTACGTTTGTCGTGCATTCACGCAGAAGTTTCGTAACTGGTCTAGAGAAGAGAGCAGGACGTTGCTGGAATATCTATATCAGCATAGCGTGCGCGCTGAGTTTCAGGCGCGGCATCAATGGCGTCCTGGTGATTTAGTCATGTGGGACAACCGTTGCCTGCTGCATTATGCGGTGCATGATCATGCTAATGAGCCACGGATTATTCATCGTCTACAAATACAGGGAAACACACCTACATGAGCCTAGTAGTTAGTAGTTGGCACGATGTGGTGGGTCTTGCAGAAAGTTTGGCTATCCCAATGCCGGCAAATGCCTGTGCTAGTGAAGCTGAATACTTAGCCCTGTGGAAAGCATCTTTAGCCACACAAGAGCCGTTAGATTTATTAGCTATGGCGGTAACGGGTGGTTTATTGGCCGACCGTATGGCTTGGGTATTTGTGGGCGGATATCAAAGCGCTATTCGGCACACTTTTATGCGCGAGGCTTTTTCTGGTTGGGGTGCGTTTGCGGTTTCTGAAGATCGTAAGGGGCAGCCGCCGTTGCCCGGTGTCACATTACATAATTCCGCCCAAGGTGATGTGGTATCGGGTTACAAAACTTGGGTGGCCTGTAGCGACAGTGTTGAACATGTGGTGATTAAGGCGGGGGCTGGCGCGGACGCCGGCTATTTTAATATTCACCGCTCTACACCCGGCCTAACTGTGACCAGCAAACATGCGGTTGCAAACCCCGGCAGCTTTTTGGCAGAGATGAGTCAAGGCATTGCGCATTTGCAAGATGTTGCAGTAGGTCAAGTGTTAGATAATTTGGAAGTTGTGCGCTTCGGTATTCGTGAAACCCTTTATATTTATTGTGCTTTTTGTGCCCATGCGGGTCAGTTTTATCCGAGCCAAGTAGACGTGGAAGTTTGCGCTGAGCTTATTCTGCGACTGGGTGCCTTGTTGAAAGATTTACCCACAGATCAGATGGGTCTTGATGAACTGAAAGCGGTGGATGTGGCCGTACAAGATTTGCTCGGGCAGATCTCTCCCAATGCAATAGATTCAAATTGGGCTAAGGATCGCCAGTTGATCGCTATGTATTCACCGGGCATTCAAAAGCGAGAAATGACTTAACGGTTAAGCGTTAGAGTCAGCTTTATCTAGTAGTTGTAAGTATTAGTCGTAAGTATTAGCTGTAAGAACTGCTGGCGTTGTAATAAGAGCAACTCCGGCGGGTTTGCCAGAGTTGCCACTTTCGACAACTGTGTGAGAAGTCTTTTTAGGAGTTCTTTTTAGCAGATTTGGTTAGCAAATCTTTTTTGGCAAATCTAACCAGAAAGCCTTTTTAGGAAACCTTCCTAGGAAACCACTGATCCGCCATCACAGGTGATGACGTCACCAACTGTGAAGCCACAGGCTCTAGAGCTTAAGAATATGGCCAAGCCCGCAATGTCTTCGGCTGTACCGACTCTGCCGCGTGGATTGCCTTCACTTACGCTAGTCCAATCGGTGTTTTCCGCATCGCCGCCGCCGCCAACGCCCGCGCTGAGCATAGACGTTGGAAAAGGCCCCGGTGCAATACCATTAACAATGATGTTGCGCTTAATCAAATGCGCAGCCAAAACCCGTGTCAGGTGGTGTACGGCAGCTTTTGATGGGCCGTAAGAGAAATTGTCAAATACGGGTGTCTTAATGCCATCTACGGAACCAATGTTCACCACATGCGAAGGGATTTCGGTATGGGCATTTTTCTCTAACAATGGCAGCAATTTCTGAGTTAGAAAAAACACCCCTTTAACATTTGTGTCCATGACCTTGTCCCAGCCGATTTCTGGAAATTCTTCTAGTGGTGCACCCCATGCTACGCCTGCGTTGTTGACCAGAATATCTAGGTGATCTTCGCGTTCTTTGAAAGCTGCTGTAAACCCCTCTATGCCGGCCAAATTAGACATGTCTGCTGGCAGTGAAATACATTCCCCACCGTAGGTTTCGCTGAGTCGTGCAGCGGTTGCGTCGCAAACTGCGGCTTTACGTGAGCTGATATAAACCTTTGCTCCGTTGGCTAAATAACCGGCAGCAATCATTTCGCCAATGCCCCGCGAACCGCCAGTAACGATGGCAACTTTGCCTTCAACAGAAAATAAATTGTTCAATGTGTTCTCCCCATAAATGTAATGACCTCCTGAGCTGCAAGAAGGCTCAAGCTTGGGTTAAGGATAAACTAAATGGTTGCTGCTTTCGGCAGATAAATAGGTTGGTTCGGTTTTAGCCATGGTTTGGTTCTATGGGTTTTGGGTAAAAGTCAGTTTCTGAGAAAAGGTTCAAAAAAATAGTTAAAAAATAGCGCTCAAAAAACATACAACATTCAACGGAATAACTTTGTGTCGCAGACTACGCAATGACTTTCGGTTTAAGATGTAGCCAAATTTTGCTTTAGGAGAGTTAGGTGAGCGATATACAACAAGGCGATGGGCCGCAAATGTTAGTGGGCGAATTCAGGCATCCGCGACAAATGCTTGGGCATCAGGAATATGACGGTCATTTGTCTATTCACGACGACAAAATGGCCGCGGATTTAGGCTTTGCTGGCGCACCTATCGAAGGGCCAACACATTTCAGTCAATTTGTGCCGTTGCTGCACGAAGTATTTGGTGATGCATGGTTTGAGCGTGGCTGCATCAGTGCGCATTACCAAACCATGGTAGTGGAGGGCGAAGAAGTCAGAGTCATGGTCGAGCATGTATCGGACGTTAATCAGGTGGCGCGAATTTCAGCTGAGAAACGTGACGGCACTCCGGTATTAACCGGTACTGCTTCGTTGGGCCCAGACTATGGCGACACAGAGTTGGATGTTCGCCGAGGTCGCCTGCGTCCGTCCGAGCAATTGGTCATTCTGAGTGATGTTGAAGTAGGTCAACTAGGCGCAGGCAATCCTGAACAAGCCAGTATGGCCATGGATCAGAATATGGGTGATATGTACCCGTTTAGCCTCGAGCAAAAGCTGCAAAAAATCACCGAGAATCACGCCTATTACGGCGCAGACAACCCTTGGGGCAAAGCAGTTATGCCTTTAGAAATGATTAGTGTGTTAACCCAATACACCAGTGGCCAGTCTGGTTATCGAACCAAGGGTCCAGCAGTAGGTTTGTTTGCGGGCCAGGAAATAAAAATGATCAATGGACCGTTGTTTGTAGATCACGAATATTTGCTAGAACGCGAAATTATTGCCTTGAGTGAGAGTCGAAGAACCGAGTCTAACTGGATTATGACCCGGGTATTTGATGCCCAGACTAAGGTTCTGGTAGCGGAAGTCGTCTTGAATTCGGCAACTCTGAAAGATTCTTATGCCAAGTATGCGGAAGAAGCGGCGATGCTAGGTAAAGATTTGAGTGCTTAGAGCCTAGTCTAAAAGCCTAGTCTAAAAGCATAGTCTAAAAGCCTAGTTTGAAAGTCTAGGTTTGAAAGTCTCGGTTTGAAAAGTAAATCTGCAAGCTAGATCTGAGCTAGCAGATCCGAAAATGCAAATCGGAAAATTAAGACCTCAAAAGCTAGAACGAACAATTTGTCGGGCAATTGCGTCACTGTGAAAAGGATGGAATTGCCCGGCGGGTTTTAGTTGCCACAACCCTTGCTGGGTCGAATAGCTACAGGCTAAAGCAAAAGTGCTTAGGCCTGCTGAGTCTGACGCTGTTCCCCATGGGAATTGCCGCTGCCATTTGCCGGCAACGGTTGTTTGGCTTTCTGGCGTGCAAGATGCGAGATCATGCCGAGCATTTCTTGGCGATCTAAACCGGCTTGAATGCGTGCTTTTGCGTTGCGTTTTCTACCGCGCAGCATGTAGCGAAAAATGGTGTTGCGAATCTTTGGATCTTTAAGAAAGTCCCCTGGCTTTTCTACCAAATTCACCGTCCGCATGATGCCTCTGTGCACATGCAGGTGATAACGTGCAGCGGCAACAAGGGCGTCGCCAAAGGCCAAAGTGAACCATTTTTTGATGGTTGTAGCTTTGTCTAACGCCACGCCTTTTCGTGTTGCGTTGGCGCGCCGAATGCCTCTCTTGTCTTCTGTTAGGCTGGCATCAAATATTGGTCGAATTTCTGCAATAGTGCGCTTTTTGAAGGCCAGTGCGCGTTGCCAAGGGTCGTTATTTTCAGCCAAAACATCGGCCAAAATATGCGCGTGCAATGTGCCTGTGCTGCAGCCTCGGCCATACAATGGGTTGGTGCGCGAAGCGGCGTCGCCTACAGCAAAAAAGTTAAGCAGTTGTGGCCCATCTTCATGCACGTAGTCGCGCCAAACTGCGTGGATTTGACCGATACCAAATGGATCCGTTGTGGCGACTGCATTTTCTTTATCAATCCATGGCTTAACGCCGGGAATGCTTTCGCAAATGGCATCAAATAAAGCAGGATCTTTTACCGCTTGGCGTAATTCGTGTTCTTCGTTATGAATGCAAATAATCAGTGCAAAGTTACCGTTGTCGCCAGGGAAAACGCCATATTTGAGATAGCCTAAATCTCCCGCAGAAGGGTTTTCACTGTCACGTTTGGGTTCTGCAACCCCGGGTTTCAGGGCGTAGTGACGAGTGTAATAAACTATCTCTGCATCGTCGCGTTCTTCGGTAACCCTCGCACCTTTACTGCTCAACCATTTGTTGAACTTACCTGCGCGCCCGGTGGCATCAATGATCAGGTCCGCAAAATGTTGTGTTTTCTCATTGGCGTTGTTTCTGTCTGTGAGCTCTAAGCCCACTGTAACAAGGGCTTTGTCAGGTTGTTGCCCTTGCTCCTCTACCAATATGTCGGTGACATAAGTAGTGTTGGCGACCGTCAGTGTCTCTTCTCGCTCTACATAGCGACGCAATACAGTTTCTATAGTTGCGCGCCTGCACATCAAAACCCAAAGCTGTTCATCTCCCGGCTCGGGGGTGTATTGGCTTTGCAGGTGCCCGGGCACCATGTCCTCGAAACCCACTTTGCGGGCGCCTGCGTCTAAAAGTTCTTGCAGCAGATCTGGGTAGTGTTCGGCCAAAAGATTACACATTAGACCCAAGAATGCATGGGGGTGCCTGAACTGAGCAGCACCTCGACGTTGCCAATTAAAAAATGCTTGTTCTGCATCGCCTTCGGGTGGCGGCACATCGCGCTCAAACAAAGTGACAGCAAAGCCTCTGCGCGAAAGGGCTAGCCCAGTGAACATGCCGCATATTCCAGCACCAACTACAGCGATTGATTGACTCATAATTAAACTTAAAGTTGAACTTACAAATTGAACAAGTGATTTGCCTCTTAAACTAGCACTAAATTTGCAAAAATTGGCAGTGAAATGTTGAAAAAATGTGGTTTTTCTACCCAGTTAATATTCTTGCAACATCCCATATATCTCTTTCTGGTGTAATATATTTCGCTTACTAAAAGAATGATTCAGAGGGGATATTGATGTTGAAATCTGTGCAATTGGGCAATAGTGGCTTGCGCGTGTCGCAGCTTTGTTTGGGTACTATGAACTTTGGTATTCCAGGAAGAGGGCACCAAGGGGATTGGACATTAACCACGGATGAAGCCCGACCCATTTTTCAGGCTGCCATAGAGCATGGCCTAAACTATTTCGATTGTGCAGACATCTACGGTCTAGGCGCTTCCGAAGAAGTGGTTGGTGCACTGCTGCGTGAGCTGTTGTCCAGAGACGAATATGTGTTGGCAACCAAGGTATCTATGCCTATGGGCCGAGGCGCTAATCAGGGCGGCTTGTCGCGCAAACATATTATTGAAGGGGTTGAAGCGAGCCTGAAGCGACTAGGCGTCGATTACGTAGACCACTTAGTCATTCACCGCCATCCACATGGAATACCAGGGCAGGCTCAAGCGCCTATTGAAGAAACTCTGGAAGCCCTCCACGATTTGGTTAAAGCAGGCAAGGTCATGTACTTAGGTGGGTCTTCAATGTTTGCTTGGCAGTTTGCGGAGTTACAGTTAACCGCGCAGATGAATAATTGGACCAAATTTGTCTCCATGCAAAATCACTACAATTTGGTCTATCGGGAAGAAGAACGCGAGATGAACCCCTACTGCGCCAAGACAGGGGTTGCCCTCACACCTTGGTCGCCACTGGCTCGGGGTATTCTAGCGGGTACTTATCAAGGTGGTTTTGGCGGCGGCAGTACCAGTCGCTCACAGGGCCAAGATGTTAAAAGAACAGAAAGCCTGTATCACGGCGACCACGTATTTCCTGTAGCGGAACGTGTCATTGAGATTGCAGCGAAATACGAAAAAACACCGGCACAAATTGCTGTTGCTTGGTTGATGAACAAGCCAGAAGTGACCTCGCCCATTGTTGGGGTGTCTAAAGTGGCCCAGCTAACAGATTTGGTCGCTGCCGCGCAGATAGTAATAGAGCCAGAAGACATGGCTTATTTAGAAGCACTCTATCAACCAGTAGATAACTTGCTGTCCATTGGTAGTTCATAGCTACGTTGCAAATAATGGGATAGTCCTCTAGTTGCCAGCAGGCAGCTAGGGGTCTTGGCGGCAGGCTCTGGAGAGACCGGGAGATCTTTTAGTAGCAGGGCTTTGAGGTCCAAAAAAGCCGAAAAGCTAAAAGGCTATTAAGCTAAGAAAGCTAAGAAAGCTAAGAAAGCTAAGAAAGCTAAGAAAGCTGAGAAAGGGGAAGGCAATGGGTATTCAGATACAATCATGCGACTCAAGTTTGGGCGCAGTAGTGACCGGCATAGACCTCAATTCATTAGATGATCAGGGTTGGTTGTCAGTAGAGGCGGCGTGGCATCAGCATGCGGTGCTCATTTTTCCGCAGCAGCACATCAGTGAAGAACAACATGTGGCGCTAGGGCAACGCATTGGTCCTATCGAAATTCTTGCCGAAAATCGTAAAGCCGTTGCCATCAGTAATCAAAAGCCTGATGGGGAGTTGTTAGGCCCTGACAGCGGTTACTACCAAATTTTGCGTGGCAATGAAGGCTGGCATACAGACAGTTCCTATATGCCGGTTTCTGCTCGGGCGTCAATTTTGGCCGCGCAAGTTTTGCCAGATGCAGGCGGGGAGACTCAGTGGGCCGATATGCGCGCCGCTTATCAATCGTTATCAGGGGAAATGCGTCAGCGCATTGAGGGCCTTGCAGCCCATCACTCATTGTTTCATTCACAAGCAAAAATTGGTCACAGTGCTGGCTCAGGCTCTAGTTATGGCTTGGGCGATCAAACACCGCCACTGCGCCCTTTGGTGAAAATACACCCCGCCACGAACATGCCCAGCTTATATATCGGTCGTCATGCGTATGGTATTCCCGGTTTAAGTGAAGCTGACTCTGAAGCATTGTTGGCAGAGTTGGTAGAATTTGCCTGCCAACCGCCCAGAGTGCTGACCCACAGTTGGACGCCCGGAGACCTAGTGATATGGGACAACCGCTGTGTACTCCACCGTGCACGACCCTATGATTACAGCCAGCCTCGGGTCATGCGCCATGTGCGCGTGACAGGTGATCCAGTCACAGAGTCGGGTTTAAAGGGTTAGTCTAAGGGCAATGCCACGAGTAATTTGATTACCAATACTGATTGCAGGATTGGGAGTAGGGTTGCTAGCGGGCATTACTAACAGGAATTGCTAGTGAATTTTGGACTCATCCTCTGGGTTCGCTGGGGCTGTCATGGCTTTCATGGCTTTCATGGCTTTCATGGTACTTAGTACCTCCGTAAATTCCACATTATCTCTCTTCCTCTGGGTAAGTGCGTCGGGTGATCTAAAATTCAGAAGATGCCTCGACATAATTAGCGGTGAAAGAGAAGGTTGTTTCTTTTCCCACTTGCCTTATGCAGGCACAAAAAACCCACCGAAGTGGGCTAGGAGGGTGATTTTCTGTGGCAGATAACAAATTGTTATCTGCTGACCACTGCTAAAACACTGATTCAGTGGTGATAACAGGAAATCCATGAGGGGATAGTCCACTACTTGAAAAAGTGCTGAACCGGTTGAAGGCGCTTTTGCTAAAAGCATTAAGCTCTCCACCGACTGTAAAAGAGCCAAAATTAATGACGCCCAATTTAAGTTGGTCTTTGTAGAAATCTTTTGCCTCTCTATTTTTTTTGCTTTCTTCATGACGCTGGCACTGATTGCTTAACGATACTTTGGAAGTAATTTGTTGATTCCAAGGGGAGCCTCTAACACTACCTCGCACCGGAGTTGCTGTTACTCGTACATCAGCCCGTGACCGGGTGTTGATTTGATAGCTCCAACCAAAAATGGAAAAGCTAAGGTTAGTAGGATCCACTCTAGGCTCGACTATTACAGTTACCATCGCCCCTTGAGGGTTGTAGACATCTAGAAACCTATAAGTGTCTATTCCGCGAGAGTTAGCGGCCCAAGCATTGTGATTTTCTAAGACCATTGCGCCGAATACGGCAAACTGGTTAACGTCAGTGCAGTGTGGGCAAGTAGCGTCGGCAGAAACGCGGCTGCCGGTGTTTCTAACTTCTTTACCACAAGTAAGAGTTGCTGCGTTTACTGAAGCGGAGAATGCTAATCCACCCAACAAAATAAGAGTTAATCTAAGCATTGATTATCTCCCATATTTGGGTGCTACCGGTCGTATCACGCTGCATCTCAGCCATAGATTTCAGAGCCATACCGACCACTTCATCTAGGCCAACCAGCACGGAATCAATTTCGTCTGAAGAGATTTTTCTAGATTCAAGAAACGACTTAAGGCCCAATTCTTCTGGCGCGGCCCTAGGATCGCCTAAACGTGCTGAAATACGTTCTAGAACAATCCGATTGGCAAAGTCTTGTACAACGTCGTTCGTCGGACGACGCTCATCAATACTTATTGAGTGATACCGCCTTCTGGAATATTGTAAGATCGGACCAGATTTTTCGGAAAGTGCGGCAGCTTGCAACGCAAAATGTATTCCTTCTTGTTTATCAGTCGCGTACCGACTTGCAAACACGGCAGCAGCAGGGTCTAGATCTTCAGTGACAAGTTTCTTTAGCGTCGCTAAATCAAGATTCGAGTATGGATGCTCAGGAAATTGAAACTCAGAAATGCACCCCTCTGATACATATTCTTCACCATATAGGCCCTTTATCGCCCGTGGTTGCCCACAGACTTCGCCAATTTTTGGGTTGAAAGGTACAACGTGCAGTTTGTTGTATGCGGCAATTTCGCGTTGAGTGAGGTCGTCGAGCAGATGGGCATGACCTGTCAACATAGGATCACCACCAAACCCTTGCATTATGTCCGTGTAACGCGCCTTCATCGCCTCCCAATCAATGCTCGCTGGGTCAATGTCAGCAAGCTCTGCTTGGGTTAATTCACGCTTAGTGCTGTGTTCCTTTGTCGCGTTCAAAGATTGCTCAACTTGAGCGATGTCCTTCTTGATTTCAGTCACCTGGTCAGGCGTTTGAATAGGTGCCTGCTGGGCCAGCCCTGCTTGCTCTGGCTTTCCTTCGTATTGGTACGCGACCATTGCTGCCGCAGTAACGGCAACAGTTAGGGCGTACTTTAAGTACTGGTTCATATGCTTTTCCCTCCACGGTGTTTCATATGCTGCCAGCGGGCCAAACGCAGCATTGTGTTTGGCATTGTTGACTAACCAATCCGTACACCTGTAGGGCTTAGATGTATTGGCTTATGGATGAACGGCATGAAAAGGCGGATGAAATATAGTAGTTGTGTTATCAACGCTGTAGGGTGTTGCTGGCTGTATTTAGGCGCGGGGGCGTATGTTCGGTTACGCAGAATTTGACTTAAGGTGGTTTGGGGCGTGCTTTGTGCCGGTTCTTTTTTTAACCGACAGGGTATGTGGATCTTATGGTTACAGTCATCCGCAAGGTGCGCGCCATGTCCGGGTCTCTGGTGATCCAGCCACAGAGTCGGGTTTAGAGGCTTAGTCGAAGGGCGAGGCTACGAGTTATCTGGTCTGCACAACTGATTGCAGTCGTAGGAGTAAGATCGCGAGCAGGGGTGCTAGTGAATTTTGGGCTCACCCTCTGGGTTCGCAGTGCCTGCCATGGCATTCATGGCACTGACACTGGCATAGAGCGCAACGCAATATGGTACTGCGTAGGTAAGCAATATTTTCAGTATTGCGCCGCCACTTAACGTGCCAGCCAGAATACTATCCCCATGATTGATCAACGCCAATAGTGAGCCCACCACAAGGCTTGTGCGTATGGCCCTAGCTTGCACGCCTGGTGCAAAAATCAGTGCTCTAAGGGACATTTGATTCAACCTATTCTGTTATACGCACTTTTTAATTCAAATAGGGGTTGGTGTATTGATTAGCTCAGCGCAGCTAACGCGAAAAGCCCACCTAACGTGCCCGCCGCTGTGGCTTGCTGGAATGTCTTTGCTGACAGTTGATCTAGTGTTTCTTTTGGGTCAGCGCCGTCTAAGGTTTGACGCAAAATACCCGTTTCTATAACCGTGGCGTAGACGATAAAACCGAATACTGAACTGACCAATGCAATGCGCCCAAGACTGTCAAAGGGAATGGCGATAATCAAAAGTACTAACAACGTCCAATGTAATACCCAGCCGCCAAAGCTCATCCAGTGAAATTGACGCTGATCATTAATAGACATATCAAAGTTAAAGCGGAATAACGAAAAGCTTCTGGGCATGACCCGCGGTGCTACCGCGCCAGATAACTTAGCGCCGGTGTAATGACCCCATTCGTGAAAGAGCGCACCGAGTATGTAGCCGACAAAAATGGCGTCGCCAATGCTCAGTAGTTGTGCAAACCAAAGACCTGAGAATAGGTACCAAGTATCTGCGGCAGCCCAGACAGAGAGGGCGATAAGGGCTATGCCAATATCACGAGATAACATTGAGAACAGGCTGGGTTCTGGTCTGGTTCTAGATTTACTCTCTTCCGTCACAATGCTTTCCCCTGCTTAATTTGTTTTTTGTTAGCTGGTGTAGCCAGCGTTCTTAGATAGCTTAGATAGCTGGCTTTTATAGTTGAATTTTTTGGTCAGCTTTTCAAGTTGGCAATTTATACCCTTAATTGGTTAGGTCATGCTACCGCCGGGTCCTAGGGCTCGCCGTTAATATTCGTTTCGCTAGGCGGTTATCTGCACGCTGACGCCACCAATACCTACGCTGAAATCTCCGCGAAAGTCTCCGGGTGCAAAGGGCGTTTTGCCGTAAGCGCCAGTAATAATGTATTGATTTGGTGCCAAGGTGTGACCAAAGCGGTGGAGTCGGTTGGCCAAAATGCTGAGTGATTCGAAGTGATCGTCAATGTGACCTTGGCTAGCTACGCTTTCCACTAATTGCTCGTCTTCGCCCTCGCTTTGGCTATACAGGGCGACTTCAAGTTTAGTTAACTCTGCCGTGGTATTTGCCAATGGTACTGTGTCGCCGACGACGATACCCCAATTAGATAGGTTGTCGGAAACTCTTAAACCTGCTGAACAGCCAGGGGGGAGGCGCTTTTGGTTGATCTCAAACGCTGGTGCCAAACCTGCGATGGCAGTTTTTGCGCTATCGGGGGTGGCTGCTTCGCCTAAATAGTCCGCCATAACAAAACACAGTTCATTTTCGACTCCACCTTTATATAAATCTTTGCGTGGAATGCTGGCACCACTCATGAGTGCGCGACTACGCAATACAAAGCCAAATGGGCGAATGCCATCGCCCAGTGCGTTGCGCGACTCTCCAGACGTCATACCTATTTTCCACCCGGCAAGTTCTTCGCCTTGTTCCAACCAGCGCTCCAGTAACTGCAATTGCAGCAGTTGCCCTTCGTCAGCACTGAGTTCAGGCGCCTCAAACAGTGGGGCTGGATCAAGATCTGGGTTTTGGTGTAAGGCCCATAGGGTATCGAGAATATTCTGCATGGTGGCTCTAAGTTGTCTAAATCGTGTGGCGCAAGGTTAGCGCATTTTCGGGTTAGATGAGAAACCCACCGTTGGTTGGGTTGTTAACAGTCATCGGTAATTCCAGGGCTACGTTTACCTTGGTCGAAATTTAGCTAGCCAGCCCGTTTACATCTTTGGCTATGTCCGTGGTTAACATTCATGGGTTGCTACACATGGCCTATTGCCGGTAAGTTTAGGGTTCTTGTGCGTCGTATGGGTGTTGGTACACCGCGACAAAATTGTTAACTGGGAGATTAATCATGGCCTATGCACCGCAACAGCGACCTTATTACGACGCTGACAGTCACATTATGGAGTTACCTGACTTTCTGAAAGCGTATGCGGACCCTGAAATCCGTGACGAAATACCTTCTGTTAGCTACAGCGCATCGGTAGTTACTGAAGATGAAGTTGCTGTGATTATGGACCAAGGTGGTAAGCATTCGGCCGAGCATGTGGCTGCGCAAATTGCCATGGGTGATGCGCTGATTGAAAACTCCAAAGAAATTCAAGCTTTGGGCGCATTCAACGGCCCTGACCGTTCTGCGGCGTTAGATTTGCTTGGTTTTAAAAAGCAGTTGGTGTTTGCAACGCATTCAGTGGCGTTTCCATTTCACCCTAGCTCGAAGAAAGATCCCAAGTTGCGCTACGGTGCGACTCGTGCGCATAACCGACATATGTTGGACTTTTGTTCTGCGGATGATCGCTTAATGGGTGTAGGCATTGTGCCTTTAGACAACCCTGAGCTGGCGATTCAAGAAGTAGAGTGGGCCATTAAAGAAGGCCTGCAATCTATTTGGATACCTCACCGCGCACCCATTGGTCACTCACCAGGTCACGTCGATTTAGAAGGCTTTTGGGCCAGATTGGCCGAAGCGGGCGTGCCTTTTGTATTGCACGTAGGGGGAGCGCCTTTGCAGGTGTCTAAAGATTGGGGTAATAACGGTCGTGCACCGGTTAAAGACTGGCTTGGTGGTGGCGAAAACGTACGCACCAAAGATGCGGCGGTACTGCATCAGACCCCCGAAATGTTCCTTAGCGTTATGATGCTTGACGGTGTATTTGATCGTCACCCAGGCCTTCGCGGTGCAGCTGTAGAACTGGGTGCAGGCTGGGTACCAGAGATGTGCCGTCGTCTAGATTGGGTAACACGCATTTATGGTCGCTCTGATAAGTCTGTGCGTTTTGACCGCACGCCTTCACAGCAACTCATAGAGCAAATGGCCTTTACGCCGTTTTCTCACGAAGACGTCGCCTATCTAATGGAAGATTCACATCCCGATCTATACCTATTTTCCAGTGATTACCCACACTTGGAAGGCACCAAAGATCCAATAGGTCGTTTTGAACGGTTCTTAGAAAACTCAGAGCCTTCAATACGCGATGCCTTCTACGCGGAAAACTTCCTGCGCCTCTGGCCAAGTGCGCGCGTAGACTAGTGCTAAAGGATTAGCCGCAAACCTTGAAAAGCTAGGCCAGAGTACGTGGCCTTCTTTTTGTTAAAGAGTGCGCGCGTAGACTAGTGCTAAAGGGTTAGCCGCAAACCTTGAAAAGCTAGGTCAGAGTATCTGGTCCTCCTCTTGTTAAAGAGTGCCTGCATAGACCAGTATTAGCGCTCTGTCTTAAACCCTTAGGCTAAGAAAAATTTCGCTGAAGGGTTTATCGTCTGGGTTCAAGAACGGATCTGGAATTGATGACCATTAATAGACTTTGGAAAAAGACAGTCTATTTGTCTGCATCTCTCATAGCCTTGGGTTTGCTTGCCGCTACCTTGATTTTTTGGTTCAGCTGTCCCTGTGACCGTCTGCTCGGTGGCCCGCTGAAAGGCGAGTTGGTCAGTGCGCCTGTTTCGGACTGGTCTTTTGCTAACGATGCGCCTCTTTGCCAAAATCAAGTGGACGCTATTATCCCTTGGTCGGTCAATCTCAACTGCCTGTCCGAAGGCGGTCAGCTTTATTTAAGTTGCGCGTGTTGCGAGGGCAAGTGGTGGCTTGAAAGCTCAAGCTAATCCGGCACCTTTATTGAAGAGGGTTTTTAAAGGGTTTAAAAGACCTTTACGAGAAAAAGTCTTCTGCAAGAGAAGGCCTTCTGCGAGGGAAGGCCACCCTAATTGCTGGTGCCGGCAAGGCAGTGTCAGATGACTAGCTAGGCTCAAAGAACATAGAGGTACGACCGCCATCTACCACTAGGTCGTGACAGGTGACAAATCGCCCTGCATCACTGGCCAAATAAAGAGCCGCCTCGGCAATGTCTAGCGCGTGGCCCGTTTTCTGCAACGGTACAGAGCCCGCCAAGCTCTTTTCAAGCTTCGCCATTTTGCGTTCATTCTCTTCATCTGAGAGCGTATTGGCTCTACCCGAACCGCCCCAAAAAATTGGCGTAGCAATGGCACCAGGTGAAATTGAATTCACTCTGATGTTATGCCCACCTAACTCTATACCAGACATTTTACTGAAATGAGTTACGCCAGCTTTTAGTGAAGAGTAAAGAGGATCACCTTGGCGATGGCGCAGTGCGGCGATACTTGAGTTGTTGATGATGCAGCCGCCGCCATTGGCTTTCATAGGTTCGATGGCATATCGGGTGCCGAGAATGACGCTTGAGAGCAATAGTCGAACACCATAGTCAATGTGCTCTTGGCCAATTTCGTCAATGGGCGCGCCCACTGGCCCGCCAGCGTTGTTGAACAAAATGTCCAGCTTGCCGAATTCAGCTACGGTAAATTCAACGCTTTTACGAATATCGTCTTCTTGGGTTACGTCGGCTTCAACGTAGAGTGTACCTTGACCGATAGCGTCAGCTAACGCTTGGCCCTTTTCCTTTGAGCGCCCGCTGATGACAACTTTTGCGCCTTCGGCGACAAAAAGTTTCGCTGTCTCTGCGCCAATGCCACTGGTGCCGCCGGTAATAAGGGCAACTTTGCCCGCTAATCTATCTGCCATAATGTCTCCTAGTTGGGTCGTCGTTGTTTTTTTGACCCTGATTGCTGGTTTAGGTGAATTTGCATAACCAATGTGGGCAGGCAATTTTTTGCCTGCCGGTAAATTTGTTAAAGCTTACCTTAAACAAATAGCGCCAGCAGCTAACCTGTCCCATAGCCAAGGCAAAAGTGCGCTAGCGGCGTAGTAATGGGGTTGAAAAAGGCCCAATACAACCACGTATCTAATTACATACCCCGCGTATCAGATAGTTATATTCCGCTGCCTAAAGCTCTTGTACAGAAAGTGCTAGTCATTGCTTTTGTCGTCACCGTTATTTGTTGGCGACAGAAAATGCCTAAATCGGAATGAAAAGAAAAGAAAAGAAAAGGAGAAGAGAATGTCTGAAGACTCTAAAGAATCAACAACGGGTAAGGCGCATGAGGTTGGTCATAGCGCAGATGAGCTGACCGCAGAAACAGGCCGTTGCCTGTGTGGCGCGGTTTCCTTCACAGCAGCACAGGTAGACCCGGGAATGCATGCGTGTCATTGCAGTAATTGTCGTCGCTGGACGGGCGGGCCGAGTCTCTCGGCAAACGCAGCCGGTGTGGTGTTTGAAGGCACAGCCTACCTCACAGTGTACGAATCTTCCGCTTGGGGTGAGCGTGGTTTTTGCCGCAAATGCGGCAGCAGCTTGTTTTTTCGTCTCCAAGGCAGTGACCGCTACATATTGAATCACGGGTCTTTTGACAATCCAGATCACCTAAAAGTGGTCGGGGAAATTTATATTGACGAAAAGCCCAGTAGCTACGATTTTCAAGGTGAGCACAAAAGACTCACTGGCGAAGAGTTCTTGGCGTCTCTAGGCATAACGCCAGAGTAAGGTGAGCAGTCTCCGAGGCGCTGTTGCTGTAGCTGTTTCTCTGGCTATTTCTCTATTTGTTTTCTATCGGTCCTCTAACTGCCCCTTAATTGTCCTCTGGTGGCCTATACATTGAATTGATATTCTGCTCGCTTCAGTTAGTTCTTTATACTTCGGAGGTAGTCAGTGGCGTTTCAAATATATAACTCATCGGCGGCTAATTACGGCGAGCACGACGCGGCTATGCAGGCCTATCAGCAGGCGGGTACTGAGCGTGCTCTTGCTATGGACAATCGCGGTCCTGTGCGTTTCACGCCTAGTGGTGAATTGCACCCAGATATTCTTGAATCCTATACGCGCCATGGCTTTTATATTTTGACCGGGGTGATGAGTGAGGTTGAGTTGGCGGATCTTGAGGCCGACGTTCAGGATATGTGGGAGCGTAGTCCGGTTACTAAGGGTGCAGAGGTTGACGCCCAGGGACGCCCAGCTTTGGGCCATGGCTGTCATTCTCGCAACCTTTCTTGGGTGCGTCCTTTAAGTGATCCTTTGGGGGGTACTGCTCACTCTAATGGTCGTCATCCGGCTAAGATGATTGAGCCCGATGCGCCAGAGGGCGCGCCTAAGCACGTCCTGCAATTGGTGTTGGGTTCGCTGCAGTTTTCTGACGCGTGTTTGCGCGCTTATGGTCACCCAGATTTGCTGCGCGTTGCGGCGGGTATTAATGGCGACGACTTTGTGCCGTTTAACGAGGCGGTGTGGGTTAAGCATCCTCGCTTGGGCGGTTCTGTGGCTTGGCATCAAGATGCCTTTACCCATTGGCAAAGCCCTGATTTAGACGCCCACACCCATGGCTTTAATTTCATGGCGCAAGTTTATGGCTCAAACGCGGCCAATGGCCTGTGGGTTTTGCCCGGTTCTCACGTGCAGGGCAAAGTGGATATTAAGGCCATGGTAGATGCTGTGGGTTCAGATCGCTTGCCTGATGCCGTTCCTGTTATTTGTGCGCCCGGTGACGTGGCCATTTGCAATCGCCAAGCCATTCACGGCTCTTTTGCCAACACCAGTGACGATATGCGGGTGACCATTAATATGGGCTTTCACCGTAGGGCAAGCGTGCTGGATGTCTTTGGTGGTGGTGTCCACAACGATCCCGAACAATATACCGCTGAACGTATCGATCATCGTGCTCGTTTGATCAGCTACGGTATTGATGCACGTAGCCAGCGTTTTCCAGATGAAACTCCTTATGCTTATCAGCCCTTAGCTGCCGCAGGCTATCGCTGGCAGGCCAAAGCTAGGCTAGATATGCAGGATTACAACCTCGAGGATTTAGGTATTTAGCACTTTAAAACACAGTTGCATGGTCGTTTTTTAGGGTTATGCTCTGGACTTCGATTCTGTGGAGGGATCTATATGAACTTACAATCTTTTTCTACCCTGCTGTTGTCTTTGTTTTTTGCAGCCTCTACATTTGCTCTTGCTCCCGGTGAGCGAGTAGACAATTTTCGTTTGTTAGATGAAGCAGGTAGTTCTCACGAACTCTACTATTTTTCTGACACTAAGGCTTTTGTGTTGATGGCTCATAACAGTAGTTGTCAGAGCATGCAGGAAAGCGTTCAGGCGTTGGCCGCTATGCAGGCTAGCTATGCGGATCAGGGTGTCGAATTTATGCTGATCAATTCTGATCTTCGTGATGACCGGTCTGCTATTCGCGCATCTGTTGCAGATAAGAATATTGCAGCCCCCGTGTTAATGGACTCTACGCAAATTATTGGCGAGTCTCTGGGCGCTATGAGCGCTGGTGATACTTTGGTTATTAACCCTAGCAATTGGCAGGTGGCCTATTTTGGCGGCGCGCAGAATGCTGGGCAAGCTGTCGCCAGTTTGCTTGAGGGGCAATTGCCTGAGCTGACTTCAGACAATGTATCTGCCAAACAAGACTGCGTTGTTGATTATCCCGAACTGGCTTTGCGCGCCCAGCACGCCAACATTTCTTATTCCGACACTATTGCGCCCATGCTTTCCGAGAACTGCGTTACCTGTCATAGAGTGGGTGGTATCGGACCTTTTGCTATGAACGATTATAATATTGTCCGTGGTTTTTCCCTGATGATTCGTGAAGTGGTGCGTACTCAACGTATGCCTCCTTGGCATGCTGATCCGCATTTTGGCGAATTCAGTAACAACCGCGCTTTGTCTGACGAAGAAGTTAGAACCTTGGTGCATTGGGTTGAGGCCGGCGCGCCGCGTGGTGAGGGCGCTGACTTGCTGGCGGAACAACGCCGCAGTTGGCCGAAATGGGTTATGGGCGAACCTGATGTGATTATTGAAATTCCCACCGAGAAGATACCGGCCAGCGGTGTAGTAGATTATAAATATAAAATGGTGGCTAATCCCCTAGAGAAAGATGTTTGGGTTAAAGCAACAGAAATCATTCCGGGTGATCGCACAGTCTTACACCATGTGATTACGAGTTTTGGCGAGGTTGCGACAGAAGGGCGCCGTGTGGGCAAACTAAAGCGCGGTAGCGGCGGTGGACTTGGCGGTTATGTGCCAGGTGCTCCGGGTATGCCTTATCCTGCTGACTCTGGTGTGTTTTTACCTGCGGACGCAACTATTGAGTTCCAAATGCACTACACCACGTCAGGCCTAGCAACATCTGATACTTCTTATATGGGCGTATACTTGCATAAAGAAAAGCCTGAGTATGAGTTAGAGACTATGGTTTTACTCAACCCCCGTATTCGTATTCCTGCCGGAGATGCCAACCATATGGAGATTGCGCAACGCACACTCGACAAAGATATTTTAGTTTACAGCCTTTTACCCCACGCGCATTTCCGCGGTAAGGCCTCTGAATTTGTTGCGCGTTATGCGGATGGATCTGAAGAAAAGCTGTTGTCAGTGCCACGGTATGACTTTAATTGGCAGACCACATATTCCTTGAACGAGCCGAAGTTGCTGCCTGCGGGGACGCAAGTTGTGCATAGAACTTGGTGGGACAATTCAGCCCGTAATCCAGCTAACCCTGACGCGACTCGAGTGGTGCCTTGGGGTCAACAGTCTTGGGACGAAATGCTCTTTGGTGCGGTACGTTATCGCACTGTAGACGCCGGTGAAGTAGACCAATTGGCGGCTAGTGGTGGTGAGGAGTAATTTCTCAGCGCGTTAGCCTGCTTAACCAGTGAAGTGCAAAAGCCCCGATCTAACTAGGTTAGATTGGGGCTTTTTTTGCTTGCAGTTATTGATTGCACATTTGCAGTGCTAGCAGAGCGCCGAGTTGATGAAGAGTTGATCAAGAGTTGACGAAGACTAGATAAAGAGGCGCTGATGAGCGCGCTGTTTTTAACCCGGCAATTGACCTTGATTAAGCAACGACTCAAAAGGATCTGCAGCCGCATCCTGATGCCATTGATACTCGGTGTAGTTGACGACATTTTGCGCAGCCTCACTACCAAATAGACGCTGAATTACAGCTAACGCCATGTCTGTGCCCGCGGATACCCCAGATGACGTTACATAACGTCCTGCGTCTACCCAGCGCGCTGCTTCTCGCCAATCTACTTGGTCACTTTGGCTGCGTGCGAGGTCGAAGAACAGTTTGTTTGAGGTGGCAGCTAAACCGTTCAATAATCCGGCTTTTGCCAGCAGCGCCGACCCAGTACATACGCTCATGGTGATTTGACTTTTCGGCGCTCGAGCCTTGAGAAATGTCAGCATGGCTTCATTGGCCAATTCTGGAATAGTGCCAATGCCACCAGGCAGTAAGATCAGATCTAATTCTGGAGCGTCATTGAAACCATAGTCAGCTATGGTCTTCGGCCCAGCCGAAGAGCTCACTGGACCTGCGCGTTCTGCGATGGTGACGATCTCAATTTCATCACCTAATGCGCCGAACATTTCCAGCGGCCCGTAAACATCTAACAATTCAAAGTCATTATAAAAAATTGCACCTAGTCGCATCTGCTTGTCTCCCTTGTATGGGGCTCTAAATGAGCCCCTAATTTGGCGTTTTTAGCTATGTAAGCCTTTTTGCTTGCCTGCGTTGCCTGCGTTTGCCTATGCTTGCCTATGCTTGCCAGGATTTGGTTTCGCTTTGAATAAGGTCTACGGCCACTTCCAGTGCTCCAGTGCGCTCTTTCCAGCTTTCGCCACCGGTGCCCAAGCGAAAGGTGTTAACGCCGGCGTCTCTGAACGCACGTAAGCGGGCGCGAATCATGTCTTCGGTGCCAATAAGATTGGTCAGCAAGACCATTTCGTCTGGCACTCGAGCGATGGCTTGATCGCGCTTACCGTCCACCCAAAGACTCTGTACCGCTTTGGCATCGTCTTCGTAGCCGGCTCTGCAATAGGCATCGTTGTAAAAGTTGGTTTTGGCTGAACCCATACCGCCAAGGGTAAAGGCCATTGCCGGTTTGCGCTCTGCAATAAGACGCTCGACGTCGTCGCTGAGCTCAAAGAATCCACCGGTTTGAATGTCTATTTCTTTAAAATCTCTGCCAGCTGTTTCAGCGCCAGCTTTAAGGTCGTCTAAAAAGACATGACCTTGCTCTGGGAGAAAGCAAGTACCCAGCCAGCCGTCGGCGATCTCGCCAGTCATCTGCAAAGATTTGGGTCCAAGTGTGGCGAGATAAATGGGCAGATCTGGTCGTGGTTGTTGAGATAAGCGAATGGGCTTACCTTCGCCGCCTGGTCTCGGCAGGTGGTAGTGCTCGCCTTCAAATTGCAGTTTGTCGCCTTTCAGAGCCATTCTTAGAATCGCCATGCACTCACGCATACGTGACAACGGTTTGGCAAATGCAGCGCCGTGTAGGCCCTCCACTACTTGCGGGCCACTGACGCCTAGGCCTAGGTTGAAGCGGCCTTTAGAAACCGTATCTAGGCTCTGGGCGGTCATTGCGATCATGGAAGGCACGCGCGCACTGACTTGCATAATGCCGGTGCCTAAACGAATATTTTCGGTTTTGGCGGCAAGGAAAGCCAAGGGCACAATTGCGTCCATACCCCAAGCCTCAGCGGACCAGGCTTCATCTACACCCATACGGTCAGCGGCTACTGCGTAGTCGACCAAACTGTCCCACTCTTCGCCATTGTAGTAAGCCGAGCCTATTGAAATTGAAATGCGCATAAGTTCTCTCCTAAGATTTCCCCGTTTTGTACATGGACGCCAGGCTTAGCGCAAATTCCTTTTTGCTTTGCCGGCATTTTGTGTCCATTGTTCTACGAGAGGTTTTGGTTCGCTGGTGCTGATTTCACGCAGCTTAGGTAAAGTGACAACTTCTATTGCCGAGTTGGCTTTGTCAATATTGACGGGGGTGCCTAGAATTGGGTTCAATTCTGCGTGTCTAAAATTTTTGTATTTTTTGGGGGAAAGAAATGGCTGAGCTAAAAACAGGTGGTCGATTTAAGAGTGCGGTTTGTACTGCAGAAATTATGGTTGTGTCGGCACCAGCAGGGGACGTTGATCTGACTTGTGGTGGCGTGGCGATGCTAGACAGCGCCGCCGATGCTGCTGATGGTGGCGAAATACACCCAGATCACGCGGTTGGTGTGGCCATTGGTAAACGTTATATCAACGAAGAAGAAACTCTTGAAGTACTCTGCGTGAAGAATGGCGACGGTGGTTTGGCGGTAGCGGGGCAACTGCTGTTGCAAAAGGATACCAAGAAACTTCCTAAAACAGACTAGGCTCGGTTATGAATGTAATGATGTTGCTGGAAATGGCCAATGCTGCATTTCCTGAACGCGCTGCCTTTACTGATGGCAGCAGCGGCGAGAGTTTCACCTACGCCGAGCTTTTTGAGGCTGCCAGGCATAGAGCTGCCAGCGTTCGTGCGAGCGGTGCTAATCGCTTGGTTAAGCTAGATGTGAGTAATTTGGCCACACCACTAAGCCTGTTTACCAGTGCGTGGGCTGGCGTGCCTTTTGTGCCGCTTAATTATCGTTTAACGGATGCCGAAATCGAAGCGTTGCTAAAACGCGTTACGCCGGCTTATTTGGTTACCCAAGCGGATCGAGTGAAAACACTAGGCTCTGTAGATCAGGTAAATGCTATAGCTTGTGCGGATTTTTTAGATCCGAGCCAGCATTCTGAGGCTGTTGCAGGCGAATGGTCCATGGACCCTGATGAAGTGGCTGTACTGTTGTTTACTAGTGGCACCACTGGTGAACCTAAGGCGGCGGTTCTCAGACACAAACATTTAGTTAGTTATATTCTAAGCTCAGTGGAGTTTGCCAGCGCATCTGAGGAAGAAGCGTCTTTAGTCTGCGTACCGCCTTATCACATTGCTGGTATAGCAGCGGTTATGAGTTCGGTTTACTCCGGGCGCCATGTTATTCAACTACCAAACTTTACTGCCGTAGAATGGGTTCGATTGGCGCGCCAGCATAAAGTTACCTCAGCCTTTGTCGTGCCCACTATGTTGGCGAGAATTGTTGAACTGTTAGAAGCCGAAGGCAGTGCTACAGCCGACATGCCGCATTTGAATAGCCTGGCCTACGGCGGCGGTAAAATGCCGTTAAGTGTTATTGAGAAAGCTATGAAGTTTTTTCCTAATACTGACTTCTCTAATGCTTATGGGTTAACAGAAACCAGTTCTACCATTTGCGTTTTAGGCCCTGAAGAACATCGCGAAACTGCGGTCAGCTCTGATCCGTTGATTCGACGGCGTTTAGTTTCTGTGGGCCGCGCTTTGCCTGGTGTAGAAATTGAAATTCGTGATGACGAAGGTAAGTTACTGGAAGCTGGCGGTCGTGGAGAAATTTACGTGCGCGGCGAACAAGTGTCAGGAGAATATGAAGGCCGTGGTGCGGTAACCGATGCCGACGGCTGGTTTCCCACGCGTGATGCCGGCAGCATGGATGAAGAAGGCTATTTGTTTCTCGAAGGTCGTGCTGATGATGTCATTGTGCGCGGTGGCGAAAACCTTTCGCCGGGTGAAATTGAAGATGTCATGCTAACGCACGCGGGCGTGGCTGATGCAGCAGTGGTGGGTATACCCGATGAGCAGTGGGGTGAGGCAGTTGCTGCAGTCGTAGTTGCTAAGCCGGGTGCCAGCATTGACATAGAAGCTTTGAAAACAATGATCAACCAGCAATTGCGCAGTTCTCGTGTGCCTGCTGTGATTGCTCTATGGCCAGAGCTGCCTTACAACGAAACGGGTAAGTTACTGCGGCGTGTGGTGAAAGCTGAGTTGAGCAAACCCTAGGTATTGGGTTTAGAGGTAGCGCGAAAAATCCCGTTAAAAGATGCTTTGAAAAGTCCGTTAAAAGACCGGCTGAAAGCGCCGTCCCTAGTCTTCAATAGCGTCGATCAAGCCCCATGTAAGGGCTTGTTGGGCGCTTATTGATGCACCGCTCAAACCCAGTTTTGCGGTGTTTTGCCTGCCTATGCGGCGTGGCACACTGACTGTTCCTCCAGCGCCTGGAATTAGTCCAAAGCCAACTTCTGGTAAGGCGAAGGTGCTGTCCGATTTAGCGCTAATGTACTCTGCGAATGCCGGCAATTCTATGCCCGCTCCAATACACGCGCCGTGTACTCTTACCTGTAGTTTGTTCTTGAGTTGAACCATAAGGCTGGCGGGGCTTCGGGTGAGGCGGGTTAGGTGTGCCAGTGCTGCATCTTGCGACTGTCCAAACTCCGTCAGGTCGCCGCCGGCGCAAAAAGCCGCGCCGCTGCCTTGTATTAGAATGCGGCCCAAAGTGTCGTCTGCTAATGCTAGGTGCAAAGCCGCCGCCAGTTCATCGCGCATGGCGGCAGAAAAGGCGTTACGTTTGTCGGGTCTGTGCAGTGTTAATTTTAATATGTCGCCGCGATTATTTTGCGTGTCTAAATGGGTTTTAGCGCTGCGTTCAACCAACACCACTGGCCTTTGGTCTGCGGCATTTGTTTGGGTCTTAGACGTTGTTGCGGACCTGTCACTTAGCCACGCTCTAAAACCCTGACTATTTTGCAGTGTGCTGTAGGCGAGGGATTCCATCATTAAACCTTGGCTTATAGATAAGTTCGCAGATTCTCGCAGCACACTGATGAATGTGGCTGCAGCTAAGGGTTGGTTGGTAATGGTTTGGATAATTTGCTCTAGCAGCGCTTGTTCTTCGGGCAATTGCAGAACTAGATCTAGCCAAGCGCTAAGGTCAAGATTTTGCTTTGACCGCTGGCTGATGCCGATCATTGGGCAATGCGCCTTGGATGCTAGTGTGAGCGCTATTTCTTTGGTGGCGGGTTGGTCTAAATCCACCAATAGATAATCCTGACCGCTGACAACGCTTTGATCTTCCGCCACCATAGGCGGTGTCAGTAAACTAAACAGTTCAGCAGGCGACAAAATTTTGAGCAAAGTTGATTGGGAAAATGTTTTAGACATAGCCAGCAGTATACCTGCCTCTGGGGCGAACGCCTGTGCCGATCAAGCTTTGGACACACTGCGTGTTTGGCATAAAGATTTGTTGCCCGGGGTTGCGGGCAGAGATTTACTCTGGGAGCGTGCTGCGGAATTAAACCTGCTCCCCAATGGGCAAACCTCCGCTAATGGCAGTTGCCGGATAATGGCGGTTGGCGACGACTGGCTTGGGTTAAATCTTGCCCGGAATGAAGATTGGGAGTTACTTAACGCTTGGCTTGAGCAAGACGATGATTTGTCTAACTGGGCACATATAGAGAAAGCGTTGTTGGTGCGAGATGCGCAAGTGCTGCTCGCCCGCGCTAGGTCGATGGGGCTGGCGGCATCCCGCTTATCTGAAAAAAACCTCGCTGAAAGTGCTGGCGCAAGTGAACTTTTAGACCAGCCTCCATGGTTCGAATTTACCTCAGCGGCAAAAACCGCACCCCAGTCCTTGAATACGGCTAAGGCGCTGTCCGAGTTGCAAGTAGTAGACCTTTCAGCTTTATGGGCCGGGCCTCTTTGCGCTCACCTTTTGCACCAATTCGGTATGCAGGTGACCACGGTGAGCAGTATCCGTAGGCCGGATGGCGCGCAGCAGGGTAGCCCAAAGTTGTACGAAGTATTGCATCGCGGACACGCTCACGTTGAATTAGATTTCACCTCCCAAGCAGACCTGAAAATATTGGCAAATCTACTGCGTAACGCAGATGTAGTTATTGAAGGATCTAGGCCGCGTGCGCTACGAGCGTTGGGTGTAGATAGAGACACGCTTGGACTCCAAGGAAAACAGCTTTGGTTGTCTTTAACTGCCTACGGACGCACCGCACCATGTGGCGACTGGGTGGGCTTTGGAGACGATGTAGCTTTGGCTGGAGGGTTGTTTGCCACGGCTGCCAATGGCCGCGCAGAATTTATTGCAGATGCAGTGGCTGATCCTCTCACCGGCATTTTTGCTGCATCAGCAGTGGTTACATTGCTCCGTCATGGTGCCAGCGGATTACTCGATTTGTCGCTTTTTTCTGTGGCACGACATTGCTATAAAAAAATCCATCACTCTGGCGCTCAAGTGAGTCACGAATACCATAGGCCGAACTTAAGATGCTGATTAAAAATGCCTCCGTTGAGGGTAGGAAGAGGGATGTGCGTTGCACCGGTGAGTGCATCAGTGAAATCGCCGATAGCCTTGAACCATTGATTGGAGAACATGTTACACAGGCAGGTGGCGGTGAATTGTTGCCCGGTTTGCATGACCACCATATGCACTTTTATGCTACTGCTGCCCTACGACGTTCAATAGATTGTGGCCTCAGGCCTGCTGTGGCTATAACCGGTAATCAGCCTTCTTTACCTCATGATGCTGCCTCGCTCAGACGCTTGTTGGCAGAGTATTCAGGTGATGGATGGCTGCGGGGGGTGAACTATCACGAGAGCATCGCTGGAGATTTGGACCGCTGGCAGTTAGATGCGTTAGTCAGTGAAAGGCCGGTGAGAATTCAGCATCGCAGCGGCAAACTGTGGATACTCAATAGTCTGGCGGTGAATTTACTAGATTTGGCGGTGCACAAAAATTTGCCCGGCGTTGAGTTAGATCCGCAAGGTGTGCCAACGGGTCGATTGTTTCGACTGGATGCATGGTTGCGCGAAAAGTTGGGACGGCAAGATCCGTTAGATGTATCTGTGCTCTCGCGGCAAATGGCGAGCTTTGGTATTACCGGTTTTACCGATACTTCTGCGACAAATACAGCGGCCACTGTTATTCAGTTTCAGCAGATGCGTGAGCGGGGAGAAATCCTGCAAAAGAGCTATTTGATGGGCGACGACAGTCTTGATTTTGGTCACCTGAAAATTCTTTTAGATGAAGATAACTTACCGCCCTTGAATGAGTTAGAGGCCCGTATTAGACGAGCGCGCGCAAAAAAGAGAGGCATCGCTTTTCATTGCGTAACCCACATAGAGTTGCTTGTTGCCATAGCAGCTCTAAATAGCTGTAACGAATTAGACCCATGTAAGCAATTTGCTGACCGCATTGAACATGGCTCGGTGATTTTTGACGATGTGTTACCAATGCTTCGGGATTTGCACCTCAGCGTAGTTACGCAACCGGGATTCCTTTATGACCGAGGCCAGCAATATGCAAAAAACTTAACACCGCATGAGCTAGCGCATCTGTATCGTTATCAGACGTTGCTTAGTTCTGGCGTCAAGGTCGGGCTCAGTAGCGATGCACCTTACGGGCCGCTTAATCCCTGGCAGGTCATGGAATCGGCGGTGACACGCAAAACCGTTGCAGGTGAAGTAATTGGCGCTAATGAATGTATAACTCCCGAGCAAGCGTTGGCGGGTTATTTGTCGAATGCGCAGGCGCCTGGGGGTGTCGAGCGCAAAGTGGCTGTTGGCGAATGTGCTGATTTGTGCCTTCTGACACACCCTTGGAGAGAGCTAAGAACTGATTTGGCAGGTGTAACAGTGGCTGTCACAGTTGTGGCTGGTGAGTTTGCCTACGCCGCTGACGGGCTATAGGCGTATTTGATCGAGGTTTGAGAGTAGGATTAGTCTAAAGGACTTCGACTCGCGCAATCATCCACAATGGTTGCATAACGCGAGCCTGCCTTTCTAGAAGTCGGGTTATCGACTAAGTCTCAGTGCTACTTTTGTTTCGGTGTCTCACTTACCCCGGTAACGGTGCCTTCAACCCGACGATTAGCTCGGCGGTTAGCAAAGGTGTCATTTTCCGCCATAGGCTTCATCTCACCATAGCTATTTTTGTTGATTCTTCCGCGCGGAATTCTTGTATTCATTTCAACCAGTTTGGCCACTGCCGCTACTCGAGCCTTTGAAAGCGCAAGGTTATAGGTCGCTGTACCAACGCTGTCTGTGTGACCTGATAGTTCTATTGAGGCCCCTGAATGTTTCTTAGCAAATTTAACGATTTTATTAACTTCTTCGGTATGTTCAGGTTTCGTTGCAAAAGAATCGAAGTCAAAGTTAAATAATACGTTCAGCGCTACAGAGTTACGTGTGTTTACGTAACAACCCTGAGTATCAATCACATTTGCTCTGTTCGTAGTGCCGGGGCATTTATCTTTTGCATCAGCGACACCATCTTTGTCTTTGTCTTTGTCTTTGTCTTTGTCTTTGTCTTTGTCAGAGAAGCAGCCGACTTTATTGACACTTTGTCCAGAAGGACTATTAGGGCATTGATCATTGCTATTTGAAATGCCGTCTGCATCGCTATCTGAGTTGAGAGTAGCAAGTTGGCTAATTTTTCTTTTGCTCGAACTCGACGCATTAGAAATGACGTGATGTATACCAATGTTGAATGTTGATCGAATTACGTTATCTGCTTCACTCTCGTATAGTTTGAATTCCGTTCTAAGATCAGTGTTTTTCCAAGCCTGCCACTTAACACCTAGGCCGGCGTTTATCTGTTTCTCAGTGTTTTCTAAAACAGCGTCAATATTAATGTTAGATTCACCGAGGCCGAATGTGAAATAGGGCCGTATTTTCTCTGATCGCGTGAAATGATACAGGCCATTGAGGTGCCACAAATACGCATCGACACTGGTGCTGTTGGCGTCGGCGAGTGATGACGAACCTTTGAGATAAGTTAACTCCACGGCCCAAGGATTAGAAAATTGATAGCCCACGCCCAAGCCGTAGTTAGGGTCTATTTCAATGTCGCTTGAGCCAGAATAGCTGATTAATCCCACTTGCGGGAAGACTGTTACTCCAGGAAGGGGCTTTGCAACGCTCACGAGAGACAGCGCTGACAAAATAATGGTCAAGGATATTTGTATAGCACGCATTTTATTGGCCTAGTGGATTAGATTGATAGGCGTGATAGTAGATAAACAGAGACCAAACGGTTTTCCCGAAACTACCAACGGTAGCGTTTTTGGTGCGCAAGGTAGCGGGGTTGAGAAATTTTACTTTTTTTTTCAGTTCTATTCGTCTGCGCGTGCGAACTTGCGATTTTGCTGACGCTTGTAAAGGAGCGGTGTGGGATTCAAAAAATCTAGATTAAAAGGCAACCCACTGCGCCGACGTAGCTTGTGATGCCGCCAGCGACGCAATGAGCATGTCTTGATGTGCGGTTTAATCTGGCAGACCAAGAACTCTTTTGGCAATGATATTTTGCTGAACTTCATTGGTGCCGCCGTAAATGGTCACAGCTCTATCGCGTAACCAACCGCGTGTAGACTCTAGTTCATCTGCAGAAAAATCGCTGCTTTCCCAAACTAGACCCGACGTCCCTCTGAGTCTTGATTTTAGCTCTGAGCCAGATTTGCTCAATGAGGAGCCAACCAATTTAAAGATAGACGTTGCAGCCCCTGGTGCCCCAGATGATTTACTTTCTTCAACTACTCTTTGGGTCGTTAGAGATAAGGCCTTTTCTTGCATAACTTGCCCTAGCACATCTGCTCGCGCTGCCTCATCGGCGATTCGGCCCTGGCTGTCTTCACCAGCGTATGCTTTCGCCACAAGGGCATAAGGGTTGAGTTTTGGTTTGCCTGCAGATTTAGGCTTTGTTCGTGTGGTGGCATTGCGTTCGTATTGAAGCAAGCGCTTACCGACGCTCCAACCTTTATTCATTTCACCGATGAGATCTTCACGCTTGGCTATGGCATTATCAAAAAATGTCTCGCAAAACGGTGAAGAGCCAGAAATTAGTTTAATCGGCTTAACAGTCACCCCGGGCTGATCCATTGAAAGCACCACAAAGCTTATACCTTCATGCTTTGGGGCACTTGGGTCAGTGCGCACTAAGGCAAACATCCAATTGGCATATTGAGCGCCACTGGTCCAGATTTTCTGCCCATTGATAACGAACTCGTCACCGTCTAGTACGGCTTTCGTCTGCAGGCTCGCAAGATCTGAACCCGCCCCTGGTTCGGAGTAACCTTGGCACCATTGCGCTTCACCGGTAATGATCTTAGGAATGTGCCTTTGTCTTTGCTCCTCGGTACCCATTTCTAACAGAGTTGGCCCTATCATCGCCAAGCCCATACCGGTTGCAGGTGGTAAGGCCTTAATTCTGGCCATTTCTTGGGCCAGCACCTGGTGTTGTTCTTTTGCTAAGCCGCCACCGCCATATTGTGTTGGCCAAGCTGGCGCAGTCCAGCCTCTTGCGGCTGCACGATCCCGCCATTGGATAGCCGCATCGCTGCGGTAAACTTCATAGGCATCTTCAAAGTGTACTGCGCCCAAGCGCATGTCCTGTGGGCAATTGTCTTCAAGCCAATCTCTGGTTTCTTCGCGGAATGTATTTAGGTCCATGGCTTCAGCCTCGTTATTTTTCTCAGCACGAATTATGCTTTGTAGCTTGAGCGTTGCCAATCCTTTGAGCTGCATTCTCACAAATTGCCACCGTTTTACTGGTAATTGTCTAAATTTTGTCGATTAATTTACCCGTCACATTAGCCCGGTGCATAAAGGTGAGTACTGAAGTTTCCAAACGGTAGATCTTTTTCTCAATGTCCAAGGTTTCGGGAAGATAGGTGGGAGGATCAGAGGGCAAGTTTCTGATCCTTAGACTGCAATCAAGGTTGCTGCACATATGATTGCCAATAAAGCGTCGTCCATCCGATCCCACCACGGTGGTGCTGAATAGGGCTGTTCCTCTGCTGCGGTAAACATGATGGCACCAGGAGCACATTCGTGTTCTCGGTTTTGCATCATGATTAACACTGCGTCTGAGGCTTGTTGCGTAAAAATTTGAATTCACGGGTAGAACCACAAAGCCTTTATGACCTGATGGGTGTAGCCAACCCAAGTAATCAAGCACTCCCCAGTCCACCGGGGCTAAATCAGGCACGCCTAACTCGGAACTAAGTAGGTCCGGGAAAAGTTTGCGAATTTCACTGCGTTGTAAGCTGTCCACTATTTTTAAACCAATCTATTGTACTTTGTGCCGTTTTTCGACGGTTAGTATTACCGTTGGGCGTCTTTATGGGTGCTTTGATCAACTCCTAAGGCATATCGTTACTGGGTAGTTTACTCTTCGGTCTTTCGTAGAATCTACTTTACTTAGCTGGACACCACTAAAATTGTAAGCCTACTTTTTGGAAAAAGGCACTAATATAAAGGCACTAAAAAAGCACTGATGAGTTTCTTGATTGGAAGGTGGGGTGAATTTTGAGAAAAATTGGAGTTAGGCTAGTGAAGGAAATGACGGCGAAAAATGCGTTCACAGCATCATGAACAACCTTGTTTTTATGGTGCTTTGCATTGGATTGTTAGCGGCGGCTAAAGTTAACGGGGACACCCATACTAATTCGGAAACGACCTACGACAAGCTTTTGGCAGGTCTTTATGGCCCTAGAGCCCGTGTTTTTGAGGGCGAACCGGGCGAGATTGGTGCTGGGGGTAAAGCGGTTGAAGCAAAATACCAAAAAATCTCAAAATCTGGCAAGTTACTAGCTGACAATGCAATCAAGTGGCGTTGTGTTTATGACCATTCCACTGGATTGACTTGGGAAGTTAAAACTACAGATCACACGCTACACAATAAAAATATAGAGTTTCGTTGGGGTGGAGTGAATACCGAATACTCGCGGCTGGGCAGATACCTAGGCCGAAATTCGCGCTTCGCCGATTTTGAGCAAACTGTATTGGCCGAATCCTTACGGTTTAAAGACTGGGATTACTTAATAGATTTTAGTAATGAAGAAAAACTTTGTGGTTATGATGATTGGAGGATTCCAAATCTTTACGAAATGTTTAGCTTAGTGAGGTGCTCCACTCGGAGCCCAGACTTAGATTCTGGCTGTGGCGAAAATTCCTCGAATGTCCCGGCCTTAGACTTGGAATTTTTTCCAAATGCTGGTACTGATGCCTACTGGAGTTCGTCTTTGTCAGCTTTTAGTGGGGTTAACAATCACGCTTGGACGATTCATTTTTCCAATGGCAGCGACTTAACAAAATTTCGCGGTTCGTATCAGTTAGTGAGGGTGGTACGCGGAATAAAGGAGTAGGCTTTCGCAAGAGTTTGGCTAAGCGATTTGACCGTAAGAGTATTGTCGCTGCCGCGTAACCGGTTGGGGTCAGCGAATAGTCAGTAACTTGCATTTCAACGGCTCTTGAGCAAAGTGCCAACTCTCAGTTTTGGCCCGCATTGTTCGGCCTAATGTTAGATCAAGCACGCTGGCCATATAATTGACCCAGACCTAAACCTAAACCTAAGCCTAAGCCTAAGAGTGTTTGCAATGTGTGAGGTGGACACGGCTGCGTAATCCATTATTGGGCGTGAGTTTTTAGGCCTCCCATTCGTCTAGTTCTTTATAACTGTCATCCTTTTGTCTTTAAAACTCAGCCGATCATCTCGTTTTAACTCTCCAGTCTTGCGTAACCCCTAAAATTTGATTCTTGGCAGTAGTAACCCAGAACTAGATTTTGCTGGCTGAGCGCTGCCGAAATGATCAGCTTGGTTTTTGAATAGGTCCGCTCTAAGTGACTCCTCCTCAGACTTAAAAAGCACAACCGGTTGCTGTTTTGCTAACGCGAAATAGCTAAAAGCCTATAAATAGCTAAAAGCCCATGTATGCAGTGATCGTTACGTGCGGTGAATATTGCCCAGCTAGCAAGGAGTTTCTTTGTCTAAGTTGGCATCTAGGAGAATTTTGGTTGAATAATAAGTTAAATATTTCGATTAGTTTTGCCGCTCTGTTGCTGGTCGGGGTTGTGCAAACGCACACTGCTTTCGCTGATGACCATGCTGAGGCAGCTTTGCCAAGTCGCTACGTAAAAATTCAAGCGAATGGAAACGAACTACCTTTTGATGCAGCCAACTGGTCTTGTGTGCAAGATCTTGAAACCCGCCTTTTTTGGGTCGCCTCGTCGACAGCTAATTCGGTTAGTTTTGCCAGTCGAACATTTCGTTGGGGTGGTTTAACGTCACGAAAGGTCAGGTTGGGTAAATATTTGGGCGAAAACCGGCGTGATCTTGCGCGTCAAACTCCCGCCACAGAATTAAATTTTGCGGATTGGTCCGAGGTAGTTGTGCAGCGTCGCAAGAGCAAGCTTTGCGGCCTCAGCAATTGGCGGGTACCTTCTCTTTATGAGCTAAGTGGTTTGACGCGATGTGAGTCTGGTAAAAAGTCTGATTTAGATATTGGCTGTGGCAAGAAGCAAAAGCCCTACGCTATCGACGTGAAATACTTCCCTGATACTAAAAAAGGCTATTACTGGAGTAGTACCCCTGCGGGGGTGACAAATACGGCGCACCACGCCTGGGCCGTACACTCATCCGACGGCAGTGACGCCCCTCGCTATCGAGGCAGTGCGCACTATTTGCGTTTGGTGGGGTCGCGCTGATCAAAGTTTGCCACTGAGCAAATGTTGGCTGTTTACCCAGTTTAAAGTTGAATAAGTCAGCAGTGATATTGACTATGCTGCAACTGAATCGGCGCGAGTTCCCCGCAGCTCTCGCAGCGTCGTTTACTCTAGGATATAGTGCCACCTCATAAAATTAAGGGGCATCAATGAGCACTTTACCTGAGACTGGATTACAACTTTTATCCTGTGTTACTGCCACAGGCACGTTACAACTTTCACTGGCTGACTGCCCTGTGGATGAGCCAAAGGACAACCAAGTGGTTGTACAAATTCAGGCGTCACCCATTAATCCTTCAGACCTCGGTCTGTTGTTGGGTTTGGCTGATATTTCTACTGCTAGATCTGTTGCTGATGGGTCACACCCTAAAGTTGAAGCCGACGTACCTGCCGGTATTTTGCCGCACTTGAGTGCTCGTTTTGATGAGGCCATGCCTGTTGGTAATGAGGGTTCTGGCGTTGTTGTTGCCGCCGGCTCTAGCGCTGAGGCGCAGGCGCTTTTGGGTAAGACTGTAGGTGTGCTGGGCGGCGCTATGTATTCGCAATACCGTACTTTGCATGTCAGTCAATGTTTGGCTATGCACGAGGGCGTTACAGCCAAAGAGAGTGCCTCTTGCTTCGTTAACCCGTTGACCGCACTGGGTATGGTTGAGACCATGCGCCTTGAGGGCTACAAAGCGTTAATCCACACAGCGGCTGCTTCAAACCTCGGCCAGATGCTGCAAAAAATCTGCATCGCTGATGGTGTTGATCTGGTCAATATCGTACGCAAGCCTGAACAAGCCCAATTACTTAGAGACATTGGAGCGACGTATGTCTGTGATTCTAGTCTGCCAACATTCGCTGCGGATTTGAAAGCAGCTATTGTTGCAACAGGTGCTTACCTTGCATTTGATGCTACTGGTGGTGGCCAACTAGCCAACCATATTTTGGCAGCTATGGAAGTGGCGGCGAATGAAACAGCTACCGAATACAGCCGTTATGGATCAGCGCAGTACAAGCAGGTTTACATTTACGGTGGCCTAGAGCGCAGCCCGACCACTCTGACCCGTAGCTACGGTATGCAGTGGGGACTGGGTGGTTGGCTGTTAACCCCATTTTTGCAAAAAATTGGTCAAGAACGAGCAGGTGAGCTGCGTCAACGTGTAGCAGATGAAGTACGCACAACTTTTGCGAGTAGCTATGCGGAAGAAATTTCCCTAGCTCAGGCTTTGGATCTTGATGTGTTGAAGACTTATGCACTGCAAGCGACGGGTAAAAAGTACCTAGTCAACCCCAGCCTATAAGAACGAGAGGCAGCGGCGGGTACTAATCGATTGGGCCTTCGGCCAACTGGGTTAGTACCTCTTCGTGAAACAAATTGCCGCTTTGTAAATTGCCGTTAAGGTAAACGAGACAACTGAATCGGGGGAGTTATGTTGATCAAGAATGATACTTGTAACCTAGTGTTGGTAGCTGGGCTGGTGGCAAGCCTTATGGGTTGTGCTACGCCTGAAGAAAGCGCTGGTAGCAATGCAGCGTCAATAGATGAGTCTGTAATGCAGACGCAAGCGGCGGCTGGTGTTATCCCCGTTAATCCTCTGAAAAACGCCTACTTTGGCGATACCCATATCCATACCGAGCTGTCTTTTGACGCGTTTTTATTCGGCACGCGCCGTACGCCCAATGATGCTTATCTGTTTGCAAAAGGCGCTGGCATTGAGCATGCAAGTGGCTTTGAGATGAAAATGCAAAAGCCGTTAGATTTTTTGGCTGTTTCTGACCACGCCTTCTATTTGGGCATGATGCGCGAGATGGCCAGTTTAGACAGTCCATATTCCGGTGAGGACATGGCTGCAGCAGTTCGTGGGGCAACGACCCCTGAAGGGTCCCAAGCAGGTTTTGCTGCAATTTTGGGTCATCTACGTAGCCAAAATGCTGACAGTGTAGACCCGCTAAATGATCTGAGTGTGGCGCGTTCGGCATGGCAAGAAGTTATCGAAGCGGCAGAGCGCCATAACGATCCGGGTAACTTCACCACATTTATAGCCTATGAATATACCAGTTCCGGACCAGCCTTCGAGAATCTGCACCGGAATGTAATTTTTCGTGGTAGCGAAGTACCTGAACAGCCATACAGCCGATTTGACTCTATTAATCCAGAAGGCCTTTGGGCTTGGATGGATGAGCAGCGTGCGTTAGGTCGTGAATCTTTGGCAATTCCCCACAACTCCAATGGTTCCAATGGTTGGATGTTCCCGATGAATAATTGGGCCGGTGAACCCATTGACGCCGAGTACGCCCAAACACGTATGCGTAATGAGCCTTTGGTGGAAAACACTCAAGTAAAAGGTACTTCTGATACTCACCCGATGCTGTCGCCTAATGATGAATGGGCAGATTTTGAAATTATGCCATTGCGCATTGCCACCGATGTGCAATCCCAGCCCAATGGCAGCTATGTGCGCGAAGCCTATTTGAATGGACTATTGATAGAATCCAAGATTGGTGCCAATCCCTATAAATTCGGTGTGATTGGTGCATCAGATACCCATAACGCAGCTGGCTCATTTGAGGAAGACAACTACTGGAGCAAAACTGGCGTATTAGATTTTGAACCTTATCGACGCGGCAGCGTACCAACCCCTACCTCAAGCCCAGAAGCGCCAGAATATCTTGATCCATCTTCCAAATATTGGGGCGCATCGGGTTTGGCTGGGGTTTGGGCTGAGTCGAATACTCGAGATGCGATTTATGATGCCATGCGCAGAAAAGAAACTTTTTCTACCAGTGGTTCGCATATCAAGTTGCGTTTCTTTGCAGGTTTTGACTTTGATCAATCTTTACTCAATGCCGAGAACAGTGTCGAGCAGGCTTATGCCAACGGCGTACCAATGGGTTCTGATTTAGCGGTGCAAGGTGAGCGTAGTCCTAGCTTTTATGTTTGGGCATCCCGGGACCCAGATACTCAGCCGCTGCAGCGTTTGCAAATGGTCAAGGGTTGGGTTGAAGACGGTAAGACCCAAGAAAGGGTAATGGACATTGCCTGCTCAGACGGCCAAACCGTGAATGCACAAACTTCTCGTTGCGGCGACAACGGCGCTCGCGTCAACGTGGCAGACTGTACCGTTACGCCAAATAAGGGCGATAGCGAATTGTCAGCGGTATGGCAGGATGCAGATTATGATCCAGCCCAGAAGGCATTCTATTACGTGCGTGTGTTAGAGAATCCAACTTGTCGTTGGTCGACTTATGATGCCATTGCGGCTGGCGTTGCACCTAGACCTGATATGCAATCCACCATTCAGGATCGAGCTTGGTCGTCGCCAATTTGGTTGACCCAATAGGCGAGTGATTGGGCAAAAGCCTAGTTTGTAAAAGCACAAAGCCCGGCTATGTCCGGGTTTTTTTTGCTTTCTAATTTGTGCTGCGGCGTTTTTCTGTCTTTTCCTTGCGCGCAAACTATTTCGCTTGCGGCTTTGTAAAGGTGATGCAGTTTTACAAATTTACGTAAATTTGTTGTTGGCTACGCTTATAAATCTGCACAAGCTTGATAGGCTAGATTGTAGCTTTTACAGCGTGCTTCATGATCGTGTATCTGCGCCACTACGATTAACTCGTCCGCGCCGGTTTTGGCCAAAAACTCAGCAGTTTGGGCACGCACCTGGTCGATGTTACCCACGGCCGCCGCAGAACTAACCTGAGTCATCAACGACTTCTCCATTTCTGTGAGATTATTTTCGAAGTCTTCTTCGGGTTTAGGCAGCGGTCCAGCTTTGCCTTGGCGCAAATTTAAGAAGGCACGTAAGCCGGAGCTACGCAGCAACATGGCTTCTTCTTCGGTATCTGCCGCGCAGATATTGTAGCCCAATATTACATGGGGTTTACTCAGTTGCTCGGAAGGCTCAAATTCCTCTCTATATATAGCTATGGCGCGCATCATTGCTTCTGGCGCAAAGTGCGATGCAAAGGCAAAGGGTAACCCCAGGATGGCGGCCAGTTGCGCGCCAAACAAACTTGAACCGAGAATATACAGTGGAATATTACTGCCTTCGCCAGGCACTGCTGTGACCCTTTGCCCCGGGCCGCGTTGGTCGCCAAGATAGCCTTTGAGTTCAATCACATCTTGAGGGAACTGATTGGGGTCGCTGTTTAGTGTGCGGCGTAACGCGTGGGCAGTCACCCCGTCGGTGCCCGGTGCACGTCCTAAACCTAAGTCTATTCTTCCCGGGTGCAGGGCTTCCAGTGTGCCAAATTGCTCAGCTACCATTAGGGGCGAATGATTTGGCAGCATAATGCCTCCAGAACCCACGCGGATTTTTGATGTGCCTGCGGCAATATGACCGATCACAACCGAGGTAGCAGCACTGGCTATGCCACGCATGTTGTGGTGTTCGGCAACCCAGTAGCGATGGTAGCCAGCAGCCTCTGCGTGTTGAGCCAACGAGCGACTGTTGTTAAGGGCTTGGCGGGCGTCGCCACCTTCGGCGATAGGTGATAAGTCTAGAACGGATAAAACGGTCATGGGCATTACTGAATAATTTTTAGTTGACCAATAGTAGTCATTCTCGTATGCCATGTAATCAGTAAATACATGAAAGTTGCAGCAAAGCTTTCAGTTCGGTCATAAAGCAAAGAAGTGCGCCTTAGCCCAAAAAAAGCTACCTCTGGTCGAGCACAGATGTCTAAGGGATGGATTAAATTGCTATGCAGGGGTTATTTGGCAAGTCATCGGCGACTTCACGTGAAAAAAGCGGCATCTTGGGCACTCAGTGAACTAGGTAAACGCGGCTTTCTGAGCGTGGTATTGCGCTTTTTGTTGCCACTGAATTATTCGAGCTTGAGTTACAGCGCGCGCACTGGATAGCGTGGAGTGCGCTTAAAGAACTTGAGACTTTGGTCGAGGTGCCGGCGCGAAAGGGGTTACGTTCGTCAACTTCGAAAATGCGCATAAAAGCTGCGTCGAAGCAATGCCACGCATGAGGGCGCAAACCTTGACTCGTAATCACTGCTCGGGGCTGGCCACGCTAGCGTCTTGAGTGACGGGTTTGGCAGGCAACAGCATGGTTAATATTGTGCTTTTGCTCTAGATGTTTTGAGGGGAGCCATTTTCGTTAATGACCTTTATTATTGGTGTATTGGTTTCACCCTTGAAATCAATGAAAATTGAAGAATCTGAGCTTTAGGGTTTGCCAATGAAAGTTTGCAAATCAAAGTTCGAATTTGAAAATGTTAAGAATGTAAGCTGTTTAACTCCTAGGGTTATAGCGGGTGTGAATTTAATAAAGGTGACTTATGCATAATTATCAATTTTTCTCGATAGCGTTGGTTGCGCTTGGTCTCGGTGCTTGCCAAAGCCCCGTACCGCCTGCAGAGGAGTCCGCACAGGTGAACGACCCTGTTGAGTTTTTGCGCAATGTAGAAACTGAGTCATTGGCGTTAGACAAAGAAGTCGGCGCGGCCTACTGGGTTAGAGCTACTCACATCACTGCAGATACAGGGATACTGGCAGCCAAAGCTGGCGAGCGTCAGCTGGCCTTTCAAAGCAAAGTCATTGAGCAGGCCCGGGCCTTCAAAGATCTACCGATGGATGCCGAAACCGCCAGAGGTATAGAGCTGATCTTGCGTGGATCTTCACTACCGGCACCGGACGATGCAGCTAAGCGTGCTGAGCTCTCGCAGCTGGCCACAGATTTAGAGGGTATGTATGGCGCGGGTAAATACTGTGATCCGCAAAGTGATATTTGTTCAACACTGCCTGAGTTAGAAAACATCCTCGCCAAATCTCGGGACTACGCAGAGCAATTGGATGCATGGACAGGTTGGAGAACTGTATCTCCGCCAATGCGACCGATGTATGAACGGTTTGTTGAATTGGCTAATGAGGGTGCTCGTGAAGTGGGTGCGAAGGATCTCGGCGACCTATGGAAGGGTGGCTACGACATGGACGTGGCGGAGTTCGAGCAAGAGAGCGAACGTCTGTGGTCTCAAGTTGAACCACTATACGAAGAACTGCACTGCCATGTGCGCGCACAACTGGGCGAAGAGTATGGTGAAGATTTGGTGCCAAGTACCGGTCCTATTCCCGCGCACTTGTTAGGCAATATGTGGTCACAATCATGGGGGAATATTTATGATTTGTTAGAGCCATACCCTGGTGTCGCCTCTCTTGATGTAAATAAGGCATTGGTTGACCAACAATATGATGCTGTGCGAATGACCGAAACCGCCGAAGCATTTTTCACCTCTCTGGGCCTGCCTGAGTTGCCAGAGAGCTTTTGGCAGAATTCGATGCTCACTAAACCTGCAGACCGAGATGTGGTTTGTCACGCCAGTGCTTGGGATTTGGACAATGGTAATGACCCGCGCATTAAGCAGTGTGTAGAAGTAAACGAAGAGCAGTTGTCTACTTTACATCATGAGTTAGGCCATATTTATTACTACCTTTTGTACAAAGAACAGCGCCCGCTATTTAAGGGCGGTGCCCATGATGGCTTTCATGAAGCCATTGGCGACACCATTGTGTTGTCCATGACCTCAGCGTACCTCAAGGAAAAAGGCCTAGTCCCCGAAGTGACGCGAAGTGAACAGGCAACCATTAACGAACAGATGAAGCTGGCGTTGGATAAGATTGCCTTTTTACCCTTTGGTAAGCTCATTGACCAATGGCGTTGGCGAGTGTTCTCCGGTGAAATTACGCCAGAGAATTACAATGCTGGATGGTGGGATTTGCGCACGCGCTACCAAGGTATTGCGCCGGCAACTGCGCGTACGGAAGCAGATTTCGATCCGGGCGCTAAGTTTCATATTCCGGGTAACACGCCCTACACCCGGTACTTCTTGTCGCACGTAATGCAGTTTCAGTTTCATAAAGCACTCTGTGAGGCTGCAGGCGACAAGGGGCCATTACATGACTGCTCCATCTACAATAATAAGGCCGCTGGTGAAAAACTCGGGCAAATGTTAAGCATGGGTGCAAGCAAGCCTTGGCCAGAAGCTATGTATGCGTTGACTGGTCAACGGACAATGGATGCATCGCCTATCATCGATTATTTCCAGCCTTTGATGGGTTGGTTGCAAGAGCAGAATAAGGGTCGGCAATGTGGTTGGTAGTAGTCAATAGACCAAAGGCTGGCTGAGCGATAATTTAGTTGGAGGGTGCGCAATGAATGAATATCGTGTCTATGGCGATATGCTGTCTGGCAATTGTTACAAAGTGGCTATGTTGTTGGAGTTTATGGGCGTGCCCTATGACTGGCAAGCAGTGGACGTTTTGGCGGGTTTTACCCAAAGCACTGAGTTCAAGCAAATAAATGCCAATGCAAAAATCCCAGTACTGGAAGTTACTCACGAAGAGTCAGGGGACAAAGAATATTTGTCCGAGTCTAATGCCATATTGAATTACTTGGCTGAGGGATCTACGTTTTTACCCGCAAGTGGATTGCCTCGGGGGCGGGTGTTGCAGTGGCAATTTTTTGAGCAATATAGCCACGAACCTTATATTGCGGTGGCACGTTTTATAAAGCTTTTTCTTGGCTTGCCTGCTGAGCGCAAAGAGGAGTTTGCAAGTAAGCAAGCCGGTGGTCGTAAAGCTCTTGCGGTGATGGACGAACAATTGAGTCGCACAACCTACTTGGTTGGTGAGAGTCTGACCATTGCAGACATCTCGCTTTATGCCTATACCCACGTTGCAGCAGATGGCGGTTTTGATCTAACCGAGTACCCGAATATTTTGGCCTGGATAGCAAGGGTTGAGGCGCTACCAAATTATTTGCCGATGCGTGCTCGCGTGGCTAGCTAACAATCAAACGATGCGGCTTTCAAGTAAACAAAGTTGTGCGCGAGGTAAATCGCGAGCAGGGTAGGTTGCCGAAGTTATGGGTGCTCACTAACGAGTCCAGCGATTTGGAATCATGTCTTCCACTAATTGGTTAATGCTAAAGGCGTGGAGATCTTTTTCCTCAGCCACAGACATCGCAAACTTGGACACACTGTTTGAGCGGGTATAAACCAGCACCTTGGGATATTGCTGTTTAATCCATAGTGCGGTGCGCAAATTGTCACGCTCGTTACCGGTGCCCAGTATGACCACAGTATTTTCCAGACTGAGGTCAATTTTGCTAGATACATTGCGCCAAACCTCAGGGTGAGAAATATCTCCGAGGAATACTGAGCGTTGATAATCTTTGCCCAAACTTTGCTGCTCTTCCACAACCTGAATGCGTCGTTCGGCGTCTTGGTCAATCAATGCAACGTGAGAAAGCTCTCGCCCAGCGGTGCGTTCTAATTGCTCTAATACCGATTGACCAAAGCGCCCAAACCCAGCAATAACCACGTTGTCTCGATGATGTGTGCGGCGAAAGTGCTCCACCAAGTTGTTGCGCACAAAGCCTAGTGCCGCAAGGTTATAGGTATTGAATATGATGCAATGTCGACCGAGGGAGGTGCGTAATAGGCTGCGCATAAAGCGTAGATTTTGGCAGTGCACGACCACACGGAATTTCAAGTTAGGTGCAACGTCTAAAACTCGCGTTGCCGCTTCGAAGGCTTGGTAGTCATCATCGCCTAACAGCAATACGCGTCGAGCTTTTGGTAGGTTGAGTTTTTTCAGTGAAAAGCCCAAGGTCAGGTCACCGACTATGGTCACCACACCATAGCGTTGTTGTAATTCTTGTTCGCGGATGGAGTTAAAATGGTCATTTACAACAATGACTCGGTCATGAGGTGATTGCCTACGCAGCATGCGCAGGTAACTGGTGGTGAGATCCCCAGAGCCAAAGATGACGATGTGGTTTTCTAAGTTACGCAGTCGCCATTGTTGTGGGTTAATAACTCGTATAACTGCTTCTATAACAGCGGATGCTGTGATCAGCGGTGCGCCAAAGTAGGTGATCCAGAGTAAGCCTCTGGCCCATATTGGTCCGCCAGTGGGTACCCCAAGGTCTAAACCGCCGACCACGAATAAACCCAAAATGTAGTAAATTTGTACCGCTATACCATCATTTGTGGTGAATGGCCGCTCGCTCAGCGTGACGCCAGCTGCAAAACTACTTAGGCCAAACACAAACAACGAGGCGACAGCGATCCATCTCCAGCCTAAACTTTTGTTTGTTAATGTTTCGAGAGCCATGTGCTCGGGCCATTCCAATTGCTACTATCGAACCATTCTATTCCTGGGGAGGGACAATGTCAGAGTTTTCGACAATTCAGTATGAAATAAATGACGCCGTTGCACGAATTACGCTAGATCGTGTGGATATGCGCAATGCACAAAATAAGAAAATGCTCTACGAGCTCAATGATGCCTTCGATTTAGCCGCTCGAGACGATGCAGTGAAAGTTATCGTATTGGCGGCCAACGGACCGCATTTTTCTTCAGGCCACGATTTGGCAGACAAGGAAAAAGTCACAGATTTTGATCAAGTGAGTAATTGGGGTGGCTTTGCTAAGCCTGGTGCTGAGGGCCATCAAGCTCAAGAAGAAGAAATTTATCTGGGTTTATGCTGGCGCTGGCGCAATTTACCTAAACCGACTATTGCTGAGGTGCAGGGCAAGGTGATTGCTGGTGGGCTGATGTTGGTTTGGGTATGCGATTTGATCATAGCCTCTGATGACGCCACATTTTCAGATCCTGTGGTTGCCTTTGGCGTGAATGGGGTTGAATATTTTGCCCACCCTTGGGAATTTGGCGTGCGCAAGGCGAAAGAACTGCTGTTCACTGGCGGGCGTATTTCAGCGATGGAGGCGAAATCTTGTGGCATGGTCAATCACGTGGTGCCAAGGGAAGAGTTAACAGATTTCACCCAGCAGATGGCTGCGCGGATTGCCCAGCGACCAAGCATGGGGCTGAGACTGGCCAAGCAGAGTGTGAACCAGGCTCAAGATGCTCAGGGTTTATGGACAGCACTACAGTCGGCTATGGGCTTACAGCAGTTGGGTCATGCGAATAACCAGATCGTGCATGGCATGATTGTTGATCCCAGCGGTGTGGATATCATTCGTCAAGAGGCGAAAGAGAAGTAGCTGTTGTGTGGCCTACATCTGGCTAAAAACTGTTAAAGCTTTTGCTAGGTTAATGCCCTCTCCAGCGCATGACGGAGAGGGCGTAGTGGCTTATCTTCCAGTGAATTCAGGTTTTCGCTTCTCAAGAAACGCCTTTAAACCTTCTTCAAAATCTTCACTTTGAAACAAACCATGTAGATGCATCATCAGATGATCTACTGAGGTGTCGTAAGACTCTTCCATACCCATGCGCATCATGCGCTTGGTGGTTTGTACTGCTACAGGTGCATTGTCGGCAATCTCCTGGGCCCAAGTCATCGCCGTCGTCATAAGCTCCTCATGGGGTACAACAGTGTTGACCAAGCCCAGAGACAGGCTCTCTTCTGCGCCAACGGTGCGTCCGCGATAGTAAAGTTCTGCTGCTTTGGCCCAGCCTACTAGCTTGGGTAGAAGCCATGTGCCGCCGCTTTCGGGCACCACATTGCGCCGCGCGGTAATGGCGGCCATTTTGCCTTTATCAGACATAATGCGTATATCGCAGAGTAGGGTCATATCCATACCATAACCAGCCGCTGCACCGTTGACGGCGCAAATGATGGGTGTGTCGCAATGCCACATGACATTAATTGGCGCGTCGCGCAAATCAAATAACTTACGTGCTGGTCGATTATTGCCCTCAGGCTGATCGCCTTCAGCGTCTTTTGCTTCGCTATCACGTCGATCATTGGTGTCGATTAGGTCTAAGCCGGAGCAAAATCCTCGCCCGCTGCCAGTGAGCACAATGCAGCGTATTTCTGGATCTTTGTCGGCTTCCACCACTTTGCGCGACAGCTCGTCGAGCATGTCTCGGCTGATAGCGTTGAGTCGGTCTGGTCTATTCAAGGTCAAAATTAAGATGTGTTGCTGTTGTTCAACTAGAAGTTGTGGTGTTGAAGAGGCTGATATAGCCATTTTACTATCCCCCCGAATATGTGATTGTCTATGTTAAGTGCCTTTTCATTGCTATGAAAGTACCGCAGAATATTCGCGCTTGTTTCTGTGCACCGTTTTTAGGGGAAATTGTTATCCGCGTTTTTATTCTTATGGGCATTATGTTGGCCCAGTCGTTGAGCTATGGGCCTGTTTTGGCTGCCAACCCCACTGCTAACTATGCCCAATCTGCCACAACGGGCGGTGTCGTCATTGGCAGTTTTGCAGATGAGGCCAATGCCCGCAGGGCGTCAATGCAGGCGTCCACAGCGCTTGCCAATCGGGCCTTTAGTGCAGACCTACAAATTATGCCGTCCCTAAGTAATGGTAAGACCTTATTCAGAGTCATTGCTGTGCCACAAATGGGCGCTTCCAGTAGGCTATTATTGACTGAGTTGCGTGACAATGGTTATACCAGTGCCTGGCACATGAATGATGTACCTATGTCTGATGTTGCCCGCCCCCAACGTATTGCGTCAACTCCAGCCACCGCAGTCCCCCTCAATGAAAAGTCTTTGCAATCTTTTGCAGATTCTGTGGCCGCAAAGCCTGTTGGTAATGCAAATGAAGAATTCTCTCGCAACATACCGCAACTGCTTAATACTGGTCCTGGAGAGCAAACGGTTTACGGCACTGAAGCCGGTGTTGATTTAAACAAGTTGGCTATGGCGACTTTTGTTGATGCAGAAGTTGGCGTGGTGATTGATGGTCAAATTGATGAAGGTGTTTGGCAGGACATTGCCTATTTCGACAACATGCGGGTGTCTATTCCTGATATTGGTACGCCAGGTAAATACGCAACCAAAATGCGCATGTTTGCCACCGAGAGGGGTATGTATATCAGTGCAGATATGGAGCAGCCTAGAGATACCTTGGTACGTCGTATGTCGAGACGCGATGATTTTATCGATCGTGATGTTTTTGGTGTGACCTTAGATGTCTCCGGTGAAGGGAAAATCGGCTATTGGTTCTTTATCGCCCTTGGTGATAGCCAGTCCGATGGCAAAGTGTTGCCCGAACGACGTTACCAAAGAGATTGGGACGGCCCCTGGGTTGGTAAGTCTGCAGTGACAGAAAATGGCTGGAGTATCGAAATGTTCTTGCCTTGGTCCATGATGAGCATGCCGGAAACCGCCGGGGCGCGAAATATTGGATTTGCTGCGAGTAGAATTATTTCCCATGCGAATGAGCGCTATCAATGGCCGGGCTATGGCGTGACCAGTGCGCGCTTTGTCTCTGCGCTGAATCAAATCGAAGTGCAGGGCGTGCAGCCCCGGGCGCAAATGGCAATAATTCCCTTCATTGCAGCAACATCCGACCAAGTGTACAACGAATCTGATGTGAGAGTAGGTGCAGACTTGTCTTGGAAGCCGTCACCAAAAGTGGAACTGTCAGCTACTGTTAATCCTGATTTTGGCGCCGTAGAAGCAGATGATGTGGTGTTGAATCTTACCGCCAGCGAAACTTTTTTCCCCGAGAAACGCCTGTTTTTCCTTGAGGGCAGTGAAATCTTTAATGTCATGCCAAGAGACGACTTTAGTGCCCTTTATAGGATTGCGTTGAATGAGGATTACGCTACAACATCAAGGCGCGTGTACTTGAATGACTTTGTGCCGGTGCCCGTCTCCCTCCTTAATACCCGGCGTATTGGTGGTACAGCGAACCAAATCGATATTCCAGATGGCATAACACCAGAGCGTGGTCAGCGCGATGTACCAACAGACTTGCTTGGTGCGGCGAAGATAACGGGTACTAATGGCTCTTTTCGTTACGGTGCTTTAGCTGCCGTGGAAGATGACATTTCCTGGTTGGGCCGCAATAGCGCCAATCAACCGGTAAATATTACTGACGATGGGCGTGAGTTCGCAGTGGCTCGGTTAAGTTATCAACTGGCCGGTGAAGCGAAAAAATCTATTGGTTATATGGGTACCTTTACCGGTGGCTCTCAATATGACGCCGAAATCCATAGCGTAGATGGTCATTATACAAGTAGTGATGGCCGGCTTATCGCGGATAGCCAATTGGTAATGAGTGACCGTAATGAGGTCAGTGGTTACGGCGCTTTGTTTGATGTGTTGTACGCGAGTAAACCGAATCTAAGGCATAAGTTCGAATTAGACGTTATGGACGATAAAATCGACTTTAATGATTTAGGCTTTTTACGTCGTAATGATTACGTCAAAGGCCGCTATGTAATGCTCTACAATAAGCAAAATTTGAGCGCCAATTTGACCAATTTCCGGTCCGCTTTTTCGCTTCAACAGCAGTACAACTTAGAAGACGGTCAGGTTACCGACAGTGCCATACTGTGGCGTACTTCCTTTGTTTTGCCTGGGCGTAATACGCTCAGAACCGGCATCGGTTTTTTGCCAGAACGTTATGAAGACATCGACAGTAGGGGTAATGGCGCATACCGGGTTGATGCAGGTGGTTGGTTCGAAATGTTGGTGGCGACAGATGCAAATAAGATGTTCAGTTACTCTGCCGGCATTACGGCTCAACAAGAGCATTTAGGTGATGTTACCTACGGTGCGTCGGCAGGAGTGACCATTCGTCCGTTAGATGTATTGAGTATGGACTTTGATTTGCGCTATAAGAAGCGTAACGATTGGTTGGTTTATCAAGGCGATCGAAACTTTGCCAGTTTTGATGGTGATGAGTGGCAACCCAGCTTTGATATGAACTGGTTTATCGCTCCAGGTCATCAGTTACGTTGGAATATGCAATGGGCTGGTGTGCGTGCAGAGGACACCGGGTTTTATACCGTTCCAGCTAAAGAGGGTGACCTGCAACCTGGTGTAAGAACACCAAGTGACTATGACTTTAACTTGGGCGTGTTTACCACTCAGTTGAGATATCGTTGGGAAATAGCGCCGTTAACAGATTTTTATCTGGTTTATAATAGAGGTAATTCTCTACGCAGTGATGATGACGCTGATGTAACAGACCTATTCTCTGACAGCATTCAAGATCCTGTTATAGATTCTGTTGTTGCCAAGTTGCGTTATCGGTTTGGTAATTAGTAGAGCTAACAAAGGCGGCCTATTTATTTAGGCGCTGGAGAGGATTGTTTTTGGCGGATTAAAGTTCCGACATGAATTTTTCTAGCCGCTGACGTTGCTTTAATTAAGCGAGATTGAACAATTCAAATTAGGCCGTCTGTGTTAAGCAGACTGTTGCGAAAGAACCCAGCCATTAGAATCTGGGTCAATTAATAAAGGTATTGAATCTAATTATGAGGACATTTTGTCTTCATGGCAGGGTTTGGTCGTTGTTATGAAACATGTCACGACCCCGTTAGTTTGAAGAGAAAATTTCGAATAGAACCGTTTGAATGAAAAAAGGTTGAACGAAAATAATTAGACCTTCGTTGGACCGCAAATAGTGGGAGAGGATTAATGATGTTGATGTTTAAAAGAGCACAAAGCTTAGTGTTGGTTTTGGCAATGATGCTGATAGTGGCGCCAGCCAGCGCCAAGGAACTTGGCAGCGCAAAGCCAGAACGCCAAGGTTTTTCCAGTGAACGCTTAGCGAAGCTTACTCAGTTGATGAACGCCAAGGTAGCGGATGGCACTATGGTCGGTGGCATGGGCATGATTGCGCGAAACGGCAAAATCATCTACAGCCAAACTTATGGTCAGGCTGACCGCGAGGCGGGCAAGGCGATGACTGATGACGCTATTTATAGGATTTATTCTATGAGTAAGCCCATCACCGGCGTTGCTTTGATGATGCTGTATGAGGAAGGCAAATTTCGCCTGAATGACCCTATTGCTATGTATATTCCAGAGATGGCCAATCTACAGGTTGCCCTTTCAACCGCAGGTACAGGCATTGTCTCTGACGGTACTTCCAGCACCACTATTGGCAGTGGCGATGCAAGCCTTGTTGGACAAACTCGTAAACCAACACGCCAGCCCACCATTCGGGATCTTATGACTCATACGGCGGGTCTCACATACGGTGTCTTTGGTAATACTGAAGTGGACCAAGCCTATCGCAAGGCTGGACTTTTGGGTGATATGGACCTAAAAGAGTTTGTTACGGCCTTGGGTAAATTGCCTTTGCAATACGAACCAGGCAGCCAGTGGCACTACAGTGTTTCTGTAGACGTCCAGGGTTATCTTGTAGAAGTACTTTCAGGCATGAAGTTCAGTGAGTTTCTTGAGCAGCGTCTATTCGCGCCGTTAGATATGAAGGATACCGCCTTCAAAATTAATGCAGGCAATAAAGATCGTTTAACCCAGCTATACAAGCCAGAGGGCGTTACCGCTGACAATTACTTTTCTCCTGCAACAGGTAGTGGTCTTGAAGTGGCAGATGCTTTTATCAGCGCTGGCTATATTTACGGTGGCAAGTTTGAAAGCGGTGGTGGCGGTTTAGTTGCCACGGCTCGGGACTACATGCGGTTTAGCCAAATGATGCTTAATGGTGGTGTGCTAGATGGCGTGAGAATTCTCTCTCCGAAAACTGTAGATCTAATGCGCACAAATCACATTGGCGATATGGGTTTGGGTTTTGGTCGCAAGGGCGTTGGCTTTGGACTAGATTTTGCTGTTGTACTGAATCCCGGTGAAGTGGGTGAAGTGAGCTCAGTTGGCGAATATAACTGGGGTGGCGCCGCAGGTACGCGCTTTTGGATTGATCCTCAGGAGCAGTTGATTGGGCTGTTTATGGTGCAGAGTATTCCACACCGCACCCGCCTTGCTGGTGACTTCAAGGTGATGACCTATCAGGCTTTGGTTGAAAAGGAGTAACTTTTCACCCTATTCTGTAGGTGCAGATTCAAGGGCCCTAATTTGGGCCCTTTTTTTTGCTCGCCTGACTGCTCATTTATTTAAAAAGGCTGGCGCGGTTTCTTTTGGGGCAATGAGTTTTGCCTCAGCCACTGATCTCTACTGCTAATTTGGTCGTTATGAAAAAACTAATTGTTTTGCTACTTATTTTATCGTTGCCTTTCATCGGTATGAATTTGCTTGGCCTATCACCCTTTGATTTGAAAGCGAATGTGCAAGTTGGTACCGGCATTGGAGCTAAACTTGCTTGTTCAGGCCGCTACCTATCTGGTTTTGATGCGCAACAAGTTGCGGCAGATATTGCCTCCTATTCCGCTGCGGCTGAGTTGCTTGCCATTGACTATGATGATGTGGAAAAGACCGCTAGTGCCAGTTTATTCGGCTTGGGGGCTACTACAGCCAAGTTCCGCCCGGGTTTAGGTTGTACTTTGGTGCGTGCGGGTAGCGCGCAACTAGATGATATTGTGGTGCCCAAGGTTGCTGAGTCGTTACAGCCGTGGCCTAAAGGCTCCATCGTGAGCAGCCTATCAGCGCCTGCTCAGAGTTTATTAGAAGCGGTACTTGAGCAGGACAATAACGAGGGCCTACAAACGCGAGCGCTATTGGTCGTTCGCGATGGATCGATAATTGGTGAAGCTTATGCCAAAGGCTTTTCTCCGCAAACGCCGCTAATGGGTTGGTCTATGGGTAAAAGTTTATCCGCCATTATGCTCGGTCACTTGGCTTTCAGCGAAAAGCTTGGGATGGGCGAAGCCAATTTGTTTAGTGAATGGTCGGCAGACGAACGACGCAACATTACTTTGCGCCAGTTATTGCAAATGAGTAGTGGTCTAGGTTTTTCTGAAGTGTATGCGCCGGGGAGTGATGCCACGCGCATGCTATTTATTGCGGCCAGTGCCTCAGGGGTGGCCAAAACCAGTGCGTTGATTCACCCTCCCGGCAGTCATTTTTCTTATTCTTCAGGCACTGCCAATTTGCTCTCAGAAGTCTTTGTGAATAGTACCGGCGGCACCCAGGCTGCGGTAAATATTTTGCATAACGAGATACTCGCACCCATGGCTATGGCTCATACCACGTTGGAGGTAGATGCCAATGGGGTCTTTGTCGGCAGTTCCAATATCTATTCTAGTACCCGAGATTGGGCGCGTCTGGGTTTGCTGATGCTGCAAGAGGGTGAGCTTAACGGGCATCGAATTTTAAGTAAGCAGTGGGTGGCCGAGGCTACCAGGCCTAACGACAGCGATAATGAACGTGCCTATGGCTATCAAGTTTGGTTGAATCAGGGTGACCAAGCATTGCGTTGGCCTGACTTACCCGCTGATGCCTATGCCTTTACCGGTAATCGTGGTCAGCGAGTGATGATTATTCCCTCCCAGCAAACACTCGTTGTGCGTATGGGGTGGAGTAGTGTTAGCTACCCAGACAACCAGCGCTTCGCCGAGATATTTTCTTTATAGCGGGCCTGCTTTGCATCTAATTTGGCGTTATTTGGCGTTAAAAGAGCTGTCTCCCTTAGAGCGGCCTTATTCAGCGAGCGCCTCTGCGTAATTGGCTTGAGTGCTGTGTTTGTAAGCACTTTGTTTTCAGGCGCTCTTTTTAAGCATCCTTTTAGGCAGAGTGTCCATTGTCAGCCTTAATAAAGTCTGCGCCTCGCTCGGCAATCATTACTGTGGGTGCATTGGTATTGCCTGAGGTAATAGTAGGCATTATGGAGGCGTCAATAACTCGCAAACCTACAACCCCATGGACTTGTAGGCGGTCATTCACCACTGCCAATGCATCGTTACCCATTTTGCAGGTACCTACCGGGTGAAAGATAGTGGTGCCTAAATCCCCTGCTGCGGATGCTAATTCCTCTTCTGAGGTTAGATGCGCGCCGGGTTTCAACTCTTTAGGGTTAAAAGGCTGCAGGGCTGGCGCTGCCATGATTTCCCTCGTGAACTTTAATCCAGCCACAGCAACATTTAGATCTTCCTGGGTGGATAGGTAATTGGGTCTGATGGCGGGTGCGGCTGCGGGGTCGACGGAAGTGATAGATATGCTACCCCGGCTTGAGGGCCGTAGATTACAAACTGACGGTGTGATCGCGTCATACTTATGTAGTGGCGAGCCGAATGCATCTAATGAAAGAGGCTGTACATGCCACTCTATGTTGGCGGATGCCTGGGCCGGATCACTTTTGGCGAATGCGCCAAGCTGCGAAGGTGGCATGGTCATCGGGCCTGTCTTCTTGAAAAAATATTCGAGCCCCATCTTCGCCATACCCCATGGGTACTTTGCTCTACGGTTTAAGGTCACGGTGTTGTCTACCGAGTAAATTGTTCGAATCTGCAAATGGTCCTGCAAATTTTGGCCCACGCCCGGCAGTTCGCACTTTACTTCAATGCCATGCTGCTGCAATAGTTCTGGTTCGCCTATGCCAGAAAGCTGTAAAATTTGCGGTGAGGCCACTGCGCCAGCCGCTAACAGAACTTCTTTTCTTGCGGTTATGAGTTGGTCGTGACCTTTGTGCCGTACGTGCACGCCGTTGGCTACCAAGCCCTGATCGGTTTGTTCCAGAGTCAGTTTTTGCACCATGGCCTCGGTCATTACCGTCAGATTTGGGCGTTTTTGTGCGGAATCTAGGAATGCTCGAGCTGCGCTCCAACGTTTTCCAGAGCGTTGATTCATTTGAAAGTAGGCGTTACCGAAGTTGTCGCCTGTGTTGAACTCTTTGATTTTAGGGATGCCGGTTTGCGCTGCAGCTTCCCGCCAAACGTCGAGTATTTCCCAATTCACTCGGCGCTCTTCAACTCTAAGTTCGCCGCCGCTGCCATGAAAGTCATCGGCGCCGTGTTGGTAGTCTTCTGATCGTCTAAATATAGGTAGCACATCGTCCCACCCCCAGCCGCGGTTGCCCTGGCTTGCCCAGTAGTCGTAGTCACTTTTTTGTCCGCGCATATAAATCATGGCGTTAATGGAGGAGGAGCCACCGATAACTTTGCCCCTTGCATAGCCGATACTTCTACCGTTTAAACCTTTTTCTGGTTCGGTGGAAAAGCACCAATCCGTACGTGGATTACCTATGGTGTAGAGATATCCCACAGGAATATCTATCCAAAAATAGTTATCCTTCTTGCCGGCCTCTAGTAACAGAACTTGTTTCGACGGATCTTTAGATAGGCGATTGGCAAGTACACAACCTGCTGTGCCAGCGCCAACAATAATGTAGTCGTAAGTAGACAAATGAGTTTCTCCCAAGCATCCGCATATCATATCAGGTCTATGAGTGTTTGGTGTTGCTGAAAAATTTGTTACTGTTCTACTCTATGAATAAAGATATGGATACTAGCCTCAATATATAAAGGTTAAGTAGGAGGTGTGAGAAGTGATACAGAATACCTTTCAGCAGGTTTTACAAAACAGTTTATGGCTCATTGAAAAAATCAATGCCAAAGAAACGCAAGACTTACGGTCACTCTACTTAGACGATGCTGTGATGGAGGTAAAGGGTTTCAGCAAATTTGTTGGTATTGAGCAAATTCAATGCTTTTGGAATGCCTTGATTTCCGGTCTGAAAAGCGAAATTGCTTATCGTGATATAAAGATGGAACTGCAAAGTGATGGCACTACGAGTTTGTCGGCGAACCTGACGGCCAGTGGACACAGCTTCATCGGTGTTGCAATGGATCAATCATGGGTCCTCCAAGACGATAGGTGGTGTATGAGTGAATGCCATTTACAGGTGCGGTCAGGCGTAGGAGGTTCGACAGATTCATTTATAGAGTTTGTGCAAAATTTTACTGCGAGTCTGCAAAACTGGGTAAGCGGGCAAGATGTGTCGGAGGAGAATTGGTCTAGGATATCCGCCTCCTGCGCTGATGAATTGGGGGTTGTTTTACCAAACGGGCGAAAAATTTCCGGCGCTAAGCTTCTTGAGTTAATTCGCGCTGTAGTTGCATCGGAACCTGACTTAGTTATGGAGGTTTCTCAGATAGAGATGCTCACTATGAGTGAGTCGTTGTGTGTTGTGTCGTATACAGAATCTCGACGCGTGCGCGGTGACGAGAACTCGGCCGACGTTCGCAGTACCTTGGCCTTTGTTCGGTGCTCGTCCGATGGTTGGACGTGGCGGCACGTACAACAAACTCATACAGAGGTTGAGTAATGGTGGGCTAGCATTCTCCATCTTGGCGTTTATCTATCGTTGGCTCTTTCGAACCAGCCCATTCCTCTATTCCTCGCCTTTTTTACCCCTGCCAAAAAAATTATGCTTTTGCGGTTATCGGATGAAAGCAGCCGTTTGCCTTAAAGCTCAGTCAAGTGGATTTAGAACGAGCTATGTTGCTTTATCCGAAAATAACTGTGTTCTGCAAACTTATTCGATATGGAGATTTATCTCATGGACCAGAATACGTATATAGAGGTAATGGCGGCAAGCCAAAATTGGATTGCTGGGTTTAATCGCGGTGATTTGACGACAATGGTGAATGGCTATACTAAGGACGCTTCAATGCATCCGCGCCCCAGCCCTTTGTGTTTTGGACAGCAAGCAATTGAGAACTTTTGGTCTGGCTTACTCACCATAGGTGCCGGTGAATTAGTCTATTCCAATATTCGGCTGACTACCGAGGGTGAGGGTCGTGCGCGCTTAGCTGCGGATTGGTCAATGAACGTTGCCGCTGGTGTCATTACCAATGAGTTGTGGATTAAGCAAGAAAACGGCCAGTGGCTGATTGCGCAAGACGACTTCGATATTTTGCGGCAAAATTCTGGAAGCATTGCTGAATTTGTCGACCAGTTTCATGCCAATTTAACCGCATGGTTTGCTGGTTCCGATGACTCAGGTGCCGCGTGGTCTGCGTTAGAACAGGCCTGCCCTGATAACATGGCGTTGGTGTATCCCAGTGGTGCGAAGCTCTCAGGTGCAGACTTTCTGCAAAGTATTAGCAACCATCCACGCGATAATGCCGGATTTTTAGCGTCAGTTGAGCACATAGAAGTATTGTCTGAATCCACCAACGAGGGGGTTGTCGCCTATGTCGAGGTGCAAGTTGGCGCTGCAAACTCAGCAACCGAAAACCGGCGTTCGGCGCTGGCTATGGTTCAACAAGGTCCACAAGGTTGGTGCTGGCGATATATTCAAGAGACAAGTTTAACTTAGCTTGCTTGGCTTTTAGCGTGGGTTATGCCTAGTAAAAGTGCCCTGCTTGTTGGTTGTGTGGTGATACCAAACTCTTTTTTTGACAGACAGACAGAATCGAGTTAAGAAGATCGAACTAAAAACACCTAACTAAAAACAGCTAACTAAAACAGCTAACTAAAAGCACTTACCCTAACCCGCCCAGCTGCGTTTGCTGCAAACTCTGTTCCTTATGTACTTGGCTTGGTATCGTAGAAGCTAATTGATGAAATTCTGAGTTCTATGCTTGTTCTGGCTGAGGCTCAGTGTGTCTTTACCTAGGTTGAAAATCTAAGGCTTACAATGAAACTATATACCGTACCGGCTGCGCCAAACCCCACTAAAGTAATGCTCTATATTGCCGAACGCGAAGCCGCGGGTGTGGCAATGGGCATTCAACAAGTTCGCGTCAATACGCTCAAAGGCGAGCAAAATGCACCAGAACATTTGGCTCGTAATCCATTTGGGGCGTTGCCTGTTCTGGAGCTAGAGGATGGCCGTTATTTGACCGAGTCGCTCAGCATCATTCATTTTCTTGACGAAAAATTCCCTGAGCACAGTATGTTGGGTAACGATCCGGTGGAACGCAGTTTTGCGCGCGACTTAGAGCGAATTGTTGAGCTACGTATTGCAACGCCAATTGCCCGTTATGTGCATGTGACCAATTCACCTTTCGGTTTGCCGGCGGACCCCAAGGCAGCCGCGGAAATTGAAGCCAGCCTGCCAAAGGCGCTGGGTTATATAGAGGAAATGCTCGGTGACGGGCGCAGTCTTTTGCGCGGTGAGCGTGTTTCTATCGCTGACTGCACGTTGCAAAGCGGACTGCAATTTGCCCGCTTCGGCAAAGCAGAGGTCATAGGCGACTATCCAAATATTCAAGCTTGGGATCAAGCCTATCGCGCTCGACCCGCAGCCTTATCAGTACTTAAGTTCTAATCGACTGCCGGCTACCCATTGACCAAGTGTGTGGCCGGGGGGTATGAGGCGTACTGCTACTTGGCCGGCCAATATTGGTCTTTGAGCAGACGCTTATACAGTTTGCCAGTAGGCAACCGAGGCAGTTCGTCGAGGAAATCCACTGATCTAGGTATCTTATATCCAGCCAAGTTGTCTTTGGCATAGGCTATAAGTGCCTCTGCCAGCGCTTGGTTGCCTTCAATGCCGGGCATTGGTTGTACTACAGCTTTTACCTCTTCGCCGAAATCTGCGTTGGGTACGCCAAAAACTGCAACGTCTTGCACTGCCTCGTGCATGATCAGGGCGTCTTCAATTTCTCGTGGGTAGATGTTTACGCCGCCAGAAATAATCATGTAGGCTTTTCTATCCGTCAGGAATAAGAAGTCATTTTCATTGAGGTAACCAACGTCACCCAATGATGTCCAGTTGTTATGAATTGGGTGGGTAGCGCTGGCGGTTTTGTCCGGGGCGTTGTGATATTCAAAGTTTCTTTCCGGCAGCTCAAAATAGATCAGGCCCTCGTCACCTTGGGCCTGTTCAACACCCGCCTCATCACAAATATGCACTACGCACAGGTGTGCTTTACCTACTGAGCCTGGGTTTGCCAACCATTCTTGTGGGCTGATTATGGTGAAGCCATTGCGTTCAGTACCAGAGTAGTACTCCCATAAAATGGGCCCCCACCAGTCCATCATTTGATGCTTTATTGGTGCCGGACAGGGTGCAGCTGCATGAATGGCACATTGATGACTGCTCAAATTGTACTTTGATAGTGTTTGCTCATTTAACTTAAGCATGCGGATAAACATGGTAGGCACCCACTGAGAGTGAGTGATTTGATATTGCTCAATGTATTTGAGCGAAAGTTCAGGATCGAAACGCTCCATCATTACCACGCTGCCCCCCAAAGCCAACGCGCGCATGCAGTAGCCAAAGGGTGCGGCGTGATAGAGCGGCGCAGGTGACAAGTAAACGGTGTCTGCGTTGAGGCCATAGGGGTTGTTGGGTTCAACGCCGGGTATCCCCTCGCTGACATGTTTTCCTGACAGTGGTCGCTTAATGCCCTTAGGTTGGCCGGTGGTGCCTGAGCTGTACAGCATGGAGTCGCCAGCGGGTTGTTCGGCAAGTGGATTGGCGTCTTGTTCGGCTACCGCGGCTAGGTAGTCCTCAAAGCCGTCTAGGTTGCCTTCGTTTGCACCACGAATAAAACGGTGTGGGCAATTGGGGATTAAGTCCAAAAGTTCTGTCGTGATGCCCAAATCGCTGGAAGTGAAAAGTACTTGAGTGCCTGAATCTTGAATAATGTAGGCAGCTTCTTCCGCAGTTAAGTAGCGGTTGATACAGGTTATGTACAAACCTGAACGATATGCGCCCCAAGCAATTTCAAAAAATGAAAGGTGATTTTCCATCAAAATTGAAACGTGATCTCCTGGCTTTAACCCCCGAGACTGAAGAAGGTTGGCTACTTGATTGGAGCGCTGGTCTAATTCTAACCACGAAACTTCTTCGCCGGTGGCGGCGTGTATTAGCGCTGGGGTGTTTGGTTTTACTTTCGACCAATGTCCTGGGTACATAAAAATCCTTAGTTTTGAAGTTGCGCTGGGCAATTCAAAAAATGTGTTGGGGTAGTAGGTGGGCGGCGTATAGGTTGAATATCGTTAGGCGCCGCACAATTATCAACTGTGAGTTGACGGTGCGCTGGGCCACATTGGTGTGCCCAGCCTCTAATGAGGGTTAGATAACCTTAGCGTCAGAGAACTTCGCCTGCGATGACTTCTAGTGCTTCAGGCTGGCGACAACCTAATAGCATTGACGCCACCTGACCATGATTGCCAGCGGTTTTCCAACGCTGTAAGCGTTCTTTAATCCGCTCTGCTGGCCCTACAAGGTGACAAGCATCAATGAGTTCAGCTGGTACCGCGGCAGCGGCTTCGTCTTTACGTCCAGCCAAAAACAGGTCCTGTATTTTTACTGCGGCATCTTCAAAGCCCAATGCTTTGGCATAGTTGTTGTAGAAGTTCTTGTCGCGCGCGCCCATACCGCCAATATATAAAGCCATGTTAGCGCGGATAGGCATCATGCATTTTTCAACATCATCCCCCATCGACACCGTGACGAACGGCGACACTTCAAATTGTGACATGTCTTTGTCACCGGCTTTGGCGAAGCCTTCTTGGATTGGCGCTGCAAATACGTCGTGCTTTTCTGGATCCATCCAGATGGGGAAAAAGCCATCACAAACCTCTGCGGCGGCAGCAACACCTTTGGGCGTTATGTTTGCGGCAAAAATTGGAATGTCTTCTTCGCAGTGCAAAATACTTTTCAAAGGCTTACCCAAGCCCGTGGCGCCTGCGCCGGTGTAGGGTAGTTGGTAGAGTTCGCCTTCAAAGCTCAGTGGTCCTTCGCGTTTAAATATCTGCTTCATAATCTGCACATATTCTTTCAGTCGTGTAACGGGCTTGCCGTAGGGGACGCCATGCCAGCCCTCCACAACTTGGGGGCCAGATGCGCCTAGGCCCACAATAAAGCGGCCGCCAGAAAGTTCAGCTAGGCTCATTGCTGTCATGGCTGACATCGCCGGTGAACGAGCGGGCATTTGCATAATTGCAGTACCCACTTTGATCTTGCTGGTATGGGCAAGCATCCAAGTTGCTGGCGTGACGGCGTCGCCACCCCAAGCCTCTGCAGTCCAGACCGAATCGAAGCCTAAGGCTTCGGCATGTTTAACTACGTCTAAGTTCACCTTGACTCGTGGACCAATGTTTCCTGCTAGTAGGCCTAATTTCATATTCTTCCCCTTTAGTTCTCTCTGTAGTTCTCTCTGTAGTTCTCTCTATTTTTTGTTTTCTCAGTTCTTATGCGATTTTTGCATTCATCAATAACTCTAGTCTTCTAAAGACGAGGCTTATGCCGCGTCACCTTGAGTTAACAATTTTTCGTTCATTTCTTGAGTGTCAGCTAAATCGCCGCGCATTGTGCGTGCGCCAATAAAGTAGTGGCAAGCAGCCCACAAATTGACCATAACAGCCGCGCACATGGCGTAGCGTATTGAGTAAATACCAAAGTCTGGTGTCAGTATGTCGCTCAGAACCCCAACCAAGTATGGGCCAAGGCCCATGCCGATAAGGTTAAGAACAAACAGTAATATGGCAGAAGCAACGGCTCGCATGCGTAGTGAAACCAACGCTTGGGTCATTGCGAAAGACGGCCCTAGATAGGCGTTACCTAAGATGGCAACCATCATGAGCGAGGCAACGACCGCCCACACGCCACCGTATAGGTATGCTACGAGCTGAAATGGCACCATTACTAACGTGGCTATGCCTGGAACCCAAAAGTACCAGCGTTTGTCGTCAGTGCGGTCCGAGAGTTTGTCGGATATGTAACCGCCAAAGAATGTACCGATGGCGCCAATACCTGCAATCAGCGCCAAAACGCTGCCGATTTCAGTTAACGACATGTCATGAATTCGGATGAAAAATGGCGCGTTCCATGTGCCTGCACCGTAGCTGACGAAGGCGTGTAAACCCGCGGCAAAGGCAAGGTGTCTAAATGAGGTCTTGCTCCATAGCAGTTTAAGCACTGTCTTAACTGGCGGCGGGGGTGCAGTCTTAATCGGCACAGCAGGGGCTTGGCTGGGTTTGAGGTCAGACATGCCACGGGGTGGTTCGCGTAAGGTAAACCATACAATCAGCGCGAAAATGACGCCGGGTACGCCAACCAAGAAAAAGGTATAGCGCCATCCAATAGCGTCGGCGCCCCAACCACCTACAAAACTACCAATCATTGTGCCTAAGGGAATGCCCAGTGCGTATATCGAAAGTGCGGTAGCTCTAGTTTCGATGGGGAAATAGTCGGATATTAAAGAGTGGCTGGGTGGGCTTGCGCCAGCTTCACCGATGCCTACGCCAATTCTCGCCAGCAGCAGGGTTATGAAATTATTCGCTAAGCCGCATACGGCAGTCATGGCACTCCATATGACCATGGAGACGGCGAGGATTTTTACCCGGCTGCGACGGTCGGCGAGGGCCGCGATTGGGATACCCAAAAACGTATAAAAAACGGCGAAGGCTAAACCGCCAAGAAAACCAAGTTGGGAGTCACTGAGAGCCAATTCTAATTTAATGGGTTCCAGTAACAGTGACAGGATGGACCGGTCAACAAAATTAATTATATACCCGACAAGAAGTATGCCCAGTGCGTATTTCCGATAGTTTGGTCCAATATTTACGGCTTCAGACAAAACGATTCCCCTCGTTTAATTTGTAATTATTTACGCAGGCTTGTCGGCCTGCGAGTCCCCCAATTATGGCTGCCGATTCGACAACCACCATTGCATAGTTTGTGAAACCAATTCAGCTGCATCTTGTTGCACAAAATGCCCTGCGTTTGGTGCAGTAACGATGGTCACATCGTTATCTACCCAATCCCAAGTGTTGTTCAATCCATCTGAGTGTAAGGCCGTATCCTTGAGGCCATGAAAAATCAACACTGGCATATTTAAGCGGGGTGATGCGCCTGCTACTGGGCTGTTATTTTCAGCTGATGGGTAATTGGCTTTGTAAAAATTCAACATGCCGCTGAAGCTGCTGCGTTTGAAAGCCTCGGTGTAGTGCACGCGCTCTTGTTTATCGGTTACCCATCCGGACAAATTTTCTGCGGTCATCGGGCCACCAAAAAAAATGTCTGGGTCGGTGGGCGAACCCGCAATGAACTTGCGCGCGTAGTCACTGTTTTGTTGTTGTTCTTTATTTGTCGCCATTTCCCTGGCCATACCACTAGGGTGCGGCAGGTTTAAGATGATGAGGTTGTCGACCATTTGTGGCAGGTTAAAAGCAACCTGCCATGACACCGCGCCGCCCCAGTCGTGACCCACTACCGTGGCACTAGATGCGCCTTGGTGTTTGATTACTGCGGCAACGTCGCCAACTAGGTTAGGCATTGCATACTCGGCTACGCCTTCTGGCTGGCCGCTGAGGTTGTAGCCTCTTTGGTCCATAGCCACAACAGTGAAATTCTCCTTTAATGCATTTATTTGGTGCCGCCAGGTATACCAATAATCAGGAAAGCCATGAACCATCACCACCAAAGGGCCTTGGCCAATTTTTACATAGTGGATTTTTACGCCGTTGTTGTCGGCGTATTCATGAGTTACTTCGTCGAGTAGGTTTGCGTTAAGCATTGGGCTGAATACCGCCATGATCAGTAAAAGTAGTTTTCTCATATGTTCCTGCATTTAGTGGTACTCCTTGTTGTCACGTCAAAGAGGTGCATTTGATCCTTGGGCTGTGCGCATTTGAGTCGCCTGTTTAGATACACAGACAGTTCATCTGCAAGAGTATTTAGATCTAGCCAGCACAGATTTTGAGTAATTCCCCTAGCCTAACCCTACCACTGGTTTGGAAACCTTAAAAGCATTCCACAATGGAGTTGGCTGGTATACAGGGAGTTGCGAGCGGTACGGGTTGAAATGACCGCAGCGGGGAAAGTTTATACAGGTCTCGGTATTTCGAGGTGTGTTGCGTGCAAGGTTAGCGGCGTACTCGGCGCTTGAGTCGATCGAGTTTTTCTTTCCACATTTGAAAAGCTTCCGGATCACCGCCGCGGTCAGGATGTAGTCTTTGGCACATGCGTCGCGCCTCTTGGATTTCTGCGACGGGAATAACCAACTCAAGGCCCAGTTCTTTGATCTCTGAAGGGCTTAGAGTCTTTACCGGGCTGGCAGCCTCGGGTGGTGAATAAAAGCCATGCCATTTCCCCGAGCCCTTTGTGGCATAGGACACTGGGCCAGACAGGCCTAACTTCCAAGGGTGATTTTTCGCAGGCTTTTTCATATTGGCATTCTAATCGATTAGGTCGATAGCCTAGATTTTTGGCTATATGTTAACAAGTGCAGCAAAGACATACTGTTGCCCAGACAAGCTGCGCTAAGCAGAGCGCGCTGCTTCTTCTCTAGCCGCCCGAACTTTGTCGTTACTTTGATTAAAGAGAATATTTTGTCGTTTTTTGTTCTCTTCTTCGCTGAGTTCCTTTTTGCCTAACTGATCACCTACTTTTCGACCTACTTGTACAGCGGGCCTCGATGCAACAAGGTCTACCCAGCGCTTGAGATGGGGAAAGGTCTGCCAAACATTTTCGTCAACCATGCGGCCGAGTAGAAACGCCCAAGGCCAAGTTGCCATATCGGCGATAGAATATTCTTCGCCGGCTAGATAGGTGTTGGCAGAAAGCTGCGCGTCCATAACACCACTCAGTCGATCTACTTCACCCATAAATCGTTTTACCCCATATTCCAATTGGCTAGGGTCATCTGTGATATTGCGAGCGTAATTTTTAAAATGATTGGCGTTGCCCATCATAGGCCCCAGATTCGCCATTTGCCAATGCACCCATTGCAGTACTTTATAGCGTTCAGGTCCTTGCTGGTCGGTTAGCGCTGGAAGGAATTTTCCTGTTTTATCTGCGAGGTACTCGAGAATGGCGCCAGATTCAAATAATCCAATGGCATCGCCTCCACCTATTGGCGCATGGTCAACAATTGCAGGCATTCTATTGTTTGGGCTGATGCGCAAAAAGTCAGGTTTAAATTGATCGCCGCCGCCAATATCTACGGGCAGTAAATTATAATCTAGCCCGCATTCCTCCAGCATAATGGTGACTTTCCAGCCATTTGGTGTAGGCCAATAGTGACAATCAATCATCTTTTTCTTCCCCAATAAGAGTGTGCATGACGCGGTCAATAAGCCGCACCAAACTAATGGCGGTTGGGCAATTACAATGTAAAAAATCCAATCGCCGCACTCACTCAGGGTAATCGAATTTCACTCAATTTGTTGAGAAAATTGGCGTATTGGAGTATTCCTTCTACTGCGTGTATGCGTAAAAACCAGCACCGAGTGTTGAAGCGGAAAAATACATAGGTGATAAAAGCCGCGAAATTGTAACGGCTTAAAAGTAGGGGGGTTCATGACCACAGGAAACAGTAGAGAAAATGGAGCGCACAGTTCAGTTCGCTTGGCGGGCAAAACAGCAGTGATTACTGGTGGCGCCAGTGGCATGGGTCGTTCTACTGCATTACGTTTTTTGGCCGAAGGCGCAAATGTCGTTGTGGCTGATTTCAATCAAGCAACTGGGGCGGCGCTGGTTCATGAGGCCGAAGAGTTAGGCTTTGCTGGCCGTATTGTGTTTATTGCTACAGACGTGGCGGTAGAGGGTGATGTGCAGGCTGCGTTAGTTTTGGCGGTGGAGACTTTCGGTCATTTGGATATTGTTTTTAATAACGCCGGGGTTGGTGGCGCGATCGGTCCTTTGACTGAAACCACTACCGAATCCTGGGATTACACCATGGACGTTTTAGCCAAAGGCGTTTTTCTGGGCATTAAACATGCCGCGCGGATTATGCGCCGCCAGGGCACAGGGGGTTCAATTATTAACACCGCTTCAATTGCAGCACTGAGCGGTGACGCTGGGCCATTGGTTTATTCCGCGGCTAAGGCTGCAGTGGTCAGTATGACCAAGTCCGCTGCAGTGGAACTGGCGCAAGAGCGTATTCGGGTGAACGCCATTTGCCCGGGTTTTATTGCCACACCATTAGCCGACGGTGGCAAGCCGGAAAAAACCAGAGAAAACTTTAGCCGCGCGCAACCTTGGCCCGAATATGGTCAGGGCGACCATATTGCTGGTGCGGCCTTATTTTTTGCCAGTGACGATTCAGTTTTTGTAACTGGCGAGGCGCTAGTGGTTGATGGTGGGTTAACCGCTGCCGGCCCTGAGCTGTCGCGTAAGTTTCCTCGTACCTCTGGTCGCAATTCTAGGGTGGCTGGTGTTACAAAAGGGAGTACTGGCGAAAAGCCTGAGTTGAAATCTATCTAGCTGAGCATTAAGTATCAGCCAGACGTCTAAATTATCGAGAGGTCCAGAGTATGAGTTTCACAGAAAGTAGTAGTGATGCAGCGGCTAGGCCTTTATCAATAGCCGGTACGCCAGCTGCATCGCCACTGGGTTACTACAGTTGGACCTTTGGTCAATGCGCCCGCGATCCATTTTACATCGCCGTGGTGATCTACATATTTTTCCCCTACTTCAGTAATGTAGTTGTGGGTGATCCCGTAAAGGGCCAAGCTTTGATTGGTTATCTAAATGCCACTGCCGGCGCAATTATGGCGCTAACAATTCCTTTTTTGGGTGCAATTGCAGATAAAGGCGGGCGACAAAAACCATGGCTCGCTGGGACTGTTGTGCTCATAGGTCTCGGGGCCTTTGCCCTGTGGTGGGTCAAACCTGCAGAGGCAGGTTTAAGCGTGATGCAAAGTTTGGCGGTATTGTTGGTCATCTTAGTCGTATTTGCTTATTCCGAAGTGTTTCACAATGCCATGCTGCCGCGAGTGGCTCCGGTTGAAAAAACGGGTTTAATTTCTGGTATTGCCTATTCATTGGGTAACTTAGGCGGTCTGTCGCTGATGCTCTTTGTACTTTTTGCTTTTGCCTTGCCCGGCACTCAGGACTGGTCCTTTTTGCCCGCGCAACCCATGTTTGGCCTTGATCAGGCCACGCATGAACATGACCGTATTGTTGGGCCTATTACTGGTGTCTGGGTGCTGCTGTTTTCATTGCCAGTATTGCTCTTTACCCCAGATGGTAAGGCATCAAATTTGGGTCTGACTGAAGTGGTCAAATCAGGGTTAGGCGATGTGGTTGAGACGGTTAAACAACTTAAGCATTACGCCAATATTGCCCGTTACCTGCTGGCACGCATGTTTTATAACGACGGCATGATTGGCGTCTTGGTGTTTGGTGGTATTTATGCGTCTGGCACTTTTAACTGGGGTTCGACAACGCTTTTGATTTTTGGCCTATGTACTAGCTTGTCCGCCATGGTGGGGGCGTACGTTGGCGGCCTCCTAGACGATAAGCTTGGCTCTATGAAAACCCTCAAAATAGCCGTGGGCATGAGTTCGCTAATACTGCTGACATTGGTGTCTTTTCAGCCCGGGACTATTTTCTTTGTAATCCCTGTATCTGTTGACGCGGTTTGGAGTTTCCCCTATTTCAGCACAGTTGCCGAAATAGCCTATTTTTGTACGAATCAATTGTTCGCACTGTTTTTTGTCACAGGCTTGTCTGCTTCGCGTACCTTGATGGCGCGAATTTCGCCGCCACAAATGGCCGCGCAGTTTTTTGGTTTGTATGGTTTGAGTGGTTCGGTGACTGCATTCCTCGCGCCACTTTTAGTCGCCACCACGACCACATACTTTCAGTCACAGCGAGCTGGTTTTGCTTCGCTAATCATACTCATGATCATTGGCGGCGTTATGCTGCTCTGGGTTAAAGAAACCCAATCCACAGTAGCACCAGGCAGGGCGAGTAGTTAGTGCAGCCTATTTCTTAGGGGGCTAATTGTTAGTTCGTTGACTAGTGACTACTTCGCTGGCTTGCCATCCATAGCGCACTGATTTTGCTTCTATTTTAATTGTGGGGGCATTTGTAGAAGCGCCTGTAGAAGCTTTTGTAGAAGTGCTTTTAGCAGCATTTGTAGCAACCGGCCCCGTGTAAAGTTGCCAAGAACTCTCGCCATTTAGACGATAACCAATACTCGCATCTATGGGGCTGGTGACAACAGCGCGGTGACCCTGCCAGGTAATTTCAACTGGGGGTGTTTGCGGGATGTTTCCAGCATCAAGAAATTTGCCGCGCATAATGCTTTCTGGTTCAGTGCCGGTGTCGCCAACCCGAAGAATAAATCGATCCAGTGCATGACTCATAGTTTTTCTCACCTCATCTAATTCTGATGCTTGGGCAAGATTGTTCATCTCATATGGATCACTGCTAAGGTCGTATAACTGCTCATTCCCTGGTGGGAGAAACCAAGCATTTTGTTCTGGCGGCAATAGTCCAGACTGGTGCGCCCTTCGCCAAGCGCGTGTCATAGCCAAATTATCTCTGTAGGCAAGAGCGTGACCACCGGGGACTTTAGGGTGGTCACTGCGAATATATTTGTAACGATGGCTGCGTATTGCTCTTTGCTTGTCGACAACCTCGTCCATGCGATCACGTGATGCGTAAATATATTTTCTTTGCGCGTTGTTGCCGTCCATTGCGCTGCTGCCAGTTGATGATAAAAAGTTTCTGCCGTGTAAATAATTGGGCGGTTCAATGCCGGCAAGCTGTAGAATGGTGGGTGCCATATCAACAAAGCTAATCAGCTGATTAGTGATAGCCAAGTGGCTTTCTAGATGATTTTTTTGCTCAATTTGGCGCAGCGGGGCCAGAGAACCTTTAGCTAATTGTTTGGGTACATAAATAATCATGGGCACATGAATGCCCGTGTCGAATAGTTCTCTCTTGGCTCTCGGTAAGCCGTCGCCGTGGTCTGTTGTCCAAATAATAATGGTCGATTCGGCAAGCCCGTCTTTTTCTAAGGCGGCCAAAATAGCCCCCACCTTTGCATCCATTGCGTGAATATTATTGTAGTGCCGCGCTATGTCTTGCCTAACCTCAGGCAGGTCGGGGTAGTAAGGGGGAAGTTCAATTTGGCTTGGATCGGTGCTACTTGGCGCGACTAAGCCTAAAGCATGACGAAATTTTTGTGTGCCAGCGTGGATTGGGCTGTGAGGTTTGCCGGTGGCTCGCATGACGCCGCTTTCGTGAGTTTCGAGAAAATTGATTAGGCCGAAAAAAGGTTGTCCTTTTTCTCTGAGGTGCCAGGGTGCAGCGGTTGTTATTTGTGGGAATTTGCCGAGATCACCTTCGCTATCCCATAGCGTAAACGGACCACTATTGGCGTAAATCCCACTAAACTGGTAATCCAGTTTGCGATCGGTAAATGTAAAGTAGCCTTCGCTGCGCAAAATTTCCGGAAATGCTCTGAGAGATTTTGGCGGTTGGGCCAAGTAAGGTCCAAGGGGGGCTGTGGATGTGCGCATATTTTGCGCGCCAAAACTGATCTGATGCTGCCCCGTAATGAGCGCAGCACGACTGGGCGCACAGACCCCGGCAGTGGTAAACACTTGAGTAAATCTTGCACCGCTATCGGCCAGTTCATCAAGGTTTGGCGTATCAGCAACGGCGTCACCGTAGCTGCCAATTCTTGGTCCAAGATCTTCCGCAACCAAGAGTAGAATGTTTGGCTGCTTTGCTGGTGTTTTTGCATCGTTGGCAAGCCCGGCTGGACAGGATAGGGCTAGAACAACGGTTATTAAAAAGCTTGTCGCCAATTTTTGCTGCTTTAATTTTAAGCTGTGCATCTTGTTCTCGCTTCTCGCTTCTCGTTTGCTAATAACTATAGATAAAGAACCGACAGTAGATAACTTAGAGTAACCCACATAATTATTGTTAACGGCAGTCCTACTTTAACAAAATCTCCGAATGTGTAGTTGCCTGCGCTCATCACTAGCAAATTCGTTTTGTAAGCCATGGGTGTTGCGTAACTCATGTTTGCACCGAATAACACGGCCAAAACAAATGCTTCGGGTGGCAGTTGTAAATGATTAGCTATACCAATTGCGATGGGTGTGCCAATGACAGCTGCTGCGTTGTTTGAAACCACATTGGTCAAAACTGCCAAGAGCAGCATTAACGCCGACAAAATAATTGTTGGGCTTGCACCCTGAGTGGCAAAGAGAAAGATCTCTGTTAGATAAACCGTCGCCCCGGTTTTTTGTAACGCCATACCCAGCGCCAGGCTGGCGGCCACCACGAAATAGACAGAGGGACTGACAGCGCGGATTGCAGCGCCCGTACTTAGGCAGCGCGTCAGCAGCATGGCGGCTGTGCCGGTTAATGCAGCCACCGCTATAGGTAGCAAACCGCTGCCTGCTAAAACCACAACGCTGATAATAATAGCTAGGGCTATGGGTGCTTTTGCGGTTTTCGGCAGCGTAATGCTGCCATCTAAGACGAGAAATTCTGTAGAGCTTTTGAGTTCGCTGACTTGGTTTTTGGCCCCCTGAAGCAACAGTACGTCGCCAGGTCTGAGAATGACTTGCTGTATTTCTTGGCTTGTCTGCCAAATGTCTTTACCCGCCCTGTGCAGGGCTAAAACCACTAATTGATGTTGCTGAATGAAGTGGGTCTCACTTAGGTTGGTTTGATCTAGGTTAGAGCCTTGCACCACCGCTACTTCTACCAGTGTTTGATCGTCGGCGGTAAGGGGGTGGTCATCTGAAACAGGTGTTTCTGCTGGCTGAGGTCCTTCGTCAAAAGCATCGGTTTGGGTTTTTTCCGCTTCGGCAAACAGTACCCCGTCTAAAGCGTCCTCATATTGTTTGAGATTCTGCGGCGTGTCGCGTATTCGCAGGCGGTCCCCTTGGGCAAGTATGAGGTCAGGCAGGGGCATAACTACTGTGTTGTCTCGCAAAATTCGCTGTACTTGCATAGTCGGACCCGCTGCTGTTCTTGCTTCGGCAAAGGTTTTGCCAATCATGTGACTGTCTGCGCTGATTTGTAGTCGCGCTTCAAACAGCCTGGGCGAGTGGTCGCTGAGTTGTGAGCTGCGATCAGGTAGTAATTTGGGCGCTATGAGCCACAGATAGAGTATGGCAACCACGCTAGACAACAGCGCCGGCAGGGCGAAATCGAACATACCAAATTCTTTTAAGCCTTGATCTTGTGCAAGGCTGACCACCAGCAAGTTGGTAGAAGTGCCGATGGTGGTTGCCATGCCGCCAACTAATGTGGCGAAGCCCATGGGCATAAGGACTTTCGAGGGCGATTTATTAGTGCGTAGGCATACGGAAATGAGTATGGGTAAAAGTAATACGACAATGGGCGTGTTGTTGACGAAGGCAGACAGTACACCGCCTACAATGAGGGTCAGCAGCAGTGAGAAAATCGGCGCTTTACCCCATAGGCCAGATAGTAAACGCCCAACGGGTTCTAATGCCCCGGTACGCACTAAACCCTGGCCTAACACCATAAGGGCGCACACGCTGATGAGTGCTTCATGGGCTAACCCGGCAAAAAAGTCTGTGGCTTTTACCTCTTCAAACGGCGCAATGGCAAACCCTAAGACGATGATGCCTAGTAAGCACAGGGCGGTGATTTCAAGTTTCAGTTCTTCTCGGCTAAACAACACGAGAGCAACCACGGTCAATGTCATCATGGCTACCGCATGGGGGTTGGGTAGGTCTGGCATATCAATCATGTGGCATCCTATTTGCGCAAGCTGGCCTAGTTAAATTAGAGCTAAAACTAGTCTTAATCTTTGCTCAGCCTACTTCTGTTATGAATTTAGATCCATGCCAGTGCATTTGGCTACTATGCAGTAGACTGCGTCAGCCTTATTATGGGTACCTTAACCGGTGGTGCGCAATTTCGCCTGAAAGGCGGATATTTGGGTTATCGACCTCTGTGGGTGATAAGGTGCGCAAAGCATTGGCTGCGCCGATGTGTTGCGGTTGGTTGACCGCCCTGCAGTGTAAATTTTAGTCAAAAGATACGTCCAAGTAGCAGAAGGAAAGGGAAGTAGGTTCATGTCAGAAGCTCATGTTGAAGAAATTGAAAAAGACGATCTATATAAAGTTCGTCATAGTTTAGCTCACGTCTTAGCTCAGGCTGTTTTAGAAATTCGTCCCGGTAGCACGTTGGGGTTTGGACCACCCATCAGTGACGGGTTTTATTACGACTTCATTTTGTCTGAGCCGCTTACCGAGGAAGATTTCCCCACGCTGATGCAAAAGATGAAGAAGATCATCAAGAAGGGTCAGCGTTTTGATCGCGAAGATCTTTCCGCAGATGATGCCCTTGCGCGCATTAGTGAAATGGGCGAACCCTACAAAATGGAATACGGCGCTGAGCTAGTCGAGAAGAATAACCTTGAAGGTTTATCTTTTTATCGCAATGGGCCGTTCTTAGATATGTGTGAAGGGCCTCACGTGCATACCACCAAAGACATTCCAAGAGATGCCTTTAAATTGCGAAGTGTGGCCGGCGCGTATTGGCGTGGTAATTCTGATAATGTCATGATGACGCGAATTTACGCTTGGGCATTTCTGGATAAAGAAACATTAGACACCCATGTCACTGCTTATGAAGAAGCCCAAGCTAGAGACCACAAGAAGTTGGGTCGAGAGCTGGGTATTTACACCATTGATAACGATATTGGTAAAGGCCTGCCGTTATGGCTACCCAATGGCACTATTATTCGTGATGAGATAGAAAACCTTGCCAAAGAGCTGGAGTTCAAAGCCGGCTATTCTAGAGTCGTAACTCCGCATCTAGCCAAAGAATCTTTGTACCACACCACGGGCCATTTGCCTTACTACGCAGAAGACATGTATCCGCCTATGGAGTTGTTGGAATCTGCCGCTGGTAGTGACGATGACGACGAGGGTGAAGGTGGCGAGCGCATGGTTAAGGAGTCTTACCGACTGCGCCCAATGAATTGCCCACATCACCACAAAGTATTTTCTGCAGAACCCCGTAGCTACAGGGATCTGCCTCTGCGTTTGGCGGAATACGGTCAAGTCTACCGGTTTGAGGATTCTGGCGCTGTCAGTGGTTTGGTTCGCGTGCGCGGCATGTGTATGAATGATGCGCATATTTATTGCACCAAAGAACAGATTAAGGATGAGTTCAAGTCTGTTATGGCAATGTATCAAGATGCCTACAGTATTCTTGGTTTGGATAATTTTCATATCCGCTTGTCGAAGTGGGACCCAGAAGATCCCAAGGGCAAGGAAAAGTATGTGGACGATCCGCAAGCATGGCGTGACTCAGAGCAGGTGCTTGAGGAAGTGCTAAATGAAATGGGTATTGATTACAAAATTGGGCTTGGCGAGGGTGCCTTCTATGGTCCAAAGATAGACATTCAATTCACTACTGTGACTGGCCGCGAAGAATCAGTTTCTACCGTACAGTTAGATTTTGCTGTGCCAGGTAGAATGGGCTTGAAATATGTGGGTTCAGATGGGCAAGAGCATACGCCGTTTTGTATTCACCGCGCACCGTTTAGTACCCACGAGCGCATGGTTGCGTTTCTAATTGAGCATTTTGCGGGAGCGTTTCCAACGTGGCTTGCACCTGTTCAAGTTCAACTGCTTACGGTTTCTGAGCAATACGATGACTACGCAAAGGAAATAGTGGCGCGGTTGCGCAACCAAATGGTACGCGCTGAATTGGCGCCATCTAATGACACACTGCCGAAGAAAATTCGTCAGGGTGCAACGCGTAAGATACCTAATTTACTGATAATTGGCGAGCGTGAAGTGGCTGATGGCACAGTTACACTACGTAGATACGGCCATCAACAACAGCAAACCTTTGCAGTGGCAGATTTCGAGAGTCTATTGATCGACGCCATTAAGCAGCGCTTGCCTGAAGTGGATATAACCGACTCAGAGAATGCAGTTTAGTGCGTAAAAGATTATTAGTTAACCTAAAACGTATATAAACAGTTAGTTGTGTTGGTGAGGACGACAAGCTAGCTGTATGAAAATCTTGAATAGGGTGTTGCTGCTAACACGTAGCGGCACCCGCGATCATACGCGCAAGACCAATGCTACTTTGATCAGAGCGCACATTGTATCGTTAGCCTAAGCGCATTAACTCTTCCAATTTCTCCCCACTAGCCAACGTAGAACCACGATACTGCCCAGCAACCCTGATTTTCTTCGCTGGGAATATGTCCCTAAACTGTCACCTTTAGATTCTCACGCAGTCAATGATAGCTCCAAAATTACCGTTGGTCGGGTCAATATTGTCCCGCTAAAGAACTGATTGCAATATTTGCGATCGGGAGAGCAAAAGAATAGGGGGGGAGGACTGGTTAAAATAGCTAAGTCACCTAAGTTTTAGTGCGCTCATAAAGCTGGTTGTCCAAACCCTATCCTGTGCAAGTCATTTAGATGTCCTGTCCCAGTCGTCACCGGCTGAGGGTTGGGGATAGCGGTTAAACCTAGGAAGTATGGCTTTAAAAAATGAACGCATTTCAAACCTTACTGTCTGTCATATTGATGACCACTCTGTTGCAAGGGTGCGCTATGACAAATTCGTCGCAAACAAGGTCTTTTCTAAAACTATACGCGTCGGAACGGCAGAAAGCAGAGTCAGTTAACGATAAAGCGTCAATTATTGAGGCTGTTTCAACAAGAAAAAACCAACCGATTCATTCTACAACGGGTAATAGCATTGATGTGGTGAATGCCGGCCAGGTTAGTGAAGTGCCTGAATTGTTTCAGCTAAAAAATCTTGCCTATGACGCCCCTATTCCTGAGCTTTCGGCTCGTACTGGCGCGCCTTTAGCGTTGGCCCGAGGTATTGCAGAGCAACGGCTAGCAGAGTGGATGTCTAGGCCGATAGAAATAGATCCTTTTCGAGAATCCCCGCCATCACAGCCTATTTTTGTTGCCCCCCCAGTTTTAACAAAAACCGAATTCGAAACGACGCAAAGTTTTGAGCAACGCTTAATGCGCGCGCAAGCGTTATATGACACAAAAGTTGCTGCCCAGCGGGATGAATATAAGAGGCGTGTGAACGCATACAATAATGTTGTAAAAGACTACAACAGTTACCTCGAGCTAGAGAGGGCCGCTCGCCGCGAGCAATTAGAAAGAATGCGGTGGGAGTATATAAATCAAGCGCTGCAGCACATTTTGGGCGATCCAACACTTGTAGAGGCTACCTATAATGCCGACGCTGAAACGTTTTTTGTTGATCTAGTATCGCCAAAGGCGGAGTTTCGGCGCACCTTAACAACGAACATTCCGTTGGAACTCGCGCCTATTTTTAAGAGTCAGCTTAACAAGGCTCGCCCCATTATCTCGTTCAACTTGGACGAAGCGGCCGGGCTTATAGTGCGCGATATTATAATCGAGTTTCAAGGTTCTAACTATGTTGCAAATATAGCTGCGTCGAAAATTGTCGCCGTAGAAAAAACGAAAACGTTGCGTGCTACGAATGAGGCATTTCAGGTTCTTCCTTTGATTCCGTTAGAGGCTGCTAACTCTGACTTGTCGGGGGAGCATAAAAACTTCGGCGCTGGTCTAAATCGGAAACGCTAGTTTTGAGTCCGCGGGGGACTACCAGCTTCAATAGAATATGGCTTAAGAGGGGGCGGGAATGGAATTAGGTTGGTTAAAAGCAGAAGTGAAGCCGTAAACTTTTCTTCAATGCATAATCCGATAATACCTTCCACCCTAATATGCTTTGCATATGCACAGTTTCTAGTGTCAGTAAAAAAAGAAACCAGTTCCGCATGATGAATTTGTTGGGTTAGTGTGCTCAGGGTTTGATCAGGGTGTGCGGCGTGAAACGGGGCAAAAAAGGGTGGCAGCTTTTGCTCAGATTAGATGCTTAGAGTTAATGCACGTTAATAAGTTTAGTGATTCTCTGCGTATGACATTTGTAAGTGAAGGCAGATCGATCTTACGTTGAAGATCCCGGCGGGTTTTAGAAATCTTAAAAGTACGAAGGGAATATTATTCTTGAAAAATTTGAATTTCATTCGATCGGTTATTTTTGCGAAAGTCGCGTTGTTTTTTGCACTCATACCATTGCTGGCGTTACAGAATTCCCTCGCACAAGGGATTGTTTGGGGAGGTGGCCAAGGTAATAAGAGGGTGCCCCAAATTTTGAATACGTCGTCAAAAATTTGTAGCCGAAATTCTATAGCTAACGGTGCCAGAATTGGTGCGGCTGACGCAAATCTTATCTCAACTGACTGTCAAAACGATATTTTGGCAAATTTTGTTTATATTCGTGGCGGTTGCGACGATGAGGGCTGTATTGCAGACTTCAAGATTAGCGCCTATGAAGTAACTAACAAACAGTTCCGCGAATTTCAGAAGGATTATTCCACTGAAGCATTGGCGAACACATCTTTGAATGGGGAATTCCAACCTGTACTTGGGGTTTCTGCAGGTAAAGCCGGTGCATATGCGGATTGGCTTTCTGCAAAAACCCGCCAAAAATTTCGTTTGCCGACTAAACGAGAGTGGCTGCATTCGATAAAGTCTGTGGATTTTTCAGAAGGTGCATTTTGTAAGTACGCGCACTCAAATCGCGGCAGTGCCTTAGCTGCAACGGTCGGAAATTATGAAGTTTGCCCTCGGCCTATAGCCGGTACTTTGGCGGTGGGTTCTAAACTCGCCTCCAATAACGGCATATACGATCTTTTTGGTAATGCGGCAGAAATGGTTTGTGACGGTACATATGAAACGTGTACTTCTGGCAAGGCGCAGGCAATTGCGTACGTTGCGGTGGGTGGCTCTTGGTTAGAACCACTGGAAAAATTTAACGTCGAAAGTATATATCGGATCGGCCCTAGCGGTTCTCCCTCTGTTGGTTTTCGTTTACTCCAGGAGCTTTGAGTTCGCTATGTCAGTGTCTAAAAGCCAGGAAGTAAGCGCTAAAGATAATATCCTTTATCCAACATATTCGGCAGATCTTTATACTGACGCGCCTGAGGGCGGCAGCGAATTCGTTAGTACAAATTCTGCAAAAATGTTTTCTTGGAAAGGCGTCAAAATATTTTTTGTAATGAGCGTCTGCCTGTCGGTGGGAATGTTCGAGCGCCAAAGAACAATTGAACTGAAACCGGTGAGTCACTACGAGATTGAAATGGTTATAGGCGCGCCGTCACGGTCAGACGTTCGTGAGCTTCTACTACCTAAGTTGCAGGAGACCGTAGATCCTGAGCTGGTCTTTTTGGAGTTCCAGGAGCAAGTTAAAACTCTTATTGATGCCCGTACTAATAATACGGATTTAGAAATAGATCGATCTGGTGCTTTAGACGAATCGGGAAAAGCCGTTTCTTTTGAGGATTCTTTAAAATCCTGGCCAGTTGTACCCGCACCTAACGCCCCGTTAGATAAACCGAGCTCGGTGATTTATCGACTTGATGCAAAAAGCATTAGCAAGGCGAATACGTGGATTAGTCAATTGCTAACTACTGCTGAAAGGAACGCCGCCGAGGTTTTAGTTGCTAGAGCGCAGGGCTTGTTAGATAAGCAGCTATCACAAATAAAAAATAAATTTGCTGATGAACGGCTACTGGAACGGCGTGAGCTTTCTAGAGAACTGGCGACATTAAAGAGTGATCTTGACCTCGCCACGGTTCTTGGAATAGCGAATCCGGTTCAGTCTGCCCATCCGATGGTGCCGCAAGAAGATGGTGTTCGTTATCAAGAAGGTTCTGTGGCACTACAGCGAAAATACAAAAAATTGTTGGCGCGTTTAGATGAAACGGGCTCTGTCCATCAGTCCGGAGACGAAAAACTTTTGGCTGAGTTAGAGGTATTTAGCGGCATCAAGTTAGAGCAAGAGTATGTGATTACAGCAGATCTTAACCAGCAATTTCGGTCGAAAGAAATTATCCAAAATATAGATGTTCTAGGGCCGACTCTACTCGGTGCTTTTAAAGGTCTATTTTTGGGCTGGATAATTCTTCAATTGTTGAAATTCGCGCCCTTTTTGGGAAAATTGATTAGAAAGACCGCTAGGACACCTCACTAATGGATATGTTCAGCATAATTGGTTCGATTCTGCAGGCCATCGTTGATTTTTTGCCCACCATTTTTAAATTGTTCAAGGAGGCAAAGGTTGCAATTGGGTTGTCGTTAGGGATATTTCTTTTAGCAGCATTCATGTTGGTTTGGTTGCGTTTTGTTGTTGTTAAGCCGTTGATGTCTAGACTAAAAGAAGCCGCTTTCTTTGTAAGAAACTTGGAGCCCAGAAATGGATTTCTGGAAAATTTTGGCTCGGTAGATTCGGTGCTATCCGGTATTCCCGCTGTTAAACATGGTTGGGGGGATTTTAAGAAACGCATGATTTTTCCTGAAGCGAAAGATTTAGGCCTACCAATACGTGCTACGGAGTCCCCTGGAAAATTTATCCACGCACATGGGGCTGAAGGGAGAGCGCTGCATTTGAAACTCTACGCAGCCATGCCGGACTATTTGGTTGGTCTTGGGTTAGTTCTGACCTTCCTGGGTTTGGTTTCCGCACTGTACTTCGCCGCTCAAGGTCTTGAAGCTGGAGACGTGGCCGAAACTCGTGCGAGCCTTACAGCGTTGTTAAGCGCTGCAACATTCAAGTTTATTACATCAATAGCCGGCGTCGCGTCGTCAATAATTTTTTCCGTATTCTTTAACAAGTATATGGGTCAGCTGGATAGAACATTTATAGAGTTGACAGAAACAATTGAGTTACATGTGTTTTATACTTTACTCGGGCCGAAAATGGCGAAAAAATTCGACAGTTCTCTGCGGCGTTAAATCAACAAATTGGGCTTAAAGCAGGCTCATTAGTGGCCAGTAACAATATCGATAGTATGCTGTATAGAACGGTCTTAAAGGTTCAGTTAGGTCTTCTAGACGGTGAGGTTGTTGGTTTTAAGTATGACACTGATAAAGGTTTGCAAGTTCGGGTGGATCAATCAGAGAGCCTTATTACGGTCGACGACATTATCGACTATTCACCCGTCAGTGAGGCCGACGGTTGGGCCACTATTGCAATCTATCAATGAACATACCACGAAAGATAGTTTTTGATCTGGCGCGAGCAAGGGCTTTTTCTGCCATCGCTACATTGTCTGTTTTTTCGCTACTTAGTGCTGCTACGTTTTGGCATGTTGATGCAGCAACTAAACTATTTGGCAAACAGTCGGAAGCGTATATTTCAGTTGAAGAGCGACTATTACTTTCAGAGATGCTCTTCCTTGAACCTAATCCATTAATGGCGTTGGAATATAACAAAATCGCTCTCGCGGCCCTTGCTTCCGATGACGTTGCTAAAGTCGAGTTTGAGTTTAATGACGGTATCCTTGGTGAGGCCAGTAATAACGCTGAGTGGTATCTAGATAATATTGGAAAGTACTATGTGGTTAAGGCCGTTGTCGACGGAGATATTTATCAGCAGTTATATGTATTGAAAAAACTAAATGGGGAGTTTGCGCAATCTTTTCTGATAGAAAAAATTGAGGCCGACATCAAGAAAATGATTCTTGTGGGAAGGGTTTATGGCACGTCAGTTTAAACCAGTGGTGGTCCAGATACTTGCTGTTTTCATTTTAGCTTATGCAGTTGCTGGTTGCACTGCCCGTGATGACGATATGGATCTGGTTTTACATCGAATGGCGGAAATACAGTCGCTACTGGCGGATTTGAAAAAACAACTGGACAGTCAAAAGTCGGAGGCTCAAAGCGCGGCTTCTAGAGTCTCGCCGGAATTGGCTGCTGAATTTGAAAATGACGAAGCTTTCTTGGACCAAGTGGTAGCCTTGAAAAAGCAGAAGCTGCTGGCACAACTGGAATATGAAATTTCTAAACTCGAAGATATAGCGACACAATCGTCTCCAACAAATGCAGAAGCAAATGGTTTTGCGCCAAGGTATGCAGGTTCCGGCCAAGACTTAAAGGTTTTCATGATTAACCATACGACGAAAGCTGCATTGATCAAGCTCAATGATGAAGTTCTTCGTGCGTTTCCCGGTGATCAGGTAGGCGGTTATACAATTAGCGAGATCAACCGAGACCACATTGTCCTAGGGTTGCCGTCAGGAGAAGAGATTATAAAACGCTTGGTTCATAACGCTGCAATAAATGATCTGCGGGTGGGCGGGGAGCTTTTGGAAAGAGAGCAGCAGGAGAGCGAGGGCGAGTCAGAATTCTCTAGATTACTCAAGCGTAAATAGTTCCGGTAGGCGTTGGATACACGTTACATAGGCTGAATTGTAAAGTCGAAAATAACTAGTCGAGGTCAAGGTATGAGAAAAATGATTGCTTTAGCTGGCACTGTAGCGCTGGTTTTGCTCGCGGGAATTGCGACTGCGGAGATTGTCGCGGTGGGCAAGTTTCAGTTGAAAGGGCTGGCCGGGGAGAATATTGGCGAAAGATTTATTTATAAAGTGAATGGCACCATGGTTGCCGTTATACCTGGAGATTTGATTGACGGTTGTTTGGTGGATGGTTCAGGCCGTCTTAAGTGCCCCAGTAACGATGATGGTGAATTTTCCAAGCCTCTGGAATCAGTAGCGCAGCTGCAAGAGAGACTGCTGCGAAAAAACATAGAAATCGAAAAAGCTATAAGCGCTGTCAGAGATTTAGAATCTGATGTCTCCGCTTTGCAGGCTGAATTGTTAGAGAATCGAGATTTAGTAAGAGACAAATCAGTGTCCATTCGAGATCTTGAATTTCGCTTGGACAATACGCAAATGCTTTTGGATGGTTCACGATCCGATGTTGAAGAAACAAATTCCTCGGCAAAAGATCTGCACAGCACAATTATTTCCCTGCGTTCAGACAATATTGCATTGGGACGTATGCAGGATTTTTACAAGGAAGAACGGGCCAAAGATGTAACTGAAGCAAACGAGAAAGTAACTGCTTTTGATAAACTTAAGTCTCAAGTCGACGCCCAACAACAAAGAATACGAACGCTTATCGCCCAGACAAATCGCCATGAAGCAATGATGTTGGAAAAGGAACAAGTGTTGCGCGGCTTCGAGGTCGAGGTTGGTGAGCTGGAGAGCAAACTTACCGCAACTAAAGCAGTTAGTCAGCGCAATGTCTATCTAGAAGATGCGGTAGAGAAATTGAGGAATCTCGCAGAGGAACTTACGCTGGATGTAGCGGAGTATAAAAGAAGTCTTGTAGTCAAAGGCTGGAACTTATAACAGTGCGGGGAAGCCAACTTTTCACCCCTACCGGGAAAAAGTTCGCCGAAAAATTTGCTGGCTATATTCTTTTTGCATTACTGGCGGGTTGCAGCGGCGGCTCTACGCAGTACAGAAACGTAGCAAAGGACATAATGGATATTCAACTAGCAGGATCGGCGTATTTGCGAGAGTTGAAGGGTTTGCCGATATCCTTGGATCAGCTCGAGCGAGCTGGCTATTTAGAGCTGGCTGGACTCCATCAGCCATGGGGCGAATATGCCTTGTATCGAGACGACAGGCGGGTATATATATCCTTTTTGGTTCTAACGCCATTAGATGCCACTGCATTCAAGTCATATAACCCGAGGTTCACATATGACCAAGAGTCCGGTCGCGGTAGGGTTCCACTACTTTTTCAGAGTTACGATGAAACGATTTCTGGCAGAGGAGTTGACCTAAATCAGAATAACCCAGCGCACAAATTCTCAGGGCAGCCTTTACATAATAAGTTGGTAGTTACCCAGAGTAGCGGTGTTAAAGCCATTGCCCCATCTATAAACGAGAGTGTTGGCATTAGATTGGCCGGATTGGCGTTGTTGGAAACGCCATAGGTTTGATTGAGGGGTGGGGTGAATCAACCCATCAGACCCCAACCCACCGAGCTTTTTGCAGACATGCTGAGTCAAAGGTGTAAAGCGCTAGTGCGCAGGTGTCGAGTTTATAGCCATTGGGCTTTATTTAATTCTGGTAAAAAACCGAAAAGCCCGTTTTGTTGCTCGAACCTTTCGCAAGAGTTGGTGAGGACGAGGCATTAGGCCTTTGCTCGTTGACGAGATCAGAAAGGATCCGTCCAGCTTCCCGTAGCAGTGGGTCCTCCTTCACCTCTTCAATTACGTCCTTGGCTTCCTCAGTTGCTTGGATTTGGGCGCTGGCGCCCAGTTGTTGCTCAGATACATCTGCTTCGTCAGCCTTTGCCAGTGCGTTTTTAGCTTCTTCTTTTGCCTCATTTTCCGCTTTATGTAGCTCCTCCAGAGCGTCTAAAGTTTCTGCGGTTTCTTTGCCAGTAGCAATACGCAGTGCGTTCTCAAGGTCTAGGCGCCAAACATCATCTTTAGTTCTTTCTTCCTTACGCGCGTTTTCGTTAAGGGATAAAAATTTGATGGCCGACTTTTCTTGGCTGCGTTGAGTAAGCGTTCGGTAGTAGATGAAGTGCGGGTCGTTATCGGCCCGGTTATCATGCTGTTCTTGAAGCCTTGGCACTAGGTTGGTGAGCGCACCATAAGGTCTATAGTTAGCCGGCCTTATTTTGTCCCAAGGCATGGCATCGTCCAGTGTGCTCTCGCCAATGACGTCATTATCGACCAAAGCTGGAAATCGGATATCGGGTATCACTCCTTGGTGTTGCGTACTGTCGCCTGAAATTCTATAAAATTTTGCCGCAGTGAGTTTTAGTTGGCCTCGGTTAAGTGGAATGAGTGTCTGTACAGTACCTTTGCCAAAGGTTTGATTGCCAACCACAAGGGCGCGGCCATAGTCCTGTAAGGCGCCAGCAAAAATTTCTGAAGCCGATGCCGAAAGGCGGTTAACCATTACTGCCATTGGGCCATCCCAGGCCAGTTCTAGGTTGTCGTCACTTAAGATGTTGGCGCGACGCCTAGCAGATTTTACCTGCACCGTTGGGCCTGATGGAATGAACAGTCCTGTCATGGTGTCGGCTTCTTGTAGCGAACCGCCACCATTACTGCGTAAATCAATAACCAGGCCATCTATGCCCTGCGCTTTCAAAGCTTCTACAAGTCGGCGTACGTCTCTTGTGGTGCTGCGGTAGTTCGGGTCGCCTTGTTGTTGGGCGGCGAAATCTGCGTAAAAAGTGGGTATTTCAATAACGCCAATAAGGCGAGGTTGCTCTTCGCCTAATGGCTCTAGTGTTATCGTCTTTGCCTTCGCGGCTTGTTCTTCGAGTTTTATTTTATTGCGCACAATGGTGATGTTTTTGCTTTCAGCTTCTTTGCTGTCGGCGGGGATAATGCTCAAGCGCACTGTGGAATCTTTCGGTCCACGGATTAGTTCTACCACATCGTCCAAACGCCATCCTACGACATCGATAAGAGGACCTGCGATGCCTTGGCCTACAGCGGTAATTTTGTCTGCGGGTTTTAGCTCTCCGCCTTTAGCTGCCGGTCCTGCGGGAACCAAACGTACCACTTCCACATTATCGTCTTCTGTTCTTAGCACAGCGCCTATGCCTTCTAGTGAGAGGGACATATTTATGTTGAAGTTCTCCGACGTGCGTGGAGAAAAATACTCAGTATGAGGATCGTAGGTATGAGCAAAGGCGTTAATGTAGGCCTGAAACGCGTCTTCGCTTTTGTTACGCACTGTAATCTTTAACTGATTTCTATAGCGTTTTCTTAGCTGCTCGGAAATTTCGTCTACAGGCTTGTCGCTGAGTTTCATGGATAGCACTTGGGCCTTTAGGCGCCTGCGCCAGAGATCATCTTGCGCTTCTTCATCAAAAGACCAACTGGCTTCTTCGCGACTAACTAAAATTGATTCCTCTTTACTGAAGTCCAAATTTTCTAGCCCACTGTCTATCAGACCAATAAGATAATTCAGTCGTTCGACGATGCGTTGTTGGTAGCGATTAAAGATCAGAAATGCAGGGTCCAGGTCACCACTTTTTAACGCGTCATCTAAGCGAAATCTATATTTTTCAAATTCCCTTATGTCGCCTGCTATGAAGTAGTAGTGACCGGGATCTAATACCGCCAAGTATTTATCGAAAACATGCTCGGATAATTCGTCGTCTACGGTTTTGTTGAGGTAGTGATTGCGGCGTAACTGCTCGACAACAATCAGACTGGTTCGGGGGTGGATGTCTAGCGGCGACAATGTTGGAGCGCTAAGAATTTCCTCTTCGGTGTCTTTTGCCGGAATAGCATTTACCAGCCCCCCACTGTTGAACTGGCTTGGCTCTGTGATTACCGCGTCAGCCGCGAAAACGTGCGGCACTAAAGTTAGGCTAAAAATACTAATTAAAACGAGTTTTTGCCAGAAAGCGAATGTGCCTGATGAGTGCAACTGGTTACAGGGGGTGAAAATGTTACTCATAAGTTTGCAATATCCTAATTTTTTAAACTTCACACGCATTTGCTAGATGTCTCAGCGCGAAATTGCTCAGATTGAGAAGATGTTGTACCTCTGGCGGCCCATAAGTAATGTGAAATTCCGACCTGAAGTGCACATTGTGGCGTCAAAGGCGTTATCATCGTAGTGAATGTAACCCGCTGCTAACGTGGGGAGCAACCCATGGTTTAATTGAGATGAATCGAATGAATACAAGACTGGTTTTGGTGTTGGCGAGTGCCTCGTCATTATTTGTGGCCGGCTGCCAGCCTGCTGCGCAAACTGAGCAAGAAAAAAAGTTCAATCCAACTTCCGACCTTGCTAGTGCGAGCTATATTATCGGCTACACCCAAGCAAAAAACATTATTGATCAAAGCAATAGCTTAGTAGAGATGAGTGCGTTTATGCAGGGTGCAAATGACGCTGTTGCAGGGGCTGATTCCCAAGTGCCGATGGAACAACAAGAACAATATATGGCGGCCCTTTCTGAGGCCCTTCTGGCCGAAAAAAATGCCTCTGGCGACACCTTTCGTATAGAAAATTCAGCGCGGCCAGAAGTGACCACGCTAGCGTCTGGTTTACAGTATGAAGTATTGGTAGAAGGCACCGGTCCGAAACCTAGCGCAGAAGACACGGTGGTGACCCATTATCACGGCACGCTAACCGACGGTACGGTTTTTGACAGCTCGGTAGAGCGAGGTTCTCCTGCCAGCTTTCCAGTTAATCGTGTGATTCCTGGATGGACCGAAGCGCTGCAATTAATGGGCGTTGGTTCTAAGTGGCGTTTGGTTATTCCACCAGAATTAGCCTATGGCGAACGTGGTGCTGGCGGTGCGATTCCACCCAATTCCACATTGGTATTTGAAGTTGAATTACTGGAAATTGCTGCTCAGTAAGCGGCAATCTACTTATTGCCTAGTCCTGGGCTTACCGAATGGTTTTGGTAAGTCAGGGGCGAAGCAGTTTGCTAGTTTCTCGCACTATGGGCTTTGCCTCATACGGCAAATACTCCAAACAGTTACTCTTCTTCCAAATTAAGATTCAGCGAGTCTACCAACGCCGGTAATTGGCTGTAGTAGAGGCGTACGCCCTCTAGGTCTATGCTCTTCAAGTCTAGGTTGTTGAAGCTTGCTCCGCGCAAGTCAGCGCCTCGCAGTTTGCAATTCCGGGCAGAGACATTAAACAATTCGCTGTCGCTTAAATCAGCATCACTAAGGTCTGCAAAATCTAGTAGGCATTCGGTTAGCCGGTTGCTGGTCAGCTTGCAGCCAACGAGAAAAGTGTTAGATAAATTGCCGTACGAAAAGTTGCAGTCAGTCATTGTTAGCGCAGCTAAGTCCAGGTTACCTATGGGCATTTTGAAATCACCCAGTGATAAATCCGCACCTTGCATCTGACAATCTTTAAAGCATAAGTCGTAACCCAGACAATGAGTGAACAGCACCATATTTAGATCACAATGGCTAAATACCGCCTCGCGTAAGTTTGCCCAAGCAAAGCTCGCCGGCTCGTTGGGATCACTGTTGTTGAATTGGCATCGATCAAACTGACAATTAGTCAGGTTTGCTCCGCGAAATATACTCCCTGCAAATTGGCATTCGCTAAAGGAGCAGTCAGTTAAATCCTGCCCGCTGAAGTCCCGATTACGCAAATCTTGGTTTGTATAACCTTCACCAACTTGTATTTCCATTGCTTCGCCAATCTCTCGTTATCATTTGTGTCATGTGTTTTGTTGGATAATAAACCTGCCAATACACTCTATTCCTATTCACGCGATAATTGGCTTTATCTTGCGCCCAGCGGTATTAGAGGCGATGCTGTTCGCTAGGCAAGGGGGCCGCTTTGACACAATCACAATCTATTTGGCACAGTCCAGGCTTTAGGGCCTATTTAGGATCTACGGGTTTTTCCGGCATGGCCCTAGCGATGCAACAATTGCTCTTGAGTTGGATGCTCATCGGCATTTTGCAGTTGCCTGCTGATCAAGTTGGTCTGATACAAGCCATTATTGGTATACCCGGTGTGGTGTTGATGTTGATGGGTGGTGCCAGCGCAGATCGTAGTGATCCCCGGGCTATGCTGATTAAGGTGTATTTTGTTGCGCCAATTTTGCCGATATTCCTGATCTTTATGGAAATGTACCAATGGTTAGGTGTGGCCACTGTAACCCTTTGGGGTTTAGGTATGAGTGTGGTTCAGTCGTATTCTATGCCTGGCCAACAAGCAATTCTAAACCGCCTTACCAGCTCCTCTGTGCAACAGGGTGTTACGGCAGCCACGGCTATAGGATTTGTGGTTCAGGTGGTGGGTCTAATTCTAGCCGGTCAAATTGACACGTTAGGTATATCGCCGGTGCTTGGGCTGCAGGCGTTTGGGCTTGTGCTGGCGGGTCTCATGATGATGCGCATCGCGCCGGTTCAACCTGCGGTGACGCCGGATGCCAGCGCATCTTCGCTGCAGGTTATCCGCGATGGTTTGCTGGCCACTTACCGAAGCCCGATTATTTTTCATACGCTTTTGATTACTTTTAGCTCCAGCATTTTCAATGCCGGTTCTTTCATTACCGTTTTCCCATTTATTGTTAAACGTATATATGACGGTGATGCTTGGTTATTGGCGGTGCTTATGGCGGTATTTTTTGCCGGCGCAACCTTGTCGAATATTATTTTGCTGCGCTATATGCCGTTAAAAGCTCCGGGCAGACTATTTTTGATCATGCAATTATCGCGGATATTGGTGATATACCTTATGTGGATAGAGCCAGCATTCTGGGTCATGGTGGTGGCCACTATAGGCTGGGGTTTGAATATGGGCGTGACCACTAATCTGGCCCGGGCGATTGTTCAAGAGTCAGCGCCCAATGAGTATCTTGGGCGGATTATGTCGGTGTTCAGTATTGGCATGGTGGGCAGTGCCCCAATTGGCGCCATTGTGCTGGGTTGGATGATCGAGCGATTCGGTACGCTCAACGCGCTCATCCCAGCTATGGCATTGTCGCTGATATTGTTTCTATATGGCGCCTTTATGTCGCCGGTCTGGGGCTACCGCAGCGCGCAGCTCGAGGCGGATGAACCTGTTAATAAATAGCCAGCCAAAATTGCGCTTTATGCCTCTCAATGGATCTGAGACCTAGTTCAGACTGAGCTGCGATCTATTGCAGATAGGGGCGTTAAGCACTGGCGCAATGGGCCTATCCCTACTAGGCTTACGTCTAACCCTATGCCACTAGAACGCCAAAAATGACCGATCCAATTCGCGATGTTCGTCGAGAATATAAATACGCCACGCTGAGTCGAAGCGAGGTTGCAAAAGATCCTTTGGATCAATTTGTGCGTTGGATGGGGGATGCTGAAACAGCTGAGATTCAAGACGTTACGGCAATGGCTTTGGCCACATCCGACGCACTAGGACAGCCGTCGGTGCGCATTGTGTTGCTCAAAGGTTTTGATGCAACTGGCTTCAGCTGGTTTTCTGATGGCGGTAGCGAGAAGGGACAAGCATTGGCTGCCAACCCTAGGGCCGAACTACTTTTCCATTGGCGCGAGCTTGATCGGCAAATTCGTATTCGCGGCAGCGTCGCGGCATTAAGTGATGCAGCAGCAGATGCTTATTTCTATTCACGGCCTTTAGCCAGTCAGTTGGCGGCAGCCACTTCTGAACAAAGCCGGCCCGTTGAAAGCCGCGGCGAGTTAGAACAACGCTATAAAGACTTAGCTGGCCAGTATCCAGACCGGGCGCCGCGACCCCAAGCGTGGGGTGGCTTTAAGTTACAGCCTGAAGCTTATGAATTCTGGCAGGGGCGAGAGGGCCGGCTGCACGATCGCCTACAGTTTAGGCGTGATGCTGACCAGCAATGGCAGGTGCAAAGATTGCAGCCCTAAGACTGCAACTGTTTGTTCGCTTTTGCTTTTTCTTACTCTTCTTATGCTTTTACGCGAGTTAGTCCGGTAATCCCAACACCCGCTTGGCAATTATGTTCAGTTGCACTTCTTTGGTGCCGCCGGCAATGGTCAAAGATTTTTGTTTTAACCAATCTCGGGTGGCATCTATCTCGGCAGTCTTAAATCCTGTTAACGCCCAACCTATGCCTTGTGTGCCCATAGCGGCTACAAGTATCTCGTCGCCTTCTTGGGTAATCAGCGCGTTGGAAAGTTTCACTGCCGACGAAGCAAAGCCTGGTGCACTGGTGGCGGTTTCCTCAATAACGCGTTTCTGCGTTAAGCGCTGGGCGGTAAACGCGATTTGATGGTTGAGTAGGCGTCGGCGCAAACTGGCGTCTGCAAGCTGGCCATCTACCATGGGGCTGTATTGTTGTACCTGTTTTGGCAGCGGGCTGTCACTGGAGCGGCCGCCCTGAGAGCCTGAGGTATTGATGCCCGCGTGAGTGGAGCGTTCGAACTGCAATAAGCGCTTACCCACGGTCCAGCCGTTATCTACTCCGCCAATGACATCATTGGCAGGTGCTACAGCATTTTCAAAATTGGTTTCGTTAAAAGGTGAGGCGCCAGAGAGTAGCCGTACGGGGGTGACTTCTACCCCTGACTGAGACATATCTACAAGTATCAGACTTATGCCTAAATGTTGGGGCGCATCGGAGTTGGTGCGAGCGAGGACAAAAATATAATCACAGTCCATAGCGTCTGAGGTCCACACTTTGCGGCCATTAAGAATGTAATGGTCGCCCTTGAGTTCTGCCTTGCAGGACAAGCTTGCAAGGTCTGAGCCGGCTCCGGGTTCCGAATAGCCCATAGCCCAGCCGCCTTCACCACGGGCGATTCCCGGTAGCCAGCGTGCTTTTTGTTCCTCGGTGCCCATTTCTAAAATGGTTGGCCCGATATAATTTACGCCGCGCCCGGTTAACGGTGTTCTGGCATTTATACGTTTTAGTTCATCGATCAAAATTGGGTAAAGGTCTTTGTCTAACCCGGCGCCACCATATTCAACCGGCCATGTGGGCACTGTCCAACCGCGCTCAGCCATGCGCTCTAACCAGAGTTTGCTGTCTTGGTCTAGTTCGATTTTACTGCTGCCCCAAGGTATTTGCCCATCGCCACGGGCACCTAGAGGACAATTTTCTTGCAGCCATGTTCTGGTGGCGCTTCTAAATGTTTCTGCTTTATTCATATTTTACTCATTTTACTTGGCTCAGCTTATTGGCACGACTGAGGTGGTGCTTGCAGCTTACTTAATTGCACAGTGGGGCGATGCGTTTACCTACCAGCGTAAGGCAAAAATCATCCGGGCATTGCTGGGCTCGTACGGCCATGTCAGCGGCGCTAATGTCTGCAGGGTTGACGGGCTTACCGACCAACTTGCTACTGGAAACCGTTGCATCCGTGCACATGACATATTGATACAGCGCCGGTTGGCGTTGCACAATTTCTGCGTATACCGCTTCTAACAGAGCTTGTTTGTCCTCTAACGCTCGTCTGTTGTTTTCATCGCCGCCGCCTTCTGCGCGCTTTGTGAGCGTAGTGAACAGCGCATCCGAGCGATACCAATATAATCTGAAAACACCATCGTCACGCTTTAGAACCGCGCCTTCTTGGATTGGGTTGTCGCGTTGGTCAACAGAGTTCAGCCATATTTCAACAAACTCTCCACATAATTCCTTGGACCCCTGACCAAAACATTTGAGCAATCTACTACTGGTGATTGTGCGGCTCTCAGGTTTTATTTTTGCTGCATGCAGGTACATATCTTCGCAGTTTGCGTCAGGAAATTTGGCCAGACCGAATGCATGACAAGTGGGGGGGATGTCTGAGGCGCTGGCTAAAAACCAGTTATTCAATGCCTTAATGCCTTGAGTTTTGATGCGCTCACTGTCTTCGCCGCAACCACTTAGAGCAAAGATGATGCCCAGGGCGAAGAACATCCTGCCCAGCGGGCGGAGACTATTTTTTTTCACAAATTCAATTAGGCACATAGCGCTAGGATCAGGTGCAAAACGGTTTTTGGTTAGGGCCAACCCCAAGCTGTGTAGCAAACCCCGACTTTCAAGCCGGGGTGCTAGCGGGCTCTTCAACCTTTGTTGAGGAGTCATCAAGAACTACACCTAATGCTAATTAGACGCGCTCGATGATGATGGCTGGCGCCATGCCGCCACCTGTGCACATGGTGATTAAGCCTGTGTTCAGATCTCGGCGTTCTAACTCATCTAGCATCGTCGCAATGAGGATTGAACCTGTTGCAGCAATAGGGTGGCCTAGGGCCATTGCGCCGCCATTGACGTTGACTTTGGCTGGATCAAGCCCTAAATCGCGGATGAATTTCGCCGCAACTACGGAGAAGGCTTCGTTGATTTCAAACAAATCAATGTCGTCAACGGTCATGCCCACACGGGCTAGGGCTTTTCTTGCCGCGGGAACTGGTTCGTTGAGCATTAGGGTAGGATCACCGCCCACTGTGGCCATTGAGATAATGCGTGCGCGTGGCTTCCAGCCGACTTTATCCGCATACGCCTTGTTACTCAAAATCAACGCTGCTGCACCGTCTACGACACCAGAGCTATTGCCGGCGTGGTGCACGTGGTTAATGTCTAAATCTGGATACTTACGAGCCACTAGTTGGCGGAAAGTTTCGCCGCCGTTATCTACTGGCGCGTCCATGAATTGGGAGAAAACCGTAGGCAGTGCTGCCAAGGTTTCCATAGTAGTGCCAGGGCGTGGGAACTCTTCACGATCTAGCGCTAGGGTGCCGTCGTCGTTGAATACGGGAATGATACTTTTGTCGAAGTAGCCATTAGCCACAGCATGCTGTGCTCGAATTTGACTTTCAACCGCTAGGGCATCTAGTTCTTCGCGGCTGAAGCTGTCTAGTGTGGCGATCATATCCGCGCACACACCTTGGTGTGGCTGGGGGTGTAAGTCGCGCAAATGCAAGTTGCCGCCGTCTACGGTTCTGTTGCCGTATTCTGGTGTCAGGGTGGCTGTGTAGGACATCATTTCAACGCCGCCAGCAACACATAAGTCATCCATGCCGCTCATGATATTGGCCGCGGCTAAGTTCACAGAGGTAATGCCAGAACCGCAGAAGCGGTCTAAGGTAACTGCTGACGCTGAGGTATCCCAGCCAGCGTCTAAGGCGGCCATACGGCCAACGCATGAACCTTGCTTACCTACTTGAGAGCTGCAACCTACGACAACGTCGTCGATGTCAGCTGTATTTAGATTGTTGCGGCTTTGGATGCCTTCAAAGACTTTCGCCAGTAAACGGCTTGGATGGAATTCTGAGAGCGAGCCTTTACCAGCTTTGCCGATGCCTCGAGGCGTTCTTGCTGCGTCTATGATGTATGCGTGCGTCATTGTCTTTCCCCTGATTGATTTTTTTTTGATTAACTAAGTTGCGTTATTGGCCTCTAAAGTCAGCGTCTCTTTTTTCCATAAACGATGCCATGCCTTCTTTGAAATCGTCAGATTGGAACAGTGGCAGCAGCTGTAAAAATACGTGGTGAACGTGGTCATTAAATGTTTCGTTCATGCTCATGCGCATCATGCGTTTAGATGATTGCACAGCCAATGGTGCCATAGATGCAATTTGTTTGGCCATTTCTAGCGCTCGTGAACCAACTTCATTGTTGTTGACCACATGAGAGACTAAGCCCATTTCTTTGCATTCTTCTGCGACTAAAGTTTTGCCGGTAAAAATGATCTCACTGGCTTTTGACCAACCGATGAGTCTGGGCAAAATCCAAGTGCCACCAGATTCTGGTACTACGCCGCGAGCAGTGAATGCTGCCGCCAGTTTTGCTGTATCTGCCATTATTCTAATGTCGCAGCCCAATGCCATGTCCATGCCGTAACCTGCAGCCGAGCCATTGAGTGCGGCTATTGTGGGGGTGTCGATGTTATGCAATACCGTTGGCGGTGTGTTACGCAGATCAAGTGTGGTGGGACTTCTGCGCTTTTTGTCCGCTAGATTTTGGGTAATATCGCTGCCGCGTAAATCTAACCCTGCGCAAAAGAATTTTCCGCTGCCAGTGACAATGATGGCGCGCACGTCATTGTCCTGATCTGCAGCGAGCAGTAGTTCACTGAACTTATGCAGCATTGCGCCAGAAATAGTGTTCTGCTGTTCAGGGCGGTTAAAGGTAATAGTCGCAACATGATCTTCTACGCTGTACAGCATGGCGTCATCTTCGTTAACTGATGCAGTTTCGTTGTCAGTGGATGTACTGGTCATGGTTCGCTCCGTTTAATACTGATTGAATTGATTGGCAAAGACATAACGTACTTTGCGTAATTGGCTTCCTCGAGCTTTAGCTCACTATTTAGCCTTGCGTTCGGGCATTTTTTCTTCGCTGATGGCATAGCCTGCCTCAGTGGGAATGCATAAATAATTACCATCTTCGCGTTTTTCTGTCCAAGGCAATACGGGTATCACAGTGCTGCTCACCGTTTGGCTGATGGCTTCTTCAGGACTGTTCCAAGTAGCCAGCTTTTCCAAATTACGCAGGGTTGGAAAAATAATTGTGCGCTTGCCTTGCGCTTCTTCCTGCACTGCATCGGCAGGTGAAATCCAGACGGAATCTACAGACTCGTAACCGTCATGTATGGCTAGGTGATCGGCGGGCGCTAGCGCAAGGTAAAAATGGGTGTCAAAGCGCTTGGGCATCATTGGCGGTGTAATCCAATGGGCAAAATGGGTTAACTCGTCGCAGGCTAAAACAAGGTTTTGTTCCTGCAAAAAGCCGATAAGTGAAACATCTCCTTTGTTCATGGGCTCGCGAAATTCTTGCAGCGAAGCAAGTCTTTGGCCAGTGATCATGCTGTTTGAGCCTTTTTCTCGGGCCAGCAAAATGCCGCACTCTTCAAATGCTTCGCGGATGGCGCTAACCTGGGCTGCACGCATGTCTGCGTCGGTATTTGCACCTTCTAAATAGGGGATCAAATCTTCAGCAAAATCTTGCGGGTCTGCCTTGCCGCCGGGAAAGACCAATGCCCCGGAGGCAAAGTCAATTTGGTGGTTGCGTACCACCATGAAAACTTCCATGTCGCTGGCACCCTGTCTGAGTAGCAAGATAGTTGCGGCTGGTTTTACCGCGGGTGCGGTTGCGGATACGTCAGACATTTGATTCCCCTGATAAAAGAGCCAGCTAGGCTTTTGCTGATTAGGGTGCGCTAGCACCCCGGGCAAAATATGCCCTAGCTGGCATGGTTTTTTGTTTTCTAGTGCGGCGGCCAATAAACTTTACAGGTCTCTGCAAGCGAAAATTGTCGCAAATAAATTAGCACCGGCTTGTTCTTGCTAGTTATTACTAGAGGTCACCAACCCCATAGAGGTATAAAGGCGACTATTGATGTTCGCTTATGTTCGGGCCTATGGCAAACTTAGGTTTATTGCCTCCACCATGCCAGAGGGTTTACTTGCGAAGGCAATGATTCAGTGGCTTTGTGCTTTGTGGGCAGCCTGAACCTTGTTAAAAAATTGAAAAATTGCTTATGCCTCTTATCTTAACCATCCTAGTTGCACTAATTGTCATCTTTTATGTGCGCTCGAATAAGCGCGCAAAACAGCAATGGTTGACCACACTAGACCTGCCTGGGCGGTGGGTTATGCAAACCCATGATGGTTTCTTACAGCTTGAAGGTGGGCTCAGTGAGGGCAAATTTACGCTGCGAATGGAAGACGACGCGCAACAAGTGCGTGCTGGCAATTGGCATTTCTCAGGCAACTCTTTGGTTTTGTCGACTCAGACGGGTCAGCGTAGCTATAAGGTGAACTTTTTTCGTGCGGGTGTTTTGAGCCTAGAAGAGCCAGATGGCACCGCGATGTTGTATCACAAGGCGGCTAGCAATGTTGTGCCCATTGGTGGTGGCTAGTCAGTTTGAAGCTTTCGTAGTCAATAAGCGGTCGAGCAAAACCAATTAGCCAATACCGACGAATATCAGTCAATACCAACTAACTAAGGGGAAGGGTGTGAATACCTCCACCGAACAAGCTGCCGGGAAAGAGTTAATGCAGGATGTATTGCGCCGCATTATAC
>Ga0209192_10000088_pt1 | contig 115402 bp, 114 predicted proteins | sample ArcticOcean_MG_C_11_FD_187433 | JGI IMG/M metagenome (GOLD analysis project Ga0209192, IMG submission 187433) | Marine microbial communities from western Arctic Ocean - ArcticOcean_MG_CB2_154 (SPAdes) (version 2) | ecosystem: Environmental > Aquatic > Marine > Oceanic | place: Arctic Ocean... | reverse complement strand
CTAGGAAAAACCCATATACATTTAGTGATAAAATGGATAATGATGAATTATTAAAATTGCACAACCTTGCAAATTACATGTGGACTGCAGATGAAGAAGAACTTGACGGATATAAAGATACTGATTATAAAAAAGCGAAAAAAGAAATCTTTGACCTTATGATGTCAAGAGGAGCTAATCCTTACCGTGATAAAAAAACATGGGCTGACGACTGGGAAGAAGAGTACGATCAATCTGAACAATTCCTTAACGAAGGACTAAAGGTCGGAAGAGACCAAGATTTAGCAAAAGAAATCATTGCAGTTCTTTATGCTGAAAGAGACACACCAGAAGGTGAAGCACTGAAGGCAGCTGGTGGAATGGTAGCCGGTGGAAGTACAACTGGAGAAGAAATGTATCTAAGTGGATGGAATAAAGATTCTGTTAAAGCATTACATGGTTCAAAGGTAAGAGTTCCTGGAAAGGTTATGCTAGGTACTTTAATTGGAGTAGCAGCTGATAATGGAAAGAGTTACTATTTTGATGGTGGCGTATTCGTTGAAGGTGATAAAGATGTTAAAGGAACTAAGACAGGAATGGACTTTAGAGATTTTGTTGATATCCTCGTTAAAAAGAAGATTATTAACAAACCTACATACTAAAAACTAAGAGGCCATGCCATTAAACAATCACATTTTAAATGTAATAGAACACTCTTTAGAATTAGACACGATTAAGTTTGATTCTCATGATGAAGAAGAGGGTGCTCAAAAAATAAGTCATGAGTACGGAGGTCCTGTGCCAATGATAGTTGTTAATGGTGAATCATTTTCAGACGAATCTATTAAGAAAATGGAAATCGACTGTAGTGTAAGAATTCCAACAATAAGCGTGGTTATAATGGATACGAAAGGTACATTTGATGCCGATAATACGCCAAGGGATGGTGATGTTATTTCTATAAGGATAGCGGCAAGACAGCAAGATACATTTAAGGATATTAGAATAGACTTTGATATAGACGAAATAACAGGTCCTCCTGCTAATGATATGAAAAGGGCAACTAATGGCGCTAAGTATGTTTTTCAAGGAACTATGAAAATACCTACAATGCATTCAGAAGGATGTGCAGCGTATGAAGGTACTTCTAGAGAACAGATTGAAGAGTTTGCTACGAACTTAAAATTAGGGTTAGCAACAAATATAGATTCAGCCGACGATGCTATGAAAGCTCTTAATGCATGTCAGCCTAACTTAGAATTTTTAAATAATTTAGTAGAACACTCATACATAGGAGAAGATAGTTTTCAAACATATTGTATAGATCCTTATTATAATCTATGTTTTGTTGATGTTAATGCCCTATTAAATTCAGAAGAAGGATTAGATGAAACTTTTATTAATATGTCCGTAGACTTTGACGAAGATGGAGAAGATCAAACTTCAAATAAAATAGAATCCCCAAACATACTGACCAATGCGGCTAGCATGAATTCCACTAACACCTTTATATCAAGTTATAATCTTGTAAATAATTCCGGAGCATTAGCTAAGAAAAACGGATATAAAAGAAAAATGATATATTGGGAAAATGATTCAGTGGGTGTAGTTGCTCATGAACTAGAACCACTTGCGAGTGATAACATGAAGGACATAGATGAGCCTCTGAAGGGCAGAAGAGATGAAGACAGATATACCAAAGAAGTAAAATCAAAATACGTTGGAAGGCTCCCTATTCAATCTGACGATACGCCAAACGTACATTTAAATTATTCATATTCTGCAATTAGTAATAAGCAGAACTTAGATGAAATGAATAAAATGAAATTAGAATTAACTTTAAAAACATTTAATCCAGGAATACATCTTTGGCAAAAAATACCGGTGCAGATTATGAAATCTGGATTTACACAAATTAGTTCACAACAGGGTATTAATGAGGCAAAGGATGAAAAGGGATTTGAAACAGATCAAGAAGTTGAAGCTGAAAATGTAAATGATTTAAATGCAGATCAAGTTAAAGATGAGTTTTTAACGGGCTACTATATAATAGGAGGAATTAAATATATCTATAGTCAAAGCACTGGTCTTACACAAAAACTTACAATGCTAAGAAGAGAGTGGCCTAGTAGAATTAATAATTTGGAAGGCTAGCACTAAACTAATAAGAATATATACTATATGTCAGATTTTAAAAATAAATTAGATTTTCAAAAGGGTAAGTTAGCACAATCCCCGTACCAAGATCCTACGTATCTTTCATTTGTTATATTATTTAACGTGGCAGATCATACTAATTCTCCTCTTTTATCTGGAGCCGCTGAAGAATTTTATACAGAGCAGCTTGGAGCTAAGGCGAAAGCAGCTAGAAATATAGATAGCGGTAGTGCATTGTCAGCGATTCCTACATCAGAGGGTCCTGCGGATTCTGCTTCATCACCGACTGTTCGGTTTTATGAAGATAGATTAGAAAGCCTTGTTAAATTTAAGAAAGCATTACTTGACATAAATAGAAATACCCCTTGGTTCTTTCAAGGATTACAGGGTGTTGATAGAGCAGTTACTGCGTTTGATCCTAATAATCCTTATCTTGGAGGAGATGAGGCAAAGTTAACATTAAGTTGTTTAGAATCTATTAACCTTAGAGTTTCTGGTCTTATGCACCTTTATAGAAAAGCGGTGTTCGACGAAATTAAATGGAATTGGATATTACCTGAAAATTTAAGAAAGTTTTCGATGATAGTATATGTTACTGAAGTTAGGAAGTTTCAAAATATATCTAGAATAGAATTAAGTGGAATTCCTAAGAAAATAGACTTAGCTGCTATTAAGGGTTTTCCTGGAAATATGAAGCCAAGTTTAGGTGTTAATAATGGTAATGAAGGAATCTCCGGAAGTGCCAATAGACCTTTCTTTATGTTTAGATTCGGAGAGTGTGAATTTTCATTAAACACAGGTTCTGAAATATTCGGAGATCTTACTAAAAATCCAGGCGAACAAGCTAGGCAAACTATAGAAATGACATATGAAGTCATAGATAAAATGGATGCTAGGGTTTTAAATGGAATTGTATCAGACACTATACCTGATGGACTTTCCCCGGCTCATGACTCTGAAGATTATAAAGCAGACGGAATACTTGGACTTTTAGGTGATAAGTTAAAAGGAAAGCTGAAAGAATTAGGAGAAAGAGGATTAGATGATCTTAATAGATTAGCGAGAGAAAAGAAAGATGAATTAGTTCAAAGTGCAAGAGACGGTGTTAGAGGTAGAATTCCTAATTTTGAGAACATATACCAAGATGCCCTTAAGGGTGTTTCTGACGGAGTAGATAATATAGGTGGAAACATAGCTGAAAATGTATTTAATGTAGATACATCATCGACGGTTGGTGATGCTTTAACAAAGGCAGCATCTGAATCTCTTGGTAATATAAACGATTAACACATGTCAACTGAAAAAGAATTAAATACTGATAATCTTAGAGACACTCATTGGTTAGGAGAAGTTATCGACAATGTCGATCCTCTTAAAATGGGTAGATGTAAGGTTAAAGTTTTAGGTAAATATGATAATTTACCAGATGATGCTATTCCATGGGCAACTCCTATGAATAGAAACGCAGTAGGTTCTCACCATGTTCCTAGAATAGGAGATATAGTTTCAGCTAGATTTGATAATGGAAATTTATATCATCCTGAATATTGGTTTCATATAGAGCAGAATCTTGATCTTAAAGAAGATATATTAGATGGAGCGGATAATGCTGAAAACGTAATCAGTTTAGTATATGATGCTGAAAGAAATGTAAGAATTTATCATTCAGAAGAAGATGGTCTTGTAATTACTAGAGGTCTCGGTGCGAAAGAAAGACCTATAATACAAATAGACGAAGCCGGTGATATTAAAATTTCTACAGATGCTAGAATATTTTTAGATGCAGGTAATATATTTTTAAGTAATACTGGAGAACCAGGTGAAGACACCGAACAGCCAGCCGTAAGAGGATTATCTTTAGAAGAATTTCTAGCTAATTTTATTGCAGACTATAAAGCACATATTCATCCGACAGGTGTTGGTCCTTCAAGTACTTTACAAGTTCCATTTGACGAAGGAGATCACAAGTCATATCAACAAGAAAATAAATAACTATGCCAGCACAATGGTCACCATTCATAGATGAGGTATCTGACATTCTTGAAAACAGAGTACCTTCCGATGCTAAAGATTTTGGAAAGAAATTAGCGAATGCATATTTAACAGCAGTTAAGAATAATGCAACATGTATTCCAGGAATGGCTCCTCATGAAAGTTCAGCAGGTGAATCTGCATTTATAGCAAGCTATGAACAATGGTTTCATGATCTTTGGGAAAAAGGTGAACCTGTGATGGTAACCCCTGATAACGAAGAACCCCTTGTAAATGAAAAAGATAATTTAATAGCATTTCTAGCTACAGCTGAGGGCGCTGCGACTAGATTAACGATTGCAGGAAAGGACAACGACCCTGAATATAATAAACTAGAAGGTGAAATAGGAGAAGGTATACAGTATGAGCCAACGGAAGAGCTTGACAAGTATTTGGAAGAGTTTAAGGATGACGAAGCAGAAAACCTATATAGATATAGATATTTTGAATTCCACCGCTTAGATGGTAAGGAATCAGCTGATGAATTAGCTCGAATAACTGCAACAAGATTGTTAATGACCTTTGAAGATATCTCAGATGGAGAAAAAAGACTAGATTTTTGGAAATGGCTAGAGCGACTAGAAAAGAATACACATTTCACTACAAGTGTGGGTATTATAAACGACAGAACACGAAATAGGGATAACGCTATCACTACACTGAAGGGATTAGATTGGAGTTGGAGTTCATTTGCCGGCTATTCTTCTGGAAATAAACACAGGTTCCATGAACTAGTGGTACAATATATAAGGGAGTCAATATTATTATCACATCCAGCCTCGACAGAATATACTAATAGCCATGGAAATACTGCATACCGTACAGTTGACAAGGCGAATGAGGTGGCCGTAGAAATGAATAAAGTAAATGAAATGACATATCCTTGGCCATTCGACACAGCACTACCCGAGGGTTATGAAGAAATGGAACCTTCAGAAAAAATAAAGGTCAGATATCATTTCAAATTGAACAACCTAAAGATACAAGAACCGTATGAGGAGAATCAGAAAATGCCACCCGTGCTAACACAATCATTTGTTTCTGAATTTTCATGGAACGGAACTGATGATTATGGACAAAAGCATTCAAAGCTTAAATCAGAATATGTAGATACTGAGCTAAGAAAAAAATGGCAAGGATGTCCATTAGGTACAAGTGACGAAGGCCAGGATTCTATTGTAAATATAGATATGTCTAAAACGGGAACTTTAGCTAAACAAATTAGAAATGTTCTAATTGCAGAAATTGGAATTGAAGCTTTAATGTTAGCAGAAGGTGGAAGTAAAGATGATCCATATAATGAACTTGCAAAGGCAACTCTTAAATATTGGAAAGATGCAACAATACAGCCATTTGCTACTGATCCCCCAACACCGCCATGTTTATCTGTTCCAGTTCTTCAAGGAAAATATATAGGTGTCAGTTATGGAAATCAAAAGAAATTAGCAGATAATTTAAGAAGAGCTCTTAATTCTGGAAAGGCGTCTGACGATGCCCATGATGCAGCTGAGACAGTTGCAAGCGCATTAGCATATTCTTATTTTACACATCTTAGCCAAATGAAATTTATTTATATGGGCGGTATACCGGTTCCTTTAGTTCCTTATATTCCTATGATAGGATTTGACGCCACCGTAATTTGATATATAGCTAGTAAACATACATTAACCCTTTTAAAAACAAAGTAAATGTCAACAAAGACAACTCAAAAACAAAAGAGAGCCAGACTCTCCGCAACAACTCAACTAGTTGAAGCAAATCAAGAAACAGAAGTTAAAGTAGAAACTTCATTAAACTCACCAGCCCCAGAAAAAGCAACACCAGGCCCAGACACCGATTACATAGATGAAAACGGAGAATTCATGTGGGACCAATATGAGGCAACTTGTATTACCAAGCTTAGAAAACCCAATCCACATATTAAAACACCTAAAGGTGTAAAGGTATATAGCAGAGAATCCTATGCTCAGGAATTATTTGACATAATGGAAGGTCATTCATTGACTTCTAATACGATATATTCTTTACAATTAGGAGCTAGTTATACCGGAAAAGTGTATGCAGTTGATACTGAATGGGCATCAATTGATGTAGGATATAGAGAATTAGTCTATGTAGATTTATCAAGAGAAGCAACCGATGTAAGAGAACTTTTAAAACAGGGTGCAGAAGTCGACGTTCAGTTAATTGCTGACACTTCGATGAATGTCAAAAAATATATGATAGGTTCTGTAACTGAAGGTCTTAAGACTAAGGTTATTAAAGAAATAGTAGCATCTATTGATGACGGAAATACAGCATATAGTGGCGTTGTTACTAAGATGATTCCAGGTGGAGGATATATTGTACAAGTTCAGGGTATTGATTGCTTTATGCCAGGCTCATTAGCCGGCGTAAATAAATTACACGACTTCGAATCAATTATTGACACTGAAATGTATGTAGTACCTGTAAGTTATTCAGAAGAAAAAGGAACTGTTGTAGTTTCTCACAGAGCATACCTAAGAGCTCTTATTCCTAATACACTTAAAGAAATACAAGATGACATCACAACAGAAAGAACAGGCCATGTTACAGGCTCTGCGAAATATGGTGTATTTGTCGAATTCAAAGGATGTTTAACAGGTATGATACATGTTAATGATCTAGATACTGAAACTTCAAAGGCACATAGAGATAGAACTCTAGAACCAGGAACAGAGATTAAATTCTATGTTAAAGAAGTTATTAATGAAAGAAAAATCACACTAGTGCAAGGTTCTCCAGCTGAAAAGAAGGTCGACCCATGGGAAGGTATTTCATTAAGATATACTAAGAAAACCGAAGTAGTTGGTGTTGTAAAATCCACTAAAGATTATGGTTTATTTGTAGAAATAGAAGAAGGTGTTGTAGGACTCTTACATATATCAGAATTCCCTGATAACATAGATATTAAAGACATATCTAAAGGTGCAGATATTACTGTCCAGGTGATCAGAGTTGAAGAAGATACTAGAAAAGTATTCCTGAAACTATAATCAAATCTATAATTTAATTGAAAGAGCCCGATCACTCGGGCTTTTTCACGTTATAGTGTATCTAACAGAGATATATAAACCAACTTAAGTTATACAATTACGTAAATGAATAATATTAATAATTCAGACATATTGAAGAATGCGCTATTAGGCGTTGAATTTGAATTTTATTCTAATAAGGATATCGATACGACTGCTAAGGAATTAGCAGGGATTTTAGGTAAAAAGATTAGAGTAGAAGCAAAGGCACATAGTGATTTTGAAGTTACAAGAGACGAGTTCAAAATAGAACCTGACATGTCAGGTGGCGAAAAATTAATGGAACTTGTAACGGGACCTCAGCCTTACTATTCTGCAAGAATGATGATTATCAAGGTATGTAAATGGATAGAAGAAAATGGATATACTAATGATAGAAGTTCTATTCACTTAAACATATCCTTCGACACCGATAAAATAGAAAATAAACATAGAATATCTAAGATGAATGTTCTTAAATTTATTTTAGATTTTAAAGAGGGTCAAGTCTTTAAGTTTTTCCCTGAAAGAAAAGATTCTGCATACGCAAAATCTATTAAATTTGTTTTACCAAAGTCAGACACTTATTTCTATGATGGAGCAAATATTACGCCAAGTAATTTCATATATCCTGATTCTAAATATTACGGAATTAACTTTGAAAAAAGACATAAGAATTATTTAGAATTTAGATATCTAGGTGGAGAAGATTGGGAAAAGAAAACTTCTAAAATTCTACAAATGCTAGATCTTTTCATAACACAATTATGGAATAGCACGTCTAGTGTTCAATTTAATAATCTTAATTCAATAGAGCTTAGAAAAATTCTTGCAAAGAATGAAAGAATTATAAAGGCTAGAAAAGATTGGAAAAGTATTAATGCAGGTTGGAATCAAGATGTTAAATTAACAGTTGACTTAAATGACAATGAAAAGATAATAGATTTACACTGGTCTAATATTAGAGAAAGAGTTCTTAGATTATTTACGCATGGTGAATTAACTAAAGGGCATATTAATTATGATGCAGATAACGGGACTATTCAAGTAGAAGGTGGTAACTTATCATACTGTGTAGAACTAGAAGGATATGAATTTATAAGATGTTCTCTGAGAGGAGAATTTACAAATTGTGATTTTTTCGGATGTGATATAAACGGATCTGATATTCATTCTTGTAATTTCTATCAATCTACTCAGCTTAATTCTTCTAAGCTAGAGAGTTCATACGTTCACCAATCTTGTGTTTTAAAGGACTGTTATATCTATGGAAATGGAATGATGAAAGGATCGATGCAAGGTGGTATCTTTAGAATGGGTAGATATGATAAAAGAACTGCTAAGTTTGACAAAACAGAAAAAATACTTTATACTGAAGTTTAAAAAATAAGTAAGATAAAATGAGTGATAATATAATAGGTAATGATAGCAACCAACAGGCTCCAAGCTGGGATAATCCTACATGCTTTAATAATTTTGTAAATGAGCTGGCATCGGAAGTGACAGGGTCATGTATGATTCCTATGAATCTTCCAAGGGCAGAAGTTGAAAGACTTGTCAAAAGAGCAAAGAAATGGTTTTATAAGAATTACGAATATTCCATGAAAGAAAACTTCATGGTTTTACCAAAAGAACTATTTACAACACAATATTTTAAGGATAAAAGATCGTTCACACTACCTACAATGGATCCAGTGACTGGAGGTGGAGAAGTTTATTCAGTGTATGGATGTTTTGAAACCGGATCTAAGTATGCAGGTGGTTCAGATATTAGATTTCAAGAAGGAGATTTTGCTATTGAGAGAATGATGTATCAAGGTATGTTTAGTGGAGATGGTGTAGTTGATGCTGCAGAAAACTTACAATATTATGTAGTCAATGAAAGTTTCTTTGATATGGCTAGACAAATTTTAGAGAATCCTATAGGATTCCACTATAATCAATTAACACACGAGATTAAATTTACAGGTGAAACACCTAATAGAAATATTATATTAGAGGTATATGAAACCATTCCTGAATGTGCTCTTTTCGAAGATGAAGCATTCTTTAGATACTGTGCTGCAAAAATTAAAATATCACTTGGCCAAAAGTTAAGTATATTTGGATTTGCTTTACCTGGTAATATAGAAGTAAACGCCGATGCAATTCAAGGTTTAGGTGAAGGAGAATTAGAAGCAGTAATAGAAGAAATAAAATCAGATGAAGGCACCGATTGGATGATGCATTCTTAATAGAATATATAGTTAAATGGAGTTTTATATAAAAGCAAAAGGAGATCCTGGATTTGATCCAGCAAAGTTAGAAGTTAATTCTGAACTGGCTAGGCTAATGACACAGATAGAAACCATTCTTTTTACAAGAAGAGGTGATGTATTAGGTGATCCTGAATTTGGAGCAAATTTAGAAGATTATGTTTATTCTTTAAGCTATAATGACTATTTATTAAAAAAAGTAGTTGCTGAGCAAATTTATAGATATGCACCCTTGGCTAGAAAATTTAACGTCACGGTAGATGTTGACTTCACAAAAGAAGTTGACAGGCATGCCGTGTTTGTAGACATACGAATTGATAATAGGTATCAACTAGGAGTTTACGTATAATAAAACTAATAAAATAAAAATGGCAGATAATAACTTTTTATCAACATCTAGAATTAAAGTTGGAGAAATGATCGATGACGTAAGATCCTATGTTACTAGGGTATACGGCGAGGTAGAAGGAGCATTCACAACAGCTTCACCCTTTTCACAATTACTTGATGTTATTTCGCAAATAGGTAGATTAATATTCTTTTATATAGAAGATGCTACTGTTGAACAAAACATACTAACAGCACAGAATCCTGAATCAATATATGGTTTATCTAGATTAGCCGGGCATGATTCATTTAGAGGAGCTGCCGCTTCCGGTGAAGTAAAATTAAGACTAGGAGTTTCTAATTTAGACGACATTGCAGGTGATGCATTAAACATTCCAGCAAATTCTATTATAGAATGCAAGGATAACGGTCTTAAATACACCCTAAGAACTAGCAACGATCAATTCAGGTTAGAAAAATCAAACTCAAACTACATATATGTTCCTATTATACAAGGTGAATATGAATCACAGAATTTAACCTCAACTGGAGAATCCTTCCAATCCTTTAATGTTATAACAAAAAGTATGGTAGATCATTCCCAGGTTAGAATAAAGGTTAATTCTAATCTTTGGTCTAAATACGATTCTTTGTATGATATGAAAAAAGGAACTCAAGGATATCTTGTTAAGACAGGTATCACAGGAGGTTTAGATATTTATTTTGGAAATGGATCTTTTGGTGAAATACCACCTTCAGGTTCTACGATAGAAGTGGAATATTTAAAAATAGCGGGATCCATGGGTAATTTAAATGGTAGAGCTGATTTATCCTTTTCATTTAAAACAGAAGGCATGGATTCTTTAGGAAATACACATGACTTAAACGAAATGCTAGAGTCGGAATTTACAGTTGCCCCAAAGATGGGAGCAAATCCTGAAGATATTCAATTAACAAAATTGATCGCTCCGTTACAATCACACTCGTTTGTGTTAGCAACACCTGAAAATTATGAGCATTTCTTATCAAGGTATGGTATGTTCTCTTATTTAGATGCATATAATACAACAGATGATGGATATTTAGATGATGATAATGTTATCTATCTGTTTATGCTGCCTGATACTCTCAAAAAACTACAAAATAATAAAGATTATTTTAATTTAGATACATCTGAATTCTTTTTTACTGAAATAGAAAAAGAAGGTATCTTAGGTTTATTAGAAAAGTCAGGAAGACAAATGGTCACTACTGAAGTAAAGGTCGTTGATCCAGAACCACAATTTTTTAGAATGGATGTTAAGGTAAGATACTTTGAAGGATATAGTAAAGCTAACGTTGCAACAGAGATTAGATCTAAGATTGCAGAATACTTAATTAATATAACGCGAAGAGACAGATTACCTAAATCTGATATCGTTGCAATTGTTGAGGCAATTGACGGTATTGATTCAGTTAATGTTAAATTTACTTCTGAAAAAGAAGAAACAGCAAGAAGACTAGGCTACTATGTATCTGAGACAGTAACCGTAACACCGTCTACTCCAGTATTAAAGGACGTTGGTAATGGTAAACAAAAGATGGTTTTCTTTAAAAGAACAGTAACCACATCACAGGTCAACTTTGAACCCGATGCTGCTCTTCCTGAAAATGTAATTAATCTAGATTCATTTGGAGATATTATTTTAGAACCTGAAGAAGTAGCACTATTCAGAGGTGGATGGCTAGATAGAAAGAATATGATGGTTGATGATTCAGTTAAGACGGGTGAAAAGGCTGCTCTTTCAATATACTTTGATGAGCCGGCGGTAAAAAACTCGATATTTGCAAAAGTTCAAGCTAAAAATAGAAAAGCAATATAATGAATATTTTTAGTAAACTCTTTAAAAGCAGAAGGAAAAGAATATACTCTATTAGAGAAAATGTATTTGATGATAGAAAGAATCTAGGAAACGATTATAGAAATAATATCTTAAAGAATTCCATATCTAATCATATATGGAGAAATAATCAAATGAACGACTTTGTCAATTTTGTTCAAGAGATATTAGCAGATTGGGTTGATTCTGTAAACTATTTAAAAGTTTATAAATCATATACCATGAAAAAGAACGATAAAAAAATTAGATAACAATGTCATATCAGAATCTTAGATTTTTTGATAATAATTCTAATGAATTAAACCTAGATTACGATAGTACTTTAGGTTATTCTAAGGGAACTATATTTCTACCTGAAATATCAACAGGCCTATATGAAACTTTAAACCTATATGTGTTAGAAGAAGTAAGGGATGAATTAGATAATCAAAGGTTTGTACATCCAATATCAGTTGACGCAAATAAGAATACACTTAAATTTAAATTTACCACGGAATATGGAGAAAGTACAGACATATTTCTTTATAGTGGTAAAATGAATAATGGTGATTATGATGTACATGTAGATTCGTTTCAAATCAGTGAGATGAGAGACAATACGTTTTATAATGGCATTGATGCAAATGGTTTTAAACTAGTTCCATTAAATGCGTCAGCATTACAGCCACAAGCTTGTCTTGCTAACATTGTAATGAGTTCAGAAAAAGAAGGATTTCATATTAGAAAATTAGAAGTCTATGCTACTGAGAATGGAACTGACGTAAAGGTTGCAGAAATTAAAGTATATGGTGAAATTGTTGCTGAGGATGAAAGACTGAAAACCCTTTTAACCAATATGGCACTTAATCTTACAGAAATGGATTATTTAATATTTAGAGATTCTGATATTAAAGATCTTGGTGTAGATTATAAACTATTAAATAGAAAAAGAAAAGAACTTTTATTACAGGCTTCGACTATTAAGCCATTTATAGGAACATATAAAGCCCTGTTGGGTGTTATAGATTTCTTTGGATATAGTAATGTAAGTCTTAGAGAATATTGGTTAAATATAAATGAACAATCTGAAGGTTTTGGAAAAATGATGGTTGTTCCTGTTGCTAATCAAACTGAAGTTGGTTTTTTAGCAAAGAAAAGTAAAAATACAAATCTTCCTAATTCTAATCAAAAAAAGACTTCTAGGTTTTCATTAGCATATAGACTAAATATTCCTACTGGAAAACTAAATGAATTTGATTTGCCGGAAGTAGAAGAAATTACAGACTTCTCACCGGACGAAATTCTAATAAAGTTATATGCTTTAAAGCGTAAACTACAAAGAGAATATCTACCACTCAATGCAAAGATCGTAGATATCACAGCAGAGGGTGATTACTTTGACGGAGTAAATCAAAGAGTTTGGAATAATCAACACCAAATACATGCACAGTATGCCGGACAAGACGTACATTATGATATATTTCCAGATGCTAAATCGATTTATATAGAAGATCTTAGGAAAATAGATTATAGACTAGAAGGTCGTAATCAAAAGATAGAAGTTTTTAATAAAACAGAAAGAAATGAATTAGAAGATTCTATTAGATCTTTTTATACTGATTGGCATGACGAAGATATGTCTTCGCATAATACGATGGCAGGAATTCCTATCGGAGCTCCTATTATATTAACAGGAACTTCTCTTAAAGATACATGGGATGATGCAGATTTTACGTTCATAGATGCAAACGACACTGACGATGATGCTAATGTTTTACATTCTCCACCCGGACAACCTCAATACACCACCCTACAAGATCCTTTCTTAACATGGAATGATTGGTGGAAAAGAAGTGTATATGAAATTGAATGGATAATTAAAGGTCCTAGAGGTTACTCTAAAACTATTAGAGGATCCATTGACAACTGGTACACGTTGCCAATCATACTTCCATATATAGGTGAATATACAATTGACGTTGCCTTTTGGGATTTATATAACGTTAGAAGTATTAGTCACAATGAAAAGATAATAGTTAAATCTAAGAATGTTGAAGTATATGGAATGTATCAAAAACTTACACCTGAATTAGACTGGGCAAATTACAAATATAAATGGGAAGAAGCGGGTTCTTCGTGGGAATGGGGTAGAGAAAACCTAAATACCGTCGAAGAAAGCATTGCTACATATTATATAACCCTCGATAGGGCTAATTATTTACACGACGACGAAGATGGTAAAGAATTTTCAATAGTAAGAAGATTTGCTGATTCTACAACTCCGACTGGCTTTAATGAAACAACCGGACCATATCAGTGGAAATCACTAAGAAAACAAGTATGGAACGATGGTCCTGAAATATGCTGGGATCAAACTAGAGTCGGACCTGATTTAAATTCTTCTTTTAAAGTAGAATTAAACGGTGCTAACAATGGAACTATATCTATTTCACAGTTAGATCCCTTTACAGATCTTGAAATAGTGGAAGAATATACTCCAACCGCAACATACCCTACATCCAATACTGACTTTGTTGCCTGGGAAAATTTAAAGAATGAATTAAATAATTTAAATCCTAATCAATACCCTATTTTTACTAAATTCAATTGGAATCCAATATATAAAGACATTGACGGAAATATAATAAACAATTTCGATGGAGCAGATATATGCGATTATATGCTAGTAGTGTCTAAACAACCTAATCAAGTATATGATTTTTATAACGTAACGACAACTACTGGGATTATAGATCCTGCTAGTTTTGTTAAATACCAGGCATACAACCCTAGCTTTAATGACTCTTACGTAATAGACGACCATGGCACTATAAATCTATTAAATCACATGACTTTTTCTTATGACTTGACTAAAATGCCAGGTATAATAAATCAGAAATGGAGATTGATAAATAATAGTGTAAAAAAAGAAGATATATATTATGATAATCAGTGGCTGACATACCTATTTGACACAAAGGGAGAGTATAGTATTGAGCTTGAATTAACTGATTTGAACGGAAATAAAAACATAACAAGAAAAAACATCTTAACAATTAAATAAAATGGCAAGTATTACAACAATTTTAGGAACGCACTCACTTTCTTCTTCGAGACTTACTATCAATAACAATTTTGATAATGTAAATGATGAATTAGGATTAATTGCAAATGTTCTAGACACGACAAGTTCTACGTTATCTTTAACTGGAGCTATCACGGCAGGTACACTGTCCGTAAACACAGGTACATTAACTACATTTAACGTAACCGCATCTTCATTAGAAGCAGGCGTCGAAGCTACGTTTAAAGAAAATGTTATCTTAGAAAAAGGATTACAGCATTCTATTGCAGACACTGTTAATTTTCCAACTGTAAATCCAACGCTAGGAGCTTACATATATACTGGATCCACGGATCTTATATTAGGAGATTCTAATAATGGACAAACTTTGACTATAATCGCATCAACAGCATTTGCTATAGCAAGCGCAAGTTTAGCGAATATACATGGAGTTACAACTGAAGTAACCGTTTCACAGAATGGTAGCATTAGTTTGATAGGAGGTATTAACAATAAGTGGTGGATCACAAGTTCACATAACGCTGTAATTTCGTAACATAAAAATAAAACAATAGATTAGATGGCTACACCGCTAATAAGGATTCCGCAGGAACAGGGAGGTACGATGTATGCTTTTGCTAACTCAGCAAGAGATCTTACTCGTGCGTATTATAATCCGGATATTAATTTTGAATTTTCTAAATTTGCATTGCTAGACTTGCCAGTATATGCAGATGGTAATTTAAGTGATCCCAATGACCCTACTTCCGGACCTAACTATATTAACTATACGAATTTATTCGAAGGAGGTGGTGGTGAAAATGCTAGTGCGTATAGCGACACAGCACATGATGGTAACGGTAATGTTCATTTCGCACAGACTTTTCAAAGTTACGCACTTAATTTAGAGAACATGCTTCTTAACCCTGAAGTTAATGACGATTTTGATGATGTATTATTTCAAAGTGATGCAGAAAAAATATTCTTTAAATACTTATATCATATAAATGCAATAAGAGTTAGAACTGCAACTTCACAAGAAGTTTCAACAGGATATTCTAGAATGATTGAGTTAGATGATTCTACCCAGTCTGGTTCTGAATATAGTCAAGTTATAAAATATATCGGAAACATCGATGTAACTAACGATAAAAATTACAAAGGACAACAATATAACGAAATATTTGTTAATGTTCCTTCTTCTGTAGGATATACTCCTGAAGTTTTATTAGAAACATCTAAATTTAATACTAATAATATTAAGTTTGTACCGGGTTCTGAAATTGAAGGAAGAACAAGTGATGATATTCATCCAGATCCTTTCTTAAGTTTAGAATCTTATGCAGATCAATCTGACGGAACTTATAATACAGATGAAAATGAAATACCCACGTTTGGAATTGATTTTAACGCGAGTGCATACTCTAAAATCATAAATGATCCAAAACTAAATTCAGTATTAGAATATTCGCAAAGAGGTGGAGATTTCAGGTTTAACGCTATTTTAGTATACTATGACATATACTCAAAATCCAATATTGGAAACAAAGCAACTAACCTATATGGTATAATTTTATTAGATAATTGGAAAGAAGATACGTCTAACGATGGATGGTATATTCCAGAATTAACTAAATATAAACCAAACGAGGTTACAGGTCTTAATGGTAACGCATTTGCACTTAAATTAAATCTTAAGTTTAATTCTGCCTTAGATAATGTAGGAATAGAGAAGAATGTTAATGATTATTCTACATTCTCAATGGATATTTTCTTAGACACGACAAGTGCTTTAGAAAATGCAGTTCAATTATTAAAGGATGCAAATAAGAGATATAACTCTATTTCTAAGAAAGTTGAAATGTTAGAAAGTTTCTTTTTAAGTTCTGAAAATTTACAAGGAATATCTAAAAGATTAGATAATATAGAGCAAGATGTTGAAAACGCTACTATTAATTTCCAAGATGAAAGAAGTCTTTTAGACTTGATAACAAACACCAACTCTAGGTTAAATCAGGTTATATCTGGTGTAATCCCAGCAGAGATACAATATAATACAGACGTTCTAGAATCAGGTAACACAGGAGTCTCTATTGATAAATCAAGTAATGGTAAAGTTAAAATTAGTTGTGTAAACTATGGTTATTCTTTAGGACAAACCTATGTATATGACACTGTAACTTCTACCAATGAAAGAGAATTATCAGCCGATTCTATGTTTTTACCAGATGAAGCCGGAACAAAGGCAGTGTGGCAAAGACTTAAAGAGTTTGATAATTTAGTTAGAATATACACAGACCAGGCACAGGGCTTTGATTCTAACCTGAATATATACTTAGATGATACAATAACGAACTGGAAAAAAGGCCAAGTTGTTAGAGTAACTTTTAAAAATAAAATAAAAAACTTATCAACGCATTATATAACGCTATGGACTGATAAGAGTAATGGATGGTCGCAGAAACTTTCTATTTCTTTATCTGACTTATTATCTAATAAACCATATATTGAAATAGTATGCGTAGATCCAGTAAATAAAACGTTTGAATACGATATCTTAAGATAATATGAGCGCTAGCAATTCTATATCACATTTACTCGAACAGTTTCTAGAATTAAATACTAATTCACTAGAAACTTTCGAACGTATCAATGAGGCTATTTCAACCGACAAAGAAACGGTTACAATAGATTTATTCGATAATCGCACAGGAGAAATGACTGCGATTCAAATTCCAGCATTTGGATTTTTGAAAAGGGAAATTGAAAGAATTGATAAGAATATGACCGCTATTAGTGGGTTAGATACTTCTAGTGCAAACGTAAAACTTAAAGATGGATCTTATAGAAGAATACATACTTCTAAATTAAAAGGCCCTTCTTTACCTATAAAGTCTCTAGCGACTCCTAAGGAATTCAATACTCAATTAAATGATTTCTTTGAAGATTTCTTAAATCCTTTATTAACTATTAGCTTAGATGTTAAAGGACAGATTCCAGTAGATACTGAAAGAGTTTATACTGAAAGATTTATATTCGATCATGAAGACCTAGCATCTACTGAATCTTTTGATGAAATCTTTAAAGGTCAAAATGATGTTAATTATTCTAAATTTATTTCTAAAATAAAAGAAGATGGTTTAAAATATAGAATAGATGCGGAGACGGTAGATATGCCAATAAGGTCTATTCAATATAATGGCCAATTAGACGTATTAAAAGTAGAAAATGTTCAAAAAACATCTTTAATAGACGGAACTAGTCAAACTAAAACTGTAAAGGTTTACACTCTAAATAAATTAACGTATTCAGACTCTAATAAAGAGATGAAAGATACTGAAACTCTAAAAATTGGAGATTCATTAGTAGTAAATACATCTGAGTACAATACAAGATATAAAGTAACCTCTATTGATTCTTCAACTACACAAGTTGAACTATCTCTTTTAGAAGGTTATGCACCAATTAAGATAGGAGCAAATGCTCTCGTTATTTACAAAGACATTGATGTTTCTGTTTCCATAGACGTTAAAGTTGGCTTTAATGAAAGACAGATTGTTTTTGTTAAACCAATAGACCCTATCTCTAAATTACCAGCTACTGATTTCTCACCAGGTGTTGCATTCTTTTCGAATGAACTTACTATTCAAAATGAAGATGGTATAGTTACTACGCTTGCTAAATATTATAAAGAAGAAGTTGCTGATTTTGGTCAATTTATTAAAGCGCTTAAGGTTGATTACATTCCACCTGCATCAGAAGGTCTAATACCAGATGCACCTGTAGTAGAAGCAGATAACTTTAAAGTAACTCAAATCAATAAACACCTTACTCAAAACGCAAGTGTAGAGCAGGTAAAAAAGATCAAGTCTGACAAAGTTAAAGCTAAAGAAGTTATTAAAAAGCTTGACACTACAATTAGAAAGAAAAGAAAATTAATTGCTACTAAAAAGTTCTCATCTAAAATAGAAAGAAACAGAGAGAAAAATGAATTAGCTTCTATTATTAGAGAAAAGTCAGCTGAAACTAAAGTATTCTCTTCTAGTGTTAGTCAGATTAAAGCGATTGCAGAATCAAATGAATTACCTAAAGTTAATCCTAAATATAGGGTAAGAGGTTTCTGGTCTATTCCAGAGCCGAAAAAAGTTGGTGATGAAATTTCACAAGAGGTGGTTCAGTTCGTTGCTAGATATAGATATGTTTCAGCGACGGGTAAAACATCTGTAATAGAGCAAATTAAATTTAATAAGAAAACTGCTGCATTTTCAAATTGGGTAGAAGTTAAAGGTCCTATTAGAAAAAGAGAAAAGCAAGCAGATGGCGGATATAGATGGATTCTAGAATCTGAAGAAGATTCACAAGCTATTAATTTTAATTCAATAGATTTATCTATTCAACCGGGAGAGAAAATAGAAATGATGATTAAATCTGTTTCTGAAGCAGGTTTTCCACAAACTCCAGTAGAATCAGAATGGTCAGATATTATTACTATTCCATTCCCTGAAGGAGAAATAGCGTCAGACGGTGCAAACTCATTAGTAAACCAAAACGACTTAGATAATGTTAAAGTTGAAATAAACGATGATTTAGAATCACAAGGATTATTTACACACCTTGATAGTGGATTTACAGCAGGAGATACTTATTATGCACATGCTGCAGAATCACTAGCATCTGGCTTTTTAACAGGAGAACAGAATCCTATTAGTGTTTATGATAAATTACTAGAATTGCAAAATCAATTAGAAAGATTACAAGCTAAAGTTGAAGGTGCAGTCGGTGAATTACAAATTAAAATTATTGACGAAGATGGTGAAGTAACTTTAGTTAAAAATAATTCTACTGCTAAAATATTTGCAGGATATTATGTAGATGAAGCTCCTACTGATGAAACTAAAGGATATATCGTTACCAAAAATTATAGAGTAGAACTTCATAATACTAAAGCATCTGATCTAGAATTATGTGCAAGAATTGTTGGAAATCTTAAACAACCTGCGTATGTATCTTCATCACAGCAGGAATATGGCCTAGGTCTTATAGACTTAGAAACATCTAATCAAAAGCCTAGTGCCGATGCAGCACCAGATCCTATGATAGCAAACGATGCATATTATACAACAGAGGCACAATATGATTTAGTTCCTGTTGTTTATCAAAACCTTACAGGAGATGGAAATTCTTATAATCATTTTGCTAGCGCCCCAGATCAATCATCGCAATTAAATGGACAATTTATTTACTCTAGATATAGAAACATAGCTAATAATGGTGATCTTTATTCAGTTGTAAACCCCGATACTGATACTAATAGAGCTTCTAACTTAACAGGAGTAAGTAGCGCAGAATACGGATTGACATTCCCCATAGGTAGTAATTCAATTGGTACAATTACAGGTAGAACACATTTAAGAGATTTTACAAGTGCGACATTGAGTCCATGGGCAACTGCTAATCTTAACGGAGCTAACGATTTTATATGGAATGGAACATATTCAAACCAAAATGGTGCCTCAACTCCTTCTCCGGATTCAGTTCCTATTTCAACAATAACGGCTGCGACATACGATTCGGGTCTTTTTCTATCTAAGTTTCATCCTCTTGTGGTTGATCCGCCCTTGGCTACTGCAGATCAAATGCATTCTATCGATATAGTTTCGACCGGAGTAGTTGCAATGCCTAAATATGCAGTTAAGAGATCTAATGATAAAGATGGTAAAATACAAACAGCATATCAGCCTTTAACAATTACATTTAGAGATGATCCAGAAAGTGGTCCAATAGATGAAGACGGCAGTATAATTGGTAGAAAATCTTTAAAAAATTCATTTACAGAAGATGATCAGTTTTTATTAGGTGGTCTTTCATGTGGTTCATTCCTATATCTTTCACCCATAAACCAAACTAGTTTATCAGTAGATGGACCTAATAAATATGGTAAAAAATTAATAGAAGGTGGAAGTCAAAATGCAGTGTCAGTTGACATGGTATTCCAATATAGAATGACGGATTACTTCGGAAAAGATAATACAGGTAAAGGTAGAGTTGCCGGAATATATGGAAATACCTTTAGCAATTTAACATATTCAAAGAAAATTGGGTTAGACATCATAGATTCATATAAAACTGAATTTAGTTTCGATATAGAAGTTTACGCTAAATACAGAGCTGTTGGTACAAATAAAAACAGTATTAATAAAGTGATGTTGACTAATTATAGAAGCTCTATTGGTAGTGGTGGTAACTGGTGGTGGAATAGAAGAAAATTCTTTAGCGGATATAACGATTTTAGTTCATCTAGATTATACGATTTTGATGCCCGCCCATATAGGTAATATCTCGCCGTAACAAAGCAAGATATATACTCTAACAAAAATAGAGTCTATTTATAAATGGCGAAAATTATTAACAACAACGTAGAGGGTAGTTCGCATAAGGATAAATCCTTTGCTCTATTAAGAACTAACCCGAAGTTAACTTCTAATGTCAAATTAATTACTGACGAAGAGGGAGATATCTATCTGAGCTCGATCAAAGCTAATAGAACTCTATCACAGTCCGAGTATCAGAAATATCCTATTTCTAGCTCAGGTGCATATTGTAGAGATGTTGCCCAGTTTTACGGAAGATTAAGTAAAGATGAAAGATATCAGATAGGTAGAGAATTTACAGATTTAGGTATTTCTTCAGATTATTCTACACAATACGAAAACTTATACAACTATGGTGCCTCGTTTAATTACACGAAAGCGTATGATGAGCAATATAGAATCTTTGCACCGATTTGGCTAGAAGAAAGCGTTCCTGAAAAATTTATAATTTATAGAGTCAAGGATGTAGACTTTAAAGAACAGATATTCGAAGGCACATATAGCCAAAATTCTAGAATCCAAGAAATGTTATCAAATGCGACTTTAATAAAATCGTATGATATGACTAATAATTCTAAATTAGGAAGATATTTAAATAGTCATCTAGCCGATCCTTTAATTCCTACATCTCATATTGATTTTAATTTTGAACTAGATGATCCTACTTCGTTTAACGGAATAGACGTGATGTTAGGAGGATTCGTTGAAAAATCAGATTATATAGATGACGATTATATCAAAGAAGATCTTCCTGAAATTTTAGCTAATAATACATTAACTACTAGTTTTGAAAGAAACGGAATTGTTTCTCATAATATAATTAATTTAGAATTTTTATTTGATGATGAAGAAGCGGATGATTATAATATTTATAGATATTTTGGAATATTCGTAGATGAACATGTTGAAGGAAGTGTAGTTGTTAATTCAGTAAATTCCGTAGGGAATTTAAATATAGACACGAGTAATTCATCGGCAGAAGATTTAGATAAATTACCATCTGTAAGAGAATATACTCAGCCTATTCTAGGATGGGTAAAAGATATTAACAATAAATATCATAACATTTTAAATAGATTTAGAAAATCTAGAATAGAAAAATATCAAATACTAACTTCATACAAGGGTGACTCCTCTATTTTTGTAAATAAAAATCAAACGGAGTTTAACACTCCTGTCATAAGTAAAACTCCATTTAATGGGTTTATAGTATTAGATATAATAAATCAACCTTCTGATAACGATAAGATATTTTTAGGAGACTTATTAGAAATAAGTATTGAGAATTTTAATTTAGGTGATTTTGTTTTAATTGCAGACGCTGCGCTTCCAATTGGAACGTTTCAAGAAAATAGATATTCTGCGTTAGGAAATACTTCTCAAGTAGCATCAGCTTTAGCTGCCGCAATTAGAAATGCAGAAGTTATACCCTATAAGGCTACCTCTATAAAGAACAGGGTGATCATAGATGACTACTCACAGGGAAGAAATAAGAATACAACTGTATTCGGTATTAACTCCTCTAATCCTTACCCTTTCATTAGTATGCAAAGTTCGACGGATGCCAATCTTTCTTTTTCAAATAAATACAATGATTTTATAAGTGACGGTGGAACCGTTACAGGTGGTTTACAATTAGGAGACTATGAAATTTACACAATGATAGGTGGATGTTCTGTTAATCAAGGCGTGTTAGTATCTCCTAATGAAATAGGTAATTTACAAGTAGGGTATTTTGTTAAAGAACTTAATAAGGATAATTATGTCAGAATTATAGAAATAATAAAAGATCCGTATTCTGAAAACTTCAGGGTTATTTTTCAAAAACCTATAGTGTTTTCAATGGATAATGTAATTACAACCTATGAAACCTACGATACACCCTTTGGAAAGTTTTCCGCCTATGATTTTAAAGATTTTAACTTTGATTTCTATGATACTTCAAATGCTAGAACAGACTTTTTAGATTTAGAAAGCATGCAATATAAAAACGATGAATCTTCATTTGGAGTTTCATCCGCATCATCCATAACAGTATACGATGTGGGAGGTAATGGCAGTCCTGCCGGTCCTGCTGCTGCTTCAGTGGATCCATTTATACTAATAAATGATCTAAATGCTAGTCTATTTATTAAAAAAGGAGACTTTGTAAAGATCGATACGCTAGTTAATGTGGGTGAGCAAGAATGGACAGAAATAAAGGACGTGATATGGCTAAAACTATATTCCGTTACTAAAATAGTTACTAAAACAATGGCATCCTCTAGTTATGATATGGATAATAGTAATAATTATGAAGATTTTATATTTAAGCCAGGTGTAGAAAACACGGGTATATTTAAGTTTAAATCTTTATCTAATGTTACTAGAGATGATGTCGTTGAAGATGATTCTATCGATATAGAAATTACTAACGAGTATGATAGATTGAAAGAGAACTCATTGAAAGAAACGAGTATTAATTCTAGGGTCGTACCTACTATATGTAAGTTTAATTTAAAAGATTCTACTAACTCTAGAAATTTACCATATATATTAAATACCAATGAAGCATTCGGTGTAAATAACTTATCAGCTGATATTACTAAATTTTCAGAAAGATCTCCAGATAAATTAAACATGGAACATTTTTATATACATAACATTCCACAATATTTATTAGAAGCTGGTAGTATTCCGTTACTTATGGATTATGTTTATACGGGAGAGAAAACTGAATATTCAGAATTAGTTGTTAATATAAAGAGCATTTTATTTGATTATTTTTCAACTATATTAAATTATACAGGTGCTCATGAATTGAACACCATACCTGAACCACCTATACTGGAAGATTGGGTTAATTCAATTCCACATGAGATGTATACAAAAATGCAAGGTGGAGATTCTGTTAATTTTCCTTCTACTGTTTTTAAAGGATTAAGATATGTTTATAAAGATAGAAGTGAATTTCTATCAACAGCGCCAGTATCATTTAAATCTTCATCTGATGTAAATGATTTTAAAGTTGCAACTATATTGAGTTATACTTCCAATAGCGATATAGATAATACATCAGTGAATATAGAGGTTATAAGAAATAACAAATTTAAAACAATTAGTATTCTTATAGACTTGCAGATTCCTGAAAATGATATATTAGAAATAGATAGGTATCTATTATATAATGTAGATGATATTACAACGGGAGGAGCGGTGCTTGACAGTAATGTTAGAGGTTTCCTAGAGTTTGCCGGCCTGACAGTATGGGACACGACAGATCCTAATAACACTACAACTGTTGAAGCATCTATTCAATCTGTAGGTGAAAATGCCCCTAAATTTACACAAGATATTTTTAAAATAGATGAACAATATTCATATCTGTTATTTAACATAGATGCTGAAGTATACGCAATTGAAGTTGTTTCGGTAATAGACGATTCTAAGTTAATTGTCAAGGGTGTTCCATACCTATGGACTGAAGTTAATGGTGAATTTCAACAAGATACTGGATCTCCGTATACGAATCCGAGTACAATTCCTAATATCATGGAATTAACATATTATAACGGTGGTAAAAAAGCATGGGATAATGTATTACAAGATGTTTCTTCCTTTGGGTTTGCAGATAGAATTAACTCAAATAGAGATATTACATATACTACTATTCTAGAAAATGGAGAATTAGAATCCGGGAAGTTTTGTTTAGAAATACAAAGCGGTGTTGAATTCGTTAAAACATCTATTTTAGACATAGAAATAGACGACGATAAACCAAAGGCGTTTAAATTAAATAACGATGAAATAGGTTATAATTTAGTAGCAAGAGAAGATGGCGGATATTATACTACTCTTAAAAGAATGAATGGTAGTTATGATCCCTTATTTAAAGATGTCGTAACCTTTTCATCTCCTTATGGAAATTATAAATTCATAGATGATAATGATTCCTTAAACGAAGAACAGGCAAATAGATTTAAAAAATACAATAGGCTTATCGGCGTAAATTGTATGTTTAATTCTAATCTGGGAGCTGATGAAAACTATGGAATCATTAATAACTTTTTCTTTCACAAAGTAAATGAATTAGGAGGAGAGGTTGTTAAATTAAGCCAAGAATCAGATAAACTACCGCTATACCCATTGATTGGTGAAATAGCAATAGATAAAAAAGATTTAAACTTATTTAAGAGTAAATACTCTAGAGATTATTATACAAGATCCTATGGTGCAAATAAATCAGAAGAAGTTCATGGAACACTAAGTCCCATAGAAGAAAGATCTTTCTTTGCATCTACTGTTATGAAAGTTAAAAACGAATATGATATAACATCATATAATTCAAGGAGAGTAAGGTCTCTTCGCGATTTAGATGTAATTAGATACGACGAAAGAGAAGATGACGGTGCATATATATGCGAGGATTCTCAAAAAATTTACATAGACTTTTACATTGCTAATTCTATTGTAAGAAAATTAAAATCAGAAAATATAACTTCACACTATTCACAGTATGCTACTTCTGAATACTCGTATGGAGATAAAACAACACTGGAAGATGATTCCACGGTGTATATTGAAGAAAATATTATACCTAGATTTATAATGGATCAGATAAGGGTATATGGAACTGAAATAGCAGGGTATCTTCCAAATGATAATATAGATCAATCTAAATATAGTGAATTAAAAAGCGTAATAAATATAGAAGATATAACATCCGATGGGTTTTTTGAACTTACTAATTTTGAAATTAGAAGTTTCGCTGAAAAGCCTTTAAATTTCAGATTAATATATAATAAAAAACCAGGGTATCGATATAATTTGAGGGTCCATTCTAAAATAATTGCATAAAAAATGAATATAAGAATCAAAGAACTTTTTAAGAGTGATCTAGATCCTAACAGTAATCAATGGTGGTCAAAGGATAAAATTGATAAGATCAATTATAATTTTTCGCTAATGAGAAACGGTGGACCGTCAGGTCCTACTGGAATTGAAGGAGCAAATGGAGAAGAAGGTGAAAAAGGATATCAGGGTGTACAAGGACCTGATGGTCCTTTAGGTCCACAGGGTCCTACAGGTCCGGAAGCAAGTGGTTCCTGGAGATCATACGATCACATGGCTTTGCAAAGAATAATATATCCTTCCGTTCCTTTTAATGGAACAGTAGTGCCAGCAATTGGAGCTTCAGCTCATAATGAGGATTGGCAAAACCCTCCCAGCGATCTATTAAGCCCATATTATGGTGTAACCCCTGCATCTCCTATTAGTTCTCTTAGAAGTGGATCATTAAATATTATAACAGAAGCTCCTATTTCTTCTGATGTTTTGAATCCACTAGATCATTCTCAGCAGAGTTCTATTACACTTTTACAAGATAGATCTTTTGCACAATCATATAATATTGGACTAGAGACGGACCCGGCTTCATTTCCTATTTTAAGAATCAGCCCAAGCAACACTGCTGATCATTTAAATAGCAAATTTAATATAGAATTCGACAGAGATAATATTTTTAATTTTGGCAATGTAAATATAAATAAACTCGGTAGTGTATCTGAAATCAATAATGTGCTTAATGTTAATTCAAGTGCTGGTCAGATAATAGAATTCAAAGTAGGAGAAACTGAATATCGTAACCATTCTCCAAGTTTAAATAAACTGCTAACTTCAACAGATGCGCAAGGGACTGTAGTATGGGAAAACGTCTTTAACATATTTCAAGTGTTCCCTATAGGATCTATAACAAGAATACCCAAAGATACCTTCTTTAGTGAAGATAACTTTAATCTGATGGATGCAACAACAGGACCTATGGTATTGGTAGATGGAGATGAAAGAATTAGAACAAACTTCGGGTCTGGTAAATTAACAGGACCCTATGCAGGATGGTACCTATGTAATGGTGAATCATGGGGAGATGGTGGACTCATAGCATATGATACTCCTAATTTAAATGGATTTGAATGGGAAATTACTAACATAGCCGGAATAGCAGGAGGTTTATCTGGGATGGTATCGGGCGGTAGTGTAATGTCAGCTAACGGAAACATAGTTTTTTCAGGAGGAGTTAGTACATTAGGTCCAGTCTCTGGAATTACTGCAAATACAATAGGACACACTTACGACAATGGTAATACTAATAGAAATCTGTTAATAGCAGGAAGTCAACGCACTGAACATGTTATAATGGGAGAACAGATTAGTATAATTTATTTAAGACAATATGATTATGAATGGGGTACCGTTGATTCAAATAGTACAACATCTAATATAGACCTACAATATCATGCAATGACTGGAGATCTTGATTTAAACACAGTAAGTACATCTTCGTATGCTAATATCGATATTGCAATGCAGTATGCTACTACACTAGATCCTCAATCTATACAATGGACTGGAACGGCGACAGGAGACGGTAATTCAATAGATTCGTATTGGAATGATGATAGCAATTTTTCAAGTGGTAACATAAGATGTTACATAAACGGACAGGAATTAGCAGATGGATGGTTGGCTAGAGAATCAGGTGGAATATCCGGATGGGGAATTGGATGGGGACGTGCAAGAGAATATGTTAACGGTGTCGGAATATCTGGCGATGCTGCTCAACAGACAGAGCCTAAGACATGTTGGATGTTATATGCAGAAGACGTAAGAGATGTAAATGGAACAATCAGTGACTTTGGCGTTGGTTCAGGCATGACAACTCCGGAATCTAGTATATCTAGTAATCAAACTTTAGCATTACAAGAAGTTTTTATTTCTAATAAAATTGAACACCACCCGAACTTAAATCTAAACAGTGACTTTACTGATTATGAAAGTACTTCTCATATATGGAAGGTTGATGCTGGATATACAGGTGGATCTATAAATCAATTAACAAACGGATGGTATAGGAGTTTGCCGTATACAAATGCCTTTACTATTCCAGGTACCATGTGGACTAACACTCAGAATATTAATGCCGGTCACTATTTTGCATACCGAAAATACTGGTCTGCATCTACTAATAGATTTAAAGGAGATGTTATAAAAACAAGATATGTACAATGGTCAACTGGTGACCTTGCTCTTGCAGCTGGATCTGGTTCAACATCCTCAGCATGTGATGCAACTCAGGGAAATGATATATTTTACTCCTCTGATATGCTACAGCCTTTAGAAAATAATGGTGCATGGCGAGTTACGAATCTAGGACAAGATCCCCTCACTGGAGGTAACAGTATGAATGGCCACCTTTATTCATGGACATCAAATCAAATATATGTAAGAGAAGATGCAGTATCAACTACGAATGGAGGCTCAAATCTTAATCTTGGAAAATATCCACTCATATTAATAAAGTCGGACAATTTTATTCCAGGAACGAATTCTTCCCTGAAGATAGCAGACTACACCGACGAGACGTATAAATCAATTAATTCAGACAGTAAAGCTCCTACAGCAATGACAAATTGTCCAGGTGGTAGCGGTAATACAAGTACATCCACATTTGATTTTGATGAGAACAACAGCGGTACTGTTCTAAACTATACCGGAACGATGACCGGTAGAATATACTTTACCACTAATCTTACCCTATCTTTACTAACTAATAGTGACTTTTCAGTAGAACCGCCAACAGGAACATGTTATCCCGGCGTTAATTCATCATACACCACATATACTCCGGGTAATTATTACGTAACTGTGCATCTTACGATGCCATGTCCGGGATCCCCTCAAACTTTAACAGTTAATTTTAGTTATTCAGGAACGTTATCGTTTGGAAGTGATATTGCTATAGATATAACTGCTAATCCGTGCCACGTTGAAGGTACTATAATTAGTATGGCAAACGGAACCACTAAATTAGTTGAAAACCTAAAGGTTGGAGATGTATTAGATTCTTTTGATATAAAGGGATTAAGTGATAGTGGAGAATGGAGAAATTTTAAAACCAATGTAAAAGAATTTAAAGCTCCTAGATCATCTGCTAAAATAGTCAGAGTAATAAAAGGAACTTATACAAACTATCAAGATATTAATAGCGGATTAACTAAAATAACAAGCGAACACCCTATACTAATAAAAAGACCAGATGGAGAAATATTATTTAAACAGGCTCTTTATATTGATACAACAGACATGATATACGTTAATGAAAAATGGACAAGAGTTATCTCTAATGAAACAATTCATAAAACAGTAAAAACATATTCAATAGATGTTGAGAATGAGGATGTATATATTGCAGATGGCATCTTATGTCATAATATTGAAGAAGAGAAAATTCTGTAGTGATAAAAACATGATATATAGTAAATAAACAAAGATTTAAATAATGCCAATACCTATTAACTTAAAGCAGATTTTACAATCTGATACACAACAGGAAAAGCTAGATAAGGTTAATTATAACTTTGATCAATTAGTTGCCAATGGAGGTGGACCAATGGGAGTCACTGGAGATATTGGTGAAGCCGGATTACAGGGTGTTACTGGTGATCAGGGCCCACAAGGAATAGAAGGTTCACAGGGTTTTCAAGGACCGGCAGATGACTCTGCTGATTCTAGGTGGAAAGATGGAGCATCATGGACTAATGGTTCTCTTCGAATTAAAACTATAGTACCTAAGCATGAGATAGATTCTTTCCAGACTAGTGCAAATTTTGCACCTACAAACGTAGTATTAGGGTTGGCAAATAATGATGCAGAATATAATGACGCGTCTACTATTGCAAATGCAGTGCTAGATAGTGTTTTAACAATTAATAGAAATTCAAATTACCACGATTCTAACATTAGATTAATAGCTGAGAAGGATATTAATAGTTATTTAGATATAACATTAACTAATTATCCTTCCCTTGTCCAAGATGCTCCCCCGACTTCTGTGCTTGAATTTGAATTCGCACAAAGTGTAATTAACGGAGAATATAGGTGGAACGCTGACAAATATGTAATCAATGATGTTAATGGAAATGAGATGATGTCAATGGATGCAACGAACGGAGCAACATTTAATGGATCTTTTCTTTCAACTAGTAGTGCAATATTTACAGGGAGTATTTTTAGAATTAATAACGGAATCGGAGCTTCAACTGATCCCGATGTGGATAAAATTGCGGTTTCTTTAGATAATCTAGGTACGATAGGTTTTAAAACGGCATCAGAAGTAGGAGCAAGTGTTCCAATCGGAACAATAGTATCTTTTCTTTACGATACGTATATCGATCCTATTAATTTTACACAGAATCAAACAATTAATATGGGATCTAATCCTGACCAAGTAGACATCGTGGTCGGAAGAGGTGTATCAGGTACTGAATATGAGGGATGGTATCTATGTAATGGTCAAACTTGGAAAAACGGAGCAATATCATACACTGTTCCTAATTTAAATTCGTTTTCATTTGATTTTTCTACAAACTTAGGCGGTGTATCATCACTGTCATCTGCAAGTACCCCTAACTTATTAGGAGGAGGTGAATTTGCATTCTCTCAAAACGCAACCAATATTTCATATACAATAGATGTTGATTCAACTAACGCATGGGTTGCTGATACCGCTACAATAGAAGCAACATTCCCATACGTTGTAATGAAAACTCCTCAATTAATATATTTAGGATCTACTGATTTATGGTATAATGTTTCTAATCCTCCACCGGCTTCATTCAATGGAGCATATTTTAAGCTTTTAGAAAATGGAACCTATGCTGATGTTATAATGCCTAATGGAATAGGTGGATACGGCCCAGATCTATGGAGAGAAATAGATAAAACAACTAATAAACAGCCTATAGCAAATGGAGGTAGAGAGATTTTAGGTAATGCTACTGATCCGGGAATTTGGTCAGAAGGTACTACCGAAGCAATGACCATTCAGTATGGACAGCCCAATATATTTGATTTAAGATTAACCGCTAGAGGTAAAGATCAGGCATGGAACGCGATTTCTTCTAATACAACTGAACCAGAATCACAATCATACTCATGGTTTACTGATTGGACGGAAAGATATGATGGATCTTCCGGAAGTCTAGGAGGTACCACATCACCATGGAACGATACAGGTGCATACGATTCTACATCATATTATAACGAAGGAGATATCTTTTATTATAATGGTGAATTCTATACAGTATCGCCAGGATTGTCAATGGGCGGTGTGGATGTAGGTACTGCCGGATTGAATGGTGCTGCAATAGCTGACCCCACTCAACATATTGTCCAGACTGACAGCTCATGGGAAAAAGGAGGAAATGTTAACGGCGTAAATGGCGCACCATTAATTGCATATTTTTATAGACTTCCAAAAGTGGAAGATGCAGAAGAAGCTGGCTGGTATTTTAATCCTAATAATCAAACTCAACCGTCCAACCCGCCTCCGACAAATAATAGATTTAGTTTAACACCTGGATTTGGTAGAGGTGGATATAACGACTGGTCGACGGGAGTAGGTGAGATTGAATTTTTTACAAATCCATCACAGCCGCAAAATGGAACTACACCAATTTGGCCTGCATTTTATGAATACCCTACAGTATTGGGTACTAAAGAAATGTATGATCAACAAGGTAGATGGTCATGGCCAGCAGAAGTATTTTTAGATATAACTAACAGCATGGGAGTTCCAGATGGAATGATTCAAGTTCCTGTAATTTCCAGATGGAATAAAGGTTTGATAGAGGATGAATATCCTGGTTTAATCCCTGCTTCCGAATGGAATGATCATTTTCCACAATACAAAAACCCATACTCATATACTGAAGGAACTGATCATTGGGCAACTGGAACGGGAGTTGGTCCTGCTTTAAGTGGGCAATGGGGTACTATAGATTGGATGTATGCCGGTGGATGGGATATATCGACTTCAAATAACGTAAGTAAAGAATGGGATTATTGGTATACTGGTCAAAAAGATACCGCATTTAGAAGATATCAAAGAGTTGAATTTAAAGTATTATTAACTACTGAAATTTCAAATCAAATACACTCGTATCTACAAGATAACCCCGGTTCTACTATTAAATTTAGAACTGCATGGTGGAGTGATAAGGAACAAAATGGAAGCTCCGGCCAAGGGCAATTTATTGATCCCGACGGAAATTATTTTACATACGCTAGCGATTATTCAGATGCTGCATGGAATAGACAACCACATGGAATGGGATATAATTCAGCTGCCGGCTCTTCTAATACACCCGGTCCAAACGCACTTTCAATAGAAGGAACTAGTTCCTTTCTTCTCGATGACTGGGCTCTTGGAGCAAGCAACGGTACTGCAACGGTCCAGTATTTGACGAACGATCCATCACAGACGCCTATTCTAATTTCAGGTACAGGAGCACATCCAACGAATGGAAGTCGATACACTGCTGTAATAGGGCCTCCAGACAATGTTACTGGAATAGGAAATATTGTTATTGATTCTGTTGTTTTATGTTCAAATGCACCTCTTGGCTTGACAACTAATGACCTTGTAATACAACATTCAACCGGTAATACTGCTCAGATTACATATACAGGTAGTCTCATTGAATATGAATGTCCACAGGCAACAACACACGCCTTATATACGTTGCTTCCAGTAGTTGGGTATATAATGTACAACAGACCGGATGGTGTCCGAATTTTGGCTACGATACCAGCGAATTCATCGCTTTATAACCCAGAAATTATATGTGGTTACAATTTTGCAACAGTCAGTGGAATTAATGTATATGATCAAGGTTCTATATGTATCTAATGATAAATAAAATATGAATATATTAAACACATACAAACTTTACAAAAACGCAATTCTTTTCGGAGGACTTGCGATTTTGGTGTTTTGTCTTTTACAACAATGTAACTCTAATCAAAACTTAAAAAGAGAAATTGTACAAGTTCAGAAGGTATCTGATAGAAATCTTAATAACTATAAGGCAACACAAGATACTATTATAATTGAAAAGAATAAAAATAAAGAATTAGTTTCTAGTATAAGATCATTTGAATATGACGTAAATACTTTAACTGATAATAATAAAAGGTTAGTTTCTAAATATACTGATCAATTAAACATTAATAGCGAACTAGAAAACGTAAACAGCCTGCTATCAACTACTTTAAATGTAAAAGATTCTATAATAAATGCAAATGGAACCGTAACAGTAAACACGGATTCTATAAGCAACATAGATACGATAACCGTTGAAGTAGATGATAAATATGAATTTGATAAATACAATTGGAGAAGATTTCAAGGAAGTATATCTCTCCTAAGGGATGACACTAACTATAATCTATTTTCATCACGTTTTGATATTGTACAGGGAATAGGGTTAACAGCTGCAATAATAAATGAAGAAGGATTCGATAGACTTAAAATAACAACTCCATATAAAGGAGTAACGTTTACTAATATAGAAAACATAAACTTGGTTAACGATAGATTAAATAATAAATATGAGAAAAAAGCAGGGTGGTCTATTGGTATTGGTTTTCAGTATGGAATTAATTTGAATAACAATCAAGTTATAAGTACTGGTCCAGCAATTGGTATAGGAGTATACTGGTCACCTAAATTTCTTAGATTTTAAAATAATAAATAAACAATGGCACAATCATCCAAATTCTTAAGACTAGATGACGACATTCTAATGGAGTTCATGTACCATAATCAAAACGTTGATTATGTAGATGATGCTAAAATAGAAAATGACGACAACGGAAGTCAATTTAAATTTTTAAACACAGAGGCGAACAATGATTCTGCCTCAAGATTCCTGATTCATGAATTAGGAGCAGACGTTGTCAACTTCAGTGTAAAGGTGCAGGATGGATATGTTTTCATTAATGACTTTGCATCTAGGCAATTAATTCTTAAAAACGGTAAAACTTATAAGTTTAATTTATCAGATTCTACAATCGATAATATAACAGGGTTTACGATAAACGGCTCAACTACTCAATTAATAGGTAACACATACATATATACACCTGGATCAAATGGAAAATTTGAATATTCTTATGAAAATTTAGCAGGAGATAATTCTAGAGGTGGAGAAATAAATGTAGGAAATAGAGCTAATCCTTTATTTGCAGAACCAGAACAAGAAACTGGAAATAGTATTAAAACTGCAACAGGAGAAGTTGGTAGATATTATGGAGTGCCATCCGGTAGTGATGGAAAATGGGCTTTACTTAAAAATGATTTAGCATATTTAGATAATTCACAATGGAATGGTACAGATTCTTCCCTTGCAAACGTAGATGACAATATAGTCGGAGACGTATGGTATGACACAATCAGATTACATTTAAAAACAGGATTTTCATTTGCTGCAAGAGGTAAAGAAGGTTTTATGTTTCAGGTTAAGGTAAAAAGAGAATCTGGAGTTTATAACTATTTCACATCTATAGTATATTTAAATCATTCTAATTTTGAAATAAGTAATCCTAATTCTTTTGTACTGGGAGATACTTCATATTCTAAATACATACAAATTAAAGTACCTTCATTAGTTCACTTTGACGACACAACTAAAAATGAAGATTTTCACGATGCTTTCTTCGGATCCGGACAGGATTCAATATTAAATACTGCTAATTATGAAATAAGTTTAAAATTAATAAATACAGTAACAGAGGAAGGAAACGTCGAGTATATAAACGTAGAAGATACCATAGATACTACTGTTGCGAGAGAAGATGAATATTTAGATATTGCAGCAAATGTAGAAGAGGTTGAAGATATGGATTATTTTCAAGTATATGGAACTAAAGACGGATCAAGACAGGGTTTTGAAAATTATATAAACGGAAGAATTCAAACTTCTAGCGATGACATTATAATATTTCACGATATAGAGGTTAGTGAGCAAATTGGATTAGATTTCTTAGATACTTCTTCAATGACGTTTACACAAACTGCAAACTATGAAGCTCCGATTCCTTTCAGACCTATTATATTTAATTCTGGCATAGCAAGTTCTTTTTATATAAGACATACTATGAGAATCTATAATGAAACGGATAATACTCAGATTATAAAAGTTGCAACGATGACTTCTTATAATACTAAAAAGTATGGAACTAGAATGGAAAAGATTAATCTTAGAAATGTAGACCCTACCATTATCTATAATAAACTTCCAAACACAACGGTAAACAGAGAGTTAAACCAATTTGTTAATTCTATTAGACCAAGTGTTGGAGAAACTAAATATGTTCCGGTTGCTCTAGATACTTATGGAATATTAGCATCCGCTACAAACATGACAACGGATTTAACAGAATCAGAAGAATTAGATAACATTAAGTTTTTTGAAGAAGGTGAAGCTATTGTAAAACTATCTAAAGTATCTGATAACTTTGTGAAATTCAATATTGCACAGCCTGATGGTGACGATAAAAAAGCAGTTTCCCTCGTAAGCGCAGAAAATATAGTATTAATTATTAAAAGCGGTTCTACGGAAAAAAGAATAACGCATGATCCATCTTTTCCGAACATAGATATGGGATTGGGAGAAGTATTCTTTAAAATACCAAAAGCAACTGCAGTCAGATTTGATAAGGCAGACACAAATAAGCAAAGTGACAAATTCTATATTAATATAAAGAACGGAGAAACAGAGTCACTTCTGTATCACGGAAAAGTAGAAATAATATAATGATATTAAATAGCAGAAATAATTTATTTAACTTTAAGTTTCCTAGGACATTTATTCCTAAGGAAGTTGCAGATAAGTATAAATCGTACTTAGGTAAAATGCCAGGTAACATAATAGAAGAGCCTATTGATTTTGTCAATTATTCCATACAGGGTTTAAGTTTACCTGGAATTAATTTTGATCCAATTCAACAGTCACCTAATGATGGAACTATTACATATCATAGGGGATCTGTTCCTATTCAAAATACAATTGAAAGACAATTTACAGTTGAGATGCAATTACTAGATGGTTATATTAACTATTGGATAATGCAAGATACTTTATTGTATTATTATTCTAAACAGGTTAGAGAGCCTTTTATCAATGACCTTAAGTTGCAAATAATGGATGCAGAGGGTATTCATTTAATGAGTGCTGTATTTGAAAAACCTATTCTTAATTCAATATCTGAGTTAGAATTAAACATGTCAAGTAACGTCGCAGAATTCGCAACCTTTACACTTAATTTCTTTTATAACAAGTTTAATATCATCTCGGAGATAGACGGTAAATAAACGAGATATATAATCCATAACAATATAGACAACTATAATGAAAACATTTTTTGAATACTTAAGCGAAGAGAATATATCTAAAGAGGAAATTACCATTTTAGAAGAATCTCTACAGTCTGAATGGACTGACGAATTAGAGCAAAAGGTAGATGCTGCATTAGAAGAATTTACTAAACAGTATGCAAACGAAGATGGCACCTTTGATTTTGATAGATTCAATGAGGAATTAACAAATGAAGGTTTCTTAGGTTCTATATTCGGTGGACTTACTGGATTTGCTTTAGGTAAAACAATTGGTAAAACAGTTGCTAAGGTTTTAGGAATTCAGAAGGGTATTTTTTACGATTTATTAACCTCGAGATTAGTTGGTGCTGGATTAGGTGCTGCTATCGGAAAATCATTCTAATTTGAATTACGTATCAGTAGACTTTTCATTAAACTCCCCAGGTATTTGTATATACCAGGACGACACTAACCAATATCATTTTATATCTTATATAAAGGAAGGACAGGGCACAAAGAAAGAACGTGCATGGCAAGAAGATATATCACACCTCAAAGGCGTAACCCTATTACATCAACCAGATTGGCCTAAATCTTCAGAATACTCAAGTGGAGAACTTTTAAAGATTAGAAGGTATATAGCAACCGCTGATATTCTGGTTCAACTTATAATAAGCATAACTCAAACTAAACAAGACTATATTATATCTTTTGAAGGATCTTCTTATGGTTCTGCTATGGGAACTAATAATATTATAGACATGGCGGCAGGAGCAGCAATTCTTAAAGAAAGAATGCTTTCAGACCTCGATGTACATGATATATTTACAATAGCTCCTACTTCTTTAAAGAAACATGCGGGAAAAGGTAACATGAATAAGTCTGCCCTATGGGATGTCTTTTTAAATAATGTTTTAAAAGATAAAATTTTAGCTAAACACCCTATACATAATTTTTGTGTTAACGAAATTGGCCCATCTAAAAAGATACCTAAACCGTTTGATGACTTAGTTGACGCTTACTTTCTAACAGACTATGTAAGGACCCTTAAAGCTAACACTGTGGAATAGATTTACCACTGAGGCTTAAAGACTTAAGTTATACTGTATCTGTCCCATAAAGTTTCATAATAATAAAAAAATATAGAATACCATGCAAAACAATACAATGTCATCGGCTAGATTATTAGCCCTTAAGACTATTCTTACAGAGATGTTACATCAAAATAGAATAACAGAAACAGAAATGATAGATATTTTAAGGAAAGCCGGTCTCGCAAGGTTACCTGAATCTTCTTCTGAATGGATTGATGAAGAGGGTTCTACATATACTTCAGTAGATTAATATAGAAAGCCTGCCGGCCCGATACGGATATATAGATTAGTTATAATTGTGAAACCTTTTTAGAATTTCATGTATAACTATTATAAGTTTTTAAAGATTTAAAGACATTAACGAAAATTAAAGAAAATTAAAGAAATGGCAGAATTTGACATTTTCAACTTAAGCGTAAGCGATGTTGAAACCCACGAGACAAAGAGTGCAAACTCTACAAATGAAATCTACAAACCATCAGCAGACGATGGTAAAGATGGTACCTATAAAGCACTTATCCGCTTTGTACCAAATCCAACAAACCCAAGAAATTCACTAGTTAAAAAGTATGTACACTGGTTAACTGACGCTAATGGCGATGGAAGACTTATTGATTCACCTTCAACGGTAGGAGATAAGTGTCCAATTGCAGATGCATTCTTCAAACTTCGTAAGAGTGATTCAGCAGTAGACCGTAAAATGAGCGACAAGCTTAAGCGTAGAGAGCAATACTATTCTCTTATTAAAATAGTGAAAGACCCTCAGAATCCAGAATTAGATGGTACTTATAAAGTATTTAAATTTGGATATAAGATTAAAGAAAAAATCGAAGAAGAAACTAAGCCTGCTTTCGGAGAGCCGACTCAGATTTATGACTTATTTGAAGGAAAGAACTTTGAACTTATTATTACTCGCCAAGGTGAATATAATAACTATGATAAGTCTAAATTCTCATCTACTAGATCTGCAATTGCAGTCGATGGTAAACCAGCTGAAAGAAGCAAAGAAGCTATGACAGTTATTAAAACAGAATTAGACGCTGCACCTTCATTAGATCCTTATGGATATAAGAAATGGGATGCTGAAACTCTTGACTTTGTTAATGCTATCTTAAGACAATATCTGAATCCAGGTTCTTCTATGGATTCCGTTATTCCTACTTCAAGACCAGCCGTTAAAAAAGCTGCTGTGCAAGAAGCAGCAACAGGAAACGATAATAGCTTTGAATTCCCTGAAACAATGACAGCGAAGCCAACTGCAGCAGATACAAAAACTGCATCAACAGATAGCGATGATCTAGATTCTTTCTTAGATGAAATCGGAATCTAAGAAAATCACAGAAGATTTAAAGCAGAAGGTCAGAAGTTTAGTTAAACAAGTTTGTGTAAAAGAGCACGCTGACCCTAACAAGCACATGATTAAGGAAATGCCAGGTCGTTTAAACCTGGCATGCCCTTATTGTGGTGATTCCCATGGCGAAACTCACAAGAAAAGAGGTAATCTATATTGGGCAACTCTACAATTTCATTGTTTTAACTGCGGTCAACATTCTGATCTTTATGGTTTCTTAAAAGATCACCATTTAAAATTTCAAGATACTCAAGATTCTATTACAATTATAGAATACATAAAAGATCATAAAGTATCTGTAAATGAAGTTGACACTCTTCAACATGGTGTATTTAAAACACTATACGATTTAGCCCCTACTAGAAAAGAACTTAAAGAAGTTTTTAAACTTGTAGAAATAGAACCAGGCGATCCGGCTTTTTTCTATTTAAAGAATAGATTTTTACACAAGAAGCTTAACAACTTTCTTTATTCTCCTAGAGATAAAAGAATTTTAGTTTTAAACTTAGCACCTGAAAATAAAGTCATAGGATTTCAAAGTAGATCTTTAAGAAAAAATAAAAACACAAGGTACTTGACATACGATATAGAAAAGATATATCAGGAAATGAATAAAGAATTGCCTCTCCAGGAAGAACAGTTAATATCCTCTAAGAAGTTATCAACTTTGTTTGGTATTATGACTGCAAACTTTCAAATGCCTTGTACGGTATTCGAAGGACCTTTAGATGCTTTATTCATGCCTAACTCTATTGCACTTGCATCTGTTAGCAGATCAACTGAAGAGTTAGATGAAATTCCAACAATACGATATATGTTTGATAATGACGAGGCAGGAAAATCAAAGATGATGCAAAAATTAAAAAGAGGTAAAGAAGTATTTACATGGGAAAAATTCCTATCTGAATCAAAGATGGATAAATATCCTAGCAAGATTAAAGATCTAAACGATCTCGTTATCGCTGCTTGGGAAACAAAAAATAAATGTTTATCTACAATGGATAAGTATTTTAGTAATTCACGACTAGATGCTTATTACCTATGATAGACGATTATGTACAAATGGTAAACGACGAATTAGATCAGTTCGAAGAAGATGGAAAAAGACACAAGAATCTTAAGATGATTCTAGGATTTGATTCGGCTGACATGACACATAAAGAAAAAAATATAATTATAACTCCTAAATATAAAAAGAAATTTAAGAGTGATATTTATGTAAAGAAGAATACTAATAATAATTCATTATTCTAAAGGCAAATTACATGACAGAAATACAACAATCAAACAAATCTAAGATTGTACAGCTAGATGAATATTTAGCAAAACAAAGGTCAGAGTGGACCTTAAAGATTAAAGCACTTACCGAAAACTTAAAAAAAGGTGTATTGCTAGAAGAAGTTAGCGCATACACATTAAGTTATAGGCAAATATTAGTTGAGAATCTTGCAACTATAGCTGGAAAAATCAGAGCACAAAAAGGAACAGTAGATAAACTGTATAAGCAGAAGTGGATTGAATATTATAAGTTTGATTATAAGATAACGGATAAACAAAGAGAAAGATTTATTGACGCAGATCTTTCAGACGATAGACAGATTTTGGATTTACTTGAAAGTCAAAAGGCCTTTATAGAAGGCTCAGTAAAAACTCTCGATAATATGGGCTTTGCAATAAAGAATCGCCTTGATATTTCGAGACTATAAAAAAAGTTAAATGAAAATTGATTTTAACTCTAACAGATGATAATCAATTCTTACGAATTGACGAAGCAGAGGAACTAGAACTAGAGCAGATTAAAATATCTTTAACTAAAAGAATTGATAGTTGGAGATTTAATCCTTTAGTTAAAAAGGGAATATGGGACGGGTATGTTTCATACATCAAGGACGATAAGTGGATTCCCGCTGGTCTTTGGAGATACGTTATGCTCGTTTGTAAGGAATATAAGTATGATCTTAAACTTAACGGAATTGAAAGATTATTTGATAGAAACATAAGCGCAGAGGCATTCGAAACATGGGCTTTAGATTTTTTAAAAGGTAGTAAGTTTGTTCCAAGAGATTATCAAATAGAAACATCGTTTAATATTCTAAAATTTAAAAGATGTCTAGCTGAATTAGCAACATCTGCCGGAAAAACACTTATTAGTTTTTTAACAGTTGCATACATGCTAGAAAAAGAAAAAGCAGAGAAGATATTATTTATAGTACCTAATGTTTCTTTAGTTGTACAGGCACATGAAGACTTCCACGAATATAATAATAAGAATAGAATAAAATTGAAGATTCAGCAGATATATGCAGGTCAAAAAATAAAGTCAGATAGGAACGTAGTAATAGGTACATATCAGTCTTTAGTTAAAAAACCTAAAGAATACTTTCAACAATTCGATGCGGTTATTGTAGATGAAACACATAAGGCAAAGTCTAATTCTATTAAGACAATTCTACAAAAATGTACAAGCGCCCACTATAAATACGGTTTATCAGGCACAATTCCAAAAGACGGAACATTAGATAAATTAACTCTAATGAGTCAAACTGGTCCTGTTATTAGTGAAGTTAAAGCATCTTTCTTACAAAGTCAAGGACATATTGCAAAGTGTAAGGTAAAGGTAATTGAAATGAATTACGCTCCTGATTCTGCTAAAAAGGCATTCGAAGAATTAGCATTTAATAAATATGATAGGAAGGATGTTTTTCAATTAGAACAGAACTATATTATTAATTCATTCGGCAGGCTAAATTTTATATGCAATGTAATAGGTAAGGTTCCTAGAAACTCGCTTGTTCTGTTTCACAGGATAGAACATGGTAAAAAAATATACGAACAACTCCGCCAAAACTCAGATAAAAGAGTTTTTTATGTAGATGGAGGAACAGATAAAGATATCAGAGAAGAATATAAGAAGAAAATGGAAGCAGGAGATGAGGTAGTTATTGTAGCAAGTTACGGTACATTCTCTACAGGAATTTCTATTAAGAAAATACACAATATATTCTTTACAGAGTCATTTAAGTCCGAGGTGATCATCAGGCAGTCAATTGGTAGAGGTCTAAGACAACATGAGACTAAAGAGGCAGTATTAATTGTCGATTTTGTAGATGACATTAGAACTGACGATTGGGATAACTATCTATATAAACATAGTATAGCAAGGCAGAAAATTTATAAACAAGAGAAATTTGAGTATAGTATTAAGAAAGTCAAATTTGAAGGAGATATATAGAATAACGAAACTAAATTAAATAAACAATAAAAATGGCACAAGTTAACAAAATTTCTTCATTTAAATCGTTTACTGAGATCAGAAAACAGGAATCTGTTAGTAAACTTAGAGAAGAAAATAATTCAAAAAGACAGGATTCTGTTGGTAAAATAGCAGCAATTCTAGATGAACTAGGATTAACTTCTTTCGAAGGATTAGAAGAAGATCAAAAACAGGCAATTATTTCTAAAATATTTGGAGATGTTTCTGAAGAAGAAATAGCTGAAATAGAAGTAGAGGTAGAAGATGTTACTGAATCAGTAGTAAACGAATCATACGATTACGATGAAGTAGCACAATCTGAATTTGGAATGGATTACGATCAATTAGGTAAAAGTGAAAAAGAATGGGTACGTGATGAAATAGACAACATGTCTGAGACTAACGGATCTGTAGTTACTGAAGGTTCTGAAAAAGAAGATGCAAAGGAAATCTTTGATGAATTAATGGATGTAAATGGCGAAGAAATCGCTGACATGGATTCACAAGAAGCCATGACTATACTTTCTAAAAGAGGAATTAGAGGTGGAAAAGCAAATAAGATTGCTAAAGAACTTTTAAAATTAACAGGTGCTATTAACGAAGCAATTGCAGTAGAAGGTAAAAGAGGCGCTAAGAAAGTATTTACTGCATATCGAAAAATAATGGATTCAATGCCAGGAATATCTCAATCTAGGGACAATAACCTGATTAAAGGATGTATTAAAGTTTTAGGTATGTATGCTCTAGAAGATGCTAATTTCCACAGAGAAATGGCATGTATGAATAAGATAAAGGGTTCTATATCTCCTGTAGAAATTAAAGTTGCAGGATTAGCAAATATGCCAGTGAAGGTAAGTGTTAACAAAATCAAAGATGCATTACAGCAAGTCACTTCTAAAATATCATTAGCAGGTGATTGGACAGGAATCGCAATCGCAGAAGGAACAGCATTATTTTTAGATTCAATAGGAGCTACTAAAGATGGACAAGCAATGTTAGACGCTTTTAATTCCGCATTCGAATCAACCGACAATGGTACAGAGAATATGACAGTTGAGTCATTAATATTAGAAGGAACTAGAGGTCAATTTGGTAAAATAGATAATAAAGGAAATATCACATCAGTGTATACTCATTATGATTCTTACCCAGACAACATGTTACCAATTATTAAGAAATCTTTTAAAAGTGGTAAGAACGTAGATACTGTTCTTTCTAAAGGTGCTAATTCAGGATTAGATAGTGATATAAGTAAAATTAACTTTTATGGTGATGGTTCTGTAGCAAGCAATGGAAATATTAAAAAGATAGACCTTTATCTTAGTTCAGTAAGCGATGATGGTGCAGAATACGTTTATTTATGGGATGAAAAGTCTAAAAAATGGATGATGGCAGATATCTACGGAAAAACTGGATTAGTTCCAGCCTTTGAATCAGTAGTTAACGAAATGAAAAAGCGATCTAAATACATCAAAGATGATTTAGTTTATAATACAAGAACTGAGACTGTTGGTATCGTCAGAATAGGTGATGATGGATCAGGTGAAGTGAAAACTGATGCTGATGGTAATGTGAATGTAGATGAATTAGAAGTATATATGCCATTTAAATATAATTACAAAAATGCAAAGATTGCACCATCTACTAAAAAGGAAGTAATTAAGAGACGTTTATTTTATCCATTTAACGAATCAGTAGTTATTGAATCAGTCGAGATAAATGAAGCTGCTAAATTAGTAGATGAAGAAACTGGAAAGACTGTTAAATTACCATACAAGACTAAAGACTTTAGAGGAGATGCAATTACAGTTAAAGGTTTTACTGAACCACACAAATCAAGCTCAAGTGGTAGAATTCAAACAGACCAAGGTGAGTTTTTCCCTGGCGTTGCCGGAGTTAAGATAGTAGGTCATAAATTTGAATCAGTAGTTATTGAATCAGAAGAGATAAATGAAGCAAAAATGTTTTACCTCATAGGTGATAAAGAAGTTAGTAGAGACGAAGTACTGACTTATAAATACGATAATAAAGATAAGCCAGTTGCAAAAACCGGTTGGCCAAAGTGGTTGTATACTAACACGAACTATATGACTAATAAGCCACTCGAATGGGACTCTATCAAAAAAGATATGAAAGGTCTTGAAAAGAAATATGGAAAAGGTAATGTAGTAGTAGGTGGTGCAACTAACGGAGGAGGACCTTACATAGAGATATACTCAAAATCTCAAAAATAAAAAAAAAATAAACTGACCTGGATTTTTCCGGGTCAAGTTTATTAATTATATTAGCTATATACATGGAACTAAATAACAACTTTGTAGATTTTATTCAACATCATGCAGACTCACATGGTATGACAAGAGAAGAATATGTTGCACACTATTTAAGTGAGAACAAAAGGAAAGTCTTATCGTTTGACGAATATATTGTTGAGAAGTATACTGTACTTAAAGAAGAATTAATTCTAGAAGGCGGTGCAGCAGGTCACATGTCACATCCATTCGATGAAAGAGATTTAACATTTGCAGATTTTAAAAAGATCGTAACATCAGGTCTTCAAGGAGAATTAAACTTCGAAGAAGAACCTACTGAAAAAACAGATGGACAAAATGTATTTGCAACAGTACAAGATGGCGAAGTAAAATTTTCAAGAAATAAAGGTGGTTTAAAAAATCCTATGGATTTAAAATCATTTAAAGATAAATTCGAAGGACACGCTAGTAAATTAGTTCAAGATACTTTTCAATTTGCTGCTGAAGATTTAGCAAATGCTTTAATAAAATTATCACCTAAAGATTTAGAAGTTTTTGATAATGGTAAAAACTGGATGAACATGGAATTAATTTATTCTAAGAATCCAAACGTTATCTACTATGATCGTGATGTTATTCAATTTCACGGTATTAAGAAAACTGACGGAGAAGGTAATTTTATCGGAGATGATAATAAATCAGCCGCTGCAATAGTTAAAGCGCTAGAAGGTGTTAAAGCTAATATAGGAAAGATATTCACCGTAATTCCCCCACAAATTGTTAAAATAGGTAAAGATCTTAATTTTGATAAAAATCAATCTAAATTTATAAAACAAATAGAAACATTAAGAGATCGTTATAATTTAACAGATGCTGATGAAGTTTCTAGATATCACGAAATGTGGTGGAGAGAAACGATAGATACAAATTTCCCTGATTTACAACAAGACTATAAAGAAGGTTTATTATTAAGATGGGCGTATGCTGACAAAAAGACACTTAATTTAAGATCTTTAGATAAAACATTAGGAAAAGACAAATCAGCTCTTATTAAGAAATTTGATAAAGAAGATGTTAAAAAGAAATATAAAGAAAACATTAGACCGTTCGAAGATTTGTTCTTAGAACTAGGATCTATAATTCTTAAAAATGCTTCTAATTTTGTAGCAGCAAATCCTGACAAGGAGATGCAAAGACTGCATAATCAGATTAGAACAGAAGCAGACAAGATCAAAAAAGGAGGTGAAGTTGACCAGGTTAATAGAGTAATGAAAGAACTTGATAGACTTGATAGAATTGGAGGAATAGAATCTATCATACCAACTGAAGGAATAGTTTTTGTATATAAAGGAAAGACTATGAAATTAACAGGAACTTTTGCTGCCATCAATCAGTTGATGGGAATCATAAAGTACGGAAGATAAATAATATAATATGGCACTTAAAAAACTAAGACAAGTATTTCAGGAAACTAACATCAATGCATTTCAAGATATGTTGAATAGCAGGGTTCTAGTAACTGAAAAAATACAAGGAGCTTCATTTCACGTTAGAAGAAACCAGACTAAATTCGAATACTATAAATCTGGAGATTCTAGAATGAACATGATAGATAGAACGATAGTAGGTTTATATGAAACAGGTGTCAAGCACATTCAAAGTTTAGATCCTAGTATAAAGGAACAAATGCCACATGATTGGAAATTTGGTTTTGAATATTTACCTGAACTAAATGTTTCAGACTATAAATATTCTAAACTACCTAAAAATAATTTAATACTTACTCACATTCAAACTATGAATGAATCTGGTAAGATTAAAAAAACAATCAGCGATCCAGTTATATTAAATAAATGGTCTAAGATATTAGAAGTACAAGGACCCAGTATCATATTTGATGGTATGCTATCTCAACTTCAAAAGGAAGAATTAATAACTATTTTATCTATGTCAGATAAAGAGTTTTCAGAAGCATTTGATTATGACCCAAACACGGATTCAAAGTTATCATTTACACAAAGGATAATTAAGACATTTAATCAAAACGCGGTTTCTCCTACTCTAAATGAAGATTTTGAAGTAGAGATTGACGGATTAATAGTTTCATTTATCGATGAGAAAAAATCTAGATCTTTTAAATTAGAAGATTTCAAAAGAACTGTAGATGAAAATAAGAGATCTAGCCACATGTATCAGATTACAATAGCTGGTCTTATAGAGTTTATTTCTACATTTGAAATGAAAGATATTCAATTAAACGAAGAAAATGCAGATTGGAGATACATTGAATTAATGTCAGTATTGTTTAACACATACGTTAAAGAACATTCTGCTAAATTCATTGGAGTTAATTTCGAGTCAGCTGATTTTGCTGATTCAGATTCTTTTAAACTAAATACTAAATACATTAAGAATGAAACAACTCTTTCTTATGTTGAAAACTCAATACTTGCAGAATTATTTAAAATAACACTAGGTTCTTTTAGAAAAAAGAGAAGTAAAGAAAGTGATATTATAAATGCAGAAATGTTAGAGCATTTAAATCAAATAGTAGAAACTATAGACAAGAAAGTATTTGTTGAAAACACAGATGAAAATTCAATATATGATTTTAATAATTTTATATTACATAATAGAGTAAAGTCAAGTGTTAATTTAAATGAAGCTCTTAAAGTAGATCATCCTGAACAAGGAGGAGAATTAGTGAATATGTTTGTTGGTAGATTTCAACCATTTACACTTGGACATGCCAAGGTATTAGAAACTATTCATAAAGAAAACGGCCATCCTGTTGTAGTTCTATTAGTAAAAGCTAAGAACAAGAAAAAGGAAGATGCATTTAAGAGACCTTATGACGAGAAGACACAATTAGATATGTTCAAAGCAGTTCAAAGACAATATCCATTCCTAAAAGAAATTTTTGTAATTCCAACTGGAGGTATTGATACTATGTTCAACGCAATGAGACCTAAATATGAACCCGTATTATGGGGAACAGGAAGTGATAGAATGAAAACCTATGGATTCCAAGTAAATAAAGATTCTTATAGAGAAGATCTTGGAGTTAGAAGTGATTTTGGATTATTTGAAATTCCAAGAACAGACGATAATATTTCAGCTACTCAGGTTAGAAATGCGATGTTAGACGGAGATGAAAAACTATTTAAGTCTACAACACCAAAGGCCTTACATAAAATGTATGGTGAACTTAAGAAAAAATTAGAAGATTCAGTAGGTACTTCAGAATCAAATGAAGTTACAGAATCATTATTAACATTTAAACAATTTTTAGAAAACAATGGATAGGTACGATTTCGAAAGAGCACTTCATAGTGCTGCAAAAACCAATGCTGAAAATGAAGCATTAATTATAGAATCCTATATTGGAGCTGCATCGACAGGGAGTAAAGCTAGCCAACAGAATTTATTTAATTCAATTAATAAAAATTTTAAAAAGAATATATGTCCATGGCAAGGTGTTAAGTTTACTTCAACATCAGATGTTAAACAACAACCCGATGGCAGGTTGTGGATTTCTAAAATGGATGCCAATACATTCGGAGTAGTTTTTAATTATTTAAATTTAAATAAAAAAGAAGCAAACGAATTGTTTAATATTGGAAGAGACGATAATGGAATTGGTGCTGGAGAAATAATGCTAGCATATATTGTAGAAAATATAAAAATAGGTGGAGGTTCTGCCGATACTGATTTAGAATTATTCAATGAAAAGTGGGCACCAATTAGTCCACCGAATGGTAAATGTGAGTTAAAAGAAGCTCAATCGTCAAAGGGCATGTTACAGAATTGGAGAACAGGTGCAAAACACCAGAAAATTAATAGTGATTATGTACCAGAGCTTACGGCATTATACGACGCAGTAAAACATAAAATTAAAGAAATCAACCCTGATGGAGATGGTAAAGATATGGCTGCCTCTGGCGGTTGGATAAATGAATGGGGAACCGTTGGTGGAAAAAGATTTAAGCATATTCAAAATTTAACTAAGGAAGATATTCAAGCCCTTTCTTCTAGTGAAAGAGATTTTAAAATAGGTCCTGGAGAAGAAGACAATGGTGCATTAGTAATTAAATATAATGACGTAGAATTAGGAAAACTAAGTGACTCTAAAACTGCAGAAAAAATTAAAAAAATATTAGATACTTCAGCTTCTGTTAGAACATTTACTGAAATACAAGACGATGTAATATCAGCAGTAGGAGATATCGATACCCCATTCCTTTATATAGAGTCTAAGGCACATAAAATGGTAGCTTTTCATTATTATAAGAGATTACCTAGTAAAACTAGCGAACTACAAATCTATTCTATTACACAGGGTAAATTTAAATATAAAATAAAGCCTAAAAGCGTTTAAATAAATAAATATAAATAAAAATGAGCACTAAAAAAACATTTGAAAGTTTTGTAAATTCCGTGAATGAAAACGTGGATGCATACAAAGTATACAAGAAAGTTTCCGGAAAATATTCTCTGAGAAAACCTTCATACTGGGGAGATCTATTTAATAGTAGCGCTTCGATACCATATAAAGAATTAAGAAAATTCGATAAAGAATTAAATTCTTTAGACGTATATACGACTAGAGAACTAGGATGTCATAGTGAATATCCTATGCAAGCTAATTTTAAAGTTCAAGTACCTCAGGTTTTTGTGCTATATTGTAATACTGAAGGCGGAGAGCTAGGTGAATTTTACGGAATGAGTATTCTAGTAAATACAGAAGGTGCAACGTATCCAAGATATGCATGTGGTATGCCAGACTTTGAACCAGAATTACATAATTTCGCAAATGGAATTCCTGAAAGCTATTTAGATATCGTAACAACAGGTGCTCAATTACTGTACGAATCTATTGATAAAACATCTGATGAAGATAGACAACATTATGATTTTCTATTAACACTAAGGGACTCTGGTAAAACTAACATGTTTGGTGCAGCTCCTTATTTGCAAAAAGAATTCGGTATGAGTAAGAAAGAAGCTAGGGAAGTATTATCAAAGTGGATGAAAAGATTTAATGAAGGTAAGTTAACTGAAGCTAAAAGAGCTGGTCTTTCTAAAAAAGAAACTTTAAAAGTTGCACAGAAATTTGCGGATGCTCTTACCAAATTAGATGGTAAAAAATATACAGTTAGTTCTGATTATGAAGAAGATTCATTTGATCTAGATATTGACGGTGATGAATATGCAGGTGGTTCATATAATATTAATGATGATGGTTCAGTAGTTAACATGGCAACATGGAACCGTAAAACAAACGTATCACCAACTTACGGTAATATGGATGATGATATTAAAACTATTATAAAGACTATTAAAAACATAAAAGAATCATCAGTTACTGAAGCAACTGTAATAATGGATGCAATAGATCCTAAATCAAATGTACTTAAAAAACTTTTAAAGAAACATAATGTTAAAATGAAAGTTTTAACAATGAATGGACCAGGTGGTGGCCACCCAGAAGTTGAAATGACAGGTTCACGTGAAGATTTGCAAGCAGTATTAGCTGATCCTAACGGATGGGATGATGCAGACCTAGGAGAGTATATTGAAGAATCTAATATATTAGAAGCTAGATCTATTAATAAGATTTCAAAAGAGTTTGGAGAAACTGTAGGAAAGATGAAAGATATTGTAAAGATATACATCGCTGCAGCAGATGGAAGTGATGAGAAAGCAACAACTAGACAGCAGCTAATAGATCTAACACAAAAGAAGAAAGCTCTTGTAAAAGAACTAGATGACGCCGTAGCTGGTAAAAACAAAGATGTAAAATTAGTTATTAGCGAAGGTGTTATGTCTGACATTCACCAGATGATAGGTAATCACAAATCCTTTGATACTTTTCAGAAAGAATTCTTTAAAGAATATGGACATAAGAAAGTGATGAAAAAAACTCCAGAGTTTTTAGAATGGTTAAAGGCACTATATAACGATTTTGAATATGCCGTTGAAGAAAAGTATACTAAAAAGTCATTATTAAAAAAATTAGGAGATGCAGACGATGCAATGATTCAAACCGGAAACGGAAAAGAATACATCATCTATAATCCCGATTCTAATAACGATGATAATGCTGCAATGTGGCATGATAAATCAGTATTTGCCGTAGACCAAGACGGAGAAGAGCATGAAATATCATATAAAGATATAGGATTAGTAATGGTAGAATCTATAGTTACTGAAAATTCAGTTACGTTTACATTGGATGATGGTGATTTAGACGATAAGTTTTTATCTGACAAGAGTCTTTCTAGAAATCTAGATTATAAAGAGGATGGTCGTGATACTTATTATGTTTTACCAAAAAGAGATTTTGATAGATTACAGGATTGGGCAGATTCTAGTGGATATGATACTGATGAAGTAATCGAAGTAATAGAAGAATCAGTAATTACTGAAGCTAATGGACAAACAGTAAAGGAGTTTGGCGATCTTCTTGCATTATTATTAGATGAAGATAGCGGACTTGATATTGAACGTGCTATTATCGCAATGGCTCCAAACAAGGCCAGAGTTTTAGAAAAGCAAATTTCTACGTTGTATAAAAAACTATTTGATCTTACAAACCAAGGGTTTGATTTAAGAGAAGTTACTGAATCTAAAATTCAAATAAAAAGAAGATATACTGATAATCATCCTGCACAAACTTCTGGTAGAAAAGCCACAGTTAGAAATGCAATGATAGAAGCTTTAGCCGATAGCGTATTAACAGAAGAAGAGTTTAATAATATTCTAAAAGAAAAATCCATTGACAATAAAAGATGGATGAGAAGAAATTCTAAATACTTTAAAGTAAGTGAAGGTGGAATTACTCTTTCTAAATTTGGAAAAAGAATATTGACTGGAATTAAACCAGTTGTTAATTTAACATTAGAATCTTTTATTACAGAAAAAGCTAATATATCAGGAGCTTATAATGATTTAGAAAATTTATTAGGAACTGACATGGAAACCATGGATGATTTTCAAAGAATTGAAAATGATGGTACATGGGAAGAAATGTCAGATTTTATAGAAATGGCCGGAGATGCTGAAGTATTAAGAAGACATAAATTTAAATCACAAAAAGATATCGATAAATTAGCTAAATATGTTATGGGAGAATCTGTAGTTAATGAAGCTAATTATATCAAATTTAAAGGAAAGAAAGTAGATATTAGTTCATTAGAAATGGAAGATGTTGATATGAAAGATTATCCAGATTTTTCTGATGCATACTTTAGTTATGGAGAATATTCTAATGGAAAAGAAATGACTGACGAAGAATTATCAGATTTTACAGATGATAATTTAGATCTAGCTAATGAATTAGCGCATGACTCCTTACATTAAAAGATATATAATACTATAAACAAAACAATATAAAATGAAACTATACACTAACTTCGATAATTTTATCAATGAAGCACAGGTTATAAAGCAGAAAGATACTGCTAAAATAGCACAAAAATTTGCATCTGCTCTTTCAAAGTCGGATGGTAAGGAATTTACAATTTCTAAAGATTCACTAGATGCTGGAGGATGGGATTTAGATATGGATGGTGATGAATTTGCCGGAGGAACTTATTTTATCGGAGATGCTGGTGAAATAGTAAATGCAGCAACAAGTAATGATGTATATGGCCACATTGACGATAGCGAAGCTGAATTAATTAAGACACTTAAAAAAGGTAAATTTGCAAAATACAGAGCAACTGAATCTTTAGAACTTAATGAGGCTCTAGCTTCTTCTAAGTTAAGAGGATTAATAGACATCAAAAAAGGTGGTAAGGAATTAATTAAAGGTATATATGGTCTTGCTAAAATAGCACTAGATAAAGTCACCGATGACATGATAATTTCTAATAGCAACCCGGTTGAAGTATATAAGAAAGCAAAAACATTCGGAAACGTAATTGTATTTTGGATTTCTAGAAATGAAAAAGAAAATGAGTATGCACCTGATAGTGGATATGCATCTAATAAGGATTATCGCGAAATGATTCCTGGAAATTGCTTATTAGCTGTTTCTAATGGAAAAAATGAAATGTTTCAGAACGATTCAATATGGACAAGAGACGAAAGCGGAAAAAGCAGAATAAACTCTAGAAGACTTAAGAACATGGGTAAATATCCTGGATCTAAAGATACTGTCGGTGTTAACAAATCACACAACCAATATAGTGGTACCGGATTAGGTAACATTAAAAGAATTGCAGAAGTGTCTGATGAATGTTACATTATTAATCTAGACGCATTAAGAGATTCTTTATCTACTAATGACAAGACAACTTCAAGAGCAGAGGCAAAGTCTGGTGCTACGGCACTGACAGATCCTAAGAAAGTTAAAGAGGCAAACATGACAAGATACAATGAAATTCTTGCTAAGAGAGCCGATAACCCAGATGCAATAGATAAAAAAGTTAAAGAAATTATCGAAGATGCACACCAATTCTTAATGGCTGGTTTAGCGAAGAAAGAACTTGGAAATTATAATGAATTGACAATAGGAAAAGATCCAAAAGGAAGAGAAATCAGACCAAGAGATTTAAATAACTATATTTCAAATATATTGTCAGATTATCAAGGATATGTATCAGCATACGTTAATATGAAAACTGAAGAAGAACAATACGGAACAGCCTCTTCATATTATATGAGAGATGCTAAGCGTAAAGCCCTAGAGCTTAAGCAAAGAATAGCTAAATGGGATAATAAAAATATAGTATGGTAATTATGAAACACATTAAATTATTTGAACAATATATTAACGAAGGCGCTATAGATCTATTAGCCGATGAAATAGAAGATGCAAAAACATATGACGCATTTTCTGATGGAAATTCAGTTCAAGCAAGATCAACTAAAAAAACATGGGACGACGGTGTTCCAGTTTTAAAGTATATCGCTAGAGCTCCAAAGAAATCTGTTAAACTACCTAAGGAATTTAAAGTAGTAGACGATACTAAATATGGATGGTGGTATTTACAAATATCAGGAGTATGGTACGGTATTGAACAAGACGATTACGGAACTCCACCCTTTGAATATTAAGATATGGAATTAAACGAAAACTTATCACTAGGCGATATGGCCGGAATGGGAGAAGTCTCTCTACCAACTGAAACATCAGTTGGATCAGGGGATATTCCAGCTGGAAAAGGAGATGCTGAAGAAGAGTATAAGAAAAAGAGGAATAAAAAGAAACAAAAGGAAATGAAGAACATACACTCATTTGAATCTTTCAATGAATCAATCAATGAAGGTAAATTTGATAATATCGCTGACTTAGCTAAATCTTTACATTTCGAAATGGATCCTAAAACTGCCGAAGAAAAGAAAATCGAACTAGGTAGAAGACAAGGTGAGATTAGCAAAAGAAAGCAAATTGAAGGAGGTAACTATTCACTAAGAAGATTTAGAAAAGAGATTGGATATTGGAACGGTAATAAAAGAGACCAAGAATGGGCAGAAGATGTATTTGCTGGACCAGAACATTATAATACTGTAAAGTCAACTTTAGGTGCAGGGCCACATGCAAAAGCTGCTAAGAAAGTAAAATGGACTCAAAAGAAATATGACCAATGGTTAGAAGATGTTGCATCAAATGACGGTTGGAAGAATGCTTTTGATATGGCACAGAATGCTAAGAACGAACCAGGACTTATTGATTGGGTGAAAAAGAATAATAGAGGTGAAGATGCAATGCAAAGAATCCAATGGGATATTGAAGCATTTGCAGAATCAACAGTTACTAAGTTGACTCATTTAAAATCTATTAATGAATCAGCTGTTATTGATAAGACAACAGATGATGAGATATTTGATTCAGAGGAATTATATACTATAAGTAAAGTTTTAGCTATTGCTAGAAAATATAAATTAGCTAAAAACGAAGGAGGTAACTTCGAAGATGGAATTGCAATGGCTGAAAAGTTAAAAAAAGAATTACCACAACATAAATTTCAATGTAGAGTTTATAGAACAGAATGGAACTATGGAGGTAATTTAGTATTAACGATTGCATTAAGAGGTAATTCTTACAACACTGAAGTATTTAAATTTAATTCTAACAATTCAACAAGACAACCTAATTATTCTTTTTCAAAGTTATTTAATGGAACTATTAAACCATCTGATGGCAAAGTAGAAGACGAATGGGGTATGGGAATAGTTCATGGTGGATATCAAGCTATTTCTAGCTTTGATAAATTCATGGATGATGTCGTTGGAGTATTTAAAGATTATAAAAGAGTAAATGGAAAAGAATTTGACATGAAAGTTGCTTTAGCACAGTTTAAAGCCGGCGCTAAGATATTAGACGAGTGGAAAAGACTTAAGCCAAGAATAGAAAAGCAATATGAGGTTGCAAAGGCAAGCGGAAGAAAAGCACATAGAAATATTGAGATCAGACTGCCTTATATTAGAACAGCTGAAAAGAAGGTTTATTATAAGACAGACGAGCCAAGAGAATTAAGACATCCTGACGAGTATGGAGAAAGAGCTTATGATATTATAGATGGAAAAGACTATGCTAAATATGAAGCAGCACAGGCTAAGATATCAGATATAATTGAAAAATTCTGTAAAAAACACAAATTTGAATTTGTATGGGCTGCTAGCTGGTAACCTTTAAAAATATTTAAACAATTTAAGAATGCTCTGTATAACTACAGAGCATTTTTTATTTATACAATATGGACAGGATGAGATTCGCATTAATAGCGCACGATAATAAGAAAGCAGACATGGTAGCCTTTGTCTCTAAGAGATTAGATTTTTTTAATAATGAAGCAGTAGATATAGTTACGACTGGAACAACTGGTGAAAAGGTTAGGCATGCTGGAATTAACAGGGTTGCCACAGTAAATAGTGGACCTTTAGGCGGAGATGCAGAAATAGCGGCAATGGTAGTCAGAGGAGAAATCACAGGCGTGATATTCATGAGAGACCCTCTGGATAAACATCCACATGATGTAGATATATCAATGTTAATGAGACTTTGCGATGTCCATGACATCCCCTTGGCTACCAACTACAGCATGGCAAGCATTCTTATCAAGTGGTATCGATCTAGGTATAAAATATAAACAATTTAGTTTTTTAAAGTATAATACAATATGGATAACATTATCTTCAGACCCGAAAATTTTGAAACATGGTCAATTCAGGCGATAAATAAAATCGAAACTGTAATTGATTCATGTTCTAGTCTTTCTCATCTAGATGGAGCTAAAAAATTAGTTGATAACTTTACTATTATCACTGCGCTCGAAGAAGATGACGAAAAATCTATCGAAATAATTATTCATCAATTGTGGCTTAGAGTTAAGCTACAAGAAAACAAAATATATGGATCAAACTAAAGGTAAAATAGGATTCACTGCAGGGAATTTCGATCTCCTTCATCCCGGTTATATTTACACATTCGAAACAGCAAAGGAAAATTGTGACTATTTTATGGTATTTCTGCAAAGAGATCCTTCAGAAACTAGATTTACTAAATATAAGCCAGTAATTCCACTATATGAAAGATACAAAACTTTAATGGCTATTAAATACGTAGATGAAGTAGTTACGTATCAAACTGAGGAAGATCTTATTAACCTAATGGAATTTTATAAACCAGATGTTAGAATCTTAGGAGACGATTATATTGGTAAGAGATTTACAGGAGATCACATGCCAATCGAAGTTATTTATACAACTAGATCTCATAACTGGTCTACGACAAGAATTAAAGATTTAATAACCAAACAAACTATTCTACAAAACCCTTCTATTATAGAAGAAGATAATGTAAAATCAGTAACAGCAGCTGAAGCTGAAGAACTAATAAATAAAAATAAATGAGAATAATTGTAACAGGAGGTTTCGGATTTATAGGATCTGAATTTGTAAACACGATTGGTAGAAAAAACCCAACAGCAGAAATAGTCGTAGTTGATAAAATGACGTATGCTGCCAATCCAAATAACATTAAAACTAAAGTAACATTAATTCAGAAAGATATTTGCGAAGTAACAGTAGAAGATCTAGGAGAATATGATTTCCTTGTTCACTTCGCAGCTGAGAGCCATGTTGATAATTCTATTAAAGACGGTAGACCTTTCGTTAGAACAAACGTCGAAGGAACCTTTAATCTTTTAGAATGCGCCAGACAAAACCCTAATCTTAAGAAGTTTATTCATATTTCTACAGATGAAGTTTACGGAGACATGGACGATATTAGTAAGGACGTATTAGCGGATGAACAATTTCCGTTAGTAGCTTCTTCTTATTATTCGGCGACTAAGGCATCCTCCGATATGCTAGTCCTTTCAGCCAACCGAACGTTTGACCTTCCATATATTATTACCAGAACATGTAATAATTATGGTGCTCATCAACATAAAGAAAAATTTATCCCAACTATAATGAGATCCATTAAGGAAGGAAAGAAAATTCCAGTATATGGCGATGGAAAACAAGTCAGAGAATGGATGGACGTAACAGACAACACTTTAGTTATTTATAACTTAATGATGTCAGATCAAGTTAATGAAGTATTTAATATTGGTTCAAATGAAAGATACACTAATTTAGAAGTTATTGAAATGATAGGAAATATCATGGGAAGAACTCCTGAATTTGAATTTGTAGCAGACCGACTTGGACATGATAGACGATACGCACTTAATAGCTCAAAGGTAAATGCTATTTTAGGAGAAATGATTCCCCTATCCTTTGAAGAATTTTTAAAAGAAGAAACAATTAAACTACTAGAAACTCAATTATGAATAAGAAATTAATCGAAATGCTAAGAGCAAGCGCCTTAGCTGAAAAATCAAAAGCGCTTTTATCTTTAGATCTTTTAGGAAACAAAGGGACAGGTATCGGAGATCACTCAACGGGTGATTTTTATAAGAACGCTGAAGAAGCTCTATCAATGTTAGTTGATGCTGATGATAAATTAGCAGCACTAGACAGGTATTTTCCAGAAGATTTGTAAAAAATTACACTTTTTTTGAAAATAAACAGCCCGAGATTTTTTTATCTCGGGTTTTTTTGTTATATTAGTATAGTAATTAATAAACAAGCAATAAATGAAAAGATATTCGAAAGGAATTAAAACCAATGACCACACTTTAACAGATGTATTTTCAGCCTATGAATGTAATAGAGAAACTCAATTCGTAGAAGCCTTTTTTGGCAAAGAAGAAATGAACACTGTAATCGAAGCATGTGGTTTATCTAACATTGAAGATATAGATAGAAAATTAGAAACTCCGATAACAATCGGAATGGCAACTAAAAGAGCCGACCTTACGTTTGAAGACGAAGGACAGATGTATTACTTTGAAGTGATGAGTCAATCTCAAAAAGGTAAATGGGACAATGATCACCATGAACAGTTCTATCTTAAATCTAATAGACTTAAACAAGATTACGAACAAGTATATTCCTTTGCTATCGCGTTTAAAGAATTCGATGCACCTTATCTTAATGAATTTTCTAAGATGGAAGATTCTTATGCAATTCACTTAAGATTTAATGACCAAGGTTATTTTGCAGATGTATACGGAATAGAAGAAAAGAAGGAAAAGGTTACAGTTAAACTCGCTTCACTTGAAGAACTTGGTTTAAAATGGATGAAAGTTGCTTCATCTGAAATGGGATTCAAGAATAGAAAAGACTTACCACACCGTAGCAGATACCTTTATATTGGAAAGGCATACACCGGTTCCAGATTAGGTATAGAATGGGTTATTAATCAAAAGAACAATGACCTTGGAATTAAAATATCTGGATATTTAGTTAGAGATCATGGACTTAATAGAATTATAGATGAAACAGGAAAGATCATTGACAGTATAAAATCTAAAGTTCCCGGTTTTGAATTCGTAAAAGAAAGTTCAGGTGCAAATGATAAAACAATTTCATTTAAATTTGACAACACTGATTTCTCAGAAGAAAATGTAAAGTTATTGAAAGATATTACAGTTGCTTTCGCCGAAGAATTAGGAATAGAAAACTTATTAAAATAAAACAAAGAAAAATGGAGAATACTAGAAAAAAAGAAGTCATAAAGGAATTACAAATATTATTAGAAAATGCATCAGGTGATATTAAATTTGCACAGCCATCTGATGAAACCCAATTCGCATATAATGAAGGTATTGAAGATCTATCAATTAAACTAGAAGAAATGATAACCAATAGAATTGAAGAAAATGGCATACTATAACGGACCTCGTAGAAAAAAGAAAGTAGATAAGAGCATTGTTAGGAGTAGAACAACGTCTGATGATTTTGAAAATGCTAAACAACGTGCTCTTGGAAATGAGGAAAAGAAGGTCATGACATCGGGCTTTATTTTTAAAAATGGAATCCCACATAAACTAGTAAATGGAATATTAACGCCACTTACTAAATTATCTTAGAAACAAAACGCATATATAGAGTATAATAACTAAATACATTCTTATGAAAAATATTCTCGAAGAAGCAAACGAAATCGTAAACAATAGAAGTGAAGAAGCAGATCGTAATTACGGTCCTTTTTCAGAAGGTATGGACAGGGCCGCCCTCATATTTAAAGGTATGACAGGCCATGATGTAAATGGCGCTGATATGTTTAAGGCATTAGTTGCTCTTAAGTTCTCAAGAGAAAGTTACAATCATAAAAGAGATAATCTTTTAGATGCAGTAGCATATATTCAAGGTTTAGATAACTACGTAAACGAAAATAAATGAAAGTAGAAGTAAGAAGAACAGAATATAGATACATTGCCGAGGCAGGGCCTATAGTATCACTAGACACTGCCAAATTTCCAAACTTTAAAGGAACTACTGAGGAAGAATTTACTGACTATCTCGCAGAAAACTATTGGGAAATAGATGGAATGGATGAACTAATAGGTTCCAGTCTAGGAATCAGCGATGACCAAACACATTCCGCATTAGCAGATTTAGTTTATTCTGATTTAGACATATACTCAGACTCATCTAATAAAGGATATGAAGGAGAAATACAATTAGGAGAAAAAGACGAATCTTATAGTAAACACGGAGGATTTAAAATTAAACACGGATCACAAATATGAAAATAGCATTAGTATTAGCAAAAGGAGTTGAAGGTTGTGGACTCACAAGACACACAATCGAATTTTATAATTGGCTTATTAAAGAAGGTCACGATGCCACAATATATGCGGCAGTTGAAAAGAAATGGCCCCGCCATAAAACAACAGATATAGTTTGTACCGAATTTAAGAGAAAAGATATTCCTAACATTGCTAAAGAACTTGAAAAGAGTGATGTTGTATATTATACATCATATCCTCATAAATCAGTAGGTGATGAATTCAATGAAGACTTTATTGCACATTGTATTTATGGTTTAGAAAATCCTATTAAAATAGGAAATTGCTTAGATCATAATACTGCAAACTTAGCTAAGAATTACAAGTATTGGGAAATCATGAAATCCATGGATGCCATGTTTAATTATTCTGCAAGATCTAATTTTGCAAATAAACTAAGAGAACATGCACCTGATACTCCTTTAATCGAAATGAACCTTAATCCTTATGATTACGATGCATGGTCTAATACTGTAGTTCCAGTAGAGGAACAAGAGAGAAGAGCTACATATTTTGGAAGATTCGCTGGATTTAAAGATCCTTTTAGAATGTTCGATATTATGGAACTATTAAAAGGTAATAATTTCGTAACAGAATGTAGAGGAGTTGAAAGATCTATTGGTGCCCTTCCAATGTTTTTACAAGAAGATAGAAAAACTCTAAGAGAAGATATCTTTGAAGTTCATCCAATTAAAAATCCAGTTACATATCCACAGGTTGAAGATAAAATGTATATGTATGGGCCTTATAATTTAGCAGAAGGAATGACGGAACTAGGAAAGTCTATGTTTGGTGCTGAATTCTTTAATCTTCCTGAAAGACTATATGGATCAATGATAGAATATGCAATGTGTGAAGTTATTGCAGCGGGAACTATACCGTTATTTGACAAACACTGGGGAACTCACGTTATTCATAGAACCGAAGGAGTCCCGTTCATACAACTTAAGGATTTTGCAATCTTCGTAGACAAAGAAGATATTGCTGCTTCGATTCCAGAAATTTTAGAATTAGCAAACAATAACGAAAGAAGAGATGAATTTAGAAAAAACTCTCTAAGATTAGCTAAATTACACAACGCACCAGAAGTTGTTAACAATGATCTATTCGATGCAATAAGCATTGTTAATAAAAGATCAGTAGAAAAACCAGTAGAATTAAAAACAGATTCATTGTTTTAAGTAGAATAATAAATAACATTAAAAAGTAGCGAAAAATATGGCAAATATTGACAACGAATGTAAAGATCTAGAAGTTAAAGATTTTTACGACAAATCAACAACACACTTGGCAGATATCATGGAAAACCAAAAGAAGATGCAAGAGCAGACTTATGGTTTTAACTTTAATGATATGACAATTAGAGAAATTATGGATTTCTGGCACTGTAATACACACGCAGTTGTAGATGAAATTCATGAAATGACAGATGCCCTAGGTGGCATTAAAGACGGAAGTGGAAATGCAGTATGGAAATACTGGAAAAAAGACTTTACAAAATACGATACATTAAAGATTTCTGATATGTCCGAAGGCGACAAAAAAGAATTGTACATGGAATGGGTAGACATTCTACATTTCTTTATTAATTATGCCGCTTCAATTGGGCTAGACGCTAAAACAGCATACAATTACTACTTCGCAAAAGCAGAAGAGAATGTTAACCGCCAGAAAAATAATTATTAATGATATTAGATATTGAACAAAGAGATAAAGACGTTATTATCTCATATTACGACACCGAAGGTAAAGTAGCATTTAAACAATATCCAATTTCACAATACCAAAACTGGTATGTATGCAATGACAATGATAAAGGTAGAAGCCTAGATCATAAAAATTGGGATGGCAGATCAGTTAAACTAGGAGATGCAAGACGATACAACAAGTTTTCTTTAACATATTTTCTAGATTCATTACCTGCAAAAGACAAAGAACTTATCTTTGCATATAACATGCCAAAGACATACTTCGTAGATATTGAAACAGAAATAGTAGATGGATTTCCAAAGGCAGAAGAAGCAAAGAGTAGAATTCTATCTTTTTCTATCATTACACCTGAACATAAGGCAATAGTATTAGGATTAGAAGACATGGATTCTAAGAGTATTCAGAAGATTGAAGACGATACTAATAAGTATTTTAAAGATTTTGATCAAGACTGGGAATTCAAATACCAGAAGTTTGAGTCTGAATATGACATGGTTTATACATTCCTAATGAAGTTTTTACCTAAGTTTCCAATGATGACAGGCTGGAACTTTATTAATTATGATTGGCAGTATATTGTAAATAGGTGTAAAAGATTACAGATTAATATCGCTGAAGTTTCAATGACACAATCTTTAGATAGAAATGACAGCAGACCCTTACATATTGGAATTTTAGATTACATGCAATTATATGATAAGTATGATAGAAGTGTAAAGGTAAAAGAATCTAATGCACTTGATTATGTTTCAGGTCAGGTTCTTAATGTTAATAAGATCAAATTCACGGGCTCCTTACAGGATCTGTATAGAGATGATTTTGTTAAATACATTTACTATAATGTGGTCGATTCTGTTTTGGTTTATTATATAGATCAGAAGTTGAAATCCATGGAAGTCCTTTTAACTCTTGCAAATATTACAAAGATGCCTTTATATAAAGCAGCATCGCCAGTGGCAGTTACAGAGTCCTTGATTGCAAGAAAACTATCAGAAGAAGGTAAACGAATTGGATCTGAAAAGAAAGAAGACAGTGAAAAGACTACACAGTATGCAGGTGCTTATGTAAAAGAGCCAATTGTAGGATATTATGCTGGTGTAAGTGCATTTGATTTTGCTTCACTATATCCTTCAATCATGAGACAATTTAATATTTCACCAGAAGCTTTTATTGAAAAAGTAGAAAAGCACGAAGTAGCCGAAAGAAGAAAGGACAAAAAGGTAATAGTCTGTGAAAACGGAGTAGTCTATAAACAAGAGACTTCTATGCTAAAGAAAATATTAGGAGACTTATATGAACAACGTAAAGACTATAAGAAAACTTCATATGAATATTTTACAAAAGCAGATGAACTTAAGAAGAAATTATTAAAAAAAGATTAAGATAATCTTTTTGTCTCGAGAGGCAGTCTATAATTCTAAATGAATATATAGATTACTAACGAGACCAACTGTTGACACATTGGTCTTTTGTAGACTTTACGAACTAGTATAAAAATTTAAGAAAACGCGATTTATGAAACCATCAATATTTAAAGAAAGAATAGAATACAAACCATTCGAATACCCGATATATTATACGGAAGGATGGTTAAAACAAGCACAAGCATTTTGGTTACATACTGAAATTTCAATGCAAGGCGATGTCAAAGATTGGAATGAAACACTCACTGAATCTGAAAAGAATCTAGTTGGAAATATTCTTTTAGGGTTTGCACAAACAGAATGTGCAGTTTCAGATTATTGGACAGGGATGGTTACTGATTGGTTTCCTAAGTGGGAAATCAAACACATGGCAATGTTATTTGGTTCTCAGGAAACTATTCATGCAACCGCTTATTCTTATTTAAATGAAACTCTAGGCCTCGAAGATTTTGAAGCATTTTTACATGAACCTACAACGGCAGAGAGATTTGACTTTTTAATGTCAACTAATGCCGAATATACACATGAAGATTTATTAAAAGATGCATCTGCAAGAAAAGATGTTGCAAAATCTTTGGCAATATTTTCTGCATTCGGAGAAGGAGTAGCATTATATTCTTCCTTCGCAGTTCTTTACTCTTTTCAAATGAGAAACTTATTAAAGGGAATTGGACAGCAAATGAAATGGTCAGTAAGAGATGAATCATTGCACTCAAAAATGGGTTGTCAATTATTTAACCACATGTGCGAAGAATATACTGAACTTAGAGATTCTGTGCAATCTCAAGTTGAAGAAGCTGCGAAATTAATGGTTGAAATGGAAATGAAGTTTATCGATAAGATGTTTGAAATGGGAGACCTTGAGAACATGAAAGCAGCCGATCTTAAAGAATTTATTAAGAAAAGAGCTAATGAAAAATTAAATGAAATAGGGTATAATCCTATATTCGAATACAACGAAGAAAGTGCAGCTGAACTAGATTGGTTCTATCACCTAACAGGTGGACATACACATACAGATTTCTTTGCAGTAAGACCTACTGATTATTCTAAAGCAGGTGAAGATGAAAATTGGGATGAAGACGATTTGTTTTCATAATAAACCTAACAATAACACACAATACACGATGATAAGAAACTATAACGACGCACCAAACCCCGAATACAATGAAAAGGGAAAAGAAAGAAATTTCGGAGAATCCGAAGGATGGAAATTAGGAGTAGACTTCCCAGTATGGGCTAATACTGAAGTTTATGTAAAAACAGTTTCCAAGGGATATCTTCTAGAAGGAGAAACTCCTAAAGACGCATATTGGAGAGTTGCAACTACTATCGCATCAAGATTAAGAAAGCCTGAATTAGCAAGTAAGTTTTTTGATTATATGTGGAAAGGATGGTTAAATTTAGCCACTCCTGTTTTTTCAAATACTGGTTCCGAAAGGGGCTTACCTATTTCATGTTTTGGAATAGATGTTGCAGATTCAATTCACGATATAGGCTCTAAGAATTTAGAATTAATGCTCCTTGCAAAGCACGGTGGAGGAGTAGGTGTTGGAGTAAATCAAATTAGACCAGCAGGAGCAACTATTTCACAAAATGGAACATCTGACGGAGTAGTTCCATTTATCAAAATATATGATTCAACCATATTAGCAACTAACCAAGGTTCAGTTAGGAGAGGTGCAGCCTCCGTTAATATAGATATAGAACATAAGGATTTCTGGGAATGGTTAGAGGTTAGAGAACCTAAGGGAGATGTAAATAGACAATGCCTAAACGTTCATCAATGTATTGTAGTTTCTGATGGGTTTATGCAAAAGATAGAAGCAGGAGATAAAGAGGCAAGAAAAAGATGGGCTGCCGTGATAAGAAAAAGAAGATCAACTGGAGAACCTTACATCATGTTTAAGGGTAATATCAACAGAATGAATCCAGATGCATACAAGCAAAATGGTTTAAAGGTTTATATGACTAACATTTGTTCAGAGATCACATTGCACACTGACGAATCACATTCATTCGTATGTTGTCTATCTTCTATAAATCTTAAAAAATATGAAGAGTGGAAAGATACAGACTTAGTATATACTGCTACTATATTTTTAGATGGAGTTCTTACAGAATTTATCAACAGAGCAAAATACATGAGAGGTTTTGAAAACTCTGTTCGTTCTGCTGAAAAAGGCCGAGCATTAGGATTAGGAGTTTTAGGATGGCATACTTATTTACAAGATAAAAATATTCCATTCGATTCTTTAACGGCTCAATTTGAAACAAGAAAGATATTCTCTCAAATCAAAGTAGAAAGTGAAAGAGCAAGTAGAGATTTAGCTACAGAATATGGAGAACCTCTATGGTGTGTTGGAACTGGAATGAGAAATACACACTTGAGAGCAATTGCACCTACGGTTTCTAACTCTAAATTAGCTGGAAACGTTTCTCCAGGTATTGAGCCATGGGCAGCAAACGTTTTTACAGAACAAACTGCTAAAGGAACTTTTATCAGAAAGAATCCTGCACTTGAAAGTATGCTAACTAAAATCAAGCAGAACAAAAAACAAGTATGGGACAAAATATTAGAAGACGGTGGTTCTGTTCAAGATGTTGATATATTAGGAGAATATTGGGTAAAGGAAGGATCAAGCGATGCTCCAATTAAACAAGTATCTTATGATAAATTAAGCCAACATGAGAAAGAATTGTATATATCAGTAAAGGATGTTTTTAGAACCTTTAAGGAAATTAATCAAATGGAATTAGTGAAACAAGCAGGTGTAAGACAACAGTATATTGATCAGGCCGTTTCATTAAACCTAGCATTCCCTACACAAGCTGAACCTAAATATATTAATCAAGTTCATTTAGAAGCATATAGACAGGGAATAAAAACTCTTTATTACATGAGAACAGAATCTGTATTGAGAGGAGATATTGCACAAAGGGCAATGGAAGATTGTTTAGCGTGTGATGGATAACAAATAATATTAGTTGTGGTTAAGTCCACTTCTTAGGACCGAGATAGTTCTCGGATCGAGGCCAGGAGTTCGCTACTTCCTGGCCTCACTTTTTTTACTGAAACTTTTTGTGATTTTTGTGTAGAATAATAAACAAATAAAAATTATACATTCATGAAAATTTCAATCAGTAAGGTCGATTCAAACAACTTCATCGGCTTCGTTAATAGATTAAAGGTAATTGATTCTTTTGTCTATTTCAAGTTAAAAGATGGTGTCGTACAAGCTTCGGCTTATTTACCACAAAGAGATGCTGTTAAGCATCACAGAATGCCAATCTCTCAGGTTTTTCAAATCGAAGATGGCCAAATCTCAACAGACAAAGAATTAAAAATTGCATTCTTTGACGCTTCTAAAATCACAGATGCATTCAAGCAATTTGACTATGATGCTATTTCAGCAGAAATTGAATTCGTTGAAAACGAAGAAGATTGTGTTGCAACTACCTTCAAAATATTCAATGACGAATTAGAAATCACATTAGCATGTTCTGAGCCATCATTAGGATATAAAGATTTAACAGATGCTCAAATTCAAGGTATCTTTAACACCGAAGCTTCAACTTTTAAATTCGATCTAGATTATACTTCCCTTGCTAAGGTTAGAAATCTATTCGCTTTAGATAAAGAAGAAACATTTTCAATCAATGCAAATGGAAGTGGAGTTAAATTACTTGGTAAAACCTACAACATGCTAGTAACACCTGACTATGACGGTGATGCTGGAACTAATGTAACTCTTTTCAAAAAATATCTTAACCTTTTAGACAAGGAAGATTACACTGCGCATGTATTAGACAATAGAGTTGTTCTAAGATCTAACGATTCAGAAACTCTCTTGACAATTGCAACCTGTCAAACAGCGGAGTAATTGATGGATATAAGCACACTAATTAACAAGCCCGAAGACGACCTTACAAGGGATGAAATGCAAATCTTGGCGGACCATTATTCAATGATGTCCGCCAAGTTTACTGCGTATGAACAGGCTGTCAAGGTAACACTTAACTCGATTTACGGTGCATTTGGTAATAAGTGGTTTCACTTTTTTAATATAGACATTGCAGAATCTATTACATTACAAGGACAGAACGCAATTCTATATTCTGAAAAGATTCTTAATAAATACTTTCAAGAGTTTTGGCCTAAAGATACTGTGGTCCATGAACACTTTAATATTTCCATTAAGAATAAATTAGTAAGGCCTTCAGTAGTCTATATAGATACAGATTCATGTTATGTTCAATTTGAAGAAATGTATGAATCTATTGAATGGCTAGGACCAAATAAGCTTTCAATTGATAAGTTTATCATGGAACTATATACGTTCAGGATCAAGGACTATATTACAAAGTGTATGGCAAAATATGCTGAAGTAACTAACACTGATAACTTCTTATATTTTGATCTAGAAACTATCGCTTATTCCGGAATATGGCTAGCCAAAAAGAAATATTTACAAGACATTGCATGGGAAGATAAATTAGATGAAGATGATAGATACCCTTCTCTTAAGAAAATTAAGACAATAGGGTTCGATACTATTCAATCCTCTACTCCAACCCTTGCGAGAAAGCATTTAACCGAGTCTCTTAAATTAATTTTATCTGAAAAGCCAACGGCAGAGATGTTAAGTAGATTAGTTTCTTTCTTAAAAACGGCAAAGAAAGAATTTAAAATGTCTAACGTTGACGAGATAGCATTTAATAAAAGAACTAATAACATAGAAAAATATATTGTAGACGATACTATAGAATTTCAATATGGTTTAAAATGTCCACCTAACGTAAAGGCAGCCGGATTTTATAACTTCCTAATGAATCAGAATCCTAAGTATAAGAACAAATATAAAATGATTGGTAATGGTGAAAAACTAAAGCTCTATCATTGTAATCATACTACATGTGAAATGTATGCATACCAACCAGGAGCACATCCTTACGAAATTGCTCCATCTGTTGATTATGAAACTCAATTTGAAAAATCAGTAATCGATCCTATTAATAGGGTATTGAGAGCAACTGGTCTTCAAACACTAAATAGAAACCTTATTTACTCTGCATCATTATTTTAAAAATAAACAAAATGAATATTACAAGTAAAATAATAGAATTGGTTAAACAAACTCCTAATAATTATGAACTAGGAGATAAGTTAAGAAAGATGGTTTGGCCCTTAATTTTTAAAGAAAAAGTCGAAGACACTAACCAAATTAGTATTTTTGACGAAATAGAAGAAAGAAAGAATGCTAGATCCAACTAATCTTAACGAAGAACAACAATTGTTTGTTGTAAAATATAAAACAATCTATAATAAGCTTGTTTCACTTCAAGAAAAAATGGATTCTATGAGAAACGAATCCAACGTTCTTATTAAAGAACTTGAAACACTAAGAAAACAAGAAAAAAAAATATTTAAAAATGGCAAAAAATAAAGACTTTACATTCGACGATTTAAACAAGGAATTAGCAAATCTTAATCCGCTAGGTTCCATCATGGAAACTTCTAACTTTTCAGAAGTAACAGACTGGATTCATACTGGTAATTATCATTTGAATGCATGTGTATCTGGCTCTATATTCAAAGGATGGCCTAACAATAGATCATCTTCAATAGCTGGTCCTTCAGGAACTGGTAAAACATTCCTAATGCTAAATACAGTTAGAGAAGCAATCATGAAAGGATATAAGGTAATCTATTATGATTCAGAAGCAGCCGTTGATAAAGAGCAAATGGAAAAGTTTGGAATTGATACTTCACAGGTTAATTACCAACCAACTAATACTGTTCAGGATTTTAGAACATCTATAACTACCATTACGCAAAAAATGCAAGAGGCAAAAACTGCAGGTGCAAGTGTTCCTAAGGTTATGATCATATTAGATTCAGCAGGTAATTTAGCAACTGCAAAGGAAATAGCAGATGCTGCAAGTGGTTCAGATAAGTCAGATATGACTCGATCAAAGGTTCTTAAGTCAATATTCAGAATCATCATGACTCCCTTAGCAGACCTTAAAATACCCTTCTTATTCACTAATCATACATACCAATCCCAATCTTTTATTCCAATGCAAATTGCAGGTGGAGGAACAGGACCACAGTATGCCGCTTCAATAGTTCTTATGCTAGGAAAGGCTCAATTGAAGGACGGTGCAGATAAAGTAGGAATTATAGTAACAGCTAAGCCAGATAAAAATCGTTTCGCTAAACCAACTCCTATTAAGTTTCATTTAAACTTTACTGAAGGTATGAACCCTTACGTTGGATTAGAACAATACGCAACATGGGATATTTGTGGTATAACTAGAGGAACTATTGAAAAGGGAGTTAAGACTCCAAAGGCAACTGCGAGAACATGGATCTGCAAGCATTTAGATAAAGCGGTTCCAAATAAAGAATTCTTCACCGAGAAAGTATTCACACAAACCGTTTTAGAACAAATAGAAGTACATATTCAACCAATATTCAACTATAATTCAGAAATAGCTTCAATTGATGTTGAAGAAATGTTAGAAGATAGTGAAGCATAATGGAATTGAACATAAACAAAATAGACGAAGATAAACTTCCTATTAAATATATCCTAGGAATTCAAGAAGAATTAGAATCTTTTCCAGATGCATTTGATATTATGCACATATTTATCACTAGAGCAGTAAGACAACCTGATAGACAAAAGGCATCTTTTACTAAACATGCACTTAATAAATATTTTGCAAAAGGAAAAGATGAAAACGTAGATTCAGGATTAGTTGAAGCCATTGGCATGGGATTAATTGAACAAACTAGTTCTGCCGAAGGAAAAGAAGCTTATAAAATATTAATTAACCCATTTATATGATAACAATTAGAGATAACTTTATTAAAGATGAAAAACTCCTTAAGGACATTGCAAACGATAATACTTTTTTTGCAGATCCAGGTGTTTATTATTGGTGGAAAGGATGGTTCAACGAAGAACCAGGCAATATACCTACTGTAAAACAAAGACTCATAGAAGCTATATGGGCAGATAACTGCCCCGTATCAGAAACATGGGATATAGCAGGATTTGAATACTGGACAGGTATTCAGTCGGCCAATCCCACTACGGGCCACAAGAACAGCCTAGGATTTCACTTTGATAAAGACGAAGCTTGGTTCAAGAAAACTAACGGAGAAGAAATATTAAGACCAGTGATAGGGACTGTATACTATCCACCACAACCTGAGTTCGAAGGAGGAGAACTAATAGTTCATACTGCTGGAAAGGACAAAGCACCTGATGTAATTCAAACTCGACCTAATAGATTAATTATATTTAGAGCAGGAGATGATGTACATGCCGTCGATACCGTTACAAAGGGAACTAGGAAGGCAATTGCAATTAATTTATGGTCAGAAATACCTTTTGCAAAAACAAACGGTGATTTAGTGGTAGAATAACTATAAAACAAAAAAAATATGAAATTTGGACCTGATTTTGAAAAAATATTCTTTAAGCTATCTCTTCAAAAACCTAAATATTTAAGTAACATCAAAAGAGGGTTTTACACCTCTGAAGATATTGACTTAATACACTTCTTGGCTACTAAGTTCTATGACAAATTTCATGAAACTCCTTCAAGCGAGCAAATGAAGCTTCTTATTAAAAACGATAAGATAGCTGGAAAAGTAGAAGAGTCAATTATAGATATTGTATATAACGTAGATTTAGATCAGTATGACGAAGAATGGTTAACAACTACTGCAGAAGCCTGGATTAAATGGCGTAATTTCGATAATACTTTAATAGATACTATTGAGTATATTAAAACAACTGAAGTAACACCTGATAATGCAGACTCGATCATCTCTAAGGTTAAAACTTTAATTAATGATAGAAACTCTATCGTATTTAACTCTGACCTAGGATTAAACTTCTTTAAACCAGAGGATCACTCCTTTGAAGATGCAGTTAAAGTATCTACAGGATATAACTTTTTAGATAGAGCGTTAAATGGTGGTTATGATAAAGATGGTTCTTTAGTAGTTTATGTAGGTGAACAGAATATTGGTAAATCTATTTACCTTGCAAATGATGCAGCTAATTTTGTAAAGATGGGAACTAACACTGCCGTAATAACTGCGGAAATGTCAGCTATTAAATTTATGAAAAGAATCGGATCTAATCTATTAAGCATCGATATATCAGAATACGAAGAAAAATCTAAAAATTCTGATTTAATTAAAAGAAAATTAGAAACAGTAGGAGATGGCTTTACTCCTCCTGGACAATTATTTGTAAAACAATTTCCTACTTCACAGGCAACTGTTCCAGATATTGAGGCTTATTTAAAGCAAATAGAAGAAGAAAGAAAAATTAAACTAGGTGCAATTGTTATTGACTATATTAATATTCTTTCTAATTTCAGAAATCCAAATACTGAAAACACTTACATGAAAATCAAAAACATTGCAGAAGATTTAAGAGCAATGGGTGTAAGAAACGGATGGCTAATAGTAACAGCAACCCAAATTACAAGAAACGGATATAATTCAAGTGATATCACAATGACAGACGTTGCAGAATCAGCAGGTCTTTCACATACAGCTGATGTTATGCTTGGTATTATACAAGACGATATGATGAGAGCAAGTTATGAATATTGGCTCAAAATATTAAAGATACGTGACGGTGAAGGTAGAGGTTCAAAATGTAAATTAGGAATTAATTACAATTTTATGAGACTTACTGAAACTGACGAAATTACTAACTCAAACATACATAGTTTATAATGAGAACAAAAAGAGATAAAATATTTGACAACACTTTCGAAGACGGAGGAGACTTTGAATTAAATGGAACTATTTCATTTAATCTTAACCCACAATATACTGATAACAGAGATGAAGAAGATAAAATCGAAAGTACCCAAATTAGAAATAAAATTCATGAATTAATTGAAGCTTCTAGATTTAAGAAGTTTAATGAAGTAGATGAATTCCAGCAAATAACAAAGTTAAGAAAATTAGACATAAACGAAGTGTATGGATTCATGTATGACGAGTTAAGTGCAAAGTTTTCTATAATAGATTTATTTTCAGAATTATGCGATTACTTCAACATCAATCCCACTAAATTTTATTCTTCGCTAAGTAACAAATATAAGGAAGCCCTTATTCAAGAGCTTGATAAGAAAACAAACGTTTTAAAAAGAAAGAATATAAATAAACTTTTCTAAAAATGATAGATCCAAAGGTATTAGAGAAACCAGTAAATAGAATCTGGATTCTCGGAGATATGCACCTTGGGGTTCGTTCTAATTCTCTGGAATGGTTACAGACACAGAAAGATTTTTACGAAAACCAATTTATTCCAACGCTTTTACGAGATGTCAAAAAAGGAGACATATTAGTTCAGGTTGGAGATGCATTTGATAATAGACAGAGTATAAACTTAAGAGTTTTACACTATGCAGTAGATCTTTTCGAAAGATTAGGTGAAATTCTGCCAGTTCATGTTATATGCGGTAATCACGATATATGGGCTAAAAATTCTAATGATGTAAGTTCAATAGATTCTTTAAAATGGATTCCAAACGTAGCAGTATATAAGGAACCTAAGGAATTTAAATGGGGAGGAAAGAAAGTTTTGTTGATGCCATGGAGAAGAGATTCATCTCATGAGGCAGAAACGTTAGCTCAATTTCCAAACTCAAACATTGTGTTTTGTCACTCTGAAGTTTCAGGAGTTTCTTTAAATTCCAAAGTTAAAAACCACCACGGAACAGATACTATTTCTTATAAAAATTATGATGCAGTTTTTTCAGGTCATATTCACTATAGACAAACTAAAGGAAAGTTAAGATTAGTAGGAACTCCTTACGAATTAACAAGATCTGATTCAGACAACATCAAGGGCTTTGACATGGTTGATCTAAGTACAATGGAAGAAACCTTTTATGAAAATACTATATCACCTAAGTTCGTAAAACTTTATCTCACAGGTCTTTACAATGTTTCCCTCGGTGAATTCAAAGATAAGATTAGAAATAACTATGTAGACTTATATGTTCCTTCTAATATTGCGACGACAAGTGCACTATCTAGGTTAATAAACAAAATACAAAAAATAAGTAGAAGAATAGAACCAAACATATACGAATTGGATTCCTTTTTAGACAAGGACCTTTATGATATGGATGAAATAGAAGATCTCTATAAGAACTATAACATTCTACACTTATGTAATATGTTCGTTGATGGTTTACCACATGATGACGAAACTAGAAAAAGAGTTAAGACTAGTTTAAAAAACTTGCATGATAAATGTGCATATAATTACGATAACGAAGCATGAAAATCAAATCAATAGAATTTAAAAACTTTGCATCATACGGAAATTCAATTCAAAAAATAGAATTCGAAGATGATAAGGCGGAGTTGTTATTGACTCTTGGTAAAAATGGCCATGGTAAAACAACAATCGCGAATGCAATAGTATACGCACTTTATGGTAAAGTAGAAGGTGTTAAGATGGCAGACCTTCCAAATAGAATCAACAAGGAATTGTGGGTAAGAATAGAACTCCAATGTAAATCAACAGTAGTGGTGATTGAAAGAGGTTTAATGCCTAACAGATTTAAAGTTCTTTTAAATGGAATTGAATTTGATAAAGCTGGTAAAAAATCAGTCCAAGATTATTTAGAAGAAGAGATCTTCGGTATACCATATCATGTATTTAAGAATATTATTATTTTATCAGTAAATGACTTTAAGTCTTTTTTAACAATGACAAATCATGATAAAAGGCAAATCATTGATAAAATGTTCGGATTCTCTATCCTTAACGATATGCAAAAGCAAATCAAAGATGAAAGAAGAGATCTTAAAATAGAATTAGATTCTTATGAAAAGGAATTAAGTCAGCTTAGTGAAAACATAGTTTCTGTTAATATGAAATTAAATCAATTATTAGCAGAGGCCGATACTAAAAACAAAGAAGAAATAGAATCTTTAAAAACTAGCCTTAAGAAATATGACTCTAATAGAATCAAATTAGAAGAAGCTAGTACGAAGGTATCAAATATGATCTCTTCTAATTCTACCGACTTACAGGAAAAACAATCTAAATATACTTCACTTAAATATGAGTTAGTAGAATTAAAGAAAAAGCTAGCACTTTATGAAACTGAGCAATGTCCAACATGTGAAGGAGAATTAACATCTTCTTTTCACCAAGAAAGAAAGAAAGAAATAGAATCTAAGGCAGATTCTCTTCCTTCGGATATTTCAAAAGCAGAAGATAGCGTAAATGACATCAGATCTAATATTGCAGATTTAAGAATTAAAGACAAGGCAATTAACGATAAAGTATCTACCATTAATACTAATATTAGAAATTTAAAAAATGAACTAGTAAAGATAAAGAATTCTTTAAACTCTAATAACGACTTTTCACACCTAAAACAAATCATTGAAGAATTTGAAACACAGGAATCATCAAAGTCAAATTTAAAAGATGAAACCTCTGGTAATTATAACTTCTTAGAAATAATAGAAGAAGTTTTAGGCGAAGATGGCGTTAAAAACCTAGCGATACAAACTATTCTACCAGGTCTTAATGCAAATATAGCTGCAATGGGTCAAACTATGCACCTTCCCTTTCACATTAGATTTAATGAAAAATTCGATTGTCTTATTAATCATTTAGGTGAAGAGATAAATCCAATGACTTTATCGACAGGTGAAAGAAAGAAAGCAGATTTTATTATTATCATTGCGATCATCAAAATACTTAAATTAAGATTTCCTCAATTAAACCTATTATTTCTTGATGAATTATTAAGTTCAGTTGATGCAGACGGTGTTCATAATATTCTTAAAATATTAAGTACTGTAATTAAAGAAAGTAAAATAAATACGTTTGTTATAAACCATACAGTTCTACCCCATGAACTTTTTGATAAAAAGATACAAATATATAGAGAAAATGGATTCTCTAAACTCGAGATAGAGGTTATAGAATAAAGATATATAAATCAAATAAAAAGATTTCACTTAAGCATGAATAATAAGATCTTAAAATACGATCAGTATTTAAATGAAGCGATGAAAACGGGTTCTATTGAACTTGTAAACCCTTCTTTAAATAAAGCAGCTTCAATAATAGCACGATTCGTAAATAAAAAAACAAAGAAGGATTTTAAAAAGTTTCCATTTGAAATGGTAACCGATCAAGGTTCTGGTGTTATGTTTTACTCAAGTAAAGGTACTGAAGCATTTATGGTAACTGCATCTGCAGCTAAAAACCCTGGTATTATAGGTTCTATAATCTATTTCTCAGATGCTGCAAGCGCTAAATCTGATTTTTCTATTTCATCTGAAACATTTCCAATTGTAAAATTAGTTGGAGAATTTGTTAGATTAATGGATAAGAAATATGCTTCTTCTATACAAGAGTCAATGCTATTAGAAAGAAGAACTAAAAGAGCATTTTCTAAAGAAGAAGTTAAGATGATAGAGGCTAAATTGGCAGGAGGTATTGCAGTCAATAAAATAGCAGATGAATTACAGGTTCCTTATTCTTCAATCATGAATATTAAGAAAGGACAACAGGTTAATATAAAACCTACTGCCGCTGAGACACAGAATGACATGACTCTTAATGATAAAGTTAAATATCTCGCAGAAACAATGGAAGATATTTACGAAATATCTAGAAGAGTTGCTGCTGGTGCATTTAACTCCTTATTTATTTCAGGTAGAGCAGGTACGGGTAAAACATATAATGTAGAAAGAGCAATGAAAGATGAAGGTCTTGTTGACGAAGAAGATTATGTTATGGTTTCAGGTGCAGCATCAGTTATTATGATGTATAAGAAATTTTATCAATATAGAACTAAGACATTAATCTTTGATGATTGTGATGCAGTATTTAGAGATGAAAATGGTAGAAACTTAATGAAAGCCGCACTAGATACAAAGAAAATAAGAAAAATTTCTTATTTAAAGAAGACTCAAGCAGTATACGATCCTAAAGACGTAAGCCCTGAAGAAGCATTTAATTTAGAAGAAAACGGAATTGTTCCTAATTCATTTGAATTTGCAGGAAGAGTAATCTTTATTTCTAATTTAGCAAAAGAAAAGGCAGATCCAGATGGAGCTATCAGATCTAGATCTATTTTAGTAGATGTTAATCCAGATGATGCAACTCTAATGGAAAGAATGAAATTACTTCTTCCACATTTAGAACCTACTGAATTACCATTAAAGGAAAAAGAAGAAATCTACGAATTTATGAAAGATGCTAATGATATTTCTATGAGAACATTTGTTAAAGCAGCCGGATTAAAAATGTCTGGTTTACCTAATTGGAAAAGAGCAGCTACAAGATACTTATAATAAATGGCAACATACAATCTTAAATATAATACCGACGATTCTGTAATTAGACACGTGATCATAGGTCTGTTAGCAGACTTAAATAACAAAGTTTGGTTTCAAAGACAGGTCAGTGCTGATGAAAGAAAGGACATAGATGTTCCCTTTTACTATTCTATAACAGGAGACGACCAGTTTCTAAGAGATAACTTTTTATTTACGACTCCATCTGGGGAAGATTGTTATCCTGATCCTGGATTTGCAGATGGTAATTATGATGTAATTCCCAGAGGAGTTGCTAGGATTTCATCTGTTTCGATAGAATCTTCCAAGCTAGTAAATAAAAGAATAATGGGAAATTATTCAAGATTAGATGAAGAAGGATCTTTACAGGCATATACATCCGAATTCGAAATGATTCCTATTCTTTTAAATTTCGATATAGAAATACTAGTATCGTCTATGTTAGATTCATTAAAGATAACAGAGATGATTATAAAAAAACTCTACAAATCTAATTATTTTAATGTAGAAGTAGGACACTTAAACGAAGGAACTTATAGATTACCATCATATTATTCTTTACCAGACGACTATACAGTAGAGGCTCCGATAGATTTTGGATTCGATGATAAAGACAAATATAAAATTACATTCCCAATTGAAGTAAATTCATTTATACCTTCTTTCTCAAACACACCTGATGGAAATCCAGGTTCAGGAGCATACAGATATGGTTCAGGAGGAAATAGCGAATTTCATGCTGGAAATAGAATGTTTGAAATAAAACAAAAATCAGTAACTTCAAATAGAGGAGAAGCTAAGGACGAGCAAATACAGGCACAACCTGACGATCCTAATATAATTGATGAAAACGATCTAGATATATAGTTAAACAATAAAATTAAACGAATAACAAAATGACAAACATGTTAGCACCTTTCGTAAAAATTGAAGAAAACATTCAATTCTATTTAAATAATAGAGCGTACGAAATAAAAGAAAACAACATCGAGATTATCGAAAGACCAACTAATAAAGAGTTCTTAAATGCAATTACTGTATTCGAAAACTTTGATATAGTAGGAAACGATATCAAATGGTATAATAAAGGTTCAAAATTTATTTATAATATCGAAGAAGGAACTTTCCACAACGGAACTTCTTTGATTTCAGAATCTTTTTCAACATACGTATTAGCCAGCGGACTAGTTAGATATGAAAACAAAAATAAAGCTGAATTATTTGAAAACCTTCCTACAATTGTAGAAAACTTCATGTATTTAGACTTCGCTACTACGTTTAAGAAGGGAGGTGTCACTGTTGATTTATTTAAATTAGATGAAAGTCTATTTATTTCAAGATTCAACAAAGACACCAAATTATCTAAATTCTTTAAAGCCAGTGCGAACGAAGCAGTATCTTATGTTAAAGAACAAACAACAGAAGACGCTTCACCTATAGTAATTGAAATGCTAGAAGGAGAAGCTTTAGAAATCGCTAAGATATCTGAAGAAACGACAAAGTATGAAGATATGATCTCTTTCTTAAAAGATCAAAGAGGTTTACTAGCTGATGCTGATAAATCAATTGAAGAAATTAAAGCCGCTGATGCTTTAATTAATTCAGAGATCAAATTATGGGAAGATAAGATCGAAGCTCTAAGCGCATAAGACGTATCATCGTAAATAGAAAAGGGACCATTGGTCCCTTTTTTAGGTTAATAAACTTTTTACAATTTATGAGTATAATCCCTATAAATAAACCAACAACATTGTGGCTAAAAGAAGAAAATCAAGAAACTATTTAAATAACAGAGATCTATTTGATCAAATGGTCCTTTCAAAAGAACAGGATAAATTGACAAAGGATGCCGAAAAAATGTTAATTCTCTTGGCTGAAAAGGCGATTAATAGAATGAGATATGTCAGCGAGGATGATAGGAACGATTGCCTACAATTTGCTATATTAGATCTTTTAAAATACTGGAGAAATTTTAATCCAAAATATCCAAATGCATTTGCATACTTTACAGAGATTGCTAAAAGAGGATATGCAAAGGGATGGAACAAAATACATCCTCAAAAATACAAAGGAACCTTGTCTATCGACAAGGGATCAGGTAACTCTGAAAATCAAACAGGAATTTATAGCATCTAATGTCAATAAAGAATGTCAAACCAACTAAAAACTCAGGATTCAATCAAGGTTATTATAAACCTAATAATCCTTCTAAATATGCCGGACCTACTCCGATCATATATAGAAGTTCTTGGGAGCGTAAGTTTATGATGTGGTGTGACAAAAATGAAAAAGTAAGTATATGGTCAAGTGAACCTGTTGAAATACCATATTGGTCAAGACAGGATTCTACTAAAAGAAGATATTACCCTGATTTTTATTTTAAGGCAATTCAGCCAGATGAAACTACTAAAGAATATCTAGTAGAAATAAAACCTAAACAACAAATACAGAAACCAGAGCCACCTAAGGTAAACTCTAAGAAGGCTCTTAAATCTTATAAATTTTTGGCAGAGCAATATGTTAAAAATATGGATAAATATAATGCAGCTAAAGAATTCTGCTCTCAAAGAAATTGGAACTTTATAGTTCTTACAGAAGACACTATCATCAATGGGTTATATTAAAGAAGAAATAAGAAAATTAACAAAGGGAAAGGGAAAGCTTAAGGCTTCTAAGGAATCAAACCAGTGGTTTGAAAAAAGCCTTAAAGATAATAAAGAAAAAGCAGTAGGATCTATTAGATCTAGATTCGTACCAGGTAAAATGTATGTGTTTGAATATACACCAATAACCAAAGAAATCAAATGGTATGATGATAATCCAGTAGTCCTCGCGTTAGATCCCTATGATGGTGATGATATAGGAATAAATATAACAATGCTACCTCCTAAATTTAGAGAAGAATTTCTAGATGAGATTTATAACAGATATGAGTCTTCTATTAAATCCGCTTCTAAAAAGGAAGATGCTAAAAAACAAAAAGGTTTGCCAACCTTTTCATATAAGGGAGCAAAGCAATATTTAGAATCATTTGGTTACGATTTTGCAATAAGAAGATATAAACCTTCTAGTAAGAAAAATCAAGCTGTTGTTGCGTATAAGGATTGGTGTAAAATGGCAATATGTGACTTTGATTCTTTACAGGGAATTAATAAACAGCAACTAATTAAGTTATTTGAAGATCATCGTAGAAAAAAGAATATATAAAGAGAAGTATAATACAATTGTAAATTGAACACATGGCAGGATTTATAGAAAGAAATGGACCACTAAGCACTGGTAAAAGATCATTCACCCTCAGCGACACACTAAAAAGACTTTCGTCTTTTGGTATGTTCTATGATGATTTAGTCTTAAGACAATCACAGGCAATAGGTCCCGTAGAGGATGAATTTGGTTACGGCCAAATGAATCAGATGGGTCTAGATGACGACAATATGTATGGTGCGTTTGCTGCATTATCGATGGCAGACACTACCATGAGGAAAAACATCCCTTTCTTCGACCAAGGTTATGAAGGTAAAAGAGATGAACTAAGAAAATTTTCAACTCATGATGAAATAGAAGATATATTAGATATCCTATGTGATGAATCAATAGTATATGATAATAAAAACTTTATCGGAAATCCAGAACTTATTGGAATGGATGTTTCGGAAGAAGTTAGCAAATACTTAAATAAATCCTTTAGAGATATTTACCAATACTTTGGATTTAATTCTGATCAATCTGCATGGTATTTCTTTAGAAAATTCCTAATTGATGGATATTTGTCTTTTGAAATAATTTACAGCCCAGATCAGGATCAGATTATAGGTTTTAAAGAAATAGATCCTATCACATTAATGCCAGGTTATAATAAAGATGACGGTAAAAAAGTATGGGTTCAATTCAAGGACGATCCAATTAAGGAGAGAGTCCTATATGATGCACAGATCATCTATCTTTCTTACTCTTCAATAACCACTGCCTCGAGAGTAAGTTACCTAGAAAGACTTATAAGATCATTTAACCTAATGAGAATAATGGAACACACTAGAGTTATCTGGGCAGTTACAAATTCTTCTTATAGAATGAAGTTTATCATCCCAGTTGGTGGTAAATCTAAGACAAGAGCAAAACAATCTCTTGCACAATTAATGGGTAATTATAAAGAAGTTGTAGATTTCGATTGGGATTCAGCTACATTAGCAACTAATGGAAAACCAATGCTGCAATTCAACAAAGAATATTGGCTACCATCTAAAGAAGGAGAATCTCCAGAGATTGAAACTTTAGGAGGAGAAGGTCCAGAATTATCAGATACTGAAGCACTTAAATACTTTAATGATAAATTAAAAATGGTTTCTAAAATTCCATTTAATAGATTTATGTATGAAGATGGTGGAGGAGACTTTAACCTAGCAGCCGATGGTATGATTAGAGATGAAATTAAATTCTCTAAATTTATTAAAAGACTAAGATCTACTTTCCAGGAGATTTTAGTAAAACCACTATGGTTACAAATGTGTCTTAAATTCCCTGAATTTAAAGATGATGCAGGTTTCAAAACGCAAATAGCTATTCAATTTAATGAAGAAAACATGTTTGCTGAATTAAAACAAATGGAAATCATGGAGAAGAGACTAGACTTTATATCTACAATGCAAGATTCTCTAATGAAAACTGATCCAGTTACTATGGAAGAAATGCCTTACTTCGATATGGAATTCTTAGTAGACAGATACTTAAAATTATCTCCAGATGACAAAGCTTCAAACGAAGCATATAAACAAAGACAAGCAGCGACAGACGCTGAAGAACCTGAAGTAGACCCAATGGACATGGGATTCTAGAAAAAAGAATATATAACTAGCAATGAAACACTTAAAAACATTTAACAATTACATTAATTTAGCGGAAGGTGCTATAGAGGTCGGAGATGATTCCGATGTAATAGTAGATGATCTTCTATTAGATTCAGGTGAAAAGATAAAATCAGCCGAAATCATTGGAGTAATAAAGACTAGTAAAACTGAAAAGGAATTTAAAGACTATTTTTATAAAGAATATGGAAATAACGCCTTTACAGAAGAAGATATGCAAACTTTAGTTAAACTATATTTAGAAGTAGAAACTGAAGAAACAGCTAAAGAAACAGAAGAAGAGGAAGCAGAAAAGAAAGAAGAAGGCGGCGAAGAAGGCGGCACTGGTCTAGAAGATGAACTAGGAGACTTAGAAATATAGAAAAAATGAAAAATCATTATTCTTCAAAAGATATATAAACAAACATAGTATTAAAATATATGAATACAAAAAACAATCTATTAATCCTAGAGAGATCTTCTAGTGAATTAGAATTTAAAAAAGGTGACGACGGGGCTTATGTCCTTGAAGGTATCTTTGGAGAAATCGACAAAAAGAATAGAAATAATAGAATCTATACTGAGTCGGAATATGTTCCTCAAATCGAATCACTTCAATCTAAGATCAGTTCTTCTAAACTTTTAGGAGAATTAGATCACCCACAGACCTTTGATGTATCTTTAAAAAATGTATCTCACATTATTGAAGAATTATCTTATGATAGTGAAACAAAACAAGTAAAGGGTAAAATCAGATTACTTGATACTGAAGCAGGCCGCCAGGCTAAAGCTTTAGTTGATGCTGGAGTTCCTTTACAAATTTCATCTAGAGCAGCAGGAACCGTTGAATCTAACGGGACAGTTAAGATTAAGCAATTATTTACTTATGACCTAGTTGCAGATCCTGGTTTTGAAAATGCAGAATTAAAAAGAGTTAATGAATCTTTTGGATTTGATAACGATTCTAGCATTCAAATCTATGAAATTGGACAAACAAAAGAACTTTTAACAACCGAAAATAAAACTGAAAACAAAATGGCTGAATCAAAATTCGTAAGTACTGATGATTTTAATAAATATTCACAGTATTTATCAAGCGAAATAAAAACTATTAAAGAGGGAATGGAATCTTTAAATAGCGATGAATCTGTAAAGTCTGAGGTTGCTAGTGTTAAAGAATATTCAAACTATCTTGCTGAGAAATTAGAAAAGACTATCGAGTATTCTGCATACCTTGCTGAAAACTTAGATAATACAATAACTACAAATAACGAAATATCTGAGAAATTAGATAATAGCGTTTCATATACTGAGCACGTTGCTGAAGGTGTTGAATCAATTAAAGACTATACTAATTACTTAGCAGAATCTTATAATGAAGGAGCAACTACACATGACGGATTATTAAAGTATATCGAATACTTAAAAGAAAATTTAGAAAAAGTTACTGAATACGCAGAATACGTTGCAGAAACAGTTAATTCTAACTTATTACTAGAAGTTGACGCTGGTAAAGAAGTTGAAGAAATTGAAGACGAAGACGATTCTAAAGATGTTACTGAACCAACAGTTGATGCTGAAGGAAATGAATTAGATCACGGTGCAGAAGTTGAAGATAAATCTGACGAACTAGAAGATGAGTTAGAAGACACTGTCGATGATGCTGGTGACGAAGAAATTTCTGAAGAAACTGAAGCAGTTGAAGAAACTGAAGAAGAAACTGAAGATGAAGTTGAAGAAGGAAATGCATTCGGTGCTGCAAGAGCTAAGGCAATAGCAGACGGTAAAAAAGAATTCACAGTAGACGGAGAAACTTTTAAAGTTGAAGACGTTGATGCTGAAGATAAAGAAAACGCTGAAGAATTTGTTGAAGAAGCAACTGAAGAAGTTGAAGAAGCAACTGAAGAAGTTGAAGAAGCAGTAGATGCATTAGACTCTTATAAATCTGAAATTAGTTCTAAATTATCTGCCTTAATCGAAAAAGCAACGGTTAAAGAAAATACTAACCCGCACTTCTTTAGATTTATTGCTGAAGCTAAACAAAATGAATACAATGAATTAAATATCGAAGATCAATCTAAGGTATTAAAATCAATTGAAGGAAAAGGATTCTTAACTGAAGGACAAATTCTTACATTATGGAACTCTTCATTAATAAATAGCGTTAAGACTAACGAACCTAGTGTTATTGAAATGATGCCAGAGGAATATAAAGAAACTTGGTCTAAATTATCAGACAACAAGAAAACAGCTCTTTTAGCTCAATCTAAATACCATAGACTAGAAACTTCTTACCAAGTAAGAAACTTCTGGCAAACTAGAGATCTTAGAGATGTCAAAGTTGTTATGGAAAAAGTAGAATCAGTAAATGAAGCTGCGGTTGTAACTGAAGAGAAGAAACCTTTATATGATTTAACAGATGTTAAGAAGTCTATTAATAAGAGATTCAACAAGTAATATCTTAATATTTTAGGAAAAACGTAAAAAACGTAAATATAATAACAATATATAGTATATCGATAATCAGATAAGAAGAAAAAATCTGACAAACATCGAGAGATCGTTCAATCGATCAAATTTAAACAACCATTAAAAAAAACAAAATAATAAAATGGCAAATTTAATTAACTCTGCAGAAGTTAGAGAAACTTGGGCTCCGATCATCGAATCAGCTACAGGTATCAACTCAGCAGAAAAACTAGCGTGGATGTCAGAATACTGTCATAACCACAAATTATACGAAGATGCACACCTTATGTCCTTAGGAACTGCTGGTAACATCTTTGGTATGGGAGATACATCTTTACCTTCTGGATCTACAAACGGATCTGGAGATAAAGCTCCAACTTTATTACCATTAGCAATGCAAGTTGCTGCACAAACAATTGGTTTAGATTTAGTACCAGTTGTACCAATGGCTGGACCAATGGGTCTTTTATCTTACTTAGACTTCGTTTACGAAGGTGGTAAATTATTAGGATCAACTGCTCCAACTTACATCAAAACTGATGCTGCTAAAGCAGAATTAGACGGAATTACATCTGCTGGTGGATTTACTTTCACACATGAAGGTGTTTCTAGAATCGACAACATGGATATCTATTCTGTTGCTGAAGCTGCTACAACTACTGGTTCTATCGCTGATGCAGTTAATGCATTAGATACTGAAGTAGATGCAGACAATGTTGCTGTTGTTAAAGCAGTAGAATTAGTAAAAGCTTTAGAAGATCATATTAAAGGATTCACTGCTGCTGACAAGGATGGTAACCCATTCTCAAGAGGTGCTGGTGAACAAACTCCTGACAAAATCATGGGTCTTTCTTTATTCTCAAAAAGTGTTGCTGCTGAAACTTTCCAAGTTGCTGCTGCAGTTACTAGAGAACAAGTACAAGATCTTAAACAATTCGGTGTAGATGCTGTTGCTCAAGTTGAGTCAGTATTAACTAACGAATTAACTCAGTCAATCAACAACTTAATCTTAGCTAAACTTAATTCTTTAGGAAAAGCTAACGTTACAGCAGCTGCTGTAAACTTAGACTGTAATTTAGCTGTTGGTGGATTAGGTGGTGAGACTATCGCTTCTAACCATAGAAGAATCTTAACTTCAATCCTTGCTGCTGCGAACTTTATCGCAAACAGAGGTAGAAGAGGTGCAGGTAACTTCTGTGTTGTAGGTCCTAAAGTGGCTACAGCTTTACAATCAGTTGCTGGTTTCGTTGCTAACCCAATGGCTAACACATTATCACAAGCAGCAGGTGCAATCTACCCAGTAGGTTCTGTAGCTGGTGTAAATGTATACACTGACCCAAGACAAGCATGGGGAGCTGATAATGCTGCTTACGAAGTAGTAGTTGGTAGAAAAGGTGACGGTAATGGTCCTGGATTAGTATTCATGCCTTACTTAATGGCTGAATCAGTACAAACAATCGCTGAAGGAACTATGGCTCCTAAAGTTGCTGTTAAATCTAGATTCGCATTAGTTGAAGCAGGTTTCCACCCAGAAACTCAATATGTTACATATGAAGTTCAAGGATTAGCTCTTTAATTAGAACTAACTTTTAGATTTTAATATTAAAGGTCCTCTATTTTAGAGGACCTTTTTTTGTTTCGTTGAAACTTAAACAGATATATAGACTATAAGTTTATAAACAAATCAATATAAAGATGAAAACATTTGAACAATGGTATAATTCTACAAAAGAAGCTAACACAATAGTCGAAGCTACTGAAGATAATGTACCTGTAGCTAAAACCTCAACTTCAATAGAATCAGACTCCTCTGCTGTTGTAGCATCTCCTGAAAAATCAACTGAAGAAGATGGTTATTCTAAAATGATGCAAGACTGTGACGATATTATTAATTCATTACAGGCTCTGTCTACTCAGATCTCAGAATCAGAAGATAAATCCTTAAATGAATCAAACCCAATGACACAGGTTCTTATGAATGATCCTATTATTATGGGAGCTGTTCTTGGACTAACTGCAGTTGTTGGTGCAGTTGGTTTAACTGCAAAGGCCGTAAAAGATGGTTCTAAAAACAAAAAGACTATTAAACAGGCAGAAAAGGATTTCTCTAAACTAGATAAAATAGAAATGCAACTCGTTAAAATGGATGTTGCAATAATGTCTTTAGGAGATAAAAAGAGAGATCTTTCAACTACAGAATCAGTTGAAGAAGACGGTAGTGATGTAAAGGCAAAGGCAAGTGTCGCGAATAAGAAAAAAGCACTTGATAAAATGAAAGCCAAACTAGATAGTCAAATAGAATCTATGAGGCAGAAGAGAGATGGAATTAAATCAGCCGCGACTGAATTCGGAGCTTCACTAGAAGTTAAATATTCAAAGGTAAGTGGATTTGGATCTGGAAAGGTAAAAACCCTAATTGCCGATATGAGAGATAAAATCATAACAAAGGTTTCAGAATATAAGTTAGATGCATACGGAGATAAGATGAGCGCCGAGACTAAGAAAGATTTAAAACAAAAAATTACAAAATCTAAACAGGCTCAAAAGGAGAGAATGGATAGAATAACAGCTGAGCAAGAGAAAACTGCTAAGAAGCTAGATGATGCTGCAAAGAATGATGAAAAAGTTAAAGCTGAACTAGAACAAATAAAGGCTGAAAAAGAAAAAGGAGAGAAAAAAGAAGAAGCTCCAGAAGAAACTCCAACTGAAGAAACTCCAACAGAAGAAACTCCAGAGACAGAGCCTACGAAAACTGAAGCCCCAGAGGAAGAAGATGATTTCGATGCATTCGGAACTGGTGGAGATGATGAAGAAGAAACTCCAGAAGAAGAAACCGAAGAAGTAGATAAAGCAGATAATTCAAAAGAAGGAATGACTAAAAGAGTCGATGATGTTATTGCGAAAGCAGAGAAAAGTGGAGACGAAGAAAAACTTAAAAAGGCTAAAGGCCTTAAAGCTAAAATTCTTGCAAAGGAATCATGGCAATTAAATAATACTAAATTAGGTTTAATATTTGAATCTGATCTTAGAAAAATGGAAATGGAATTTCTAATACAAGAATCTATTTCAATTAAAGATCGTTTCTCTAAGTTAATCTAAATTCTTTTTAGAATTTTTACGAGCTAAATTTAGAAACTCCTGTTGTTGATTCAATAGGAGTTTTTTTATGTGCTTACGAAACTCAATCGATGATTTAAGGATTCTGCTATCCACCATTGGAGCCAGCAGTGCATCATGATACTCTGGATGGACAAAGTTTTGCATGCTAAAGTCATCTGTCTTAGATCTGATAGGTTTATTAGATAGTGCACAGATCCAGTCTATGGTGTTATAGTTTTCTTTAAGATCTTCCATCTTTACAAAAGAATCAGTAGACCAATCATAATAATACTTATTTTTAGAAGAAGTATATCTATGTTGACAGATATTAAATATGATATGAACGAACTGATCGCTTTCACATCTTTCACCTAGGATAGGATTTTCTATTAATAGTCTCTTCTGCTGTCTTGCAAGATTTGATAGTTTAATTCCAAATCTATTAGAATAAGGAGAATGAATAGAAACCCTTTCCAACTTAGGATATTTTTTATTATATGCCATATAGTATTTATTCGTGAAACAAAACAGCTATATTATGTATAATTATTAAACAAATTTACATGGTTCACACACTGTTCACAGAAAAATATCGTCCAAGTAACTTAGACGAGTTGATTTTACCAGAAAGGGTAATGTCAAAATTTAAAGATGGTCTAACTCAAAATGTACTCTTGGCTGGAAGCCCTGGTACTGGTAAGACATCTACTGCGAAGGCGATTGTTAAGCAATTCGGACTTCCTTACATTTATATCAATGCCTCAACTGACACTTCGGTAGATGTTATTAGAACCAGGATTATGGATTTCTGTTCTACTATGTCTATCTTGGATGATCAAGGTAAAATGAAAGTAGTCATACTTGATGAGGTAGACGGTGTATCTGATCAATTCTTTAAAGCACTTCGTGCTACTATGGAACAATTTGCATCTAATTCAAGGTTTATTGCAACTTGTAATTATGTAAATAAAATCCCAGATCCTATTCTTTCTAGATTTGAAGTAATTAATTTTGACTTTGATAAAGAAGAGGAAAGCGAATTGACAAAGAAATATATTAGACGAGTATATGATATATGTGGAAAAGAAGAAATGACAATAGAAAAACCAGCATTGGTTGAATTTGTCCGTAGGAACTTCCCAGATCTCCGCTCAACACTTAATAAATTACAAGGATATAAGTCAGAAGGAACGAGCAAGATTACATTAAATGATGTTAAAAAGTTTAACTCAGTCTATAAAGATGTTTTCGAATTAATCTTTAATGAAACTGATCCTGTTAAAAACTATAAGTATTTAGTAGGTGAATATTCAAATAGAACAGATGAGATTCTTCAAACACTAGGAGCAGAATTCATAGATTTTATTCAATCCGAGAAAGGAAATAGCGCTAGGCATATTCCTCAAATTGCAGTAACTGTAGCAGAACACCAAGCACAGAGGGTTCATGTGATTGACCCCGTAATAACAATGCTAAGCTGTGTATATAAGCTACAGGAAATAATTAGAAATTAATTGCTGAAATATTTTTTTATCTCAGAAATTTTGCTTATATTAGTAATATAAATAAACAACTAAAACATGAAACTAGGAAAACATACATTATTAATTGACGGTAACTACTTTTTACACAGTAGGTTATTTGTCCTACCGAGACCTAAAGGCAAGCAGCTATTAGGAGATAAAGAATCTCAATCTCAGCTTATGCGAAAACTATGTATTGATTTTGCATCAGAAGTTCGTAAGATGTCTCCTTTCGTAGACCAAATTGTTGTTGCAGTAGATGCTAAATCATGGCGTAAAGATCTTTTTCCTGATGCACAGTATAAGGGAACAAGAACCCATGACGATTCAATCAATTGGAAAGCAGTGTTCGGTGTTTATGCCGAATGGCAAAAAATTCTAGAACAGAAAGGTATTATTATTCACCAAGTACAGGGTGCAGAAGCAGATGACGTAATGTACGGATGGTCTACTCAATTAAACAGTGAAGGTAAAAATTGCATAGCATGGACAGGTGATCGAGATCTTATTCAACTTGTAAATTATAACCAAGCAACAGATGCATATACTTTATGGTATTATAACTCCAAGAAAAAGCTTATAGCCTTTGAAGGTTTTGAAGATGTAATGTCATCTAGAAAAACTTCTACAATGACAAATGAAGAATTACTATTTAATATTGCCTCTGAAGAAGCTACATACGACCAACTAAAAGAAGACTTCCAAGCATGGATGGACAAGAACAGAGTAGAAGTTCAGGAAATTAACTGCGATGACTTTGTATTCGGTAAAATTCTACAAGGTGACAAATCAGATAATATTCCTTCTGTCATCACATGGACTAAAGCTTCAAACGGTGGTAAAATTAGAAACTATTCTCTTACAGAAAAGCATTGTGTAAAAATACTAGAACAATACAAGAAAGAAGAAAATGAATTTACAATAGAGCATTTCTTTAATAGAGGTCAAGTAAATAAACTAGTAGATATTATATATAGAGTCGTTGGCAAATCTGATCCTAAAGAAATTAGAATCAGATTCAACCAGAACCTAGATCTAGTCCTTCTTCACTATAACACTATCCCCCTTGCAATTCAAAAAGATATCTATAGGAATATTGAAGCAGATAGAAACGTGTTACCAGAGTTCTCTAATATCACCCAGATGGAAAAGATATTAGAAGGAACGGATTGGATGGTAAAGAAATCACAAGGAGCTCCTAAATCATACGATGCATTTGCCGGATTAAAAGAAGATGGTAACAAGGAAAGACCTTCCACTAAGAAATTAAACGAACTTTTTTAATAAACTTATAGCAAGTTTACAGTATAAATTATATGTTAGACGAAACAAAATTATTTGATTTTGTAAGGATTATGTTTACGAAGCCAAATCAGTATAAGAACGTAAAGAAATTCAACAAAAAAAGACACCACTTTATGATTAATAGGTTTTTTGCTATTAAATTTCCAGCAAATGCACAGCTATTTAACATAAATGGAATTAACGGCAATGCTGTAATAGACAGTTGGCACATGGTCTCTTCGAGATTTAAGTCAGTTCCAGGCTGGGTTTATACTAAAACTAAGAAAGCAGCTCCTAAACCTAAAAAATCTAAAACAGAATATATACCTAAAGAAGAAACAATCAAATTCTTTTTATTAAGAAATGAGATTGGAATGAGAGAGTTCAATGATCTTAAAAAATTTAACCCGGTTGAATTAAATAAGAATCTATTGGAATTAGAAAACACAATGCAGGTATATTAAATGATTAGCTACTACGACTTTAATGACGTGGCAACAGTTGTTGACGCCACTCTATTCAAATATAATTATATCGACAATAAGATTCTTACGCTAGTAAAGAATCAATTAGACTATAGGGTTGTTAATGATGGATCTCTTCTGGTGAGTAAAGAACAATTATCCGTGTTTTTAAACGAAAACTTTCAATCAGATATTAATAGAATTAACGCAACTGGATTTGAACAATTCCATAAAGAAGCAACTACTATCTATTTTCTACATAAGATTCTAAATGATTTTACAAATCTAGAATATATTAAATTGACTATCAATAAGAATAAATCTTATAGTAGATTATCTGACATAGATGGAATTAAGACACTTCGATTTAATTTTAAAGTGTTAGCTGGAACGCTTAGACTGTATGATATATTTCAAAATGAAAAAGATTTACAAGAAATAAACTCTACTTTAATTTCATTAGGTCTTATGAAAAAGAATGTTCCTTACGCAAGACACCCTGCCTCTCATATATTTAATGCACTAGATTCTTATGTAAGATCTAGAGAAGGTTCTGAAGAAACAACAGTCATCGATACCGCATTAGATCTAATGGACTGTATAGAAGCTAAAATCCAAGACGATAATCCTAAGATAATGTTAATCACAGACTACTAGCTTTCTTTAACGAATATATAGACAAAAGAACTAGATATTAAATGGTAACAGGATATACTGCAAACGCATACGGAGATCAACTTATAGCATCGCTACAAGATCCTTTTCAGAACGTAATAAGGATTACGGACTGGGAAATTATAGCAGGTTTAACAACACCCCAGACTAATGGTGTAGTTATATTGAATGCAGGATCTACGACAGTAATAGGAATGGGAACTGATTTTACATTCCTATCCAATGGTAACGAAATAGTATTAGGAAATAAGATATTTCAAGTTAATAGTGTAACAGATGCATACACCCTAGAATTAACATCTCCCCCTCAATTTTCAACACAACTATCTGGAATAGAATATTTTTTAGCTCCTAACGAATCTAATAAATTTGATTACGAATTTAGATGGTCCCAGACGGGTGGTTCTTTTTCAGAATTTTCAGAATTAAATAAGACTTCAAATATTGGAGATTTATTTAGCTTAGACTTTAATAATGCACTCCCTCTTCATATAGACTTAAAGGCAGAAGTATCATCATTATCTGGAGGTAATTCTTTATCTCTTATTTCAATCACATATACTACAGAAACAGAAGACGGTATTGTTGAAGCATGTCCTAACTTCTGTGTAAGTTGTTTAGATCCATTTTCAATGGACGGATGTGCAAACATTATCGTAGAAGAATGTGAAGATAATTTATTTAATCCATATAATTTAAGTAAATCTACTAAATTTGTAAAACAAATAACAGGACTAGTAAGCAACATATTCGGACATGAGGTAAATTACTTTAGAACTGAACCAGATATGAGAACAGTTGATGTCACTCTTATGGAATATAGTTTACATGATGTAGTAGATAATAAAAGCATAAAGATACTAGTTCCTGGAAATGAATTCCCTGAAGAAAGTATAACTTTTGATATATTTGGAATGGATTTTGCAGACTTTGAAATTCATATTACTCAAGAAGAATTTGATAAAGCGTTTGGAGAAAAAGATTCTGCTGGAAATCTAATAAAGAGCAGATACCCCAGATCTAAGGATTATATGTATATTCCTATTATTAATAGAATGTACGAGGTTCATACTATAGCTCTAGCGGACGAGTTTAATAAAACTAATTCGTACTGGAGAGTAATGTTAAAGAAATATCAAGAAAGAACTTCAGTTAATAAAAATCTATTTGATGCTACAACTGACGCATTAACTACTGGAATCGAAGAAATTTTTGGAGAAAGACAAAAGGAAGAGCAGGAAAAAGATACAAATCCTCAGCAATTTAAAACAACGCTATCAACATACAATGATGGAATTAGAAAATTCTATAATACTTCTTTACAAATAAAAGATTTCGAATTAAAAAACAGATGGACTATTGTTAGTAAAAACTATTATGATTTATCTACATTAAGTAACGATGAACTATGTATTGAATATGAGGCATCTTCCCAATTAGGAATTGGTGAAAATATGGCAATTACAGGATGGTTTAATCCTAGATTCAATACGTCTTCTGGAGATCATTTCATAATCGGAGATCCAACTGCGTTAACAGGTTTTAAATCTTATATAAATGATTCAGAATTTAAAGTAATGTCTAATGGCAATACAGTAACGTTCAATCATGGAATAAATTTACAAAAAGAATGGTATGCATTTGTATTAAATATAAGTAATGAATTTTCTTCAATGAGTTTAAATATTTATAATTTAAATGAAATAGGTCTTCCTCAAAATAGCTCTTCACATTTAATAGAATTATTCAGTGAAGTTAAACAAGGAGGCATGGTTTGGAATTCAAATTCTAATTTCCAATTAAGAGGAAATGGAATGTATATGACAAATCTTAGAATATTTGAACAGACGATAGAAGCAGAACAAAGATCTAATGTATTAAATCAATACGTGGTCAGAGACAACCAACTAGCAAAGATGATCGACAATGCAATACCTAGTATTGGATTTCAGAAATTCTTTCATTCTAAGTAATTAGGATATATAATCCTATAAAACAATAACTTATGTCAGAAGAAAAGAAGTCAATAAAAGATCAAGCAGAAGATATTAGAAAAGAGCTTGATGAACTTATTGGTGAAAGTGTAGATATAACAGAAGTGACGGAAACAGATCCGGCGTTTCTTCCTCATCAACCAAAGGAAATACTTCCTACGTTTGGAGAACTTAAGGTTAAATCTACAGCTACCGCCAAAAAGACAATAACCGCCCTTATGAAATTTTATCTTGCTGAAGATATTATTGAAAAGGATGAATATATTTCCGCTAAAAAGAAGATGGACGAAATGACAATGAGTTCATTAGTTTATCAATTACAAGCAGGTGAAAGGGCGTTAACCACCCTATTACAAACAATAGAAGATGGTGAATTAGCACCAAGAATGTTTGAGGTTCTTGCAACTTTACAAAAATCAATGTTAGATATCATTAAATCTCAGACAATGTATCTAATGGCAACTGAAGAAAGTGCCAAGAGAATTTCCAGAGATATAGAAATCTATAAGAAAAGAGATGATGTTAGAGAAATCGAAGAATCGGGAGGTAGCTTAGACAATTCAGTAGTGCAGAGAGGAAGTAAAGATCTAATGAGAATGATCAGGAACGGGATAGACGATAGTGAAATAGAAGACGTAGAACCTAACGAAGAATAATATGAGCGATTACGTAGGAGATAACATGTGGATTCCTAAGGGAGACCAGAGTGATCCGGGACAAAAACTAGTATGGTCTACTAAGAATGTCAATGATCTTTTGGTAGCATTAGATAAAGGCTATAGGCCTGCAGTCTCTATGCCCTTTTATGAGGGTAAGCAATTTTTACGTAAAGGAAATATAGTATTCGAATATACCGAAGAAGAGATAACAGAACTATCTAAATGTGCAAATGATATAGTATACTTCGCTGAAAAATACGCTGTTGTAATGACAGACGAAGGGATTCAGCAGGTTAAATTAAGAGATTATCAAAAGCAAATGCTTAGGGATTTTCAACATAACAGATTTAATATCGTTCTCGCATCTAGGCAAATGGGTAAAACTGTAACTGCTTCTATTTTTAATGCATGGTATGTTACGTTTAACTATGATAAAACAACTTTGCTATTAGCTAATAAATCAGAATCAACGAAAGAAATAATAGATAAGGCAAAGGTCGTATTAGAAAACTTACCTTTCTTTATGAAACCAGGTATAATTAAATATGATGTAATGAATGTTCGTTCTGATAATGGATGTCGTTTAGTAGGTCAATCAACTACGGCAAAGTCGGGTATTGGTTTTACTATTCATAATTTATATCTTGATGAGTTTGCACATATTCACCCAACAATAGTAGATTCATTTTATGAAAACGTATATCCAACGCTCTCAGCTTCGAACGTATCAAGAATTAACATCACTTCAACTCCGAACGGTTTTAATAAGTTCTATGAAATATACGCAAATGCCGAAAAAGGAGATAATGAGTATACGCCAACGAGAATCGATTGGTGGCAACACCCAGACAGAGACGATGAATGGTATAAGAGAGAACTTGGTAACCTTGGCTCTGAAGATGCATTCAATAGACAATACGGAAACGAATTCGTAAGTTCTTCTAATTTATTATTAAGTCCAATTGTAATGAAAAATATGAGAAAGCATTCTCATGAATTTATATGGCATGATTTAGAAGATTTTGAAAACATACAAATAGACACTAAGGGTGTTCTAGGTTTTCATAAAGATTTTGATCCAGAAGAAGCAAGGGAATCTAATAGATTTTATTTGTTTTCAGTTGATATCGCCGAAGGTAATGGAGGTGATTACTCGGTAATTAATGTTTTCGAAGTAGAACCAATGGAAGACAGGGATATTATTGATGCAGTGACACCCGGTGCAATGTATGACTTTTTTAGATTGAATCAAGTTGCAGTTTTCAGATCGAATGATCACGTTATAGAAGACTTTGCTAAAGTTCTATACACACTTGCTGTTGAAATCTTTAATCCTGAAAATGTTAAAATGATTATAGAATTTAATACGTATGGATCTATCTTATTAAAATACCTTCAAACAGTATATCCTTCAAGAAATGAATTTGAGGATGAAATGGTATTAAGATTTAAACATAGGCATGATTCTAGAACCTTAAAACCAGGTATTAAGTTAAAGGCAGATAATAAATCAGTATTTTGCCAAAACTTTAAAAAACTAATTGAAAATAATAGAATAAAAATAAATGACACGGAAACTGTAAATGAAGCAAGTCTTTTCGGTGGTCTAAAGAATGGAAGCTATGGAGCTCAAATGGGAAATGATGACATCATTATGACTGGAATCACTGCTACCGAGTTCTTTAACACTACAGACTATGCAGATTACATTGAAGAATTACTAGATTTTATAGATCCTGAAAAGTATAAATTAATGGAGACTACATTATATCAACAAAACGACTCTGCTGGAGACATGCAATATGATATTTATGACCTAATATAAGATTAAACTCCAGATTTATCCGGATATATAGATTAACTAAATAAAAAAACAAATTAAATAACTATGGCACTAAGTCCTCAATTATTACAATTCAAGAGTTCAGGCGTTTACAGATTAGAATTTGACAAATCTCAAACTGCTAACATTGACGTATCTACTCTTAGGCTGGTTGTTGGTCACTCAAGAAAGGGACCCTATAATACACCAGTATTAATCGAAAACGTTGAAGCGTTCATTCAGGTATATGGAAACATTGACAAATCGTTAGAGAAAAAAGGAATGTTCTTCCACAGATCAGCACAAGCTGCTCTTTCAAGAGGACCTATCCTAGCTCTAAACCTTGCCAGTTTCGATGCCGCAGAAGATCTTGCTTCAGCTATACAAATTTCAACAAACGGAGATTATTCTACTCCTATCGTTCAAGGAGAAGAATTAACACCCCTTGTTCCTGCAGTTCTAGAAGTATTATCTGACCAAGATCATGTAGATGAAGAAGTTGCTAATCCAGGAACACATTTCCTATCCGATGGCACAACAGCAGTTACAGCAGTAGGTCAAGAAATGGTGGCTCCCGAAGCAGAAGAGCCTGCTACTTACGAAGCAAGTACATATCCTAATTTAGATCACCAGTCATTTAGCAAGCCTTACGCTAGTTTCTTTGACACTGATAAATTTATGATTCCTTCAGATGAAAAAGTATTATCAACATTAGGTGAAGATGCTAACCAAGTTTTAAACTTTGTTAACATCAAACAAACACCAATCACGGTTTTCACAAGAAAAGCACAAGATACTCCTGGTTTTGATATTACTGCCAGAGAATGGTATGGAGAAGGAAATGTTCCAGCATATTTAGATGACAAAGATTTAATGTCAGATTATATGATTGATGTATTTGTATTCAAAGGTAAATTTGATGCAGCATCAATGGACACTGATCCAGTTTACGGAAAATACTTTGATGCACAAGGTTTAAGAAAAGGTTACTTAGAACAATTTGCAAATTTAAGACAAGTTGAAATGATAGGTTCTTATTCTGGTTCAATGCTTCCAGGTTTTAAAGACTTAGAAGGAAGAAACGTATATATCGAAACAATGATTAACGCTGAAGCAAGAAGAACAGGTTTATTCTGTGCAATTGCCGAAGATTTAGTAACTGATGAATATGCATTAAATGATGCAGTTAAAGAGACTCCAATTGATTTAGTTGGACATACATTTGATGAGCAAGCTCAAGATCAAATAGTATTATCTTATGATATTGCTAATAGAAGTACACTGATCAATTATACAGATGTTTTATATACTACAATAGCGGATGATGCACAACTATCATCAACCGATGCAGTATTTACATATACTATTCCAGCAGTACCACCAGTACCAGCTTATGATTTAGGAATCAAAAAAGGAAATTACATCAGAAGCGGTAATAGATTAGCATTAGTTAAACAAGTTGCGGTTCAAAAAACTGCAAATGAAGAAATATGGACTGTTAAATTAACAGAACCTGCTCCTACAGCTGCTCCCGCTATAGTTATAGAATCTTTAGAAGATGCAGCAGTTGCATATACTCCATTCGTATTGGATGGTGCTGTAATTAAAGGAGAAACAATTACTTCATGTTTACAAGCACTTGCACTAGGAACAGGATTAGCAACTGGTTTAGTAGATAAAGATGCAATCGACTTTAGATATATTGTTGATACATTTGGTTCTTTCGATGGTCAATTAAGAAATAAAATTCAATTATCTCAATTAGCTAAAGAAAGACAAAATGCCGCAGCTATATTAAATGCACCAATGATTAAAGATTTTAAAGCTTCAACGGATCCTGCATTTATTAATGAGTTTAATGGTTCATTCCAAACATCATATATTCCAGAAGGAGGTAACTTAGCTTTAAATCCAACATCACTATATACATTACCAAGTATCGCAGATGGTGCAAATTATGCATTCTACTACGGACCTGGTCTTATTGTAAGAGAAAATGGAAAAGACGTAATGGTTCCACCAGCTGCGTATGTATCTAATAACTATATCGACAAATATACAGATGCTTTACCATGGTCAATCGTTGCTGGTCCAAGAAGAGGAGTTGTTGCTGGAACTAACGTTGCAGGAGCTGAATACTCTTTTGACAAAGCAGACAGAGACATTCTAGAGCCATTCGGATATAACCCGATTGTATTCCAAAGAGGAGTTGGTTTAACTATCTTAGGAAATAAAACTGCACAGCAGTCTATTAAATCATCACTATCTTCAGCTCACGTTAGAGAAGTGTTAATTTACATACAAGACGCAATGGCAGATATCCTTAAAGATTACGTATTCGAATTCAACAATGCACAAACTAGATTAGAAATAAAAACTTTAGCAGATTCATTAATGGAATCAGTTAGACAAGATGGTGGTGTATATGATTTCAAAAACGTAATGGACCAATCTAATAACACAGGTGAAGTAATTGATAACAACATAGGTATCATTGATACATTCGTTGAGCCAGTTAAAGGTTTAGAAATAGTTGTACATAGAACAACGATTTTGAATACTGGTGAAATTTCAACCGGAAACTTTAGTTAAGAAGATATATAACTATATAATAAAAAATAAAACAATAAAGACTTATGGCTTTACCACACTATTCCCAAGATCAAACTAGTAAGGCGGGTAGACAATTCGAACCAGTACAAGGAAACTTATTCGAGGTAACTATTTTACCTCCAACTGGTGTTTCAGATGCTCCACTATTACTACAACACGTTAACACTATTGGCGGGTTGGAATTATACAAAGAAGCAGGTGCTGTCGAACAAAAATACAAGTTTTCAAAAAGATCTTATGCTGGTATGCCAGATGATACTTCACTTACAGTGTCTATCAATTTCTCTTTGAACTTAAACGACGCAAACCAAGCTTATTTATATAAAACAATGAGACAATGGTATAACTTAGCTTACAATCCACAAACTGGAGAAATGGGCTTAAAGAAAGATTATACTGGAACAATCGTAATCGTTCAATTTAACAGAGCTGGAGATATTTTCAGAACTGTTACATTAGAAGATTGCTGGATTTCTTCTGGACTTCCATTCACTAACGATTTAAGTTATGAATCCCCAGAAGCTGCTGCTATGGATGTATCATGGAGATGTGATACTTTCAAAGAAGTACTAGCTTAATAATTATAAAATAAGGACGGTCTTTAATTAGTCCGTCCTATTTTTATGAAACTTAAATATAATATAATGATATAATAATATGTCCAGTAAACTTACAAAGAAATTACAGGTATTACTATCTGAAGAAGAGGTATTTATCATAAACAGGATTATACTAAATGAGGCGATTGAAAATGGAGAGAGACCTGTTTCAGTTTCGGCGTTTATTAGAGATTTAATAAGACAAGAAATAAATAAAAAAAGCGATCTTCAAAAGAGTTGGGATCGAAATAGAATTAAACAACTCAAATCTAAATAATAAAACATGAGCAAAGACAAAAACAAGAAAGAAGAAGTCAACTTAGACGAACAATACAAAGCGATTGTTGAGGCTAACGAGAATGAATCTTCAGTAAAATCAGAAGAGCCTACTGACCTAGGTAAAGTTGATATGTCTAGATTTCAACCAGCTGAAGCAAAGGAAGCTGATTTTCATTTAGGATATCATAACATTAAAGTAGACACTTTACCATCAGGTGGAATGTTCTATGTAAAAGATGCTGAAATTTCAATTAGATCTGCGAAAGTCGCGGAGATCAGGCATTTTTCTACAATGGATGAAACTAACATATTAGATGTAGACGATAAATTAAATGCAATATTAGAATCATGCCTTAGAATAACTTCTAAGAAAAAAAGACTTTCTTTTAAGGATATTTTAGAAGAAGATAGATTCTATTTAATTCTTGCAATTAGAGATTTAACGTTTCCTGAACCAGAAAATGGTTTAACAGTTAAGTTTCAAGATAAGAGAGGTGTTTCTCACGATGCAACTATCGATAAGAAATATTTTCAATACTTTTCTATTCCAGAAGAATTAGATAAATATTACGATCAAGAAAAAAGAACATTCATGATCGAAACAAAATCATTTGGTAATATTGAAATGAGACCACCTACTATCGGTCTTATGCAAAAGGTTACTAAGTATATTAAGGAAAGGCAAACAACTGGATTACAGGCTGATCAGTCTCTAATACAATTAATTCCATACCTATATACTGATTGGAGATCATTCGATGATAAATCAATTTTTAATTTTGAAGTAGAATTAAACGGATGGAACAATAGAAAATATGCACTAGTATATAAACTTGCTGAAAAAATGAAAGTCGGAATCCAACCTGAGATGTTGGTAGCGCACGAGGATGACGAGGTCCTCGTTCCGATTGGGTTTCGTGACGGGATCAAGTCTATTTTCCTTATTCAAGATATCGCTGGAGAATTACTTTAAGACTAAGTTCTATATTTATAAACATCTTTCAATTCAACCGTCTGAACTTGAAAATATGGAATACTATGAATTTCACTATATAGTGAAAGAGTTAATAGAAATGATAAAGGCAGAGAATGACGCAAACAAAGGTCAGAATGATCAGACTGGAGATATGATGAGCAGTATGAAAATGCCTAGCTTTAAAATGCCAAGTTTTAACATGCCTAAGATGTAATAGAAAAAGGAGGTCCTCGAATAGGACCTCCTTTTATTTAGATATATACTAAAAGAAAACAAACATATTGCTATGAAAAAAGTAAAATCATATAATAATTTCGTAAATGAATCTTTAATTACTGAAATTATAGATCCAATCACATTAACGTTCGCTATAGCCGGATTAGGTATTGCATTTGGACCTGAAATTATGAAAGCTTATAGATCTAGGAAAATATCCAATGCAGATCTTAAAGATCTTAAAAAGATGCTCGCTAAGGCACAGGCTAAGTCTAAGAAATATACAAGACAAGGATTAGATCACGATGCAGCCGAAGCACAGTCAGAGGTAGATCACATCACAGCAAGACTAAATGATCTTCAAGGTGAAATAAGTAATCATGCTGAAGTTATTAAAGATTTTGAAAAGGATAAAAAAACACATAAGGAACTTGAACAGGAACTTAAAGATGTTGATCCTGACGTTCTAAGAAAAGCATTACAGAATGCAAAGAAGGAAGCGTCGAAGCTAAAATAAAAGTCCGCAATACTTAAATGGCAAACCAAAACACCGAAAAGGCTCTATTGGGATTCGCAATGAATTCCTATTCATGTTTACAGAAACTAGAAGCAATTGAATCACAGTCCAGAGATACTCTATTTAGAATAGAGAGTATCATGGTTACTAGTTTTTCGGTTACACGGGGTATTGCAGCAAGTCTTACTGAAAATAACAAAGTTCTTAAAGAAATAAAGGAAATCATTTCCAGAAAGAGTGAAGCCGAGAAGGCTCAATTCGGAGGAGGTGGCGGAATCTCTAAGCTTTTAGGCCTAGGAGGATTCATAGCACTTACTGGTATAGGAATGTTTGGTCTTGCCATGGCATTTCAAGAAGCAGGTAAAGTTAGTCCGACGGCTATAGTTTCAGGTGTTGCTTTATTTGCAGCAATGTTCCCTATTGCAAAAATCCTAGGAGCTATAATGGCAGATCCTAGTAGTGGTGGAGTTTTTGGTCAAATCAAGGTAATGAAAAAACTGGTTTTAACAATGGGTATGTCCATGTTAATGTTAGTTGCAATGTCATTGGCTTTAAACTCAATGGCACCTGTACCAGGTGATAAATTAGTGGCTGCTTTGGCAATTGGAACAGTTATCTATATAATGGGTCAAACGTTCGTTGCTTTAATTAAAGCATGGGAATTCTCAGGTATTATGAACTTTATGCTTAATAGAAATAATACTGATGATATTATGAGAGCTATGACCCTAATGTCAGTTCAGATGGTAGCATTAGCTTTTGCTATGAATTTAATGCCATCTGTTAAAATGGACGATGCATTTAATTTCGTAATAATATCAGCAGCAATGATACCTCTTTCAGTTGCTCTAGTTGCAATGAGATTTGCACTTCCTGCTCTTGAAAAAATAAAATTAAGTACTATTGGAAAAGCAGGTCTAGCAGTTGCGATGTTAGGGCTAGCGTTAGTTCCTGTTGCGTATGCAGCTAGGCTGGTTGGTAAAATAGGAATATCGGAAGAGGAAATTTCTAGATTAGTAAGTATTACGATGGCACTTGCACCCTTAATAGCCATAATAGGAGTTATGACTGCAATTATTAATTTTGCAAAAGAAGGTAGGGCTGGTAAAACGGCAATGGGAGGTACTTTACTTCAAAAGGATAATTCTAGAAAGAGAAATCAAAAAATGAATTTAAAAGGACTTATGATATTTGGCCTACAGGCCGTCGTTGTCCTTGGTGTCATGGCTCTTACCGCACTTGCATTTAAATATGCAGCTCCCATGTTACAGTCTGCAGCTGCCGTTGCAAGGCAAATTGACATGGTAGGTGTAATGAAAATGTTATTTACCTTAGGAGGATTATTATTAATAGGAGGTCTTGTGATAGGAATGACTATGAAGATGATGAAAGGTAAAGAGACTAGCTCTAAAACTGGATTAATTCCAGGAATGGGATCTAACTCATCAAAGCCAGGAAAACTTGGAAAGAATGATCTAATAATGGCAGCAATACTATTACCATTAATTGTTATATCAATGGTAGGAGCTGCGTATGCACTTAAACTTTTACCATCAACTTTGCCTAAGTTAAACATGGACTTTATAGTCTTTGCCGCTTATGCCGGATTTGCTATACTAATATTTGGAATGGCAATGGCATTAACTTTTAGTATGATGAGAGGTAAGAGCAAAGGTAAAGGTGGAGGTCTCCTTGGATTAGGAGGAAGTTCTAAGCCATCTCCGATTGGCTTAAAGGAAGCTGCAATAGCAGCATTGATGGTTCCATTAGTTGCATTAGGAGTATTAGCAACTGCTTGGATATTTCAAGCTATGCCAGCAACTTCAGCTGATAATGCACCTGATCTAATGTGGGCTCTAAAATCTTCTATCGCTATAATGATGTTTGCAGGTGCAATGATATTAATTGGAAAAATGGCTAAGAACATGGATTTTAAAGCTGCGGCTAAAGCAATGTTAGTAGTTGCTCTAGCAGCATTAACCATATTATTGGTTGCCTGGGCATTTAGTCTTGCAGGAGATATAAAATATGGAGAAGCGCCTCCGATGATGTGGTCAGTCGGTGTAGGAGTTGCATTGTTTATATTAGGTGGCGTAATTTTAGCCCTTGGTGCAATCGCATTAGTGGTGACACCCGTTGGAATATTATTAGGAGCTCTTACTGTATTAGTAGGTGCTGCTGTATTATATGCAGTTGCATGGATATTTACACAGATTGGTAAAATTGACGGTCTTAAAGAATCTGCTAAAACAATAACTGAAGTCTTGTTCATGCCATTTAACGCAATGGTAGATATCTTAAAAAGATTTAAAGATGAGATAGGAATAGAAAACATGGGAGGACTTGCAATGGGTATAGGTCAAATAGCCCTTGCATGGTTAGGCCTTGGAGCTGCATTAGCAGGATCTGCTGCGGGTGGAGTATTAGCATCTATTGGAGGACTAGCTTCAGCTGCTTTCGATGGCTTAACTAAATTATTTGGAGGTGATGTAGAAATGAAACCATCAGAGCTATTAAGATACTTAGTTAGAAATTCTAAAAATTTAGTAATCACCGGAGACGCGATAACATTGGTTTCTAAGGCTTATCAAATGATCGCTAGATCAAGTAATGCATTTACGGAAGGAATAGCCCCACTTGGAAAATTCGTGGAAAGAATGGGATCCGAGACAGGAATACAAGCAGCCAAATCCTTTAGATCATTCAGTCGTTCCTATGGAAGATATGCTGAAGCCAGCAATTCATTAGATGTAACTAAAGTTCAAGCAACTACGAAAATGTTTAACGCACTTGCAGATCTTGCTAAAAATGATGGAGCAAATGCAATGTCAGTTCTTGCAGATAGTTTATTAAGAGCCGTTGCAGAATTATCAACAGCAGTAGATAATCTAGATAAAGCAGTTGATAAGCAAGGTAAATCTACTGGTGGAATGGGAGATGCAATCTCAGGAGCTATAGATAAATTCAAAGAAGTAGTTACCGGCAACACCAAAAAGGTAGAAGCAATGACACCTAAGGCCGGAGACAATTCAGATATAGTAGAAGCAATTCAAGATTTAGAAGATACGCTAGTAGCTTCAGGAATCAAGATTAGAGAATCTGCATATTAATTGAAACAACCCCCCTTTATTTAGTATAATTAATAGTTCTTTAACAGCTATACTTTAAAAATAAACACAAAGTATATGGAAACAACTATTATTACATTCGGTCTGGGTGTGGTGCTAACTCTAATTATTTTAGGAGTAGTGTCATTGTTCAGGTCAACTAAAAAAATCGGTGAATTAGATTCGTTGGTTAATTACATTGAAAGCGATATTCAAAATAGAATAGATTCAGTCGAAACCTATTTAGATAATTGCATTCATGATCTAGATAGAAGATTAGATTCTAGAGTAGACAGAGCCATTTCTCAATTTGAGAAAGAGATAGAAGTCATGGATGAAAGATTAGATAAAATAATATCTGATTTTGAAAAATCCAAAGAAGAGGACCCCTTCGAAGAGGAAAACGTTCCTCATTAATTAAATAAATAAACATTAACTCATAGTTGTTAAAGAATAGGAGAAGTGGCAGAGTGGTCGAATGCACTGGTCTTGAAAACCAGCGAACTTCACGGTTCCAGGGGTTCGAATCCCTTCTTCTCCGCAAATAGTCTGGTAGCTCAGTTGGTTAGAGTGTCGCCCTGTCACGGCGAAGGTCGCGGGTTCGAGTCCCGTCCAGACTGCTAAATAGAGTGCACATGAAACATTGTGCATTTTGGGGGTATAACTAGTATAAAAACAATTTAACAATGAGAAAAATACATAGAGGTAGTCGAGGAAAGATTGCGGGAATATGTGATGGCTTCGGATATTACTTTGGAATCGATCCATTGATATTTAGGCTTTTATTCGTATTAGCGTTCTTTACACCTACCATTCCAGCAATATTAATATACATTATATTTTGGATAGTATTACCAGCAAACAAGAAAATCAAGCCAAATGAAAAAACCGGAAATAGTTCAAAGACTTCTAGATGAAAGTAGGATAACAGCAGAAGAAGCTGTAGTTCTTTTACAGGAGAGTTCAGGAATTCAATACATTCCATATCAGCCAAATCCATATTGGACTTCTAACCCTGATTGGACATACGATCCAAATAGAACAGGTCAGCCATGGTATACAACAACATCAAATACACCAACAGATGATAACTCCTAACTATACATTTAACGCAAAATTAATTAGAGTCGTAGACGGAGATACTGTATGGGCACATGTAGATTTAGGATTTGATATTTGGAAAAAGGTAAACATTAGACTATATGGAATCGATACACCTGAAACCAGGACAAGGGATTTAGTAGAAAAAAGAGCCGGCTTTATAGCTAAGGATAGGCTAACAACATTATTAGAACAGGGAAACAATGAATTTGTACTAGTTTCTAAAGAAGTAGATAAATACGGAAGAGCGCTTGGAGAACTATATAACGGTTATCATGAAGTTCATGTTCACGAAGGTGAAACTAGACCTATATCAATTAGTATAAATCAAGTATTATTAAATGAAGGGCTGGCAAAACCATATAACGGAGGAAAAAGATAAAATATGAAAGCAAAGAAATTTAGTATTGCGGGTCTACTAGAATTAAGACCTGGAAAATTCGAAGATGAAAGAGGTGAGTTTATAGAAACATTTAAATCTTCAAAACTTAAAGAACTTGGAATTACAGATGAATTCTTACAGGATAATCAATCCGTTTCTAAGAAAGGAGTATTTAGAGGAATACACTTACAGACGGGAGATAGTGCTCAAGGAAAATTAGTAAGAGTTTCTAAAGGATCTGTTGTAGATTTTGCAGTAGATCTTAGACCAGGTTCTAAAACCTATGGAGTGTGGACTTATGTATTATTAAGTGCATATATAGGAAATCAATTCTGGATTCCAGCTGGTTTCGGTCATGCGTTTCTTGCCCTTGAGGATGATACTATATTTTCATATAAGTGTACTAAAGAATATGATAAAAGTTCAGAGGAGTGTCTCCTATGGACCGACAAGGATATAGATCTGACTATAGATAAGAATATACTTACACAGTTTAATATATCAGACATCTTAGTTTCTGAAAAGGATAAAGAAGGCATTACTCTAAAAGAATATACTAAAAAATATGGTGTACTGGTTTAAAAGAAAATATAGACAAATCGAAAGAGTGATAGATTTCCTACCAATGATTTGGAAAGGTTTTGATTTTGATTATAGATATGCAATTGATTTATTTAGACATCAATTAATACGTACCGAGAAGCACATGTCTTCCCCTGATACGATGACGGTAAACGCTAACAGCAGAGCTAGGAAAATTAAAACTGCTATTGAACTTCTTGATAAAGTTTACGAGGAAGAATATGGAATGGAATACCAAGATCAGATGAATAAAATCTACGGTGACAACGTACTAGATTGGAATTTTGAAGATACTGGACGAGGAGATGAATCTTCATATCTTACATACGAATATGAGAAGTGGGAAAATAAGGATGAAGTTAAAGAGACCTTCGATAAATTATTTAAACAATCCCAAGAAAAGCAAATTCGAGCAGAGAAATTAGTATGGAAATTTATATCCCATAACATCCGAGGATGGTGGGATTAAAATAATTTGAAAATAAACTGCAAAAAGTTTTTTCGGGTCAATTATTTTGCTTATATTAGCTATATAATAATTAATCAATCAAAAACTAAAAGTCATGTCAACAGAATTAAAATCACTTAAAGGTCAATTTCACAGTCAAAAGACAAATGAAATGGAAAACACTGAAATGTCACTAACTAGATTCAGTGGAGGTCAAGAGGGTATGAAACTTCAATTAACAATGAGAGAGCAAGGAGACTTCTTTACTCATATCACCCTTAACAAAGAAGAACTTAAAACTTTAGTCAAAGAAATCCAAGAAAACTTTGACCTTTAAAACAATAGATATGAAAACAGTAATTTTCGATTTAGATGGAACTCTCGCCCTTATTGATGATAGGCGAGCTATTTCCACAAAAGATAATGGTAAAATGGATTGGGACACTTTCTTTGATCCAGCAAACATTCAATTAGATAAACCGAATTGGCCCGTTATACACATGGCAAAACTTCTTAAGAAAGATGGCCATAGAATTGTAATTTTCAGTGGAAGATCTAAAGCCACTAAAGATGCTACTAAGGATTGGTTAAACGACTTAGATATTCCCTTCGATGTTCTTAAAATGAGACCAACTGGTGGAGGTTTTAAGTTTATGAAAGATGATGTATTAAAGAAAAAGTGGCTTGACGATTTATTTCCAAACACAGACGATATTACATGTGTCTTTGACGATAGAGATAAAGTAGTTCAGATGTGGAGAGATAACGGTATCACATGTTTTCAAGTAGCTGCAGGTAATTTTTAAAATAAAAAGATATGAAATTTAAAGATTTAAAATTTAAGAAACAAGGACACGGTGGCATCGGAGCTACTGCAAAATTTAAAGATGTTACGGTAAGTATTCAAGCTGGTAAGTTTGTTTACAGTATGCCTCGCGAGGACTTAAGTAGTGCTAGTGAATTCAGTTCATTTGAAGTTGCTATATGGGAGAATTCTGAAGCCGGAGCTTTTGTCACTGATAAGTTTTTTAACACTAATGACACAGTTGCAGGGTGGACAGGTAAAGATGAAATCGATAACCTTTTACAAAAATTAAAATAATGGGAATAGAAGGCTTATTTTTAACAATTTTCTTAGGAGCATTTACATTCGTAATGGGATGGATGAAAGGGTGTGAAGACGAACAATCGAGAATTAGAGAAGCTTTCAGGTCAGAAGAATATGATTATGAAGGCTTCTTTGATGTTCTTGAAAAATATGAAGAAAGGAAGGAAGCTGATAAGCAATGGGCTAAGTTTAATAAAAAAAGAGAAAAAAATAAAAAATAAACAGCTAAAAGTTTTTTTATCTCAGATTTTTTGCTTATATTAGTAGAGTAATAATTAATAAAAGAAACCATTATGCCAGAATTAAAAAACAAACAATACATGTTCACCTTTGAAGGTGGCGGTTGGAACACAGTGTGGGCCAAAACTAAACGCAGTGCAATTAAAGCCGCTCTTAAAGAATACTCAGATTCAGATTCTTTGAATCCACGTATTGATTCTTTTCATAAAGCTACCGAAGAAGGTCTTCGTTCAGCAATGTCTCTTTTCTACTAAAAAAATAAAAATGAATAAATTACAATCACTTAAATGCGTTGAAGTAACTTCACAAACGCAAGCCGACAATGGAACTATTTGTTACCATGACCCTGTTACGAACACTGACTATCTTTCTTATGAAAGCGGATATATTCGTAGAGCATACACTAGAAATCATTCTAATCACAGAGGATACGGATGGTCTAATAGAACGATCTATCAATTAAATCCTACTAAGAAAACAACACATGAATGGAATGGAAATTCATATCCTTGCACTGAAAGGATTATGATAGAAGATCCAAAGGAGCGATTAGACAGACTTGCAAGGTCTGTAGTTAATTACAGAAAAACCCTTAATAAGAATGCGTAAACTAAAACAAACACTCAAGAAGATTGATAGCGTAGACATTGTATTTCTTGTCGCAATTGGACTTTACATGACTCTACTTATTTCTAACATTTTAAAAATGATAAACTAATGAGATATACAGTAACATTTGAAGTATACATTGACGCAGATAATGACAAACATGCTCTTTCAAAGGGTGAACTTATCGCTGAGAATCAAGAAGCTAAATACGGCCAATCATGGGACGTAACGGAATTACATCAAACTCCCTTCGCTTCTTTCGCAGTAAAGAAGGTAGATATTGAAAAAATCAGAACGGAGCAAATGATCAAATCAGTGATAGAAGATCCATTACCATTTTAATATGATAACATACTTATTCATAGGGTTTATTTATTCAGTTATTATGCATATATCATGGGATCATCACAGGAGAAATGATGAAAATTTCGGTTTAGAGAAATGGAGTATATACGAATCTCTCGTTTTAATATTAGTATGGCCAATATACCTATGCTACTTTTTATATTCATTAATTAAAGGATTATTCAAATTATTCAAATAAACTTTTTGTAAAACCCATATATAAACAATATGCCAGAACTAGCAGAATTAAAATTTACAGCAGATTACGTCAATCAAGTATCAGAAGGTGCAAACTATGTTAATGTTTTTAAAAACCCAGAACATAAGTGTGAAGACCTAAATATTCCATTTAAATCTTTTAGAGTTAAAGCAGAATCTAAGGGAAAGGAAATGGTTATTGCCATATTAGATAATAACTCAGATCAAATAATACCTATTAGAATGACGATGGGAATGAGTGGTTATTTCAAATTGACAAATACAGGACAAGAACTCAAGCACTCTCATTTAAGATTCAACACAGAAGAAGGAACTACACTTTCATTTGTAGATGTTAGACGATTTGGCAAGTGGAAGCAAGGGTTGTGGTGGAATTCATCGCGAGGTGAAGATCCAACGACCTCTTATGATTCTTTTTGGAAAGATATAATGACTAATCTTACGTCACGCGCTTTCAAGAAACCACTCTATGAGGTCCTGATGAACCAAAAATATTTCAATGGAATAGGTAATTATTTAAGAGCAGAGATAATTTTTAGAGCAGAGGACGTAGATCCTTTTTTACCAGCAGGAATGCAACTTGCTAAATATCCTAAAATACTACAACTATGTAAAGATATTCCAATGTTAGCTTACGCCAAAGGAGGAGGAAGCATAAGAGACTGGGATAATCCCTTCGGCGAAGATGCCGTTCAAGAAAGATTCATGCTATGTTATGGTAATGTTGAAATGTCAAAAAGAAAAGATAGAAATGGAAGAATGTTTTGGTATGATCCGAAATGGGATAACGTTCCTACGAGTAGAGACGATTTAAAAGAATTTTTACATGGTGATAGAAGCTAAAAAGTGGCTCAATGAAAACGAATGGCCAGACAATAGTATAGACAGCGACGCATTTTCTCACTATACTAAAATGAGCACAATAATGGAACAATACGCAAGAGAATATCACGCTAAGAAATTAGAAGAAGCTCGAAAAAAAGAAGTAACACAATTTAAAAAGTTCTTATGAAGAAACTAGAACGTATGCAAAACTTAATCGTAGTAGGACACCCTGATAAAGAGTCATTTTGTTACAATGGTATTTATAAAACCATACAAAAAACATTATTAGAGTCAGATTATCTGAATGAAATTCAAGTTATCGATTTATATAGAGATGATTTCAGTCGTCCTAGGAAAGATTTAATAGAAAGGTATAAAGAACTAGTTACATGGGCAGATAGAATATATTTTGTATCTCCAGTATGGTGGTTTAGATTAACACCTAGGATGGAAATATTCTTCGATGAAGTTTTTACTCCTGGATTTGCATATCAATTTGTTCCGATAGCCGGATCTTATGCATATCCTAAACCTTTCTTAAGTGACAAAAAGGTAAGGACATATATAACACACGGAGCTCCTTCTCTTCCTGTAAAAACATTGTATTTAAATTCTGTCAAATTAAGATTAGTGATGGGAGTATTTACATTTGTATTTGGATGGAATATTTCAAGATGGTTTAAGACTAAACAATTTTGGTCAGTTCCATTTGTGAGTGAAGAAAAAAGAAAGAAATATTTAAACACTGTAAAGAACGACATCAAGAGAGATATTAAGAAACACCAAATAAAAAATGGAAAATAAGAAATATGTGCCAACAGATTCAATGAGAACAAATCCACTTTCTTTAACAGATGGAGGATCTACTGTAACTGTATTATTCGACGGGTATCATGTAGAATATACAAACATCAAAGCTCCTTTTTCATATATTTCTTCTATTCGAAAAGCAAAGGAAGGTGACATCACCCTTGTTGGTTTTTTAATAAATGGTGAAGAATATGACATGTGTGGTGGTAATAAAGAAACAAAAATAAATAAATCAGTATAATACTATATGAAAAGAGCATTAGTCACAGGTGGTGCAGGATTTGTCGGAAGCAACCTCATCAAACACCTACAGGAAACTTATCCAGAAATAAAAATAACTTCATTAGATAATTACTTTACCGGTAAAGAATCTAATCATATCCCGGGTGTAACCTATTATAGAGGTCATACATGGGAAGCAGATACTATTTTTGAAAATTTAACAGAAGAAGAGTATTTTGACACAGTATTTCACTTTGGAGAATACAGTAGAATTGTTCAATCGTTTAAAGATATTGATTTTGTTCATAGATCTATTCTATCCGGAACTCCTGTTATATTAGAACTATGTAGAAAATGGAACTCAAAACTGATTTACTCTGCGTCTTCTTCTAAATTTGGTAATAATGGTGAAGATGAAAATCTTTCTCCTTATGCTTGGATGAAATCTAAGATGGTAGAATTAATCAAAAACTATAATACATGGTATGATCTTCAATATGAGATCTGTTATTTCTTTAATGTATATGGGCCTGGTCAGATTACTTCAGGTGATTACGCTACAGTGGTTGGTATTTTTGAAAGACAATTTGATGCTGGTGAAAAATGTTCAGTAGTTGCTCCTGGAAATCAAAGTAGAGATTTTACACACGTCGAAGACGTAGTTAGAGCACTTGGCATTGCAGCACAGAGAAAGGACAATCACGAATGGCACTTGAGAAGCGGTGTTAATACAACAATGATCGAATTAGCAGAAATGTATGGTGATTGGGAAATGATTCCTGAAAGAAGAGGTGAGAGATTCACAAGCGAAGACTTTCCATCTGATACAGAACAGAAATTAGGCTGGAAGCCAACTTGGAAATTACAAGATTGGGTTAATTTAGTAACATCAAAGAAAGAAAAGGTTAATGCATAAAAAAGGTAAGATAGTATTAGTAGGGAAGGCAGCTGCCGGAAAAGATTATTTAAGAACTAGATATGAAAATAGAGGTTTCGTTTTTGGAGTCTCTTACACTACTCGTCCTCCTCGTAAGAAAGCAAACGAACAAGAAGGAGTAGATTATTATTTTACTGATGAAACTGCATTTAAACAAATGATACTAATGAATGAGTTCGTAGAATACCAGAAATTTAACGGATGGTATTATGGAATCACAAAGGAAGAGTTTGAAAGATGTGATGTAATGATTTTAAATGCAGAAGCAGTCGATCTATTAACGGAAGAATACAGAGATAGATGCTTTGTAACATATATAGATATACCAATTGAAGTAAGAAGATCAAGAATTGTTGAAAGAAACGACCCAGACGACAATTTCGAAAGAAGAATACAGGCAGATGAAGATCAATTTAGAAACTTTTCTGATTTTGATTGTAGAATAACTAACCATAATTTTTAAAATAACAATAAACAACAATAAAATGGCAGATTTAAAGATGAACTTATCACAACTAGAAACAAAGAGAGACGAACTCATTAAGGAAATTGATGCAGCTTCAGTAGACCTAACAGACAAAACATACGATGTAGATTTCGTAAACAACGCTAACATTAATAAAACATTATCTCATTTAGATAAAAATTATAAATGGACAGTTAAAAATGCAGCTCTTTTAATTAACCTACATGACGCTCTAAAGGCTGAGAAAGCTAGAATTTCAAAAGAAGGAGGAGATGCAATAGTTTCATTAAAAACAGTTCCACTTAATACATTGTATGCTGCATTAACATCACTTGAAGGAACAGGAGTATCTCAAGCAAAGGCATTTACAATTCTTCTTACACAAGTTGGCTTCAATATAAGTGAAGCTATGAAAGCTATGCAAGATACAAATAAAGAAATACAAGCTCTTCATGTTTCTTTAGCTGAAATAGAAAAAGAAATTGAAGAGAATAACGTAGAAACAGTAACGCCAGATGAAGTTAGCAAGTAAATCTAAAAACAGATTAGAACTATTAGACATAATTCAGGAAGGAATTATAGTTAAAGATACGAATCTATCTGTTGAAAAGATTAAACAATTAGCCTATCCTAGCCTTTTAGAAAAGGTAAGCGAATGGGTTGCAGAAAAAAAAGGTTTTAGTGGAGGTCTTGCAAAGGAAAAAGCTAAAACCATGATTAAATTTGATAGTAGTAAAACAACAGGTGCAAGAAGCATGCACTTTATGGGAACTACTAATAAACCAACACTTACAGTTGAAAGTGCTGGAATTAAAGTAGCTATAGAATTTATTAAAGGAGATAGAGGATCTGATTTAAGAGAAGCTATCGGACAAACCATGATATATTCAACAGCATACGATTTTGTAATGTGTATATTCTTAGATTCAACTGATGATAAGAGAATAAAGGCAGGATCTTCCTCAACCACAGAGCATTATTTTTTAAATAACCTTTGGGATAATTTTAACGTAAAGTTTACATTAGTATAACAAGCCATATATGCAAATATTTGTAACATCAAACCAACAGTTTGGGAGACCTGGGGCTATCAAGAAGTATGATAGGCCCTTTTCTTCGCTAGAAGAAATGAATCAAACATTAATAGAAAACTGGAACCTTACAGTTTCACCCGAAGATATAGTATATGTTTTGGGTAATTTCGGATGGGATCCAACTACCGTTGAAAATTGCATCAATGTGCTTAACGGTCATATTTACTTTATAGAAGGAGAATATGATAAAGCAACAGTTGATGTTTCTATGCTTCCTAACGCAGATAAGAAGATGGAAGAGATAGGACAAATAGACTATTTACATGATATAGATGCATGTATGTCATATTGGCCTCTTTCGATATGGCCTGGTAAATATCTATTAAGTGGCCATCCTTCTAAGAAAATTAAAACTGACCCTAGTAAAAAGATAATTAACGTTTCATGCGATAGATGGTCTTATAAGCCTGTCAACATAAAATCAATAATCGGGCTGTTCGAGGAAAATAATTTGAAAAAAAGTGAAAATAAACAGTAAAAAGTTTTTTTATCTCAGATATTTTGCTTATATTAGTATAGTAATAATTAATTAATCAAAAAATATAACGTATGGCTACCTACAAACAACTAACTCAAAACTTTCTAGAAACAGGATCAGATCAAGACTTCGCAGTTCTTTATAACAAGATAAAGCCAGGTCTAACTTCTTATGTATATAAGATAGTTAAAGACAGGGAAATGGCAGAAGATATCGCAGTAAATACATTAACTAAGATGTGGACCAAGATCGAACAATATAACCCTAGCTATGGAATTACCACATGGCTCTATCGAATTGCGTTCAATGATTCTTTAGGCTATATTAAAAAAAGAAATCAAACTACATCTTTAAGTAAGCTATCAGAGTATGGTGTAGAAATAAGCGGTTCTGGATCGGCATCAAACACGCTAAGAAATCTAGTATTAGATTACGAAGATAAAACTGAACAAGATTATTTAGAAGAAGATGATGCTCTTCAAGATAAGTATATTGCTACACTAGAAGCTATGCAAAATCTAAAAGAAATGTATAGAGACATCTTAGTAGATAGAATGGTAAATCATATGAAATACGATCAGCTAGCTGATAAATACAAACTTCCACTTCAAACTATTAAGAATAGAATTCGTAGAGGCAAAGCTTTAATCGTTGAAGCTGTAGAAAAATAAATATGAAGAAGATATCATGCAAAAAGGAAGTAAGAAAGAACCGGAGTTTGTGTTCTGTTACTGGGACGAATTTAACCCTAACGTAGAAGAGAATGATAATAGTAGTATACCGAAAAAGCAAGACAGCGAAGAAGATGTACATGACGGTGTTCGAGAACGAACCAACCCCGGATCGAATAATCAATGCAAACGCAAGAAAGCCTCTGATTCCGAATGAATACGACATCGTAGAAATAGGAATGGGAGCAGGTTTCATTGAATGGTATAAAGATAAGCATAAAATTAAAAAACATGAATTGGCGTAATCGGATTGATGAGTGGGATGAGTCTTTATATGAAGACAAGCCGAAGAAGGGTAAGAATTTACCCAAGATGAGAGACATTGAAAAGTCAATTGCAAGCAAAAAAAGAAAAGATTTTAAAAATAAACAGTAAAAAGTTTTTTTATCTCAGAATTTTTGCTTATATTAGTATAGTAATTAATTAATAAATAATGAATCATCAAGAAACATCAGTAGAAAAACTAGAATCATGCCCTCAGAGTACAACTGAGAAGGCAATCGATACGCTATTTTCTGTTCTATGTTCTTCTTCTAATAAAAGTAAGAAGATAGTTTATGTGGATATGGATGGCGTCCTAGTAGATTTACACGCAAAACTCAGAGAATATCCTGAAGATGTTGTAAAATCTCTAGGAAACGATATTGATAAATTACCGGATCTTTTCCTCGATCCTCCTCCAATGGAAGGTGCGATTGAAGCTTTTAACATTCTTTGTTCTTTATTTGACGTGTATATTTTATCAACTGCACCATGGGACAATCCTGAAGCTTTAATGCACAAAAGACTGTGGGTTGAAAAACATCTTGGAAAGAATGCATATAAAAGATTAATTCTATCTCACAACAAACACCTTAATGTTGGAGATTTTTTAATCGATGATAGAACTGCAAACGGGGCCGGTAAATTTACAGGAGAACATATTCATTTTGGAACAGAAAGGTGGCCAGATTGGAAAGCTACTCTAGATTACCTTATACCTCACGCTTAAATATAAGCTTAATCCAGTTATATCTTTTTCTGGATTCTAAGTATTTGTAATTCTTTTCATTAGCATACGCTTCTCTTTCAAAGGAGATGTTACGGTATGCTCCACTTCCGTAGAAGAACAATTTTATAAACCATTCAGTAACATATAGTATATAGAAGGGAATCACTAGAAGCTCTTCCTGTTGCTTGATATGTATAGATTCGTGGTTAATTATTCTCTTCGCTCTTCCTTTCCACCATTTCGAAGAATCATACTTTTCTCTTAAAACGATAAATGGCCAAAGGGTAATTCCGCCTATTTTCATAAACCAACTTATGGAATTTAAAAATCTGTCACTATATTTAATAATCGGTGTTTTCATATAATATATATCAGATATATAATACTAGTCCTGTCGGAACGCCGACACTTTAATTCTCAGGACTATAAATCCTTAAATACTTATTTTTTAAACATGATGAAACGTATATTCATCGCAATACTCGTATTACACGGGTTCATGGCCAGTGGCCAGTGCGATCTTGCTATTACTGACTTTAATTTTATTACAGGAGATCTTGTGGTAGAAGTTATTAACTCAGAAAACTGTGGTTGTAATGACCTCACTTCAATTGGAAATACCTGTGAAAATTCAAGCAGCCCAGTTGTACAAAATAATACAGATGTAAGCAGTCTTGTTCTTGGCCTACACTTAAATGGTATTGATTATCAATATTATGATTGTCTTACTGCAATTAACCATCCAGGTTGGACATTTAAAGTTAAATCATTTTTTGGAAATGGTGTTTTAGAAACTGGAGA